>ERZ778021.834-NODE-834-length-45281-cov-8.562530_pt1 | contig 45281 bp, 39 predicted proteins | sample MGYA00375751_ERZ778021 | MGnify/ENA primary metagenome ERZ778021 (study PRJEB29350, sample SAMN05389814) | bioreactor metagenome | isolation source: Thiocyanate stock bioreactor | place: South Africa: University of Cape Town | collected 2013-08-29 ... | reverse complement strand
TTCAGGATGTTGTATGACCGTTACCGTAGATTATTTTTCGGATGGGTACTTTCACGGCTGAACGATGAGGATGCATCCTGCGATCTGACTCAGGAATTCTGGATAAGCGTATGGACGGCTCCTGAGAAAATACAGTGTGATGATACCGGGTCTGCCAAAAACTGGTTATTGCGCCATATTTCATTCGGTATCATGGATTACATTCGTATTCAATGTAAGCGTCTTGAAATCACAGATGAGATGTTGATTGAGCAAAAGATACGGGTTATGGCTTATACCCATGTACAGGAAGATATAAATTTTCTTGAGTTACAACAACTTATTGATGACATACTGCACAACTTGCCCCCTCTTATTCAAAAGGTATATGAACTACGTTGCGTCCGGAATTTCTCGGCAAAGGAAACGGCTAAAGTACTCGGTATTGCAGAAAGTACGGTTTATAACAATTTGTCATCTGCGCTTATCTGTCTCCGTAATGAACTTACCTTACAATACACTACTAACGATTCCGGTAAGTTGAAAATATTACTGCCGATATTACTGTTGTTGCTGAATTAAATCCGTTCAATAAAAGAAGCCATCTGCGATCACACGTCCAACTCTTACACAACAAGCGTCTTCACGAAAAAGAAGATAAGTAAACCTACGGTAACCAATTTGAGCACAAGCCCCGCAATATAGCCAACAAAAGCACCCGTAGCCTGTTTCACAGCGTGTATGAATTGTGTTCCGGAAAGCAATCCTCCAGCGAACGCACCGATAAACGGGCCGAAAATAATCCCCCAAGGCCCCAGGAAAAAACCTATCAACAACCCGATGGTGGCACCCCAGACTACCTGCTTGTTACCACCCATCCTTTTTGTACCCCACACCGGCAGAATGTTGTCGATAATGGTGACCACAACTGTCAATATCCCCAGGATAATGATAGCTCTCCAAGAAATATCATCCTGAGTAGAGGGAATGAACTTCAACGCCAGTAATCCTCCCCAACTCAAAGGAGGGCCCGGGAGTATCGGCGCAACAGTTCCTACAGCTCCTACGAGCAACAGCAAACCGGCCAGGATAATCCAAATCGTATCTCCCATCTCTAATTATGTGTATGTGACCCGTCTTCCGGATGATCGTGCTCCATCAGCACACGGTGAGGCAAAGAGCCATGACCGAGTATTTCTATAGGACAAGATTCATAAGCATTCAGCAACCACTCCTGCGATATATCAGTGCCTGGATGGTAATGTAACCCCTGATTCACACAGGCAATATTCTTCACAAGTGAAATGATCGTGCCCACATCGTGCGAAACCAGTACAATAGCTATATCTTTATTGATATCGCCCAGCAATTTATAGAAATTGGTCTCGAAAAGCTTGTCCACATAGGTACTCGGTTCATCCAGGATAATCAGTTTCGGATTGTCGATAATCGCTCTCCCAAGCAATACCCGCTGCAGTTGCCCCCCTGAAAGTTCTCCGATCGCACGTTGCAACAGTTCTTCGATTCCAAGCCGTTGTGCGACCTCCTTGACTTTTTGCTTATCCGCATGAGAATAGCGCTTGAAAATATTCGTCCCGGGAGTCAGCCCTGACAGGATCACTTCCGATACGGAGATAGGAAATTTCTTATCAATTTGGTTGATTTGGGGCAGATAACCGATATTGAGTGAAACCGTCTTTTCATCTTTATTATAGAATGTAATGGAGCCCGATTGAGGTTTTATCAATCCCAGAATCGTCCTCAGAAGAGTAGTCTTCCCTCCTCCATTAGGCCCGATAATGCCAAGGAAATCATCCTGATAGATGCTGAGATTAACATCCTGCAATACATTCGGCTTATTGTCATAGCCGACAGTAAGGTTTGTTATGTCGATCAGTTTATTCATTTTTTACCCCATTTAGCTTAACGCAAATATTCATTTTACTTCCCGGGCTAAAATAGTGGCAATCCTCAACAGTTCCTCATCCCACTCATACCTGAGCGGATCAATCTCGAACACCTGGGCACCGATCTCCTGGGCGACAACTGTCGTATTCTTCGTATCAAAACTACGCTCGATAAAAATAGTATTGATCTTTTCCTTGCGTGCAATATCCACAATCTCCTTGATCTGTGAGGGAGAAGGACTTTTTCCCTCGAATTCGATACTAATCTGGTTCAGACCGTAATCACGTGCAAAATAACCCAACGCCGGATGGTAAATAATAAATGATTTAGAGGAAACATCCTTCAACAAATCCCGGATCAGGCTGTCCGTCTTTTCTATCTTTGCCAATAATATATCATAATTCGCTCTATATGTCCCTGCATTATCAGGATCCAATTCCATCATTGTTTCCAACATATTGCGTGAGAAAATTCTTACTGCCTGGGGAGACGACCACACATGGGGATCTATACCACTATGAGAATGTACATGTGCATGGTCATCCGCATGATGATGATGGTCGTGATCATCGCCGGATGCGTGGCCATGATCATGGTCATGATCGTAGCCTTCCATCCTCACGATACCTTCCGAACAATTTATAATGGTCACGTTCGGGTTATTTTTTGCGAGCCGTTTGCTCCAGACATTCTCGAAACCGAGATCACCCACCATAAAATAGACATTGCTCTTTGCCATATCGACCATTACCGACGGAGCCGGTTCATACGTCTCCGGGCTGGTTCCGGGCGGCACAAGCGTATTAATGGTAAACGCATCGCCCACAATCTGGTCGAGAAAATAACGTTGGGGTTCAATCGTTACCGTCAGTATCCGGGTCCTTTCCACATTGTTTTTCTTCGTACCGGAACCACAAGCCAGTGTCAATGCCGATAATAAGATGATATACAGATATTTTTGCATAAGATGGTTTTAGTAGACAAATGTAGTAATTTTTTTTCTGACGCTACTCCATTGCAAATACTAAAATCAGTAGCCGGCAATGGATACAATAAACAAATAGTTTCTATTTTTGTTGTGATTTTGAATAATAACTACCTGCTTCATCCTGAATCGGGTCAGACTCAACATACATCAGCGGAAACTGAATATATAAGCGCATAAGAAACGTATGCAACATATTATAGAAATAACGGAAGACGGATCGCATACATTGTATGTACCGGAATTGGATGAACATTATCATTCCACACACGGAGCCATTCAGGAGTCGCTCCATGTTTATCTGGAAGCAGGGTTACACCATTGCGGTAAATCGGAGGTCAATCTATTGGAAATAGGTTTCGGCACGGGACTAAACGCCTTTCTTACCTTACTCGACATTAAAAAATCGGGAAAGACAATAAAATACACTACACTTGAACGATATCCGGTATCGTTTGTGGATGCAGAGATGTTCAACTACAGCAAATTGCTGGATCCTGCGCAAGAAGAGAAGTTTATGCGGCTTCATTCTTGCCCTTGGGGAGATTGGGTGGGGATAACCCCCAATTTTCATCTAAAAAAGTTACAAATGGATGCAAGCAGTCTGGAGGATTTCCAGCCGGAAGGGCTTTTCGACGTGATCTATTACGATGCTTTTGCCCCGGAAAAACAGCCTGGCATGTGGACACAAGCAATATTCAACCGGTTGTACACCCTCAGCAATCAGGGAGCCGTGCTCACTACCTATTGCGCCAAAGGTGTTGTAAGGAGGATGCTTCAATCTGCCGACTTCGGGGTGGAACGCCTCCCCGGTCCTCCCGGAAAACGGGAAATACTGCGGGCAGTAAAATAAAATTTGCCAACACACATAAAAGAATAAAAACGGATATCTACAAAAAAGTATTACCTTTGCAGCACAAATCAATAAATAAACACCGATGAAACGAGCATGATAATCATTATCAAACAAGATATGATTAAAAGCGAGTTCCATACGATGCATTTGAAAATCAATATTTTTAATCGTATGAAATAAAATAATTTCTTTCAATCTTTTAATGAGGTAAATCGTGATAACGGTTTGCCGGGTTATTCATCTGCTAAATGAAAGAAATTATGTTTACAATTCAAAACCTATCCTATACACATCCCGATAAAATTTTGCTGTTCAGCAATATCAACCTGACAGTTAATCCGAATGAGAAAATTGCACTGATTGGCAACAACGGTTCAGGAAAAACCACACTATTGAAAATCATTGCAGGGGAATTGCAGTCCTCCGACGGAATATTGAAAACGGATGCCAAACCCTACTATATTCCCCAGATCTTCGGCCAATATGACCATCTCACAATTGCCGAAGCATTGCAAATAGACCATAAGTTGGATGCTTTGCACGAAATACTGAACGGGAATGTTTCCAAAAAGAATTATGAACTGCTTGACGACGACTGGACAATCGAAGAACGTTGTACTGCTGCTTTGAACGAATGGCAGTTAAGCGGCCTGGACTTGTCACAAAAAATAGAGTCACTGAGCGGGGGACAGAAAACAAAGGTCTTCCTGGCGGGTATCTCTATCCATCAACCCGAATTGGTATTATTGGATGAACCCAGCAACCATCTGGATATTCCGGGGAGACAATATCTTTATGATTTTATAGAAAATACAAAGTGCACCTTGCTCGTCGTCAGTCACGACCGGAAACTACTCAACCATTTGAACGTGGTCTGCGAGCTGACCAAGCACGGGATAACCGTCTATGGTGGCAATTATGACTTTTACAAAGAGCAAAAACAGATAAAAGTCAGCGCTTTGGCGCAAGATATCCAAAGCAAGGAAAAAGCACTGAAGAAGGCCAGGGAAAAAGAACGCAAGACCATTGAGCGCCGGCAAAAACTGGATGCACGCGCAAAGAAAAACCTGGCAAATGCGGGATTACCCAAAATAGTGGCCAATACATTAAGGAACAGTGCAGAAAAAAGTACTGCTAAAATTGAAGGTGCCCATGCGGAAAAAACAGGAAATATTTCACAGGAATTACAAGAGTTGCGCTCTTCCCTACCCGGGATCGACAAGATGAAATTCGGGTTCGACGATTCAGGGTTGCATCAGGGGAAAATCCTGTTTACTGCCACCGACATCAATTTCAGTTACGAAAACGAAAAATATGTCTGGAGTGAACCTCTGAGCCTGCAGATCACGAGTGGCGAACGGATAGCCATAAAAGGATCTAATGGCTCGGGAAAAACAACCCTGATCAATATAATTCTCGGGAACCTCATACCCCAAACCGGAACTGCAATTGCCGCGGAAAACAAATCAATTTATATCGATCAAGATTATTCGCTGATAAATAACGAGCTGACAATCTACGAACAGGCTGTCCGGTTTAATAGTTCCACTTTGCTCGAACATGAAATAAAAATCAGGCTGAACCGCTTTCTGTTCACGAAAGAAGATTGGGACAAACCTTGCACGACATTGAGTGGCGGAGAAAGAATGCGGTTAATGATATGCTGTTTAAACATAGCCGACAAATCGCCTGACATCATCGTTTTGGACGAGCCGACCAACAACCTCGACATCCAGAACATCGAGATACTGACCCAGGCAATCAACGAGTATCAAGGAACATTACTGGTAATCTCCCACGATGAGACATTCCTGGAACAGATAAACATTGAAAGGACGATCGAGTTAAGTATAAATTCAATCATAAAACGTATAGAATAACTCGAACAAAGTTTTTTTGAAATAATATAACTATAAAAACAATATGGTAATAAAAATTGGCAACGATATAGAAATAAGACAATTAGAACAAACAGACGCAATTGATATTTTTGAAGCCATCGATAGCCAACGGGAATATTTAGGAAAGTGGCTACCATTTGTAGCGTCCACCCAAGAAGTATTCGATACGCAGGAATTTGTAGACTCAGTAGTCAATGCCCCCAAAGAGAGATTTGAGCTGCAATTTACCATCCGAAAGCAGGATCAATTCATTGGATTGATCGGTTTTAAGGATACCGACAAAGCCAACAAAAAGACAGAAATCGGATACTGGCTTTCAGAGAAATACCAGAAACAGGGAATTATCACAAGATCCGTTGAGAAGCTTTGTGATTTCGCCTTCAACGAGTTGGGTATAAACAGGGTTCAAATAAAATGTGCCGTTGGCAATCAACCCAGCAAAAAAGTACCTCAAAGATTAGGATTCAAATTTGAAGGAATCGAACGACAAGGGGAATTACTCACAGGAAATATTTTTACTGACCTGGAAATTTATAGCAAACTCAAATCCGATAAATAACGATTTTAACATCCATGCTACGCTCATTTGGATTGAAATCTTTATCTTTGCTATATTGTCAAGAAGCATACAGAATTATACATAATAAAAAGGGGAATAAATGAAATCAATTCACATAAAGGCATATACGGATGATGCTTCTCAGATCGAGGCCTTGAAGGCTTTTATGAAAGCATTGAAAATAAAATTTGAACTTTCCAAAGAACAAAATCCTTACAATCCTGAGTTTGTAAAGAAAATACAACAGGGTGATGAGGATTTGAAAAACGGGAAAGGAAAAACTGTAACAATTGAAGAACTTGACAGTTTATGGAAATAATTTTTCTTCCGCAAGCTGATGACGATCTCGCCTATTGGATTAAAACAGGGAACAAGGCTATACTTCAAAAAATAGCAAAACTAACAAGGGCAATCACGGAAGATCCATACAAAGGAATAGGTAAACCTGAAGCCTTAAAGTTCAATCTTGCACCAAAATGGTCAAGAAGAATTACAAAAGAGCATCGCTACGTCTACCTCATAAAAGATGAAAAACTATATGTTTATTCGCTTAGAGGTCATTATGAATAACCCTTTTAAAAACATCAGCATATGAATACATTTTCAGTAAAAGCATTCGGGACAGAAGCTCCCGAAGCGAATTTGCAACAGATGAACATCGACCGCCGCGAAGCGACGGCAAAGGATGTGGAGATCGATATTTTATTTTGCGGCGTTTGTCATTCCGATTTGCATACGGCAAGGAATGAGTGGCACGGAACCGTATATCCCAATGTACCGGGACATGAAATTGTGGGACGGATTACAAAAGTCGGTGATGGCGTGACCAAGTTCAAAATTGGAGACCTTGCCGCCGTCGGCTGTATGGTAGATAGCTGCCGCGAATGCGAGCAATGCAGGCACGGAAACGAGCAGTATTGCGAAAATGGAAATATTCAAACATACAACGGGCACGACGTACATCTTAATAAACAAACATTCGGTGGCTATTCGGAACGTATCGTAGTGGATGAAGATTTCGTGTTACATGTCCCCGAAAATCTGGATCTGGCGGCTACCGCACCATTGCTCTGCGCGGGAGTAACCACATGGTCTCCTTTGAAGCATTGGAATATAGGCCCGAGACACAAAGTCGGAATTGTCGGTATCGGCGGATTGGGTCACATGGGTGTCAAGCTGGCCAAAGCGATGGGAGCCTACGTGGTAGTCATTACCACTTCCCCGTCGAAAGTAGCCGACGCCAAACGGTTAGGAGCTGACGAGATCATCCTCTCCACAGACAAAGAACAGATGAGAGCCAACTACAATACGCTGCACTTTATATTGGACTGCGTTTCGGCACAGCACGATGTAAACACATACCTACGGCTACTCAAAGTGGACGGTACGCTGGCATTAGTGGGAGCACCCGAATATCCGCTACCGATCGCAGCTTTCAGCCTGATCCCCGGCCGTAAGAACTTTGCCGGATCAACTATCGGAAGCATCAAAGAGACACAGGAAATGCTTGATTTCTGCGGCAAACATAATATCACTGCCGATATCGAACTGATCAACATACAGGATATCAACACAGCCTACGAACGGTTATTGAAAGGTGATGTGAAATATCGTTTCGTGATTGATATGACCTCTTTGAAGCGTTAAGCGGGAAGCAACGATGAGCTCGCTTTTCATAAAAAATATGGTTTGCAACCGCTGTATCATGGTGGTGCGGCAGGAATTGGAAAAACTGGGGTTAGACGTGAAAACCGTCACGCTGGGCGAAGTAACGCTCGGTAAAGAACCTACATCCGAAGAAAGGAAGCAGATAGAATCGGTTTTAGTCCCGTTGGGATTTGAGGTGATTGATGACAAAAAAAGCAGGATCATCGAAAAGATTAAAACGATCATTATCGATCTTGTACATCATCATAATAACGAAACCAAAACAAACCTGTCGGAACTGTTGAGTAATGAATTACATCACGATTACAACTATCTGTCCAACCTCTTTTCGGAAGTGGAAGGCATCACCATCGAGAAATATTTCATCGCCCAGAAGATAGAGAAAGTAAAGGAGTTGTTGGTATACGATGAATTGTCTTTGAGTGAGATTGCTGATCGACTTAACTATTCGAGTGTCGCCTACCTCAGCAATCAGTTCAAAAAGGTAACAGGACTGACACCGAGTCACTTCAAACAGATCAGGGAGATCAAGAGAAAACCGCTGGATGAGGTGTAAAGTTATTTAATAGATACCTGCCTTTCGGTCCATGATAATTACAAAGAGATGATCAATAAACAGAATTGGAGTTTATAGGAAAGGCTCATTAATCAGATAATATATTTTCTGATAACCATAATATTACCTATCTTTGTTGGATGACAAAGAATCTATTAAAATCGGATTTGGTTTAGTAAACGATCTGTATTTCCTGTACAGATTGTTCCTTCGTTCACTCTCGGATAATTCCTTTCGAGGGTAGTTTCTATTATTATAATTTAGTTTTATAACTGCATGCAGCGATGAACACATAATAATGCTTTCACCTGTATGCCAAATACATTGAATGAAATGAGTGAAGAAAATAAATCAATTTACGATTTCGATTTTAATTTAATCTGCGAATTTTTCTCTTCCATGGAACGGCAAGGCCCCGGTAGTCCCGATGTTACATTAAAAGCGCTTAGCTTCATTGACAATCTGACCGAACAGTCCCATATTGCCGATCTGGGCTGCGGAACAGGAGGACAGACAATGACGCTTGCCAAATATGTACAGGGAAAGATCACAGCACTTGACTTGTTCCCCGACTTTATCAACATCTTCAATCGTAATGCAACGCAATCAGGCTTGCAGGATAGGGTAAAAGGTGTGGTAGGTTCAATGGACAATCTTCCTTTTCAGGATGAGGAATTAGACCTGATCTGGTCGGAAGGAGCCATTTACAATATCGGATTTGAACGGGGACTGAACGAGTGGCGTAAGTACCTAAAAAATGGAGGATATATTGCTGTTTCCGAAAGTTCATGGTTCACAGACGAACGCCCTGCGGAAATCAATGACTTCTGGATGAATGCGTCTCCCGAAATAGATACAATTCCCAACCAAGTAGCTAAAGTGCACAAGGCAGGATATCTCCCTGTCGCGACATTCATCTTGCCCGAAACTTGTTGGACTGAACTTTACTTTGCACCAAAAAATATAGCCGAAGAAATTTTTCTCAATAAATATGCAGGAAATAAAACTGCCGAAAAACTCATTGCGTATCAACGCTACGAAGCAGAATTATACCGCAAGTATAAAGAATTTTACGGGTATACATTTTTCATCGCAAAGAAAACTCGAAGCCACGGCAAAAAATAAACCGCACCCGTAAATATTACAAATCAAACCCATAAAACTACAACAGGATAATCTCTTTTTATTGTCACCTTTGCATTGTCAACAAAAAGAAAACTATTTCGTTATGTAATTGGGCAGACATCAAACTTGTTTGTGACATGCCGTAACGAAAAGATAATTAAAAAACGATGGCAACAAGCAATACAAAATCAATAAAACAGACACTTCCGGTACTGGGTATGTCTTGTGCATCCTGCGCCAGCAGTGCCCAAACTATCGTGCAGCATGAGCCGGGGGTGGTCTATGCGTCCGTCAATTTCGGTACGGGTAACCTGACCGTAGAGTACCTGCCCGATATCACCGATATCTCAAAACTGCAAAAAGCGGTGCAAGGTGTCGGTTATGACCTGTTGATAGAAGACGAGTCCACGCAGCAGGAAACATTGGAAAATATCCACGCTGAGACATTCCGGAAACTCAAAAAGAAAACCATCTGGGCAATCATACTGGCACTGCCGGTTGTCGTTATCGGTATGTTCTTTATGGATATGCCTTATGCCAATGAGATCATGTGGCTTTTCGCCACCCCTGTCGTATTCTGGCTGGGAAAGGATTTTTATGTCAACGCCTGGAAACAAGCCAAGCACCGCTCTGCCAATATGGATACGCTAGTCGCTTTGAGTACCGGAATTGCCTACCTGTTCAGCGTCTTCAATATGCTATTCCCCGATTTCTGGCATCAGAGAGGATTGCACGCACACGTCTATTTCGAAGCCGCAGCCGTCATTATCGCTTTTATCCTGTTAGGACGGCTACTCGAAGAGAAAGCCAAAGGCAATGCATCCACAGCACTCAAAAAACTGATGGGCCTACAACCCAAGACCGTGATAGTAATGCAACCCAACGGCACAGAAGAACAAATCGCCATCGAAAACGTGAATGTGGACGATATCATCCTTGCCAGGCCGGGAGAAAAAATCGCAGTGGATGGTATCGTGACATCCGGCAATTCCTATGTGGATGAAAGCATGCTTAGCGGCGAACCCGTTCCCGTATTGAAAGAGAAAGACGAAAAAGTATTTGCCGGCACCATCAACCAGAAGGGAAGTTTCCGGTTCAAGGCGGTGAAAGTCGGCAAGGAGACGATGCTTGCCCAGATCATCAGGATGGTGCAGGATGCACAGGGAAGCAAAGCCCCCGTCCAGAAACTGGTTGACAAGATTGCAGGGATCTTCGTTCCCGTGGTGATCGGCATTGCCATTGTCACGTTTATCCTTTGGGTGATTTTAGGTGGCGACAACGGCATCGTACATGGATTACTGGCAGCCGTCACGGTGTTGGTTATCGCCTGCCCCTGCGCATTGGGGTTGGCCACGCCTACCGCCATTATGGTCGGTGTGGGAAAAGCCGCCGAGAACGGCATTCTGATTAAAGATGCCGAGAGCCTCGAGCTGGCAAAGAAAGTGAATGCCGTCGTACTGGATAAAACCGGCACCATCACCGAAGGAAGGCCGCAGGTGACCGATATCCGGTGGCTGAACAATGACGATGCCACCAAAGATATCCTGTTCAGCATCGAGAAACAATCGGAACATCCATTGGCCGAAGCGGTGGTAAAACATCTGGAAGGTACCGCCACCACTCCACTGGCCAAATTTGACAGCATCACCGGGAAAGGGGCCAAAGCCGATCATAACGAAGAAACCTATCTCACTGGCAACAAGAAACTACTGACGGAAAACAATATCACCATCGCCAACGAACTATTGCAATATGCCGATGAATGGGGCAACCAGGCCAAGACCGTTATCTGGTTCGCCAATAGCCAACAGGCACTTTCAGTGATTGCCATTTCCGACAAAATCAAAGAGACATCGATAGAAGCCATCCGGCAGATGCAGGATATGGGCATCGATCTCTATATGCTGACTGGGGACAATGAAGCCACGGCAAAAGCCATTGCGCAACAGACGGGTATTCATCATTACAAGGCGGAAGTATTGCCGCAGCACAAAGCCGAATTTATCAAGGAACTGCAACAGCAAGGCAAGATAGTAGCGATGGTCGGCGATGGTATCAATGACAGTACTGCACTTGCCACTTCAGATGTAAGTATCGCCATGGGGAAAGGAAGCGATATCGCAATGGACGTCGCCAAGATGACCATCATCTCATCCGACCTCACCAAGATACCACAGGCAATACGGCTCTCCAGGCAAACCGTAGCGACCATCAAGCAAAACCTGTTCTGGGCGTTTATCTATAATACGATCGGCATTCCCATTGCGGCAGGAATCCTCTACCCCATCAACGGCTTCCTGTTGAATCCGATGATTGCCGGAGCGGCCATGGCATTGAGTAGCGTGAGTGTGGTAACCAACAGTTTACGGTTGAAATGGAAAAATATCAATTCATAACTTACAAAAGAATGAACAATATGGAAATAAAAGAACTTCAATTCAAGACAACTATCAACTGTGGTGGATGTATCACAAGAGTAAAACCCGGACTGGATAATGCCGAAGGCATCCGTGAATGGAATGTGGATATCGAAAATCCTGATAAAATCCTGACCGTACAATCCGAAGGAATTACCGCAGATCAGGTAATCTCCATCGTCCAGAGTAAAGGATTTAAAGCCGAAGCTTTGGATTAAGATCAGGACGATTAAGCCGGATATGCAATTGGTGCAGAAATAGTAACGGATATTTATCTGAAAAAAAGATTATAAGTTGTCCCCATTCCATAAACTCGATCGTCATTAGAGTACATTTTAAAATTATAAGACAATGAAAGAATTCGCATTAATTTTCAGACTAAAGGACATCGCCGATTTCAAACCATCACCCGAGCAAATGCAGGAAAGAATGAATTGGTTGGGAAGCATCGCAGCACAAAATAAACTGGCCGATAAGGGTAATACATTATTGCCAATCTTGGGAAGTGCCAAAACTGTAAAACCGGACAACGTGGTAACTGATGGCCCTTATACTGAAATCAAGGAATTTATTAGCGGCTATATCGTCGTAAAAGTTGAGACTATTGACGAGGCGGTAGAAATTGCCAAAGAGAATCCAATTTTTAAGATTGGAGGGAGTATAGAAGTGAGAGAGGTTTTAAAACGTGATTAGCATTGGATAAATCCAAGTCATATAACGAGTTATTACCTTATTTGTTCCGACAGGAATATGCTAAGATGACGGCTGTACTCTGCCGTCATTTTAGCTTGTCGCATATTGAAATTGCTGAAGATATCGCCGGCGATACATTCTTGAAAGCATCCGAAGATTGGGCTATCTACGGCATGCCCGATAACCCTACAGCATGGCTATATACCGTGGCTGGAAACAAGATAAAAGACTATTTCAAGCACAAATCCGTTTTTGAAAATAAAGTCAGGAATGCCATAACACCCGTAGATACCGATTTCGAAAAGGATTTAGAATTTAACAATCAAATCATTGCGGACAGTCAATTAGCAATGATTTTTGCCGTATGTAATCCCGCCAACCCGATAGAAGCCCAAATTGCGTTAGCACTTCAAATCTTATGTGGTTTCAGTGTTGAAGAAATAGCCAACGCTTTTTTAACAAATAGGGAAAACATAAAAAAGAGACTGCAAAGAGCAAGGACTAATTTGCGAAATGATAACTTTGAAATCAGCGATTTAACGGAAACTGATATAAAAACGAGATTGGATACCGTCCTAAAAACGTTGTACCTACTTTTCAACGAGGGTTATTTCTCCAAGACCAATAGCCAGCTAATCAGAAAAGAGCTTTGCACCGAAGCCGTCAGATTAGCGGTAGTCCTGACTGAAAACAAACTAACCAATACCCCACAACTGAATGCCTTGCTTGCCTTAATGTGTTTCCAGAGTTCGAGATTGGAAGCAAGAACAGGCATAAACGGTGAGGCCATACTTTTTGACAAACAGGATAAAAGTCTTTGGGATAAATCACTTATCGACAGGGGTAATTACTACTTGATCAATGCATTTGATGATACAGAAATATCAAAGTATCACTTAGAAGCAAGCATAGCCTATTGGCATACTACTCCCACAGATGACAACAAGTGGGAACATATCTTGCAATTATATAACAAACTGTTACTCATCGAGTACTCTCCTGTTACAGCCCTGAACCGGACATTTGCATTTTCCAAGGTCTACGGCTATGAAAAAGCAATAAAAGAGGTAGAAAGATTAAATCTTCCGGAAAGCAATTACTTCCATGAGTTATTAGGCTATTTGTATTCTAATGTGGATATTGATACAGCAATTCAACACTATACAAAAGCAATAGAATTAACCAAATCCAAAATAGAACAAGAGACACTCAAACAAGAAATCAACAGATTGCTACTGCTAAAGTAGCAACGGGATAAAGATTAAGGCCACCGGACAACATCAAAGAAATACACTATGAATCAGTCAAATACAATAATTTGACTATATTTTTGACTCGTTCATTAAATATTTTGCCTATCTTTTTATCACATTTCGTCAACGAAACACACTTAAGAAGTATTTACAACACCCTCCTGAAAGGATATAACGAAGATGTGGAAAAATATGCAGATACACTATCTCAGACACACATTATCCGTCATATACTGAATACGGGATGGGCAAAAGCAGGACAGACAATCACACTGACCAACTTCGGCGGGTCCAATTACCGTTCTAAAGATATAAGGGAAGCATTCACTATAATGGAAAGGGCATTTCTGCTGGAATTGATATATCCTGTTACCAACGCACAAATCCCTGTTGAAGTATCCTATCGACGTGCACCAAAGTTATGCTGGGTAGATACCGGGCTCGTCAATTTTTCGGCCAATTTTCAAGTCGAATTATTGGAAACGAAAGATATACTCGACTCTTGGAAAGGAGCTATTGCCGAACAGATCGTGGCGCAAGAATTGCGTGTCGTGTGTAACAATGCCCATATCGACCATCTCAATTTCTGGGTTCGCAACAAAAACGGATCCAATGCTGAGGTCGATTTTATTTGGCAACAGGATAATCAGATCATCCCCATAGAGGTAAAATCGGGAGCCAACGCCCACCTACGGTCTATCCAATCTTTTATGGACTTGTCTTCGGGAAATATTGCCGTCCGTGTATGGAACGGGAAGTATTCAGTGGACACCATTCGAACCCCCAAGGGAAAACAGTTCAAATTACTCAATATTCCTTTTTATTATGTGGGAATACTACCCATGCTTTTAGCGCGAGAGATGTAAGCTTTAATAGAGTAGAAACAATCTGCGACTTACACCGGATTGCAAGGCCCAATTTGTTGAACGATTTTACGCCACTTCCGTTGTCTATGCTCATAAAATCAGATACTTATTTCTCATCTTTTAATTGTTTCGTCATTCTAAAATTAATCAACTCTTTCTCTTTTGAGCATTTTAATTGTTGTTTTTCAACTTTATATCCTTGAGAAAGAAAAAAATCTTTTGCTGTAATACTCACATCGGAGTAGATAAAATCATTACCTTGTTGTATTGCTTTTTTCTCCAATTCTGTCAGCATTCTTTTTGCAATTCCTTTACCTTGAAAATCTTTATGCGTAAACATAAAATCCAAATAACCATCCTTTGTTATAGAAGAAAAACCGACAATTTTATCTTCTATTTCATAAAGAACAAAATACTGTTCTACGACTTCTTCTTCCCATTTTTCAACATCGCGGCTCCACGACGACCAATCATCAACTTCTTCTTTGGAATAATCTCTTATGTTTATGTTTTGGATTGTCTCGTAAAATAATTCTGTAATACTTTTAACATCTGATTTTGTTGCCTGTCTTATTTTTTTCATTTTTACTAATATCATCATTTTCACATCACTTACCACGGGATACAAACGTTGAAGTTCGCAAAAAATTGTTTGTGAGGCTACTACCATCATCTCGCAAAACCGCTCGTTGTGTGTCAGGTATTTTACATAGGTTTCAGGTTTTTATTCAGTCGGTCTACAATTTTCTCAAAATCACGCTGTCGTGCTTCCTCACTTTTAAATGAAAGGTATCTTCTCGTGTATGTAAATCGTATAGATCGCGACATTTTATTAAAATTTTCATACGCCGGAGAGATGCCAGCCAACTTTTCCGCAAACTCTTCTACTTGTTCATCGGTTATGGCATCGCGTTTGGGCGCATCCCATAAGCCGTTTACTTTTGCTGTTTCCACGGCTTTTTCTCCCAATTCAGTCATCAATCCTTTTTTCAGAAGCATTTCCGCCGTTTTCTTATTTTTATCAGACCAAATGCTTTTTACCTTACGACTTGAAAAATATTTCAGGTATTTTGTATTGTCAATACTTTTCATCTGTCCATCTATCCAACCAAAACACAATGCTTCTTCCAGAGCGTCATTTGCGGTCAGAGTGACAACCTCTTTCGTTTTGCCGAACACAAGCCATACTCCGTCGCTCTTTTTCGCATTTTCAGTCAGCCATGTGCGAAAATCACTACGTGAAGGAAACAGTAATTCAGGAACATCAGTTTTCATAATGGTTCTCATTTCATTCAATTTATAAAGATACTCCTTTTATTCAAATCTATTTTTTCTTTCGGGCTACGTAAAAGAATAATTAATTCTTCAATTGGCGATAATAATGAAAGGAAAATCCTACTTATTGATAATATGTTTGGAATTTGTTTCATTCTTATTTCAATTTTTCCACGCTCCAAAACTCAGAAGCGCATTTATTAATGTAAAACAACCGTTCCGACTGCGATTTAGCCTTTGCAAGAATCTCATAATGGTGCTAAAACCTGTGGATAGAAATCACTCCCAACTCAATTTATCGAAATCGTCCGTCAGCAATGGACGATATTGTTACGATCACGTGACAGCAATGGGTTATATTTTGGCAACCAAGAAAAATTCACCACTCGCAGGAACGAGATTATCTGTTCTGTCTTTGAAATATTTTTCGGTCATATCTTTCGTTGAAACAGGTTGTAGTAATTGGTTGTTGCTTTTCTGCAATAAACTGCAGCCAATTCAACATAAAACCTATTGTAGGAATAGGATCAACTTCAAGGAAATTGCTTTTAATCAGTTTTTCTATTTCGTTTACAATCTCTTCTTCACTAATCTCTATAAATTGGGTTTTACTTTTTACCAATTTCCATTCATCTGTTGTTATTTTGTATTTTTTCAGAGTTGTTTTCTCTCTTTCGGAAATAGTGTCTTTATGCTTTTCCCAATTCTTTAGTTCTTGGCTTATTTCACCATAAGAAACCAGTATGGGAATTGCTTCAGAATATTTAGCTAAAAACCTCTTAATGAATGAAGTTTTATTATCTGATAGAATATCAGATAATGTAATTGGTTTTCCTAAATTCTTTAACTGTATGGCATATAAAAGTTGACCACTACCATCCAATACATCTAAATCTTCTTCTCCTTCTAATCTAAATACAAGGTCTTGTGACAAGGAGGACAAGATATAATGTAATGAATATAAAAGATTGGGTTCTATAACCACGTAACGCTGCTATTGCTGACATTGGAGATTTTGAATTGGTAAATTGTAGGGTATAAATTTATGAATATAGTTGTTCCATTTTTTACCAATAAAGAAAATGTGTGATAGAGTTACATTATCTTATCTTCAATTGAAACGTCCTATATTTCAAGATAACTTTTATATTTTTTGATCTTCACTTCTTTCAGAGTAAGCATAATTCTTGGATTTAATAGTTTATTTTAATAATTTTCAGGTCTCAACATCTTGTAAAAGGTTTATTTGCTGAATAGCTATTTAATATAATGAAGAAGACAATTACCGTCAATTTATTCATTTCTTGCTTTTTTATTTACAAAAATAGACAAAAAAGTTGAAAAGAATAGTTTCTATCCCTTTCAACAACGAATGTTCTTAAACCCTAATCTTATCCCCCAACCCATTGAAAATCTAACGGGTTACTTGGAGAAAAGAAAATAAACGTGTACTTTTGCTGGAAATCAGATTGAATTGAAGAAGAAAATTGCCATATCATCCATTGTAGTAGCGATATTGATCGTGCTGGTGGCGGGAGCGATACCGCATCATCATCACGATAACGGGGCAATCTGTTTTCATGTGATACATTATGCCGAAAATCATGATGATTATGATGCCACGAACGATGGACAGCACTCGACCCAAAGCGGCCATAGCTGCCAACATGATCCCAACTGCGTTGCTGAAACTACTTTTTATACAAATCCGGATGGCAAGATAAAAATCAAAACACCTTCATTCGATAATGGAGATAATCCAGTGCATAACCAGTTTTTTCCGTTGCTTTATCTTGTTCCGGACTTCCTGATAAATCCTGCTTATAATACCTATACGAAACCGAAGCAGGGGGAATACCTGCTATTCTACACCTCCGCCGAAGTAAGCCGGTTCCATGGCTTGCGTGCTCCGCCTTTTATCCTTTCCTGAATTAACCTGCGGTATTTCATCACAGGATTGATGGCTATACTCGAAATAGCTGTCGATGCATCATTTTCACTAAAGTTAGTCGTTTTCTCGCAGCGGCATAATACAAACAAGTTTGTCTTCTGCTCGTACTGCTTAACGAAAACGTTCCTATTTATCATCACGGAGCAATAAATTTATCAAAAAATGAAGACTTATATTGTAGGCTCATTGATCGCAATGGCCTTGCTTATTTCGGGTTGCCATGCCGGAAATAAAAACGGATCATCTGCGGATGCCAAAGATGCGCACGAACATCTGCATGACCACGAGCATGATCACAGTCATTCGCACGACCATGACCACAACCATGATCACGACCGTTCATCCGGCGATACGGATGAGATTCATTTCTCCCGTCAACAAGCCGAAATGGTCGGTCTGGAAGTGGAACAGGTGGCACCTGCTCCTTTCAGCTATGTGATCAAGACCAACGGACATATCCAGGCGGCACAGGGAGATGAAGTGATTATCGCGGCGACTTCCAACGGGATTGTCTCATATACCAACCCTTCTCTCACCGATGGAAGCGCTGTCAAGTCCGGCCAGTCCATCGTGACGATATCCGCCAGAGATCTTCTCGAAGGGGATCCATCGACCAAAGCCAAGATAGAGTTCGAGACGGCTGAAAAGGAATTCCATCGGGCGGAACTGTTGGTCAAGGACCAGATTATTTCAACCAAAGAGTTTGAACAGTCCCGCCTCCGCTACGAAACCGCCAAGACGGCTTACAATGCGCAGGCATCGAATATGACCGCCCACGGCGTGAGGGTCACCTCCCCCATCAATGGATATATCAAAAACCGGATGGTAGGGCAGGGAGAATATGTGTCGGTGGGGCAACCCATTGCGACCGTCTCCCAAAACAAACGGTTGCAATTGCGGGCGGAACTGTCGGAATCCCATTACAAGACGCTTAAAAACATCACCTCAGCCAATTTCAAACCTGCTTATGACGATCAGGTCTATCAATTGTCCGATTTGAACGGTCGGCTATTGTCGTTCGGCAGATCAGCGGACGGACAATCATTCTTCATTCCCGTCACTTTCGAATTCGACAACGTGGGTGACTTCCTTCCGGGTGCTTTCACCGAAGTTTACCTATTGGCCAGTCCGAAAAACGATGTGATATCGGTACCGACATCATCCCTCACCGAAGAGCAGGGGCTTTATTTCGTCTATCTGCAATTCGAAGAGGAGCATTATAAGAAACAGGAAGTCACCCCGGGTCAAAGCGATGGCACGAGGGTGCAAATCGTTTCGGGACTGAAACCGGGCGACAAGGTGGTTACCAAGGGGGTTTATCAGGTGAAGCTGGCGGCGGTTTCGTCGGTGATGCCGGAAGGTCATACCCACAATCACTAACCGCAAAGACGAAACGTTATGCTGAATAAGATAATCAAATTTTCGTTGAACAACCGGATGGTTGTGCTGGTCGCCGCAGTTTTGCTGATGGTCGCAGGATTATACACCGCCGGCAATATGGAAGTGGATGTGTTCCCTGACTTGAACGCGCCGACTGTCGTGGTGATGACCGAAGCGCAGGGGATGGCTCCCGAAGAGGTAGAGCGGCTGGTCACTTTCCCCATAGAAACTGCCCTGAACGGGGCGACCGACGTGCGTCGTGTCCGCTCCTCTTCCACAACGGGATTCTCCATCGTATGGGTGGAATTCGACTGGGGAACCGATATTTACCTCGCGCGGCAAATCGTGTCCGAAAAGCTGTCCGAAGTGAGAGACGCCCTACCCTCTTATGTCGGAAACCCCACGTTAGGACCGCAGTCGTCCATCCTGGGCGAACTAATCACCATCGGATTGACATCCGACTCCACTTCGCTTAGGGATTTACGCACATTGGCCGACTGGACCATCCGCACACGATTGCTGTCGATCGGCGGCGTGGCGCAGGTGACCGTCATCGGCGGCGAGATCAAGGAGTACCAGATATTGCTGAATCCCGAAAAGATGAAGCACTACGACGTCAGTCTGGACGAGGTGATCAACGTGGTGCAGGGCATGAACCAGAACGCTTCCGGAGGCGTATTGTATGAATACGGGAACGAGTATATCATCCGTGGCATCCTTTCCACGAACCAGGTGGAAGCTTTGGGGAAATCGGTGGTAAAGAGTGTGGATGATGTACCCATCCTGATTGAAAATATCGCCGATGTGAAAATTGGCGACAAGGCACCCAAACTGGGAGTAGCCTCTGAAAAAGGTAAACCGGCCGTACTGGTGACGGTCACCAAACAGCCTAATATCAACACGGTGGAACTGACCCATAAGATAGACCATGCGCTGACCGATCTTCAACAGTCGCTTCCAGCCGACGTGAAAGTATCCACCGACATTTACCGTCAATCGCGTTTTATAGAAAACTCCATCAGCAATATCCAGAAAGTGTTGTACGAAGGAGGTATTTTTGTGGTGATTATCCTGATCATCTTCCTGATGAACGTGCGGACAACAGTTATCTCCGTTGTTACCATTCCTTTGTCGTTGGTCGTTTCAATTCTCATACTCAAATATATGGGGCTGACCATCAACACCATGTCATTGGGAGGTCTGGCCATTTCCATCGGGTCATTGGTGGATGATGCCATCGTGGATGTGGAGAACGTGTTCAAGCGGCTGCGGGAGAACCGGCTAAAGCCGAAGGAGGAGCAGAGGAGCGTGATAGCGGTGGTGTACGATGCATCGCGAGAAGTACGTATGCCGATTTTTAATTCGACGCTGATCATGATTGCCAGTTTTGTCCCGCTCTTTTTCCTCTCGGGAATGGAAGGCCGCATGCTTGTCCCCCTCGGCATCGCATTTATCGTGGCGATGATCGTCTCCACATCGGTCGCCCTTACCTTGACACCGGTATTGTGCAGTTACTTGTTGGGAAGATCCGGGAAGAAAAGTGGTAAATCGAAGTTGAAGAGTGATGTGTCTGGGGAAAAAGAGTCTTTCGTCGCACTGAAACTAAAATATGTCTATGAAAAAGCGCTAAGATGGACGTTGAACAACAGGAAATGGGTACTTGGCGGAACCGGAGTCGTACTGGTCGTCTCCCTGATCCTCTTCTTTTCGTTTGGTCGCGATTTCCTTCCACCATTCAATGAAGGGTCATTCACCATCAGCGTCAGCACCATGCCCGGTATATCACTGGAAGAATCGGATAAAATGGGCCGGATAGCCGAAGAGTTGTTGCTCTCGATACCAGAGATACAAACGACAGGGCGCAAGACCGGACGTGCCGAACTGGATGAGCATGCCTTGGGCGTAAACCTTTCGGAGATAGAAGCGCCGTTCATACTCGACAAGCGTTCCAAAGACGAAGTATTGGGAGAGGTAAGAGAGAAACTAAAGCTCCTTCCCGGTGTCAATATCGAAATCGGACAGCCGATCTCCCACCGTATCGACCACATGCTTTCGGGTACAAGGGCCAATATCGCCATCAAGATATTCGGTCACGACCTGAACAAGCTGTACAGCCTCGGAAATCAAGTCAAAGCGTCCATCGAGGATGTCGAGGGGATTGCCGACCTGAACGTGGAACAGCAGATCGAGCGTCCGCAATTGAAAATAGAACCCAAGCGGGAACTGTTGGCCAAATACGGGATATCCTTACCCGAATTTGCAGAGATTGTCAACGTAATGCTGGCCGGCGAAGTGGTTTCTCAGGTTTACGAGGGTAATAACTCATTCGACCTGACATTGAAAGTGAATGACGAAAGCCGCTCGACTGCCGACATGATCAGGACCCTGATCGTGGATGCCAACGGCCGAAAAGTCCCCTTGAAAAACATTGCCGAAATCACTTCGTCCACCGGTCCCAACACGATCAACCGTGAGAATGTCTCCCGAAAGTTAGTCGTCTCCGCCAACGTGGCCGGTCGTGATTTACGGGGTGTAGTAAATGACATTCAAAAGAAAGTAGGTGAAGAGATTTCATTGCCCGAAGGCTACCATATCGAATACGGCGGACAGTTTGAAAGCGAGCAGGCCGCATCACGCACCTTGCTGGTCACTTCCCTGTTTGCCATTATGATCATCTTCCTGCTCCTGTTTGGCCAGTTCAAAAGCATCAACCAGGCTGCCGTCGTGCTGCTGAACCTGCCATTGGCCCTGATTGGCGGAGTCTTCGCCATATTCTTCACCAACGGTACATTAAGCATACCGGCCATTATCGGTTTCATCTCCCTGTTCGGCATCGCCACCCGGAACGGGATGTTACTGATATCACGTTACAACGACCTGGAGCGTGAAGGCTATTCGAAGTTTGAATGTGTGATGCACGGTTCTTTAGACCGTCTCAACCCGATATTGATGACGGCACTCTGTTCCGCGCTCGCCCTGATCCCTCTCGCTTTAGGGGGAGACCTGCCGGGTAACGAGATACAAAGCCCGATGGCAAAGGTTATCCTGGGCGGATTGCTCACATCCACTTTCTTGAATGGTTTTATCATTCCAATCATGTACCTGATTACTGAAAGGAAAGTGACTAAAACAGAAATTGTAAACGATAAAGAGATTTAAAAATAAAATCCAGATGAAAACAATCATAATCACCCTGTTGATACTGTTCATGTGCGTCACTTTGAATGCCCAGACAAGTATCAACTCCGTGTTGGCTTCGATAGAAGAGCACAATACCACATTAAAATCACTCCGGGAAAGTGCCGAAGCGCAGAAGTTAGAAAACAGGACCGATATCTATCTCGAAAATCCGGAAGTCGGGTTCAACTACCTATGGGGAAACCCGTCCGACATCGGCAAACGTACCGATATCAGCGTGATGCAGTCATTCGACATGGCGACCATTACCGGCGCGAAAAGAAAAGTGGCCGACAGACAGAATGTCCTGGTCGACTGGCAATACAAAGCCGACCGGATGAATATCCTTTTGGAAGCAAAACAATACTGCATCGACCTGATCTACTATAATGCACTGAAAAAGGAACTCAACCTGCGCCTTCAACATGCCGAAACGATTGCCGCCGGTTACGAAGGACGTCTCAATTCAGGTGATGTGAGCCGACTGGAATACAATAAAGTGCAACTCAACCTCTCTACTGTTCAGGGAGAAATATCACGGATTGATGTCGAACGCAATGTGCTGCTGGAACAACTCAAAAGGCTCAACGGAGGAACGGATATCCTGCTGGAAGATGACCGGTATGATGAAGTTTTGCTTCCACCCTATTTTGACGACTGGTTCGAACAAGCGGCAGAGAAAAACCCTGTTTTGGCTTATGCCAGGCAGGAGATAGAGGTAAGCAAGCAACAAGTCTCGTTGAACAAGATGAAAGGGTTACCCACCCTTTCTGCCGGATATATGAGTGAAAAGCTGGTAGGCGAACACTTTCAGGGCCTTTCGGTGGGAATCTCCATCCCCTTGTGGGAAAACAAGAACCGTGTAAAGCAGGCAAAAGCATCGGTAAGGGCGGCCGAATCACGGGAAACGGATAGCCGCCTACAGTTCTACAACCAGCTACAGATACTCTATAACCGCACTACCGGCTTGAAAGCAGCCTCAGAAAAGTACCGACAATCCTTGATAACTGCCAACAACACCGAGTTGCTAAAGAAAGCGTTAGACGCGGGAGAAATATCGTTGTTGGAATATATGGTGGAGATGGGGTTGTATTACGAAACCATCAACCAGGCATTAGAAACCGAAAGGGATTACCACAAGGCTTTTGCGGAATTATCAGCCATAGAACTTTAGTGATATCGCCTATCATTTATATTTAATTTGGCAATTCCCCATTTTCGTACTATTTTCGTAGGCTAAAACGGTTTCTGATCATATATTCCGAGGCCATAATCAAGAAAAAAAATGCAACTGACAGCGAAATTAATTCAAACTCTGCCGCTTCAATCCGGTACAGGGAGAAACGGAGAGTGGAAGAAACAAGATATTATTGTGGAGACACAAGACCAATATCCTAAAAAGATTTGTGTCTCTTTATGGGGAACGAAATTCCAGCATGTCCAACTCAATGCCGGTGATCTCTACACCATCGATTTTGATGTGGAAAGCAGGGAATTCAACGGAAGATGGTATACCGACGTGAAAGCATGGAGAGTGGAAGCGCAAACTACACAAAAAGCCGCCCCGACTACCTATCCAAATGATGACTATGATGAGATACCCCCACCGGAAAATCCATTCAGTGATGCTAATGAGATTGATGACATACCGTTTTAATATATTCCGGATTCATAGCAGCGGAGTGAGAGGGGTCTCGTTCGAACACCTTATGCCACTCCTAAATTTTTTCAATAACCTTAAAGAATTGATTGACAGAGTAGAGAACTAAACACTCGCCAGAAGGTCTATTCCATCTATCCCCAAATTTAGCAGACAGTGTCCGCAGAATTGGAGAATATCCAAAAAAATAAAAAAACTATTTGTGCAATTAAATATATTGAGTAAATTTGCTAATAGTATTGAGTAAATTCACGCACCATGTTCGAACGGACTTATTTAAAGTCAATTAAAGCAAGAATTGAAGAACCAAGAAAGCTCATTCAAGTCATTTTGGGGCCTCGTCAGGTGGGTAAAACGACGATGGTTACCCAACTCTTATCCCAATTATCCATTTCCAATCTATTTGAATCTGCGGATGCTATATCAGCAACAAATTCAACATGGATTGCACAAGTATGGGAATCAGCGAGATTGCGAATGAAAGCATCCGGTACAACAGAATTCTTATTAGTTATTGATGAAATACAAAAAATAGACAACTGGAGCGAAGTCGTCAAACAACAATGGGATAAGGATTCTCGTGAAAATATCAATATCAAAGTGATTCTCCTTGGTTCTTCCCGACTATTACTCCAGAAAGGATTAACAGAATCTTTGGCCGGACGGTTTGAAACATTACATTTGGGACACTGGTCTTATCCGGAAATGCAAGAAGCATTTGGGTGGAGCATCGAACAATATGTTTATTTTGGAGGATATCCGGGATCAGTATCTTTAATCAACGATGAACAACGTTGGAAGAACTATATAAAAGATTCTCTTGTGGAAACCAGTATCTCCAAAGACATATTAATGCTAACAAGGGTGGATAAACCTGCCTTATTGAAACGTTTGTTCGAACTTGGCTCTCTATATTCGGGGCAAATTCTTTCTTACACAAAGATATTAGGTCAACTTCAAGATGCAGGAAATACAACTACATTAGCTAATTACCTAAAACTTTTATCAGATTGCGGCCTATTGGGAGGTTTGGAAAAATATGCCGGGGACATAATCCGGAAACGAGGTTCAAGTCCGAAATTTCAAGTCTATAATAATGCTTTGATTACTTCTCAAGGTAATGATACTTATGAGAATGCAATCATTAATCCGGAACTATGGGGGCGACTTGTAGAATCTTCTGTTGGAACACATTTGATTAATTATTCCATTTCTGAAAGATATAATCTTTACTATTGGCGAGATGGTAATTACGAAGTCGATTTTGTTTTGGAAAAAGGAGATAAAGTAATCGGACTTGAGGTAAAAAGTGGAATGAAAGCAGATAATGCAGGTATGGGAATATTTTCACAAAGATTTCATCTGGAAAAAGTCTTGCTTGTTGGGACGGGAGGAGTTCCCTACGATGAGTTTCTAAAAATAAATCCGAAAGAGTTATTTTGATATATAAATAAAAGATGGCAATAAAAAAATCAGAATTATATAGTACTTTATGGCGCAGTTGTGATGAATTGCGTGGAGGCATGGATGCAAGTCAATACAAAAACTATGTATTGGCAATGCTCTTTATTAAATATGTCTCAGACAAAGTAAAGCATAATATCGAATCGTTGATAGAGGTTCCCGAAGGCTGTTCTTTTGATGACATAGTCAAACTTAAAGGAAAAACGAATATCGGGGAGCAAATGAATATAAAACTTGCGGCATGGGAAGAAGCCAATGATTTAGACGGAATGTTTAAAGAAGCCGATTTTAGTGATGAAAGCAAGTTGGGAAAAGGGAAAGACCTCGTTCAAACAGTCAGTAATCTGATAGGCGTGTTCCAATCTTCCGGTTTGAACTTTGGAAAGAATCAAGCAAACGATGACGACTTGATGGGGGATGCTTATGAATATCTGATGAAACATTTTGCCACTGAAAGCGGAAAGAGTAAAGGACAATTTTATACTCCTGCGGAAGTAAGCCGCGTTATGGCAAAATTAATTGGATTAAATAAAGAAAAACGTCCCAATGTCTCTATTTATGATCCGGCATGTGGCTCCTCTTCACTATTATTACGAGCCTTATCCGAGGCCGCAAACAATGCCGCTCTTTATGGACAAGAATATGATATAACGACTGTAGGACTGGCTAAAATGAACATGATATTACACGGTTACGAAACTTATGATATTCGTACCGGTGATACACTTAACAATCCACAATTCATTGATGGAGATCATTTAAGCATATTTTCCTACATTGTCGCCAATCCTCCATTTTCACAAAAATCATGGCTTAAAAGTGCTAAAAGAAATGATAGATATGAACGTTGGAATGAACATACAATTGGCGTACCACCCGAGAAAAATGGAGATTATGCCTTTTTGTTGCATATTATCCGCTCTCTTGAAGATAAAGGCAAGGGAGCGTGTATTCTTCCACATGGAGTTTTGTTTAGGGGCAATGGAGAGGCCGATATCCGAAAATATCTCATAAAAAGGGGGTATATAAAAGGTATTATCGGGTTACCTCAAAATCTATTTTATGGCACTGGTATCCCTGCTTGTATTATAATTGTCGACAAAGAGGATGCAGCTAGTAGAAAAGGGATATTTATGATAGATGCCAAAAATGGTTTTATCAAAGATGGAAATAAGAATCGGCTGCGGGAACAAGATATTCGTCGGATTGTCGATACATGGGAAACTTTTGAAGATGTTCCATATTATGCACAATTTGTCAAAAATGAAACTATAAAAAAAAATGATTACAATCTGAATCTTCCACGTTATATTGAAACAGAAGACGATGAAGTAATTCAAAATATAGAAGCACACCTGAAAGGGGGTATTCCTGAACATGATATTGAACAATTCTATCATTATTGGGAAGCTTGCCCTTCACTACAACATGTACTATTCAAAAAGGGAGATAGAAAAGGCTTTTTTGAGTTTATTCCTGATAAGCACGACCTCAAAGATGTAATTAACAATCATCCTGATTTTGACAACCAGCATAAGGAATTATTCCAAAGTTATGCAGAATGGAGCCAGATATGGTTTCCTCAATTTGAACAGCTACGACCAAACTCATTCAAACCCAAAAAAATCATTGAAGAAATGGGAAATTCGGTGTTGGAAAAGTTTGGAAAATCAAAATTAGTAGACAAATACAATGTCTATGATCAGTTGATGAATTATTGTGCTGAAACACTTCAGGATGATCTCTACCTGATCGAATCGGATGGATGGAAAGTAGAATATTACGTTATACCGACCAAGGAAAGTAAGAAAAACACTGAAGGAGATGAAAAACCGAAGAAAGCAAAAGAAGCAAAAACAATAAAAGATATAGCATGCGACTTACTTCCTGTTGATTGTGTCGTCGAGAAATATTTCTCCACTGAGAAAGAAAAGATTACGTTTCTTGGAGAAAAGACACTCAATGCTGAGGCTAATTTGAACGAATTAATTGAAGAGTATTCCGATTCATATTTAGATGTTGCCAATTTTAATGATGGTAAATTAAACAAGGGTAATGTACAGAAGAGACTAAAAACAGTAGATAAGGAGGAAGCTGAAATCTTGCAAGAATACATCAATCGGTCCAATATCATTGTCAATTACAAAAAGCAGTTGAAAGAGGAAAATACGGAACTTCTGAATCAGGTTTTGAAGAGGTATACTTCTCTTACAGAAGATGAAATTAAAGAACTTGTAACCAACAAATGGTTAGTTGCTTTTGGTAATAGGCTGGTAGCCGAGGTTCAGCAAGTAAGTCAGTTGTTAAACAGCAGACTGCAAAACCTTGAAGAAAGATATGAACAAACTTTGCCAGAAATAAATAAAGAAGTCGAAATATTAGAGGCTAAAGTGATGCAACATTTGGAAAAGATGGGATTTCAATCATGAGTAAAGACAAAAAAGGATATAAGGAAACGGAATTTGGGGTAATCCCTATAGATTGGACTATTGATACATTTGGAAATCTATTAGAAGGTTTTACGAGTGGAGCAACTCCATTGCGCGCTATACCCAGCTTTTATAATGGGGATATTCTTTGGATATCGAGTGGAGAATTGAACTATAATTGGATTACTGATACATTAGAACATATTTCTCCTGAGGCTCAAAAAAGAACAAATCTAAAACAACATCCAGTTGGGACTTTCTTAATGGCAATAACTGGTTTGGAAGCGGAAGGAACACGAGGTCGATGTGCTTTCGTGGGAAAACCCGCAACTACAAATCAGTCTTGTTTAGCGATTTATCCTACAGAAAAGCTTACAACAGAATATCTTTTTTATTTTTATCGTCAATATGCCAATTATCTTGCATTTAAGTATTGTCAAGGGACTAAACAGCAAAGCTATACAGCAAAAATAGTCAAACAATTACCTATATGCTGCCCCACTGATATTAATGAACAACGAGCCATAGCCGAAGCCCTTTCCGATATTGATACCTTGATAAATACATTAAACAAACAAATTGAAAAGAAAAAGAATATCAAACAGGGAATGATGCAAGAGTTGCTTACAGGAAAGAAAAGATTGCGGGGATTTACAGCAAAATGGGAAGAAAAAACGTTAGGGGAAATAGGTAGATGGGGCAAAGGGAATCAGTTATCAAAAAAACTTTTACTGCCTGACGGTATCTATTATTGTATACATTATGGAGAATTATTTACGACATATAAAGAAGTTGCTTTTGTGTGTTATTCCAAATGTAATTTAAATAACAATGTTATTTTATCTAGAAAAGGAGATATTTTGTTCCCTGCCTCAGATGTTACACCCACAGGATTAGGAAGATGTTCTGCTATTATGGTAGATAACGTAGTTTTGGGAGGTGATATAATATATTTTCGACCTAATGAAGAATATCATTCTATATTCTTAAGCTACTCGATAAATTACAATAAAAAATCAATAATAGAATTAGTAACAGGAACAACTGTAAAGCATATAAATAGTACACAATTAAAAACTATATCTATTCATATACCTACAAAGGAAGAACAATCTGCTATTACCAAAATTCTAACTGATATCGATAAAGAAATAGAGCAGTTAGAAAAAAAACGGAACAAATATCATAACATAAAGTCAGGCATGATGCAGCAATTATTAACTGGACAAATACGGTTAACAAATATAGCCTCTCTTTCAATGCCAAAAGAAATAAAAATAGAGAATTACTCCTCTAATACAAAAAAACACAGTAAGCAGTTTGACGAAGCGGTTATAATCAGTTTCTTGGTTGACAAATTTGGCTCATCCGAGAAGCCTTTATCTCGTTTCATGTATACAAAATTATCATATCTTATCCACAGAAAACACGATAGCAAAGTGGTGGACTTCGAAAAATTTGCCGCAGGTCCCTATAATCCTAAATCAAGATACGGAGGTCCTGAAAATATTGGAAAAGAAAATGAGTATTTTAAGTTAGTCAAAGATGCGAAAGGATATGATGCGTTTGCACCCATGGAAAATATACAAGAAGCTGTCAATTATTTTACTCAATGGTATGGATCGGATATTCCGAACTGGATAGATCTATTTCGAAATTATAAACCTTGGGATTTGGAAACGCTGGCAACAGTTGATATGGCTATATGCGATTTAGAAGAGAAAAAAATCCCGATAAATGTCGGCAATATAAAGAATTATCTTGCATCTATTCCTAAATGGAAAGCGAAATTGAATAAAACTCATTTTTCGGATAGACATATTCAAAATGCAATAAATGAATGTATAAGACTATTTAAAATATAAGCCCTATGGATTCTCACGTTGGCGAAAAGGAAATACGGACACAGAAACGCTTGATCGAATTATTTGATAAGCGCTTGGGATATACTTTTCTTGGCGATTGGAAAGATCGTGAAAATAACAGTAATATCGAAGAGAAGTGGTTAAAAAAGTACTTGAAGAAAACAGAATATCCTGAGTCCGAAATAAACAAAGCAATTACAATTCTTAAACGAGAAGCAAATGCTTCAAGTGACAAGTTGTATCAAGCCAATCTAAGAGTTTATAACCTATTACGCTATGGAGTAAATATCATTCCGGAGATAGGCGAACAAAAAAAGTATATCCATTTAATTGATTGGAAGAATCCATATGAAAATGACTTCTACATTGCCGAAGAAGTCACAATAAAGGGTCGGGAGAAAGCAACCAAACGTCCTGATTTGGTTATCTATGTCAATGGAATAGCCTTAGGTGTCATTGAATTGAAACGTTGCACAAGTTCGGTTCATAACGGTATTCGCCAAAACTTAGACAACCAAAAAGATGCATTTATTTCTCAATTTTTCACTACTGTACAGTTTCTTTTTGCAGGTAACGATACTGAAGGGTTATATTATGGGGTAATTAATACTCCTGAAAAGTTTTGGCTTCGTTGGAAAGAAAACAATCCAAATGAAACAAACGAATTGGATAGAAGTGTACTTCAATCTTTTGACAAAGAACGCTTCTTAGAATTAATACATGATTTTATTATTTTCGATGGAGGTAGAAAGAAAGCGTGTCGTCCTAATCAATATTTTGGAGTTAGAGCAGCACAACCTCGTGTAAGAGATAAGGAAAGCGGAATAATATGGCATTCGCAAGGTTCTGGTAAAAGTCTGACTATGGTTTGGCTCGCCCGCTGGATTCATGAAAATATAGATGATGCCCGTGTGGTCATTATTACAGACCGAGATGAGTTAGATAAACAAATTGAAAGTGCTTTCAAAAATGCAGGGGAAGAAGTAAAAAGAGCTCGGAGCGGTTATCAGTTAATAGGAATGTTGAACAATGCTAATCCCTGGTTGATTTGTACATTGATTCATAAGTTTGGAAAAGGTTCAGCCGATGAGGAACAAGATTTATATGGAAGAAAACGCAGAAAACCATTGGACAAATACTTAGAGGAAATAGCCAGTTCGTTACCAGTTGACTTTAAAACAAAAGGTAACCTATATGTTTTCATTGATGAATGCCATAGAACGCAGGGTGGTTATATGCACGAGGCCATGAAAAAGATCATGGGAGAAGATGTTATGCTAATCGGTTTTACCGGAACACCTTTATTGAAAACAGATAAAAAAACCTCGTTAGAAACATTCGGAACCTATATACATACTTATAAATTTAACGAAGCTGTAGATGACAAAGTTGTATTGGACTTAAGATATGAAGCTCGAAATGTAGAACAATATCTTGGAAATAAGACTAAAATTGACGAATGGTTTGAAAAACGAACTTTAGGTCTATCCAACGTTGCTTCCGCTATTTTAAAACAACGTTGGGCTCGCATGGAGAAACTCTTTAGCAGTAAAGAACGTATACAGCGTATAGCAGCCGATATATGCCAAGATATGGACACAAAACGAGCATTGGTTGGAGGATACGGGAATGCAATGCTTGTAGCTGATAGCATTTATCAGGCTTGTCGCTATTGGGAAGTATTTCAGGAAACCACTCTTAAAGGGTATTGTACTGTTGTTACCAGTTATGGTGCAGAACTTAATGATATTAAGGGTGAATGTGTGGGTGAAGGAAAAACTGAAGAAGAATTCAAATATGACATCTACAAAAAAATACTGGATGGAAGAACACCGGAACAATATGAGGAGTGGGCAAAGAAAGAATTTATAGAAAATCCTGCATCCATGAAACTTCTTATCGTCGTAGATAAATTGCTGACAGGATTCGATGCTCCATCTGCCACTTATCTCTACATAGATAAGAATATGGTCAATCACAATTTGTTTCAAGCCATTTGTCGGGTAAATCGTGTAAATGGAGATGAAAAAGATTATGGATACATCATTGACTATCAAGACTTATTTAATTCGATAGCTTCCTCTATCAAGGATTATACTTCCGAAGCATTTGAGGAATATGATAAAGAAGATATTCAAGGCCTACTAACAAACCGTTTGTATGAAGGAAAGAAAGCATTAGATGAAGCACTACAGGCTGTTCTGACTTTATGCGAGGTCGTATATCCACAGACTAGAGAGAAGTTCTTTGAATATTTCGTATATAGTGAATCGACCCCTTACGAATTACAACCTCAGGAAAGAGAGGATAATGCGGAAAAAAGAGATAAACTCTATAAGCTCGTAAGTAATCTTGTTCGAAAATATATTGATATAGCCAATGACATCTACGATGCCGGCTATTTACAAAATGAGGCTAAAAGAATAAAAGAACAAGTTGATTTCTACAATGACCTGAAAGATGAAATCAAACTGAAGAGTGGCGATGCCATTGACCTTAAAATGTATGATCCAGCTATGCGTCAGTTAATAGACGCCTATGTTAGGGCTGATGACAGTGAAGAGTTACTAGTCTTTAATGATACATCTTTCCTTGATTTAGTTGCCGTTGCGGGAGAAGGCGCTTTTGGCAAATTACCAAGAGGCATAAGAAACAACCTGAAGTCTATTGCCGAGACTTTAGAGGCAAATATGCGAAAAGTTTTCATCTATGAAAGACCTAACAACCCAGCATATTATGACAAACTATCCGAAATATTGCAAAAACTAATTGACGATGTTAAACAAGGAAAGGCTGATTATAAGGAACACATAAAGAAGCTAATTGAACTCGTCCAGAACAACAAGAATAAAACACAATTTACATATCCTGACAATATATCCACAGATGCCCAAAGGGCCTTATATGACAATCTGGATAAAGATGAAGAATTAAGTTTGGCAGTTCATAATAGCATTATTGAAAATGCCATGAATGGATGGAAAGATGGGGTTCCGCCTATAAAAACGAAGAAAGTGAGGCGTGCTATAGCTAAGGCTTTAGAATTAAATGAAAATGATGAGAAAGTAACAAATATTCTAAATATAGCGAAAGGACAGGCTGAGTATTGATGGAACATATCGTGGTAAATAACATCTCTATAGAAGTAGAATATAAGAAGATCAAGAATATTCACTTATCGGTTTATCCTCCTGACGGAAGGGTACATATTTCCGCACCTGAAACGATGAAACCAGATTCAGTCCGCCTATATGCAATATCCAAGATAAGTTGGATTAACAGACAAAAGGAGAATGTACTGAAACAAGAAAGACAAACTCCACGAGAATATGTTTCAGGAGAGAACCACTATTTTAAAGGTCAACGCTATCGTTTAAAAGTGATATATTATAATGATATACCCAAAGTTAGATTAGAAGGCAAAAGGTTTATTAATCTCTATGTGAGAGAAGGTACTACTGACAATAAACGAGCAGAAATCTTAAAAGAATGGTATCGTAAAGAATTAAGAGAAACTCTGTCTCCTTTGGTTGAAAAATGGTCGCAAATACTGCAAGTAATTCCTAAGCATTGGGAGATAAAACAAATGAAAACAAGATGGGGAAGTTGCAATACTCGAACGAAAAGGATACTGTTCAATCTTGAATTAGCAAAAAAACCTACCCATTGCATTGAATATATTGTTGTACACGAACTCGCTCACTTAATAGAACGACAACATAACGATCGATTTATGTCAATACTAAATATCCACATGCCCCAATGGGAAATGTATAAGGATGAATTGAATGAATTTATAGTATAAAAAATCAGGCACATGAATTATGAAAGAGAATTGAAGCAACATGTAGTTATTTGACAACTCGTTGCAATTCATTCTAATTTTGTATTTTTGCAACTCATTTCATTACTAATAAATTTTTGATTTTATGCTAATTAAAATAGGCAACTTATATACAACAAAAGATCTCAATACACCAAGAAGGAAAATGGTTAGCGCATATAGATCCAAAGTAAATGTAGCTATAGTTGATGATGAAGAATTTGTTTATCTAGATGAACTAAGAAGATCTGGCTTTTCTTTAGTTAAATATGATGACGTCCCGGATCTTCAATCCTTAGAGGCCTACCCTGCCATTATTTGTGACATAAAAGGTGTAGGGAAAGCATTTAAATCTCCTTTTGAAGGCGCTTATTTAATACGTGAACTGAGAAAAAAATATCCATTTAAAGTTTTAGCTGCATATACAGGTTCTACATATGATATTTCTATTAATTCATATTTAGAAGGAATACATATAATAAAAAAAGACATTTCTGTTGATGAATGGTGTAGTGAAATTGATTATCTTATAAAGCGAGTAAGTGATCCTAAAGAAAACTGGAATAAAATAAGAGATATGCTAATAAAAGAAGATGTTCCATTACTGTCCTTGGCAAAGTTAGAACATGAATATGTCAATATACTTCTAAATAAAGATGGAAATTTTCATGATTTTCCATCTTCGATGAAGAAGATGAATTTATCAGAAGATGTCAGATCTGTAATACAATCTTTAATTGCTGGATTAATTTTATCATTATGATATTATCTCCTTTTCCTTATAAAATATTTATCAAAGATAGGATAAAACCTGGCGTTGTATTTAGTACTCCTAAATTTTGTTCCAGGAATGCTGACAACTTACATTGTAAAAACTTTTATAAATCAATTAGTGGAAAAACTGGTTATCATATTTGTCCTTATGGATTTGGAGTTGATTATGTGCAATTGGGTAATAACTCTGTCATATTTACATGTTTGAATATAGAGAAAAAATCTGACAGAAAAAAAGTACAAAAAAATCTAGGTAAACAAGAATTTATTCCAAGATTACCCTTAACTGAATATGAACGAATAAAAAATAACTTCATATCTCATATATTAGACAATGAATCAGTCATCAATATAGAACAAGAAAGGTCTAAAATAGAAATTGAAAAAGAACTTTTAGACAATACCATTCATGAAATAAGGAAATTAAACAACCAATTAAAAGGATATATCAGTAAATTAAATTACCATACACAAAATTTAAGAGAAAGAACAGATAATATAGACAAATTAAATTTAGATATCTATGCCACTACAAACTTAATGTCTATTCGGCTTAACACTTATGACTTAGAGGTCAATCCAGAACTAAATCTAAATAGTAGCCCCAAAGAAATTGCAATTTATAAGAAAATTGAAAAAATATATAAATGCTTAAGTATTGAGACTGGAAAGAAACAATTATCTGTAAGACTGGAAGGAAATTCATATAATTCTTTTTTTTCAAGCGATGTTATTGAGATCGCATTTTTCATTATTTTAGAAAATGCAATCAAATATTCTCCCCAACAAAAAAATATAGATATAATTTTTAAAGAAAAGAATGATGAGTTAACCTTGACTTTTAAGAATTGGGGATTTAGACCTCGAGAAAATGAATTAAAGTTGTTAACTAATCGGGGATATAGAGGTCAGATCGTAAAAGATAATCCGGATTTGGAAGGTCGTGGCATAGGACTTCACCTGTTCAAAATAATATGTGATACAAATAATATCAAATACAACATTAGAATAGATGATGATAATTATTACCAAGATAATTATAGATTTTCTCCATTTATAGTTGAACTATATTTTAATAATATGATTATTGGAGATAGCGTAAAAGATAATACTGAAGATCCAGAATAAAGAACTATTCCCAAAAAATTATCATAAGCAAATTATTTTAAGAGGAGGCTCTTATGTAATTATTATAGACAATTATCTACTTGCATCATACCGTAGTATCCGAATCCAGAACCGAATAAAGCTCTATTTTTAATGTTGGAATCCGACAAGGAATAAATCAACTTCTTTTCAACAAGTTATATGAGTTCGAAACCCTCCGGCTATAAACGTTAAAAAATAATATGCTAAAAACAGGAATTTCAGACAAAAATGCAGGAATACCCGTAATAATTTAAATATAAACCAATTGTCTTTAACTTATAATTAATCGATATCGTCAAGTAAAAATAGAAATAAGCAGTCTATTTCTGGTATCGAGCACATAGAACAAAACTATAATCAACTAATAATCAACACATAAATAAACAAAAAAGAGGAATATTAGTATTTTACCCCTAATTTCCCCTTTCTGCGGAAAGAGAGGATTATGAACCTAACGCTCCAACCTATTGAGTTTCAATATTCTATTTTTGTTTTTTGTCCTATGGGGTACGGTTAAGAGCGCACCTTAAAATGACTGCTCTTGGCTTAGCTTTGTCTGCTGTTGTCGCCATAAAACTTGGGTTCAAAGTTACAACTATTTCTGAAATATACAACTATTCTGGACAATAATGGTTTAGAGTTAGTGCAAGGTGCAAGTCTATCTATATATAGATACTTGCACCTTGCACTTTTAATTGACTTGTCCTAGAAAAACTTTACAGATTATTTACTCTTTGTACTGACTGGGCTTGACAAAAAAATATTTGCAGCAAAAAAAACGAATTTTATTGTGTTAATATAAAAATAAATACTTACCTTTGCCGACCGCTTATTTTATATAAGTGAAATTCTACAGTAATAAAATGAAGAAGGTTATATCAATATTTCTGTTGCTGCTAATGCTGGTTATCGGGATGCATCCCGTACTTGCCATGCATTATTGTGCAGGAGAATTATATTCCTTTGGAGTTTTGAGTAATGAAATAGAAGAGTCCTGCTGTGGAGATATGGAAATGCCGCAACAGGAAGACAATTCCTGTCATACTACCCCAAATGCGCAGGAAAATAACGTTTTGCCATCCCATGAGAATTGCTGTGACATCCAACAGATAGAACTCTCAACGGACGACTATCAGCATCAGGTTCAGCAATTTAACCTGAATAAACTATTGCCGTCATATGAAAATGTATGGTTGGTTTTGAATATGCTTATACCCACAGAGAATGATGGCATTACAAAAATTAGTCAATACTTTCCGCCGGGAGGTCTCAGTTTACAGAACGTTGACCTTCTGACCTATATTTGTATCTACCGTATTTGATTTGATAAATCCGTGGTTACCCTGCCATTGGTTTGAATTTTGTGTATATCCTAAACCGGATGTACGTTAAATTGTTTATATCTAAAAACAAAGATCAACAAATGTTCATCAAATCAAAGAACAATGAAACCATTTTATTTTCTGATTGGTATAGCTATGTCCACCGGCTATATCACAGGACGTTCCGTATATACTCATAATAGTACGGAAACAGTTCCTATTGATTCGGTTGTTCCCCAACCGTCAGTACCCCAATATACCCTTATCAAACATCTGATAGAGGATAAATCCGCTATTATACTTGATGTACGTACAGAGCAGGAGTATAATAAAGGTCATATAAGAAATTCTGTAAATATTCCACTGGATAAGCTGAATGATTCTGTTTTTTTCTTGCAAAAGGAAGAACCTATTGTAATAGTTTGCCGTAGTGGAAAAAGAAGTAAAGAAGCTAAAACTTTTTTAACACATCAGGGGTTTATTAATGTGTATGACGGAGGAAGATGGGAAAGCCTGAACAAATTACTATTGACAGATAAATAACAATATTACTATGCTTAACAGAATCATCAAGTATTTTCTCGATAACAGGGTTATAACATTGTTACTACTTGTTATCATCATTGTTTGGGGACTATCGACAGCTCCATTCAACTGGCATGGTGGTGTATTGCCACGCGACCCCGTCCCTGTGGACGCTATTCCTGATATAGGAGAGAACCAACAGATTGTCGCCACCGAATGGATGGGACGTTCACCAAAAGATATTCAGGAACAAATCACGTATCCGTTATCTACCTCGCTACTTGGAATACCCGGAGTGAAAACCATTCGCAGCACCTCCATGTTCGGTATGTCGTTTATTTATATCATTTTTGACGATAATATTGAATTTTACTGGAGCCGTTCACGCGTACTTGAAAAGCTGAACTCTCTGCCTGCCGGAACATTACCAGAAGGGGTACAGCCCAGCTTGGGGCCAGATGCCACTGCTTTAGGACAAATATTCTGGTACACCCTTGAAGGACGTAACCCCGAAACAGGGGAACCAACCGGCGGATGGAACCCAGATGAGTTACGAACAATTCAGGACTTTTATGCCAAATATTCGATTTCAGCAGCCGAAGGAGTATCCGAAGTAGCATCTATCGGCGGTTTTGTGAAAGAATATCAGGTAGAGATAAATCCCAATGCTATGCGCGCCTTTAACGTATCCATCATGGATGTGATGAATGCCGTGCAAAAGAGCAATCTGGACATAGGTGCGGAAACAGTGGAAATCAATAAGGCTGAATACCTTGTCAGGGGATTGGGATATATTAAAAATGTTTCCGATCTGGAAGAAGCCGTTATCACTGTCCGCAACGGAGTACCTGTTAAAATAAAAGATGTCGCTTTTGTTAATCTGGGCCCGGCTACCCGTCGTGGAGGTCTGGATAAAGAAGGCGTCGAAGCTGTCGGTGGCGTTGTAGTTGCCCGTTACGGCTCAAACCCGATGCAGGTTATTGACAATGTAAAAGCTAAAATACAAGAAATGGAAGCAGGGCTTCCTCAGAAAACACTGGCTGATGGTACCGTGTCAAAAGTTACTGTTGTTCCTTTCTATGACCGGTCAGGACTGATACAGGAAACTATCGGCACACTGGAAACAGCCCTTTCCCATGAAATACTGATTTGTATTATTGTTGTAATCGTATTAGTATTTAACCTGCGTGCATCAGTTGTAATTTCTGCCATGCTTCCTATAACGGTGCTGGCCACCTTTATTATTATGCGTTATACGGGGGTTGAAGCCAATATTGTCGCGCTGTCGGGTATTGCCATCGCTATCGGGGTCATGGTCGATGTCGGGGTTGTCTTTGTCGAAAATATTATCCGGCATATGGAAATGCCCGAAAACAAAGGAATAACCAAAGGTAAAGCGTTTGTAAATCTGATACATAAAAGCGTTAGTGAAGTTTCGGGAGCAATTACCACAGCTATGCTTACCACCGTTGTGAGCTTCCTGCCTGTCTTTGCTATGCAGGCGCAGGAAGGGAAATTATTCCACCCGCTGGCATTTACAAAGACTTTCGCATTGGTATCAGCCCTAATATTAGGATTGAGCCTATTGCCTACATTGGCTTATTTTGCATTCTCTATTAAAATAACTTCTGCACAAGTACGAAAAACAGCCAATATTATCCTGATAGCCGCAGGTATCCTGTTGTTTATCTTTACAGGCGTATTTGCAGCCCTGGCACTTACCCTGTTCGGACTGAACAACTTCCTTGCCAACCGTTGGACGAATAAAAAGATACCTACCTATATCAATATAGGCATCGCCATATTGGTTGCCGTCTATTACCTGACTGTTGAATGGCTGCCTATCGGGCCACAGGAAGGATTCTTCCTGAACCTTATATTTGTCCTTGTTGCTATAAGTGTAATTTTAGCCTTGCTATGGATATTGGTTATTTATTACGAACGCATCTTACGCTGGTGCTTGGCACATCGTTGGAAATTTATGCTTATACCATTAGTTACCGTATTTTTCGGTATCATGATATGGTTGGGATTCGATACAACATTCGGCTTTGTCGCCAAGGGGTTTGAAGCCGTCGGCTGGAAAAATTTCAGACAGACTGCTTTCTGGCAGGCTTCAAGTGAACGTTTTCCCGGTATCGGTGAAGAATTTATGCCAAGCCTGAATGAAGGCTCGTTCCTTTTGATGCCTACAAGCATGCCCCATACGGGTATAGAGCAGAACCTGCAATTTATTGAAACGCTTGATAAGCGCATCTCCAATATTCCCGAAGTAGATATAACCGTAGGTAAGTGGGGACGTGTCAATTCGGCACTCGACCCGGCTCCGACCCAAATGTTTGAAAACACAATTAACTATCGTAGTGAATATATTCTGGACGAAAATGGACACAGGCAACGATTTAAAGTAAACCGTAATGGAGAGTTTCTATTAAAAGGAGGAGGAACTTACAATCCGGAAGATGGCTTTCGCCTGTTACCTGCCGATAGCCTTATCACGGATAGCAAAGGTGATTACTTCCGCCAGTGGCGTCCCCATATCAAAAAAACGGATGATATCTGGCAGGAAATCGTCAATGTATCTCACATGCCTGGACTTACCTCCTCGCCCAAACTACAACCGATAGAAGCCCGATTGGTGATGCTTTCGACAGGTATGCGCGCACCGATGGGATTGAAAGTATCAGGGCCCGATCTGGAATCCATTGAACAAGGTGGAAAAGCATTGGAAACGGCCTTGAAAGATATTCCGTCTATTCTTCCATCTACGGTGTTTTATGACCGTGCCGTCGGAGCACCCTATATTGAAATAAAACTAAACCGCCGGAATATGGCGCGTTATGGTATTACCGTGGCTGATTTACAAGACGTAATCAGTGCGGCAGTGGGAGGAATGCCCCTGACCACAACCGTAGAAGGGCGTGAACGCTTTCCGGTGCGTTTAAGGTATCCGAGGGAATTGAGGGATAACCCGGAGGAACTGGCTAAGTTGATTGTACCTACGGCAACCGGAGCCCAAATTCCTTTGAAGGAAGTGGCAGATATAGAATATACCAAAGGGGCGCAGATGATCCAGAGTGAAAACACGTTCCTGTTGGGTTACGTTATATTCGACAAAGTAGCCGGAAAAGCCGAAGTAGATGTTGTTAAGGAAGCCGATAAAATACTCAGAGAGAAAATATCATCCGGACAGTTGGAATTACCCAAAGGTGTATCTTATAAGTTCGCCGGAAATTATGAACAACAGGAACGGGCAGCTAAACGCCTGCTGGTTGTTGTACCGTTATGTTTATTGGCAATTTTACTCATTTTGTATTTTCAGTTCAAGACCGTTACAGCATCGCTTATTCACTTTTCCGGGGTAATCGTAGCCTTTGCCGGAGGATTTATCCTGTTATGGCTTTATGGCGAGCCCTGGTTTATGAATTTTTCAGTTGGTGATATGAACATGCGCGACCTGTTCCAGATGCATCCGATCAACCTGAGTATTGCCGTATGGGTAGGATTTATCGCTTTGTTCGGTATCGCAACTGATGATGGGGTTCTTATGGGGACATATATCCATGATACTTTCCTTGAACGCAACCCACAGACCAAAGATGAGATAAGAGAAGCTGTAGTCCATGCCGGATTGAAACGTGTACGCCCTGCTGCGATGACTACCGCAACCGCACTTATTGCCTTACTTCCTGTACTTACATCGACAGGTAAGGGAGCAGATATTATGGTTCCGATGGCCATTCCCACTTTCGGAGGAATGCTTATCCAGTCAATGACCATGTTTGTAGTGCCGATACTACAATGTTGGTGGCGTGAATCAGCAATAAAGAAACACGGTAATATAAAAGAATAAAAACAGAAAGTATTATGACAACAATAAGAATCAAATATTTAACAATGCTGTTGTTGATGATAATGGGCACCGGTTCAGTTTCAGCACAAACCGCTGATTCACTCAGCCATTACCTCAAAATAGCTGCCTTTAATAACCCCGGAGTTAAAGCGGATTTTATGGTTTATAAGGCATCTTTGCAAAAAGTTCCACAAGCAGGAGCTTATGCAGATCCCGAACTTGAAATAGGCTTTTTCCTTGAACCGATGGATATTATCGGAGGGAAACAGGTTGCCGAGTTCAAACTGATGCAGATGTTCCCTTGGTTCGGTACAAAGAAAGCGGCACAGACCGAAGCCACGCATATGGCAAAAATGTCATTTGAAAAATTCCGTGAAACCAGGGATAACCTTTATCTGGAAGTTTATACCCAATGGTATCTACTTTGCAGCTTACAACAAAAACTGATGAACAACAGGGATAATAAAGCCCTGCTGACTCAATTGGAACAACTGGCGTTACGTAAGTTTTCATCGCCATCAGCAGGTGCAGGATATTCAATTTCCGCCCCGACCCCACCAACCAGTACACCTCCGGCAGGAAACGGAAGTGGCATGTCATCCATGTCCTCAATGGGAAGCAGTGGTGGCTCTCAGCCAACTACTCAAAATGCAGGCATGTCTTCGATGGGCAGTTCCGGTAGCGGTATGTCGTCAGGCATGAGTGGTGCTGCTTCCGGCGGTATGTCTGATGTGCTGCGTATCCAGTTGGAGATAGTTGAACTGGATAATAACATAGAAAGTATCCTTTCGGAAATAAAAGCGGAAAAAGCAAAGTTCAATACTTTATTAAACCGCTCCGCTCTCAGCGAAATACAGATACCCGAAACCTTTGAGCAACTTCCATTCCTTTTCGATCCTGAAACTGCTATGACAAAGATCAACGATCAGAACCCTATGTTGAACATGATTACCGAAGAAGGGCTTGCTTACAAAGCAAAAGCAGAAATGGATAAAAAGATGAGTTATCCGATGTTGGGTATAGGGGTGCAATATATGCTCAATAAGAAAACAAGCGATCCGATGTTCGGAATGGGCGATATGAACGGAAAGGATATGATTATGCCAATGGTTTCCGTTAGTATCCCCCTCTATCGTAACAAGTACAAGGCCCAACAGCGCGAAAGTAATTTCTGGTGGCAAGCCAGTAAAGAGAAATATACCAATACGTACAATGCGCTGGAATCGGAATTGTATAAGACAAAGCACCTGTTGGATGATGCTTCCCGTAAAATTTCGCTATATAAAAAACAGTCAGACCTTGCTGAAACAACCTATAATTTGGTCGTACAGGAGTTTGTTGTAGGAAAAAGCGATCTAACGAATGTTATACAGGTTCAACGGCAGCTGTTGGATTATCAACTCAAAAAAGCCGAGGCAGTGGCAAGTTACAATACGATGGTGGCATCTATTCAAAAACTGATTTCATTTAAGGATACAGAACAAAACGTAAACAGCATATATTATGGAAACGAATAAATTAAAAAAGATTATTAATAATAATTATATCAAGTACGGATTGATACTCATTGCCGGGCTGTTTATCGGCTGGCTGATATTCGGAGGTTCATCCAATAATCAGAATGAATCAACTGAGCATGTTCACGAAGAGGGAGCGGAACAAATTTGGACTTGTGCCATGCACCCACAAATAAAACAAAACAAACCGGGTAAATGCCCTATTTGCGGTATGGATTTGATACCGTTAAAAACATCCGGTAGCGGAGACGAAGCCGTTGACCCGAATGCGATTCAACTGTCTAAGGAAGCTGTGGCACTGGCTAATATACAAACAACCGTTATCAGCCGTCAGAACCCCGTAAAAGACGTACAGTTATATGGTACGATACAAGCGGATGAACGATTGTCACAGTCACAGACATCCCATGTCAGTGGACGGATTGAAAAACTTTTTATCAACTTCACAGGAGAGAGTGTTAGGCAAGGACAAACGATTGCTACAATTTATTCCCCTGAACTGTTAAGTGCGCAACAGGAACTACTGGAAGCGGCTAAAATGCAATCGGTACAGCCTGCCTTAATTCAGGCGGCGCGTGAAAAACTGCGCCTGTGGAAATTGACGGACGATCAGATAGCAAGGATAGAGCAATCAGGAAATGTATCTGCACTGGTGGAAATAAAAGCCAATACCGGTGGTATTGTAGTGAGTAAAAAAGTAAGCCAGGGAGATTATATCAATCAGGGAAGTGTCCTTTTTGATATTGCCAACCTGTCACAGGTATGGGCTATGTTCGATGCCTATGAAGTAGATCTGCCTTTCCTGAAAGTCGGGGATAAAATTGATTTCACACTGCAAGCCGTGCCGGGCAAAACATTTACAGGACGAATATCCTTTATTGATCCGATATTGGATAGAACAACCCGTACGGCTAAAATCCGGGTGGAAACAGCTAATTCCGGCATGCAATTAAAGCCTGAAATGTATGCTAATGCTATTATCAAAGCTCCATTGAAACAATTCAACAATGAAGTTGTCATACCAAAATCGTCTGTATTGTGGACTGGAAAACGTTCGATTGTATATGTGAAGCAACCGAATACACAATCTCCGGCATTTATGTTGCATGAAATTGAACTTGGCCCGTCGCTCGGCGATTCGTATGTAGTGCTTTCGGGTGTGAATGAAGGAGATGAGATTGTGACCAACGGAGCCTTTACCATTGATGCCAGTGCGCAACTCGAAGGAAAACGTAGTATGATGAATGCTGAAGCATCCCGTCCCGTAACAGGGCACGAAGGTCATAATATGTCGGGAAGCTCATCAGGTATAAACCAATCCGAAACATCAACCGGGCATGAAGGACACGATATGTCCTCCATGCAGGGAGATTCAAAACAAAGCATGACTGCCAAAACTGAACATGCTATGATAAATGTGCAGGGACTGTGCGAAATGTGTAAGGATCGTATTGAAAAGGCCGCAAAAGGCGTAAACGGAGTTACATCTGCTTCATGGGATCAGAAGTCTAAACAACTGCATTTAAACTTTGACCCGGCAAAAACCAATGTGGATGCTATCAGCAAAGCAGTAGCAAAAGTCGGACATGATACGGACAAATACAAAGCAGATAAAGCCGTATATGACGCATTACCAGATTGCTGCAAATACAGAAAATAGAAATAATAGTATATTAACAATTTAAAATCAGAGTAAAATGAAAAAGTATGTTTTAGTTATGGTATTAGGATTAGGTATCCTGTCTTTTAGCGCGTGCAACTCAAAAAGTGCATCAAGTAATGATACAGCTCAAACGGAACCGGCAGCCCAATCAGCCACAGAACATCATCAGGATGAACATGCCATGTTGGGTGTACAGGGACTGTGCGAAATGTGTAAAGAACGGATAGAAACTGTTGCAAAAGGTGTGGAAGGTGTCTCTTTGGCTATGTGGGATATAGAAAAGAAGGAACTACATCTGAACTTCAATCCGCATCAGACTAATCTGGATGCAATCAGCAAGGCTATTGCCAAAGCAGGACATGATACAGATAAGGATAAAGCTGACCAGGCAGCATATGATGCATTGCCCGATTGCTGCAAATACAGAAAATAAAATAAATATAAATAACTAATCAATTAAAATAAAAAGAAATGAAAAAGATAGTTTTGTTTTTTACAGTGATAGCATTATTGTCAGTAAGCAGCCTGACTGCAAACAATCAGGATGGCCTGCAAAAAAAAGATACCATACATGCCGGACATCATCAACAAGAAAAAAGTGAGGTGAAAGGCTCTCATACTATACTCAAAGTTGAAGGTAAGTGCGATATGTGTAAAAAACGAATTGAGACAGCCGCATTAAATGTGG
>ERZ778021.826-NODE-826-length-45441-cov-9.029987_pt1 | contig 45441 bp, 31 predicted proteins | sample MGYA00375751_ERZ778021 | MGnify/ENA primary metagenome ERZ778021 (study PRJEB29350, sample SAMN05389814) | bioreactor metagenome | isolation source: Thiocyanate stock bioreactor | place: South Africa: University of Cape Town | collected 2013-08-29 ... | reverse complement strand
GTGATTTTTGGTGCGAAACTTAAAAAGGTGTCGCATTGACAAAGTCAGGAGATAAATCGCTATACCTTGAACATTATCAGGAGCATATAAAGCTGTGGAAGTCATAGGTTCGGCAGTACCCTCAACAATAACGAAGTCGTCAAAATCATTTCTTTCAACTTTATATGTTGGGATATTGTCAGACGACGATGAGCATCCGATAAAAATCAGCAAAACAGAAATAAGACAGAAGTAGTGTGTTGTTTTTATCACGACATCTATTAAACAAAGAGTATCAATAAAATAACAATGTGAAATATATGGTATTGCATCAAAATTTTGATAGTTGCAAAGTTAATTAAAAAAATTTTTTTATGTTACTTTTTAACTTTATTAATGATATAAAACGTTTTATTCAATAATGAACAACATTTCACAAAAGTAATTTGTACATTTCATAGTTTTTATTACTTTTGCATCCGCAATGAAATCTCACGGGATGTAGCTCAGTCCGGTTTAGAGTACTCGTCTGGGGGGCGAGTGGTCGCTGGTTCGAATCCAGTCATCCCGACAAACTTAATAAAGTCTATTATTTATCTGTAAAAACAGATTTAAGAGTGTAAAGTACTGTAAAGTTATCCCTTGTAATTGTATCATAATAATTAGAACGTGGATGACATTGATAATCATCCACGTTCCAAGTAGTTTTATATTTTACATTTTATATTCTAAAACTCAATTCACCACTTTCGCAATTGTCTCTCCTACTTTCACAACCAAAACTCCTTTGTTTGTCACAGGAATAGTATTCAGACCATCATTTGCAATTTGACTAATAATCTTTTGACCGGCAATATTGTAAATCTCAATAAGCTCACCGGCAGTGGCATTGAACATAATTTTACTATTATTCACACGTATAGCAAAATCAGCAGTGGCGTTTTCGAGAGATGTAAGAGGACCTGTTGTTACTTTTATCTCATTAGATTCATCTGACACATGAGAACCGGATATTGCTTTTACTGTATAATAATAATCAGTATCAGCTGTTAAACCGGTAATATCTTTTGATGTGCCGGTAACTGTAAATGGAGAGCCGGAGATTTGTTGTAAGTCTGATATTTTCACATCTTCTAAAAAGAAACGACTTTTTGATGCCTGTTTGCCTTCAAATTTAATTTTAGAAGTAGCTGTACCACCTGTAATAGTAACTGAATATGGTTTTAAGGTATAGCTTGCATCATTATTCAACTCTGATACTGTTTCAATCAAAGTGTCATCTAAATAAATTTTCAAATCGGTTTCATCACCACTCCAAGCCATAGCTTTGAAAATTAGAGTATAATCAACTCCTAATAAATCCAACTCTGGTGTAACTATATATCCTAAAGCACTACTACCGCCCATTTTAATTGTGCCTCCTGCTTGATAAATCTTATCTCCCGTCCAACCTTCAACTTTTGTATAAGTATTCAAAGAAGTAGAAACATCTGAACTATTAGCACCACTATTAGGAGTTCCAGCAGTAAAACCATTAAAATCTTCATTTAAAGCTATTGTTCCTGTAAATACAGTCAACTCATACTCTTCAGCTCCCGTTATCACTTCCCAATTTGCTGTAAATGATGATTGAGAGATAGCATTTGCAGCAACAGCAACAGGGGCAGCTAAAGGTTCAATAATTAATTCATACGAATCGGTACCGGCACAATACTCTACCGAATTGTATGTACCAGACTCTTGTGACGCAGTAATAATAGTATTACCCTCACCTACAATAGTTACTTCACCTGTAGCTATATTTACAGTAGCAACATCTAAATTAGAACTACTGTATTCAATATCTGTAGTTTCATTCAGAGAATTAGCAGAAATGATAAACGAAGCATCAGTTACTGATTTGATTACCGACTCATCACTTGGAAATGCAAGATTGGAAGGTTCACAGTCTAAGATTATTGGTTCATATGTTAAAGAATATGATGTACAATAAAGAGAATTTACAGTAGCTGAAATTTTCAAAACGGTAGAAGTATTACCACAAATTATATCAACTGCTTTTGTTACATTAACGTAACTAGCACTCCATGCTCCATACCATGCAGCATTATTGAATGTGTTAGTTGAGATTATTGTTTGATCAACACCATTATCAACTTTATAAATAAAATTACCTGAGCCTGCACTAGCATTTGATCTCATGCTCAATGTTATTGAGGTGATTTTATATCCACTATAACCTGACAGCGTAACCGTCTGAGAATTTCCAGAAGTCATCTGTTTCGATGTGCCATACGTTTCTACTAATGTTGCACTAGAGCCAGAAGGAGCAGTCCCTGTAGTTGTTAAAGTATTTTTTGCTGTTATTTCGTAAGTAACAGTTTCCGCCCATACACTCCCACTTCCCACCATCAACGCGACAGCAAGAAGCCCTGTTTTTAAAAAAGTAAGATGTTTCATATTCAAATATTTTTATGAGTTAATATTTTTTCATTGTCGCAAATATAGGAATATTCCATGAATTTTTATACACATACAATAGTTAAAAAAAGAGAATTGTTTCGTTAAAAATTAATTATCAAATCACAATGTACATCTAATAAGCTTTAAGATGTGTTATGTCTTTAGGAAAGTCGATAGTATTACAAATGTAGAAAAGGTAAAAAGCAGTTAAACACACTCAATCGTTCCAAACTAAAATCAACATATTAAAAGCCCTGTAAAAATTCGGATAAATTCTCATCACCATCTAAATCTAACTTCTTACGCAATCTATAACGTCCCATTTCAATACTACGATACGACATATTCAGAAGAGGTGCTATGTCTTTGGAGCGCAAACCCATTTTTAAATATGCACATAATTTTTTGTCGCTAACCGACAAAGAAGGATATTTATCTCCAATACGTTTGAGGAAATTTTCATGCACTAAATCAAAATTCTCCTCAAACTTCTTCCAGTTATCGTCTCTTTCGATATTTTTTCTTATTTCAACTTCGATCTTATGAAGTCTATTAAGTATGATTGTCTGGTCTTTATTTGTTTTAACATCATCGGTAATTTTTCCGATACTACTATTTATATCTAATAGAATTTCATTCTTTCGTGCAAGATTCATAGTAGAGCCGGCAAGTTCACGAGCTTTGTTACGTAACTCATATTGCATTTTCTGATTTTTAAGTTCAATTATTTCTTTTTCTTTTTCCAACGTATCGGCTTTAAATTTTTCCTTTTGCTCACGTAATTCTTTTTCTTTTTGTTCTTTAACTGCAACTAATGCCCTTTCTGAGCGTTTTTTCAACACAATAAAAGTTTTAAACAAAGCTAATGTCGCAAGAATAAAATAAATAAGTAAAGCAATATTTGTTTCATACCATGGAGGTAGAATCACGAACTTGAAACCGGTTTCCATAACATTATCATCAGAAACTTTTTTAGCTCTGACTTTAAAATTATAAGTTCCTTTTGGAAGCTTTGTGTATTCTTTAAAATGAGAAGAAGAAAAAGCAGACCAATCCGAATCATAATTTTCTAAAAAACAGCTATATAAAACTGAATTTTCATCAGTATAATCAGGTGCAGAGAAAGAAAAATGTATAGAATTATGTTTGTATTTGAATTTTGGAATATCATTATTATTCTCAATCATCCCACCATATACAGAATCCGGTTCGTTAGTAAAAATGATACGATTGATCGAGACTTTAAGCGAATCATTAGTATATTCATTCATTTTTAAAAAATCGAACCAGGCAAATCCATTCTCCGTACTTACAATTACAACAGAATCATTAATGAAATTCAAATTTTGAAATCCGGGTATTAGTTTATTATTTAAAGATGAATAAAATGCCTTCTTTATTTTATAAGTATTATCGGGTTGCAAAAAAGCAACTTCAACTCCTTTTGAAGACACATTCCATATATCACCATTTTGTGATTGAATTAATCTCAAAGAATAAGGTAATACTCCAAATAGTTTTTCAATTTTATCATGATGTACTACTGAATTTGTTTCTTTAGAAAACTCAAAAAAACCACCATCACTCGAAAACACCAATTTATCGTCAACAACGAACAACACGCTGTTTCTTTCAGTATAAAAACCCTTAGATGTATCAAAATGTTCTACGGTGAACTTGTCTAAAGTCTCATTAAACATTAATTTAAAGAAACCTTTTATCCAATGAGCAAACCAAATGTATCCATTTTCGTCTTCTTCATACATACCACCTGAATCATCAAAACCTTCAACATAGTTAGAAAAGACCCATTTGTTATTTTCTTTTTTCAGCAGAAAAAAGCCTTTATATGAAGCACCTAATATATAATCAGGATGATGTTTCAACTTTTTAAAATTCCACGTACCATTAATATTAGGCAATTGGATTGACTGAGTACCATTAATTATATATGCACCGTGATCCGTACCGCAAAACAAAGTATTATCAATCAACTGGAGACACCAAACCTGACCTTGCATATTTGGTACAAGGTTGATTTTCAATTGATTTAAATTTACATTCAAGGGAAAAGAGGTTGAATATAATCCTTGATTAGTGCCTAAGTATAACAGATTATCTTTAATCTTTGAAGTATAGCCCGAGCCAAACAAACGATTATTTTCCATTAATTCTTTTAAGGGAGAATTTATCATGACATAATCGATACCTTTGTCAAGTCCTAACCATAAATTGTGTTTATTGTCGAAAGACAAACTTAACACCGTATTATTTTGTAATTCTGAATTAACATTGGCAAAAACGTTTGAATTATCCGAAAGATCTTTCACAACCAAACCATTCCTTACGGTGCCAATAGCCAATTTGTTATTTTTCAAAGATGCACAAAAGACTTGATTCTCAGACAGAAACTTATCTATATCAGTTTTATAAGGATTTACTTTCTCACCATCAAAAACATATATACCATAGAAATCCGTTACAAATAATATTTTATTTTCTTCAAAAGGTAAAATTGCACATACTTTTTTATTATTTAAAACTGCGGAATTTGGTAACTGAATAAAAATATCACCGTTCATTATCTTGACTCCTTCGCTCGCACAAGCAATAATTAATGAATTATGAATATTATTCACACATTCGATTTTATCTTTTAAATTAAAACGTTTTATTTTATTATCCTTTAATCTAAATATTTCATTATTACCCTGAAAGTATAGATTATTATCTACATTAACTATATGCCATATCTCAGAAAAATTTTTATCTGCAGGTTCGAGTAAATACAATAATGATTTATAAGTTATTAAGCCCTTTTGATTTGTATAATAATATCCAAATTCATTAAATGCACCGGCATATATAACATCCTGCTTTTCATCATAAAACAAAGATCTAACATTAGTATAGTTGCCAATAGGATATAAAGACCAAGTAGTACCATCAAACTCGAGCAATCCATTGTTGTTTGCGAAATACATCCAATCATTCTTTCTCTGTATAATATCCCAATTTTGAGTACCGCTACCGGTCTGCTTGCTATAGAAATTACGTACCGGCGAATGTTGACTGAAAATTAAATTTACACTACAAAAGAATATAAAAAATAATACAAAAAATCGTTTCATATCTTGTTGTTGTATTTATAATAAAATATATAATTTAAAAGCATTGATCTATTAACGATAAAAGGACGATAAAATTTTAAAAATAATCTACATTAATAAATATTAAAATAAAAAATCATTCAATTTTAGCTGTTTTAAACATTGAAATAAGAAGCGAAAATATGTTGTAAAACATACAAATTGCTATGTCATTAATATACAATAACATAGTACATATAAAATTGAGGTTTTGTTGTGGTAAATTTACAGTAATAGTGAGTTTTTGTGAAGTAAAAAATTTGCATGATAAATATGTTGAACTTATTTTTGTTGTGTGAATTTTCTTCAACAATTATAACTTAATTATTTATGATGAAAAGAACTATATTCTTAATTCTAATTTTACTAATATCATGTAATGTGATTTTTGCACAGGTCTTTCAACTATCCGGAATTGTAGTTGATAAGACAGATGGTAGTGCTATGCCCGGTGTAAATATTTTAGTTAGAGATAATGACAAAATTGGCACTATCTCAGATGTGGACGGTCACTTCTCATTAAAAATCCCAAAGGGATCTATAGTCGAATTTCGTTTTATCGGTTACAAAAATCAAATAATCACAGTCAATAAAGATCAGAACTTGACAATTTCGATGGAAAGTGATTCAAAAATGTTAGATGAAGTAATTGCTATCGGCTATGGAACAATGAAAAAAAGCGATTTAACCGGTGCAGTAGGCTCTGTTAAAGGTGAGGATTTGCGCATGTCTCCGGTTGCCCGTGTCGATCAGGCACTACAAGGTCGCATAGCAGGCGTTACTGTTAACTCCAATTCAGGTCAGCCCGGTGCAGATGCCATTATTCGCATACGTGGTGTCGGTACAGTGGGAGTAGCAAGTCCTATTTATGTAGTAGATGGTGTAATTACCGATAACATAAACTTTTTGAGTACAAGCGATATTGCATCCTTAGAAGTATTAAAAGATGCTTCCACCGCAGCTATATATGGTTCGCGTGGGGCAAATGGTGTAATTTTAATCACTACAAAACAAGGCGGTCAGCAAGGTAAGGCAAATATCAACTTTGAATCTTATATAGGATCTCAAAATCGATGGAGAAAGCTTGATGTTATGGGAAGAGACGAATTTGCAAAAATGAGATCTATATTCGGTAATACCAAAAATGAATTGGAAACAAAAGGTTTGAATGAGTGGATACGTTCTAATTACACACCTAATAATAGCACTTATTATCCTCGCATAGTAGAATTGAATCCGGATGGAAGCGTTTTAACACCGGGTATCGATTATACCAACTATGATACTGACTGGCAAGATGAAGTTTTTGTTAAAAACGCAATGATTCAAAACTATTATCTGTCAATTGATGGCGCAGGAGAAAAATCAAAATATTTAATGAGTATCAACTCCTTTGATCAAAAAGGAACTTTAATAGGATCGTATTATAAAAGGCTTACATTAAGATTGAACACATCTTTTAATGTTAATAAGTGGTTGACGGTTGGACAAAATTTATCATTTACCAATTCTCACAGCTATAATGTACAAGGTAATGGAAACACTGCTTTACTATCAAGTGCCCTATCTATGGCTCCATGGGATCCTGTTATGTATCCCGAAGGCAGTTTGAGTGGTCATCCACGCCCAAGACCACAAGATCAGCGTGATTTAAGTGGTGATTATTCTACTCCTTCCCTATTTAGAAACGTTACACACCCATACAATCAGGTGTTTAATTCAAAGCCAAATAATAATAACGATGACTGGGTAGGTGATGTTTATCTTCAAATTACTCCTATTAAAGGATTGGTTATTCGCGGTGATGTCAATATGAAGCTTTGGAATGGTATGAGTAGAACCTATACCCCCGCATTGGACGTTATTTACAATGCAATTACTAAAAATAGCGTTTCAGCGTCTATGTCGCGTTCACAACAATTAACTTACGAAGCTACAGCTACTTACAATACGAAGTGGAACGATAGAAATGAAATCACAGCCATGATTGGGGCTTCTATGGAAGAATATAATTCCTATTCGGTAAGTGCAAGCGGAGATTATTTACTTAATGATGATAAGAAAAACTGGTATGTAAACAAAACATTAAATACTGTCATATTAGATGCTGGTTCTAATACATGGATACCAACACGTAGCGGTGGAGATGGCGTTGCTAAAGGTAGGATGGCATCCTATTTCGGGCGTTTGCATTATGTATTGGACAACAAATACTTAATGACGGCAAACTTACGATATGATGGTTCATCAAAACTTTCGGGAGGACATTTTTGGAGAGCATTCCCTTCGGTTGCAGGAGCATGGAAAGTGAGTGAAGAGGAGTTCTTCGAACCACTGCAATCTACCGTTGATATTTTAAAAGTACGTGTAGGATGGGGATTATTAGGTAATGAGCGTTCGTTGAGTGAAAATGCAGCTTTTCCGGCAGCATGGAACTCTGCAAACTGGATGGTAGGATATCCATTTGGAACTCCGAGCATTTTGCAAACAGGATTATCTATTGGTAGTTTCCCTCCTATAATCGAATGGGAAAGTACTAATCAAACTGACATAGGTGTTGATTTCGGATTATTACGTGGAAAATTAAGCGGAAGCCTTGATTTGTTTTTAAGATACACACAAGGTATGCACATGACAGTTAAAGGTCCTGCTCATATAGGTTATCGGTATGATGTGATTGCAAATGCAGCAACAGTGCAAAACAAAGGTGTTGAGTTAAATTTAGATTATCGAGATAACATTGGAAAGTTTAAATATTCCGTAGGAGGTAATTTCTCATTGATACATAACATGCTAACTGACGTGAATGGAGGAGAACGTATTTGGAATGACTTTATCATGAGTGACGAAGGATATGCCTTAAATACAATTTTTGTATATAAATATGATGGAGTGTTCCAAACTCAAGAAGAGATTGACAATTACACCTGGATAAATCCGGAAACTAATATTTCCCAGCTTATTCAACCCAATGCAAAACCCGGTGATGCACGCTATGCAGATATCAACAACGATGGAGAGATAACGGATTTAGACCGCTATGATGCAGGTAATCCATTTCCTAAAGTAACTTATGGGTTTAACTTCACAGCAAATTATCTTGGATTCGATTTTCAAGCTTTCTTCCAAGGTGTGGCAGGTAATAAAGTATACAACGGACTACGTCAGAACAAACTTGAATTTGACGGTACAGAGTCGGTGTTAAGTACAGATATGCGTAATACATTTTTCCCTGTACATTCCGATCTGACCGACCCAACCAGTCCGTGGGTAAATGGGTTAGAAGGTTCAAATGGTTCTATACCTAACCCTACGGCAACCGGCAGCACAGAAAACAAGCTTGTTTCAAGCAGATTTGTAGAAGACGCATCCTACCTACGATTGAAGAATATTCAATTAGGATACACCATTCCTTCCAAACTCACTTCGCGCATAGGCATAAACAGATTGCGTTTTTATGTTGGAGGCAGCAATATACTGACTTTCACTTCATATAAAGGTTTCGACCCTGAAGTGGGTAACAATGGACGTGACTACGGTAACTTTCCACAAGCAAGAACTTGGTTAGTGGGATTAAATTTAAATTTCTAACTCATTCAGTATTAAATTAAGAAGATGAAAAAATACAGTAAAATTTTTATTACTCTCTTATCTATCGCAACTATACTTTCAGCTTGCGACAGTTATTTATCATTTCCAAAAGAGGGTGCTATTGATATAGATGAGTCCTTTATTGATGCCCAATCGGCAATTCAATCTGCAACGGCTTGCTATGCTCCATTAACATGGGAATATCAGAATGCCGGAGGTACGTTTTTCTCCGAATGGTGGATAGGTGACGTATGTTCGGATGATGCCATTAAAGGTGGTTCCGGATTAAGTGATATGGACTTGGTATACGACATGGAAAACTTCAAGACCAAATCAGACAATAATGTACTGTTATGGTTTTACAGATGTCAATACATAGGTATCTTCCGTTGTAATTTAGTTCTCGAATACGTGCCAATGATGGAGGAAGATCTTTTCAAAAATGAAAAGGCAGGCTTACAAAAAAGGATATTAGCAGAAGCACACTTTTTAAGAGCACTCTATAATTTCCGCTTGGTACGTGTATTTGGAGGTGTTCCTATTGTCAATAATATTATTAAAGCACAAGCAGACTGGAAGCAACTGCGTGCTACGGAACAAGAGGTATATGCACAAATATATGAAGATCTTGACTTTGCCGTTAAGTATCTTCCGGAACGAAACGGCTACGATGCAGCAGATTTGGGTAGAGCTACAAAAGGTGCAGCCAGAGCCTTGTTGATGAAATCATATATGAATAATCATGACTACAATCAAGCTAAATTACAAGGAGATAGCATAATTGATTCAGGTCAATATACTTTAGTGGCTAATTACAATAATATATTTACAGTCGATGGAGAAAACAATTCAGAGTCGGTATTTGAAATACAATTTGTGTCAGAAGGCACTAGCGATGCTTGGCAAGGTATGGGATTTTCACGTGGCACCTTAACACCTACCATGACCCGTCCACGTTGGGCTACACAAGAAGGTTGGGGTTTCAATCGACCTTCACAAGAGTTGTATGATGAATTTGAAAATGATGATCCTCGTCGTGATGCAGCCATCTACGCTCCTACTTTAGATCAGGTAGAAGCAAGCGATGACAATACTAACAACATCAATGTTTATTTAGGAAACCGATATACTGCACGGAAATATTCTATGATGAATGCAGACACAACTTGGATTCCATTAGGTCACGCCACACGCGGTGAAATAAATCGTAAGGAAATACGGTATGCTGATGTACTGTTGATGTATGCTGAAGCTTGTCTGAAACAAAGTGCTTCGGATGTCAATAAAGCAAAGTGGGCACTAGAAGAAGTAAGAAAACGTGCACGCAACACCGCTGGCAGAAATGATATCCTTCCTGAATTTCCTAACTACAGCATTCCTCTTCAGGGTGTAGGTAGAAGTGGAAATCATCAGCTCGTTGATAATGCCGATGATTTGTACTTGGCCATCCAACACGAAAGAAGGGTTGAATTAGCTATGGAAGGACACCGTTGGTTTGATTTGAAACGTTGGGATCTGTTGGCAGATGTAATGAATTACTATCGAACAGCTACCAAACCTCAAATTGCGACTTATATGGATCCTTTTGTAAAGGGCAAGCATGAACTGTTCCCCATTCCGCTGCAAGAACGAGATTTGAATAGTCCGATGGATCAAAATCCGGGATATGATGGAGTAGCAATCCAATAACAATTGACAATTGACAATGGACAATGGACAATGGACAATGAAAATTACAAATTACGATTTACTAATTACTAATAACAATTTACAAATTACTAATTTTTTAATATTTTATCATTATGAAAAAAACAATTACCTTTCTATCAATCATGGCATTGGCTATCATGGTTGGTTTCAATGTTAAAGCTCAGGATTTCTCTTCATTAGAAGGCAGCAATTACTATTTAATTTGGTTGGATGCCGATACGGAGGCAGAATTTGAAATCACTGATAAGATAGTTCAAGATTTACGTGTAAACTGGGATTACAATACCTATCCCGATGGCGAAAAAGCGTTGTATATATGGGACAACACCTACGCTTCCGAATCTGCAGTAGGTAAGGGTGCTTTAGGACAAATCGGTGGATTCTTGAACTTCAACGTAATTAGTACTTGGTCAGGATTAAGTTTTACGATGAGAACTGATGCTCCGAATGCATTTGCCATCGACTACACGAAGATTACCGATGATTATAGGTTTCACTTGGCTTTTAAATCCAGCATGTCGAAAGCACACACGATTCAAGTGTTTGGTGGTTCCACGGCAGACCAGGCTGCAATGTTTTCAGTTGGCGTTGGTGAAATGGATAGTAAACCCAATATTACTCCAAATTTCCAAGCAAATGAGTGGAACATTGTTGACATACCGGTATCCCAAATGAAATCATTAGGATTCTCGAATCGTACGACCTTTATGGGTAACTATTTTGTAGTATTAAGCGGTCCCTCTCCAAACAATATTGCCATCGATGCTGTCTATTTCTACAACCCCAATGCATCGTCGGGCGTAAATACTGTCAAGGAAAATAAGTTAAGTGTACTCATTACCAATCAAATCATTGAAGTAACAAATGCACGCGGACCGATTGAAGTGTACGACATTACCGGTAGTTTGGTAAAACGTTCGGAACAACCTGTTTTCGGCAGAGAAGAATTAGGCAAAGGTATTTATATCATTAAATCCGGCGACGCTCTCTCGAAGGTAGTATTAAAATAATCAGCATAAAATCAGGAATGGAGGCTGCCTCGCTTTTGGGACAGCCTCATGCCATCACTCATCTATTTTTCAAAAGAAAATAATTATTAAAGTCGACTTGAATGAAAAAGTTTCTTATTCTACTCTGTATCGGAAGTCTAAGCTTAGCAGCAATCACGGCTCAAACCCGTAGTTTTAAACGTGGTGTCGGTTATAACAACCTCATGACAGAAGATGTGGAGGCACTTTCTCCCGGTTTATCTTGGGGATATAATTGGGGACATTCAGGATCGAGTAATGATGCTGCTTTCAACACCTATAATATCGAATTTGTTCCTATGGCTTGGAACGGATTAAATAAAACAACCATTCGTAACCTGCTCAACAACCATCCGGAAATAAAATATATACTTGGTTTCAATGAACCAAACTTTAAAGATCAGGCAAACCTATCTCCAACAGTTGCAGCATCACGGTGGAAAGACATTGAAGAAATTGCAGATGAGTACGGATTGACCATTGTTGGACCTGCAGTCAATTATAGTCCGGATGCACCTTATCAGGATCCTGTAAAATGGTACGATGAGTTTTTTGCCGCTTGTCCCGATTGTCGTGTAGATCATATAGCCATACATCTATATATGTCATCGGCTACCGCCATCAAATCCAATATCGAAAAATTTAAAAAATATGGTAAACCTATCTGGCTAACGGAATTTTGTGCGTGGGACGATAATACCACAGCAAGTTCTCAATTACGCTTTCTATTTACCACTATTGACTATTTAGAAACCGATCCCGATGTATATCGCTATGCGTGGTTTAAAGAGCGTGGCTGGGCTGGTGCCCATCCATACATGCAGTTGCTAAGTCAACGGCAAGAAGGCGAGTTGCTTCCTTTAGGCAAGGTATTCACCTATATGTCATCTTACGATAATGATTTTTATCATACTACAGAACAAGAAATTCCTGCAGAGCAGTATATCAGCATGAAGGGCATTATGGTGGAGCCTACTGCCGATATATCAGGTAATTTAAATATTTTAGACTTTGATCCTACTTATGATTTTGTTGAATATAATGTCGATATAGCTGAAGCAGGCGAATATAATATTGTATTTAGATACGTTGATCAATACGGAGATGCTTCTGAGGTGATAGTTTCAGTCAATAATGATGAAAAAGCATCCATGTTATTTGAAAACAAAGGCATTGATGTATGGTCAACTCAAAGCTGTACAGGATATTTTGATGCCGGAAAACAAAAAATTAAAATTCATTTTAAACGTGGTGGGTTAAAAATTAACTGGTGGAAATTAACTAAAGAAACTAGTTCCGGTGTTTTTTCTTATGATGATGATTCTAAAATCTCTGTTTACCCTAATCCGGCTCAAGAATTTGTGCGTGTGAGTATTACATCAAACACAAAAGCTGTTAATATTTCTACCATCGAGGGAAAACAAATTATGACCTATCCAATTACAGATGCTTCTGATAGAGTCATTCAACTGCCTTTAAAAGGTATGAAGCAAGGTGTTTATCTTATAAACATCAATGATGAAAATCAACAAATATCAAAACATGTAAAACTTATAATAAAATGATTCTTTTAAAACGTAGATTGCTTATAATATTCGTGATTTTAATTGGTTTTACGACTTTAACAGTCGGACAAGACACTGTAATAATCGACGATTTTGAATCTGGCGATAAAGGCTGGGTGCAAGTCAACCAAGGTTGGGTAGATTTTGAAATAGTTTCAAATCCAAAAATAAGCCAGGTAAACTCCAGCTCTAAGGTCATGAAAATTACACGAAAATCAGGCACACAAGATTGGGCTGGAATAATTCTTAGAAATCAGGTTAATTTAACTTTAGGTGCTTTACCAAACCAATATCGATATGCTCATGTTAAATTTATGAAACAATCTACAGGAAAAGTAACTTTTAAATTTGAAAAGAATGGAGACTCAGGGTCATTTTCTTCAACTAAAGATTATCCAAATTCTAACGATTGGCAAGAAATAATATTCGATTTAGCCGGAGCAACCGGTAATACATATGACGATTATTTTATTATGCCCGACCAAACTCCAAATCTGACACAAGATATAACAATCTATATCGATGATATAATCTTGAAGACAGACCCTAATGCAACAGTCGGTGAAAATGAAATCGAATTGCCGGGACAATATCAATTAATTTGGGCTGATGAATTTAATGGGTCAAGTTATGATAAGTCAATCTGGAAGCCACAGATATCCGGTGGTGGATTTGGTAATAATGAAAAGCAATATTACACCGGAGCTGAAAAGAATATTTTCATCAGGGACGGTAATCTTGTTTTGAAAGCATATAAAGAAAGCTATCAGAATCATGCTTATACTTCCGGAAAACTTTGGACACAAAGTCTGAAATACTTTAAATACGGACGTGTAGAAGCACGTTTTAAGTTACCTCAGGGACGTGGAACATGGCCTGCTATATGGATGATGCCGCAGAGTAGCGTATATGGAGGATGGCCCAAAAGTGGAGAAATCGATATTATGGAGTTCGTAGGTTACGATCCTTCTAAAATTCACGGTACAGTGCACCGGCAAGCTGGCTACGCAGGAAATGGGAACGGCAACAACATCAGCATTCAAGGCAAAATAAATGATTTTCATACTATACGTATCGACTGGGAACCCGGCTACATCAAATGGTATCTTAACGATGTACTGTTACATACCTATAACAATGCATTCAGCGGATACGAACAGTGGCCCTTCGATCAAAACTTCTATGTGATACTCAATTTTGCCGTGGGTGGCGATTGGGGTGGTGCACAAGGTATTGATGATACAATATGGCCTCAAGAGTTTCTGATAGATTATGTCAGAGCATATCAGAAAGTTGAAGATAACACGGCTGTGCAACCTTTAAAAGGAGACATCGGATTTAAAATCAACTTATCTTCAAATGATGAAATAAGGGTGTCATCATCTAATATATCACCATATAATATGTATTTATATTCATTATCTGGACAAGCATATTTGGTGAAACATAATCTTCAGGGAGATTCGATTTTTAATATATCAAGTATACCTAAAGGTATGTATATGGTTACTTTAACTGACAATAAACACAATTACTCACAGAAAATTATAAAATGAATTGGATGCATATTTTAAGTATCAAAATAACAATCAAATGAAAAAATATATTTTAATAGTTTTATCCATAGCGATTTTCTTGGGTTGTACTAACTCAAATAACAATTCAGTTGAAAGAAAAATCGACAAACTTCTATCTCAAATGACTTTAAAAGAGAAGATAGGTCAATTGAATCAACTTACAGGTACCGGTTTGTCTGACGACATGACAGGTATGATTAGAGCCGGTTATGTAGGGTCGATTTTAAACGAGGTTGACGGTAAAACTGTAACCGAACTGCAACGCATAGCCGTAGAAGAAAGTCGTCTCGGTATTCCCATCATCTTTGCACGTGACGTGATTCATGGGTTCAAAACCATCTTCCCTATTCCTTTGGGACAGGCTGCAAGCTGGAATCTCGAAGTGGTGGAAGCCGGTGCGCGAGTGGCTGCTGAAGAGGCAAGTTCTGTGGGTATCCGTTGGACTTTCGCTCCGATGATTGATGTATCGCGCGATCCTCGTTGGGGACGTATCGCCGAATCTTTAGGTGAGGATCCCTACTTAACTTCGGTATTGGGTGTAGCTATGATTCAAGGTTTTCAAGGAGATGATTTAACCAATGCTACTTCCATGGCAGCTTGTGCCAAACATTTTGCAGCCTATGGAGCTACCGAAGCAGGTAAGGATTACAACACGACTTGGATTCCCGAACTGCAATTGAGAGAGGTGTATCTTCCGCCTTTTGAAGCAGCAGCTGATGCCGGTGCTGCCTCCTTTATGTGTTCGTTTAACGATATAAACGGCATACCCTCATCAGGCAATAAATTCTTAAATAAAACTATCTTGCGTGATGAGTGGAAGTACGACGGTGTATTGGTAAGCGATTGGGGGTCTATTGAACAAATGATTCCACATGGTGTTGTCAGCAATCTAAAAGAAGCTGCTGCCTTGTCTGCCAATGCTTACGTAGATATGGATATGATGGGATATGCTTATATGAATAATTTGGAAGAATTGATAAAATCAGGCGAAGTATCCGAAAAATTAATTGACGAATATGTACGCAATATTCTTCGCATGAAGTTTAGATTGGGCTTGTTCGACAATCCGTATGCAGGAATAAAGGAAAGTCCGGAATTTTATGCACAGGATGCATTGGAAAAGGCAAAGCAGGCAGCCATTGAAAGTGCGGTATTGCTGAAAAATGAAAATAACGTGCTGCCCTTATCTTCTTCCATCAAGTCGATTGCCGTAGTGGGTCCCTTAGCTGATTCTAAACTTGATCAGGTGGGAACGTGGTGTTTCGATGCTGAACCGGAACATAGCATCACTCCCTTGGAAGCTTTACAAACAGCATTGCAAGGTAAAGTAAATGTAATTGCTGAATTGGGTCTTACCTACAGTCGTGATAAAAGTCAGGCAGGAATCAACAAGGCTGTAGCAGCAGCACGCAGAGCAGATGTAGTTCTGTTTTTTGCAGGTGAAGAAGCGGTATTATCCGGCGAAGCGCGTTGCCGTGCCGACATCAGTTTACCCGGAGCACAAAGTCAGCTACTTACCGCATTAAAGGCTACGGGAAAGCCTGTGGTGATGGTAGTAATGGCAGGCAGACCACTGACGATTGAACAAGAAGTAAGAGCATCGGATGCTGTTATTTATGCTTTTCATGGAGGTACGATGACGGGTCCGGCTCTTGCCGATTTGATTCTTGGAAAGGCTGTTCCTTCAGGCAAACTTCCGGTTACTATACCGCGTATGGTGGGGCAGGTTCCTGTATACTATGCACATAAAAACACAGGACGACCGGCAAATAATATCACCTTAATTGATGATATACCGGTAGGTGCTGCTCAAACTTCCATCGGCTTTACCAGCTATCATTTAGATGCAGGAGATTCGCCTTTGTTCCCGTTTGGGTACGGACTCTCCTACTCTACTTTCGAGTATGGTGATGTAGTACTTAGCAAACCTGCTATAGGCATGAACGAACAACTGCAAGTAACATGTAAGGTAACAAACACCGGTACCTTCGATGCAAAGGAAGTGGTACAACTGTATGTACGCGATGTGGTAGCCTCCTTGGCACGACCGGTTCGTGAACTGAAAGGATTTCAAAAAGTAGAAATTAAAGCAGGAGAAACTAAAAACATAGAATTTTCTATAACAGCGAATGAGTTGGCATTTTGGAATGCCGACAAGGTTAAACGCCCTGAAAAGGGTGAATTTCAGGTATGGGTTTCCACCAATAGCCAAAGTGGAAAGCCGGTATCTTTTCAATTACATTAATTTTTATAGTTTAAAAACTTTGTAAGGTGCATTGAGTCATTCTCAAATTATAGTTATGCATTTACAATCAGATATTTATTTTATAACCCTCAAAATTAATAACGCGTATGAAACATTAAAATATATTATCAATTAACCGTCATAAGACATTTCTTTTAAATTTTCTCTTTTATTAATTTTTTAAATTTACAGATATGAAAATCAAAAATTTACTTTTAGTATTTTTACTAACATCAGTAACAAGCTCTATGCTTGCTTTGGAACATGGCTCTTTAATAGTAAAAAACGCTCCTTTGTATCCGCAAAGAGATAATCGTGCTCCGGCTGAAACTCCTATTGAAGGACAAACATTGAGCTTTAAATTAGTAACCATTGACAATAAATCCTGGGCTTGGACAGAATTGGCAGGTACTAATATCATGGGTGAAGCTTGGTCATCGCAATTACGCTGGTGGAATGGCACTAATAAGACTGAAAATAATCTATTGGGTCGTGTTGCAGGAACTCAGCAGACTTATGGTTCCACGACAATTGTTCCTTCGGTAAACCCTCTCATTGTTACTATTTTTCAACACATTACCGGAGAATGGGTATTTCGCGAAACGGATGATTTCGACTATGATTACACCTTATCTAACAGTGCCGACGAAGCAGATCAAACTGCACCTATACTTGCCGATCCTGTAATCGAAGGTCAATCAGCCACTTTGCTAAGTCTGACTTTATCAGCAACAGACGATTCCGGCGATTATTTCTATTATATTACTGATGATGCACAAGGCTATAAAGAAGTTGTATTCTCTAATTCGGCAGATATCACTCTCGAAGATGGTGTGGATTATAACTTTACCATTCAGGCAATCGACTTTTCAGGTAACGCAAGCAACACCAAAACTGTAGAAATAACCGGACAAAAGTTCGTATGTTATAACTTATTGGATACGCATATATTGACAAAATATGTTGATCCAAATGATGGTAGTAATGGTGTTTACTTTGCTCCAGGATGGACTAAAACAGACAATTACTCTTTTGAAATAAGTGAAGGCAATGTCGTTTCTTTAGGCTTAAATGTAGGAACTTGGGAAATGTGGCAGGCACAATTCCCTATAATTCCTGATGAGCCTATTGTAGTAACCTCTGGCGAAAAATATTCATTGATAGTGGAGGTTGAAACTTCAAAAAATCTACCTTTCTATGCGAAGTTCTTCGATGGCAACGATAATGTATTTATGGAAATACCTAAGCAAACTGTAAATACACCAGGTAAACGAATTATGGTAAATAATATTGCGTGTCCTGCCGGGTTAACACAAATTTCAAAGATTTTATTTGATTTCGGTGGTAATGCTGAGGAAACAGATATTACGCTATCGAATATTTCTATTTGTGGAGTAGATCCTCAAACAAGTATATCTCAAGTCGTAAATAAAACAACGGCTTTTAAACAAATAGGCGGTCAACTAATAATTGACTCTTCTCAAGCGGTACAATCTATTGAGCTATATTCTGTTTCAGGACAGCTTATTCGTACAAACAATATGAAACAAAGTGTTGATATCAGCAATCTTACAACAGGAATATATATTGTAAAATGGACAGACGATAGCGGAAAAATCAACACTCATAAATTTAATATAAAGTAGATATTTAAAATTCTAATATTAATCTCATCATGAAACATTTCAGTTGGAACATAACCACTATGTGCACGACTATAAATAACATCCATAACCAAATGTTTCATGATGAGATTAGTACCAAACGTTATCTATATATTATTTTAATATTCATCTTACATCAATATTCAAAATAATTTAATTACTTTTGCATACTTTTTCCACTTAAAAGAAAAGTAACTGAGTTAGTTTATATATTTTTAATCAATCCAACTCAATTGGATTATAAAATATCCTGTAAGATGAAGAATAAGTATAAAGATTTAATTGAACAAACATTTGAATTCCCTAACTCAGAATTTAATGTTCAAGATAATAACTTAGAATGGTGTGATATCCCTTTAATGGATATTATTAAACAATACGGCACTCCACTAAGGATTGCATATCTTCCTAAAATAGGTGAAAATATACAGAAAGCCAGGCGAATGTTCAATGTAGCTATGGCTAAAGTTGACTATAACAGTGACTACCATTACTGCTATTGCACCAAAAGTTCGCATTTCTCTTTCGTTCTCGAAGAAGTACTTAAGCATGGTGTACATATCGAAACATCATCAGCTTTCGACATAAATATTATAGAATCCTTATACGAACAAGGTTTATTCAAAAAAGATACATATGTCATTTGTAATGGGTTTAAACGTCCTCAATATGTAGAGAATATCCAGAATCTAATAAGACAAGGGTTCTCAAACGTTATTCCTATATTAGACAATAAGTTTGAACTCGATTTACTCCTAAACGATTTTGATTATAATTTCAATGTAGGTATTCGTATTGCTGCCGAAGAAGAACCTAAGTTTGACTTCTATACTTCACGCTTAGGCATAAGATATAAAGACATCATACCTTACTACAACAACTATATTGCATCAAACAAGAATGTTAAGCTTAAAATGCTTCACTTCTTTATTAATACCGGAGTTAAAGATACTTCATACTATTGGAATGAATTAAACAAGGCTATCAATCTATATTGTGAACTCAAAAAAATATCATCTGATTTAGATAGTTTAAACATAGGTGGAGGTTTTCCAATTCAAACTCATTTAGATATGGTGTATGATTACGAGTACATTGCTGAAGAAATAGTAGCACAGATTAAAAATATATGCGGTCAGCATGGAGTACCTGAACCAAACATATTTACTGAATTTGGATCTTATACTGTAGGCGAAAGTGGAGCTATGCTTTACTCTATAGTAAACCAGAAAAAGCAAAATGATAGAGAGTTGTGGAATATGATTGACTCCTCATTCATGACTACCCTACCCGACACTTGGGCAATAAATCAGCGTTACGTCTTTCTTGCAATTAACAATTGGGATTCGGAATATGAACGTGTCAATCTTGGTGGTTTGACATGTGACAGCGAAGATTTCTATAATGCGGAAGTTCATTCAAATGCTATCTTTTTACCTAAAATGCAGGAAGATAGGGAGCAGTATATAGGGTTCTTTCATACAGGAGCATATCAAGAATCATTGAGTGGATTTGGTGGCATACAGCATTGTTTAATACCTGCACCTAAATTAGTTATTATAGATAAAGACGAAGACGGTGAATACTTCACAAAATTATTTGCAAAGGAACAGAGTTATAAGTCAATGTTGAAAATTCTGGGGTATTAATCAGGAAATTAGCATATTAAGATTGAGAAACTTCTTCAAAACTTTCACGATGTAACATGGCATTCCGTAACGGGTTTGCATACATCTCTAATATTTTCAGTTTTAAGAAATCATCATCTCTATCTTCAATATCAATTTTATTAATCTGCTTAATTATATACTTTTCAAAATTTAATCTGTCCATCAGCGAATATTCTGACTCAAAAGATGTAGATGAGTTAAGTATGTCATATGCAATCATATTCACCTTAAAGATATTATAATTTGAATATATTTTTGAATCTATCAATGAGGCTATCGATGATACTAATTCATTTCGATTAGAGTACTTTTCACCTAACTCAAGAATTTCTTTACTTATTTCACCGGCAATTTTATATACGACTTTACCCTTATAACCAAACAAACCTGTCTGCATATTCAATAAATCATCATCAGAGGATTTGACATAATCTGGATTATCCCTCTTCATCTGAAACTCTTTAGCTTTCAAATAATCACAAGGATCATATTCATATGAAATGCTTAGCGGACAAATATGTAGCTCTGCAAGATTTTCGGCAAAAGTACCTGAACCTCCCATATTAAACATCTTCAACAAACTTTCCTGTGTTTTATCATCTGAATCCTTCGCTCTTCCTTCACGTTGTGCAATCCAAACAGACTGTCCCTTCTCGTTTATGGTATGTGCAATATATGATGACAGTAATTTCGAACTCTCAAGTATTTGTTTTGCACCAAGATTCCTTCTAACTATAAAACTCTTGTTTATTCGCACTAAATCTTCAATCCAGGGGAATATCAATAAATTATCTCCTATTGCTATTTCTACAGTTTCTCTGTCGACAGTAAGCATTTTCATACATAAAAATGCTGAATCAAGGATAATATCTCTGTGATTTGAAATATATAAATAAGATCTTCCATCTTCCAATAAATCAGCACCATACAAATCTACACCATCAGTTACAGTATCGATAATGTTCTGAATAAACGGATAAATCATTTTAGTCTGCAATTCTTCAACATTTCGAAAACCAAGCAACTTATTTTTCAAAACATCCTTTGGAAGAAGGGGATAAATAGTACTGAGAACATTTATAAATTGTTTATCATTACTTAATCTTTCAAGAATTGCAGGAATTTCATCCTGATTATAGCAACGTATCGAATCGTAATTCATAATCTTATTTAAAAAGGAAACTTAAATAAATAAAAATTGCAGGGGCAACTAATAGCGTACTGTCAAAACGATCTAACAAACCACCATGACCGGGTATAACATCTCCTGAATCTTTGACACTGATAGTTCTTTTCATCAAGGATTCAAGTAAATCACCAAATGTACCGAACACAACAACTATTTCAGAAAACAAAAGCCATGATAGTAATGATATTTCAGGGAAAATTAGCGAGAAAATATAACCACTTATTAAAGCTGTTACAGCTCCACCGATAAAACCTTCCCATGATTTTTTTGGAGATATACGTTCAAACATACGATGCTTACCAAAGGTAACACCTACTAAATAAGCTCCGGTATCGTTCAACCATATGGTTACAAACATTGCTATAAGCAGAGTTGCTTTAAATCCTTCCATGTAATAGATGTAATTCAGTAATGCAAACGGAACTGCAATAATTACTTGTCCAAGTATAAAATAAGCCCAATTATGTATAGGATTTACTTTCTTACGATACAACTCAATCACTAAGACAATAACAATAAAAAGTCCATATACAGAATAGCTTGGATATTTTATTGTGCCGGAAGCAAAAAAGAAAGATGTAAAGAATAAAATCACACTGCCGACAATTGACAGCCATGAAATAACTTCAACTTCAGATTGTTTATTTGTGAGTTTATGAAATTCATAAACTGCTGATGCTGCAATAATTGCGAATACAACTGCAAATGAATACTGGCTCAATAAAATCGATCCGGCAACTATTATTACAAAAAGAAATCCGCTTAAAGTACGCTTTAAAAAATTACTCATATTTTGGCATTAGACATTATTAATGTTCTGAGCAAAGATATAAATAATTATATTGAAACTTCGCTTTCTTCTGAAATATTTTTAGGTTCTTCGTCATTACCATTTTGAAGTATCAATTCATCATGACGAGATGACCATGGACGCACACCAAACACCTTCTCTAAATCTTCAGAGAATATAACCTCTCGTACTAATAATAATTCAGCTAACTGATTATGACCTTCGGCATGTTTCTGTAAAATCTCTTTTGCTCGTTCATACTGCTCTGCAACAATCTTCTTTGCTTCAAGATCAATTAGTTCAGCGGTCTTTTCACTATATGGTTTTGTAAATCCGAAATCAGAATTTCCTGATGAATCGTAATAACTTAAATTAGGTAGCTTATCGCTCATTCCAAAATATGCAACCATTGCATAGGCTCTTTTTGTCACCCTTTCTAAATCATTTATAGCTCCTGTAGATGTTTGATTCAGAAAGAGTTCTTCAGCAGCTCTACCGCCAAGAGTAGCACACATTTCATCTAAGATATGATCCTTAATTGTCAACTGTCGCTCTTCGGGCAAATACCAAGCCGCTCCTAAAGCTTCACCGCGCGGAACTATTGTAACTTTGATTAACGGACTCGCATGTTCAAGCATCCAACTAATTGTAGCATGACCGGCTTCATGATATGCAATAGATCTTTTCTCAGTTTGAGTAATAATCTTCGTCTTTTTCTCTAATCCACCTACTATCCTGTCAACTGCATCTAAAAAGTCTTGCTTTTCTACAAATGATTTACCTTTTCTTGCTGCAATAAGTGCAGCCTCGTTACAAACATTAGCTATATCTGCACCTGAAAATCCGGGGGTCTGTTTTGCTAAGAAGTTAACATCAACAGATTCATTAATTTTAACCGGTCGGAGATGAACATTAAAAATCTGCTTACGTTCATGAATATCGGGTAAATCAACATGAATTTGTCTGTCAAAACGTCCGGCACGAAGTAGTGCTTTGTCAAGTATATCGGCTCTGTTTGTTGCAGCTAAAATAATAACTCCACTGTTTGAGCCGAAACCGTCCATTTCAGTCAACAATTGGTTTAGTGTATTTTCACGTTCATCATTACTGCCCATATTTGGATTTTTACCACGCGAACGACCAACAGCATCAATCTCATCGATAAAGATTATACATGGTGATTTTTCTTTAGCTTGACGAAACAAATCACGAACCCTCGAAGCACCAACACCAACGAACATTTCAACAAAATCAGAACCTGACATTGAGAAGAAAGGAACATCAGCCTCTCCTGCAACAGCTTTCGCTAATAAAGTCTTCCCAGTTCCCGGAGGACCAACAAGCAATGCACCCTTAGGTATCTTTCCACCAAGTTCAGTGTATTTTCCCGGATTTTTCAAGAATGATACAATTTCTTCAATTTCTTGTTTTGCTCCGGCTAAACCTGCCACATCTTTAAATGTAATTCTATTTGTAGTATCGCCTTTGTCGAATAATTGTGCTTTTGATTTGCCAACATTAAAAATCCCGCCTGCCCCGCTACTTCCTCCCATTTGTCCTGTCATTCTACGTGACATAAAGACAAAGAAAAGGATTAATAACAAGAAAGGTAAAACACTATATAAGAACATCTCCAAATAGTTTTTACTTTCTTTATAGGAAACTTGCTGATAATTTATTTCAGATATAAACTCATCAAATCTTTCAGAACTTGGAATATTAACTGAAATCTTCCTGTCTTTTGCATAAGGTTGATAATTCTCTCCAAACACATCTTTCAAAGCAGGAATACTATCTTTGACTGTTGCTTCTATAGTTTTTTTCGAGGAGTACACATCAATATTGGAAATATAGCCATCAGTAACATATTGTTTAAACAAAGGATATGATGATATTTCTTTAATGGCAACTTTATCTCCGAAAACATATAAACTTAAGATCACAAGTATAATGACCCCATAAATCCATGAGACATTAATCTTTGGACCTTTCTTGGTTGGTTTTGTAGGCGTTGGTGTTGGCGTTGGCGTTTTTATTTGTTTTTGTTCCATACAGGAATTAATTTAAATTTTCAATAAAATGAATATCTGCATCTCCCCACAGATGTTCTAAATCGTAGTATAATCGTGCAGGTCGTTGAAATACATGCACTATAATTTGTCCATAATCCAATGCAATCCACTCACTATTCTCAAAACCGTCTACAGCAAAAGGATTAATCTTTATTTTATCTGAGACATAATCTTTAATAGAAAAAGCGACAGAACTGACATGTACATTAGAATCCCCTTCACAAATCACGAAATAGCTGCATGGAGCATCTTTTAATTTAGTCAAATTAACAATAACTATTTGTTTACCTTTCTTTTCTTGAATTCCGGAAACAATATTATTCACAATCAACTCGTTATCAATCTCTTTAGTATCTTTCAAAACTTAATTAAACTATCTATTTATAAAGTTGCAAATATACATCTAAAATGACATGTTTTAAAATGTTTAACAGTGTATTTAATACAAATAACAATCCTTAATCAAAAAGCATCATAAATCAGCCAAATTGTCATATTTTATATTTGTTGCTTGTTATCCGATTGTAGTCAATTGTCATATCTGATACCTACCACACGACTTTTTAAAACAAAAAATCCGACACTTTGTTCTGTGTCGGATTTTTTATTGTATCTAATTTACAGAGAGCTTATTTCACAATTGATTGGAATGTAGCATCTGTTTTAAATTTCGCAAATTCTATATCGTTAGCTGCTTTTGAAGCACATTCGCTTTTCTTACCAATCGCAGATTTCAAATTAGAATATACTCCATCTTTATCATTTGTACGAGCTGCAACAACTGCACTTAAATATGCTGTCATTGCATCAGGTTCTTTTACTGCTGATAATGTATTTTTAGCTGCATTATATTCTTTATTTAAAATCTGAGCTAAAGCTGCATTATTAGAATTTACACCTGCAAAAGATGATTTTGCTTTTGCATAATCTCCGGTTGCAACATAATAAGTTCCTGTAGCATTTTTGATATCACCTGATGTGCCGGCTGCTTTACCAAAGTAAGCATTAGCTGCATCATTATCACCTTTTGCTAATGCACACAAACCTGCGTTATAGTTAGCATCGGCATTTTTAGAATCAATTTGAAGTGCTTTTGCAAATAAACCTGCAGCTGCATCAATATTACCTTGTTGATATTTAACAGCACCAAGATTATTGTGTGATCTGATATCAGAACCATAAGCATTAACAGCTTTTTGATAGATAGCAGCTTTTTCATCTAAGCTTTGAGCAATTTTACCTGCATAAAGTAATTCTTCTACATTAAGCTGTGAAGCATCATCTTTAGCCAACTGAGAGATTTCAGAATCTGATTTACCTGTAACTTTAACAATTAATTTCAGTTGTGAACGACGTAACTGTGGTAAAATTTCATCTGCGATTTGTTTAAATGCTGCTGAAAGATTTTTGATTTCACGCTCACGTTGTTCCGGATCTTGATACATTGACAAAACGCGTAAAATAAGTTGTTTGTCTTGTATATTAGACTCTTCCATTAATTTTTGGAAACCTTCCCAATCTTCCGGAGTAAATCTTGATTCGACTGTCAGATTAGATTTAATTTTCTTTAATTCAGCATTTAAGAATTTTTCTGTTTCTTTTTGACGACGTTCTGCAAGATTAGTGTTTAAAGAAACTGCACCATCAGGTGATGCGTATGAAGAAATCCTTAATGCTTCTACAGTCTGATTTAATGCATCTTTTGCTTCAACAATTTTTTGAGTAAGAGCCTTGATGTCATCGGATGATGTTTCAGATTTACGAACAGTTGATTGCTGAATTAAGAATAAGATTTCAGCATCTGTCATTTGCATAATATCACGCTCAAATTTATCAGGAATAATTGCGGCACTTAAATTACCTGTTTGAAGAAGTTCTGAAGTTGATAAAACTCCATCTGCAACTTTAACCGGTTTTAAATCATAAGTTTTCTTCTTTGCAACTACATTGAATTCTAAGAATAACTCAGAAACATCCATTGCTGGTACATAATCAAAAGAAGCATTCAATGTGTATGTTCCACCTGCCTTGTAAGCAATAACATTATCATTTCCTACTACTTTTTCTCCCTGATAAACACTTGGTTGTCCTTTTACTGACTCACCATTACTCATTTTAAGAACAGGAGTTACAGTAACCACTGCATTTTTATTAAAATACTTAACCGGGAATGTACCGGTAACTGTTGCATCAACCTTACCTGCTTTAGTCTCAAGTGGGTTAGGTGTACATGTAAAGAGGCTGGGATCTAAATCAGTCATATTTTTACAAGAGCTGAAGAAGATTGCCACTAAAAGCGAAAGCCCGAAGAATAAGTTCTTTTTCATACTGAAATAATTGATTATTAATTTGATATATTATTTATTTTAATTTTCAAAAATCTTTGCAAATATACACAAAACGTTTTAATATCCAATGTGTTCTAATCTTTTTTAAGGAATTGAACAAATTTTATTTAAAGAATGCTTTGAAAATATCATTGCCATTTGCAAAAATCAGCAAGGACAATAAAAGAATCATTCCTACAGTCTGAGCATATTCTAAAAATTTATCACCGGGTTTCTTTCCCGTTATCATTTCATACAATAAAAACATTACGTGTCCTCCATCTAATGCGGGTATAGGCAAGAAATTCATAAATGCTAATATAACCGACAAAAGGGCTGTCATCGACCAGAATATCTGCCAATCCCAGTTTGATGGGAACAGTTTGCCAATACTTCCAAATCCTCCAACTTGCTTTGAGCCTTCTTTTGTAAATACCAATTTAAACTGTTTAACATAGCTTGTCAGTGTTTCCCAACCTAAAGAAATACCTGCCGGTATGGCTTCAAAAAATCCATATTCGATTTTTTTTGTTTCAAAGTATTCATATGCAGGTCGCAGAATAACGCCCATCTTCGCATTTTCCGTTAATTGTAATTGGGTCGTCAGCACTTCTCCATTTCTGTAGAAAGAAACATCTACATATGTTCCTGCATTTTTATCTAATTCTTTAACAATATCTTGAAACATAGAGCATTGCTCACCGTTAATTGCAACTATACTATCTCCTTTTTGCAATTTGGCTTCTTCAGCAGGTGTACCTGACTGCACATCTTCAACAACAAACGGATAACGTACTGATACTAAATTCAATTCTTCTGAAGCAAGTACTTGTTGCGAGAAATTATCAGGTAATTGTATTGTCAACTGTAAACTATCATCACGTAAAACACTGACATTCTTCTTTCCGTCGATTAATACTTTCTCAATAAAATCTGCTCGCTGTTCTACATGTTCTCCATCTACAGAAAGTATTTTATCGCCTTGTTGAAATCCGTTTTCTATCATTATTGAGGAAAACTGAATACCGTATTTTGCATTATCAAATGGTAAATATTCTTGTCCCCACGTAAACAGTACGGCTGCATAAATTATCATTGCTAAAATGAAATTTACTAAAACGCCACCGATTATTATTGGTAATCGCTGCCAAACAGGACGTGCTCTGTATTCCCATGGTTGAGGCGGTAATGACATTTGAGTTTTATCCATCGACTCGTCAATCATACCTGCAATTTTGCAATATCCGCCAAGAGGCAACCAGCCTATACCCCACTCTGTTGATTCAGGATGTTTTCTCCAATCATCATCATTTAATTCTTCAAGCGGTATGATTTCCATTACAGGTTTACCTTTTGAATCAGTAATTCCTGCACCCTCAGAATTAATTTTCTGACGTTCTCTGGATGGAACATTAGGTGCGAAAAACTTAACCTCCCATTTACCATTAATCTTCTTTGCTCTGATTAATGAAATTTTAGGGTTGAAAAACATATAAAACTTCTCAACTCTTACTTTAAAAAGTCGAGCAAAAAAGAAATGTCCAAACTCATGCAGGAAAACTAATATTGAAAGGCTTAGTATTAACTGTAATGTTTTTATTAAAAAAGTCTCCATTTGTATAAATATAAATTAATTCTTATTCTTCAATTTGCTAAATCTATTAAACAAATTCTTCTGTTAAAAGTCTCACTTCATAATCCGTTTTTAAATAATCTTCGTATGCCGGGTTAGATATAAATGATGCTTTATCCATAACTTTTTCTATTATATCCGACATTTCTAAAAAACTGATTTTTTCTTTTAGAAAAGCTGACACAACTATCTCATTAGCTGCATTTAATATACATGGCATATTACCTCCCTTTGATATTGCATAATATGAAAATGCTAAGTTTCTGAATCTTTCCATATCGGGCTTCTCAAAAGTCAAATGCGGATATAGACTAAAATCAAATCTTGGAAAATTCGTTTGCAGTCTATCGGGATAAGTGAAAGCGTACTGAATTGGTAGTTTCATATCAGGCAGACCCATTTGTGCTTTAATTGATCCATCTGAAAACTGAACCATAGAATGAATAATTGACTGAGGGTGTACAATTACATCAATTTGCTCAATATCTACTCCAAACAACCATTTGGCTTCAATCACTTCAAAGCCTTTATTCATCATGCTCGCCGAGTCTATAGTTATTTTTGCACCCATATCCCAATTTGGATGTTTTAATGCCTGTGCAGGGGTAACATTACCTAAATCACTCCAATTATATGTTCGGAACGGACCTCCGGATGCAGTTAAAATAAGCTTCTCAATGGCATTATCACCTTCACCTGTCAAGCATTGGAATATTGCGGAATGTTCTGAATCAACCGGTATTATCGATGCACCATATTTATGACATAAATCATTGATAAGTTCACCTGCAACAACTAAAGTTTCTTTATTGGCAAGAGCTATTCTTTTTCCGGCTTTCGCTGCATTAATCGTAGGCAATAATCCGGAAAAACCTACCATAGCCGTAAGCACAATATCTACTGTCTCCATAGCTGCAACTTGAGCTATTGCCTCTGCCCCTGAATAAGTCTTTATCGGTAAATCTGACAGTTCTTCTTTTAATTTCGGGTACAACAACTCATTAGCAATAACTACAATTTCCGGCTGAAATTTACGCGCCTGACGAATCAATAAATCCACATTATTTCCTGCAGTAATTGCGTATACCTCAAACAAATCACTATTTGATGCTATGACTTCCAAGGCTTGTGTTCCAATTGAACCGGTAGATCCAAAAATTGCTATATGCTTCTTATTAGTTGTCAAATTTCACTAATTATTATCAGTTAAAAAATTATCACATCTTCAGGGTTGACCGACTGACCTTGTTTCCAGAGTTCAAAATAAAAATGATTTTCATTTTTAAATTCTGTTTCGTTACCTGTAAATGCAATTACTTCACCGGACTTCACTGTATCTCCAACTTTCTTCAGTATCTGAGTATTGTATTTATAAATCGATAAATAGTTGTCATCATGTTGTATATGAATTACCCAACCATAATTAAATGAATACGATGTATAAATAACAGTTCCGGCAAGAACACTAACCACAGCTTCATGTGATGCTGTAACCATCGACACTCCATATTGCTTATTCTTAGGATCATACGAGGATGAAATTACTCCCTTAACCGGTTTGAAAAACACGTATACTTTCTTAGTTTCTTTGCCGAGTAGAGAAGAAAGATTATATTTCTCTTCCGATTCATAGCGATCAACAAATTCTTTTTCCGCCTTCGATTTTTCAATTAAAACTTCAGCCCTTTCCTTTAAAGACACTGAATCATTGACATTAACTGAATCATTAGTTATATCACCCGAAACAATACCTTTTATAACATCTAAATATGCAGCTTGCAACTCCATATGATTTAACAACGAGTCTATCTGTATAGATTTATTTATTGCATCAAGGCGTTCAATATCACCTCCATATCCAGGCAGATAATATTTTAAAGGTGTGAAAATTATCAATGATGTTAGGATAAAAAAGGTCAGAATAATAAGAAAAGAACTGTATAAAAAAACTGAAAATCTCGATAAACGTATATACCATGCTTCTTCAAGTGTGTTTTCATTCATTATCGACACACGATATTGAAAACGCATCTTCTGCATGAAGTTTTTCCATTTACTTTTTTTCAGCTTCACTTTTTTGTCAGTTATCTATTCTTGCTTCAGTTTTTCTCACGCAAAAATAGTTTTTTTAGCGGACATTACAATAATAAGAAGCCCAAACACAATACATGTTTGAGCTTCTTAACAATTTAAGATATTTTTTAAAGGGCGTTGCCAATCATAAATACTGCTGCCAAAGATACAATTGCATATAGCTCTGGGAACACTGCTAATATCATTGTCTTTCCGAACACGTCATAGCCTGAACCAATTCCTGCAATACCATTTGCACATACTTGTCCTTGACGGATTGCTGATATTAAACCTGTTAACGCTAAAGTTAATCCTGCACCAAACACTGCTGCTGCTGCTCCCCATGTCATATTTGGGTCGAGATGTGATTGTAGCAAAAAGTAACCTAAGAATCCATACAAACCCTGTGTTCCAGGCAATGCACTTAAAACCATGTAGTTACCAAAAGCATCCGGGTTCTTTTTCAATGCACCAATTGCTGCATTTCCTGTAATTGTAACACCAATCGAGCTACCAACGCCGGCTAATCCGACCATTAAACCAATTCCGATATACGCCAAAATAATAGGTTCCATAATTTGTTTTTATTGAGATTATTTGTTTATAATTATTTTAAAATTTATTTATACTTGCTTAAATGGTTTATATTTTTTTCCTCCACCTTCAAATCCTGCATTTTTATAAAACTCTACGAAAGTCAATCGCATTGGATGCACAAAAGCTCCTAACACCGCCATAAAGATATTAATTCCATGACCAAATGCCATAATCAAAATCATTATAAGAATATTAAGTACAGGTATATCTCCACTCATTTTAATTGCTAAGTCATTGAATACAAATCCCATTACTCCCGAACAAATTCCAAGAGCAAAAAGTCTTATATACGAAAGCAAATCACCTAAAATTCCTGTTGCCATATTATATGCATCCCACAATCCTGCACCAACATTAATTAATGGATTTCTTTTAACATTATTCAGAATGAAAACCAAAACAGCTCCCACACCGCCAAATCCATAATATAAATATTGTATAATATGTGGTTCGATATCCATTGTCAAAGATGCTGCATATGTACCGCCCATGCCTAAGATTATCAACAACCAACCAATAGACGAAAGAGCTGCTGCCCAACCAAACCGGATAACACTGCCTACTGTTTTTATAATCATACCGAACAGTATTTGAACAGCACCAATAATTAAAGAAGCATAGAAAATCTTATTTGAATCGAGCATATAAGCTTTAAATTTCTCAATCCAGGGAATATTTACATCCATAAGGCTGAATCCAAAAAAGGTACCCGAGAAAAAGCCTAATACTATTGTAGACACGCCCATCCAGATTGCTAAAGAAAAAACAGGCTTCATTGGTGGTGACGCTTTTATCCTCAGATAAATTGCTCCTGCAACTAACAACATTCCATAAGCCATATCACCAACACACATACCGAAAAACAACAAGAAAAATGGGGCAAAAAACGGTGTTAGATCTATCTCATTATAATTAGGTAAATCGTACAATTCACCAATCATTTCGTATAGTCTTGCGAATTTGTTGTTTTTCAGCTTTATAGGAACTTTATCTTCTTCAACAGGTTCAACCGATTCGTAATAAACTTCTGATGCTTCTAAGTATTCGTTTAAAGCTTGTGTATTTTCTTCCGGACACCAACCTTCAAGAAGCATTATTCTATCATCAACTTCTTTTGTGGTATTTAAAATAACCTTTGTGAAATCAATTTTTCCTGAAATTTGTTCATTGAATAACTTGATATTATTAAAGTGTTCAATCGTAAAATTCTGAATTTCTTGTTTAATTTCAACAATTTCTCTTTTACATTCTTCAATCTCACTCCTTAATTCCAATGAATTCTTATCATTCAATTTAATAGGATCAGCATCGATATCAATAGTAGTTCCCGGCTTTGTTACTGTAACAAAATATCGTAGAGTACCAATAGTGTCAATTTCAAAAGCATTATATAGCACCTCCCATTCCTGATCAAACTTTCTGATATTACAGCAGTAGAAATTTAATTCAATGTTCGACTTGTATAAATCATTTAATCTGTTTTGCGAGAAAGCTCCCCACACTTCCATTCTTTCAGCTTCTCTATCAAGTAATTGCAGTTTCTGATTTTGTAGTTCTAAAGAACTGTATTTAGCTTCAATTTCTTCTAATAGCTTTGCTCCATCGCTATTCAAATCAACTGCTCTTATTTCGGCACCTTTGGGTAATTCGTTTTTTAGTCGTCTCAACAAAGCATTTAACTTAATCTTTAATTGCATTTGTTTGCTTAACTCCTCATTATCAGATACGCCTTCAGCTTTTTCGATAATATGCAGCACTCCTATTTCCCTGATTTTTTCAAGAAATTCCAAGTATACTTTATGATATACTAAAAATGAATATTTGCGCATCTTCACTATCATAATACTTCCTCCTCTTTGAGTTTTTGCTGACGTGATTTTACGATTTTCTGGGATGATTTCGAAAGGTTTTCTTCATCTTCCATAAATCTCTTTATTTTTAAAATGGCATCTTCATACCCCGGAATTTGTACTTTTTCAAACAAATTTACCTTTTGAGTAGTTTTTTTACGTGCATGCTCAAGTAGTTTTATTTTTTCCTCACAAAACACTTGTTCAATTCCAATTTGAGCTAATTCTTTTAATAATGCAATACCATCTGCAAACCATTTTGGTGAATTAAACATACTGTATGGTTTGATAGTATATATCACTTCCTCTAAAACTGGTATACGAACTGCTGCAATTTTCTTTACGTTGAGTTTTACGTCTTCCACTTTTATCAGAGATAAATCAAACTCACCCCACAGTGCAACCGTTTTATCATAGGAGGCAATGCGACTTTCAAGCTCTTGCTCCAATTTCAAATTTTCATCTTTTGCTTTCTTTACCTCAACACGTAAAGCACTCTCCTTGTTTTTTATTGTAGGAAGTGCTCTCACACGTATTTTCAGGTTTTTCTCCAAAGCCTGTAACGATGTTTTGTTATATTGAAATTGTATTGCCATTTTTATTTTCTCTTTATTTCCAATATTTTTCTACAAACTCCTGTTTAATATTAACTTCAGTTTTTGTAAAATGTTCTTTAAACAACTCCCATGTTATATCAAGCATCTGATTAGTATCGACATTGACATCAATTGCAAGCAACTTATCTGCATAATCCTTAGAGAAAGATAATGCACGTTCGTCATAATCCGTCAAATCAAAACCATTCTCAAGTTTGGTTTTTGCATTTGCAGCATCAGCATATAAACGTACGGCAGCATTCATAACCTGTGGATGATCATCGCGTGTTTTTGTACCTATTACTAATTGTTTCAAGCGTGATAATGATCTGAATGGGTCAACTACAACTTTTCCAATATCGGAATCACGACGCAAAAAGAGCTGACCTTCAGTGATATACCCTGTATTATCAGGTATAGCATGAGTAATATCGCCACCCGACAAAGTTGTTACCGCAATAATTGTGATTGAACCTCCGGCAGGAAACTGAACCGCTTTCTCGTATATTTTTGCAAGATCGGAATACAAAGAACCGGGCATCGAATCTTTTGACGGAATTTGATCCATACGGTTAGACACAATAGAAAGTGCATCAGCATAAGACGTCATATCCGTCAATAGTACCAATACATTTTCATTCTTATCAACCGCAAAATATTCTGCTGCTGTAAGAGCCATGTCAGGAATTAACAAACGCTCAACCGGTGGGTTTTCAGTTGTATTTACAAAACTCACGATACGATCGAGTACGCCTGCATTATTAAAAACATTCTTAAAATATAGATAATCATCATTTGTCAAACCCATTCCACCAAGAATAATTTTGTCTGTTTTCGCACGAAGTGCAACACTCGCCATTACTTGATTAAAAGGCTGGTCGGGATCAGCAAAGAAAGGTATTTTCTGACCGGAAACTAAAGTGTTGTTCAAGTCGATACCGGCAATACCTGTCGCAATTAATTGAGAAGGTTGCATACGTCTTACCGGATTCACAGATGGACCACCGATCTCTCTTTCTTCACCTTCAACTTCGGGTCCGCCATCGATTGGGTCGCCAAAAGAATTAAAGAAGCGTCCTGCCAATTGGTCGCTAACCTTTAAAGAAGGAGATTTTCCTAAGAAAACAACTTCCGCATTGGTAGGAATACCTTCGGTGCCACCAAACACCTGTAGCGTAACTTCATCATTATAAATCTTAACTACCTGAGCTAACTTTCCATTAACAGTAGCTAATTCTTCATTACCTATGCCCGATGCATTTAACGTACACGTTGCTTTAGTAATTTGAGTGATTTTGGTATATATTTTTTGAAAAGCTTTTGTTGCCATATTAAAATATCTTTTATCGAATTAACTTTTTCTTTCTGCTAAAACAGATTGTAACTCTTTCTCGTAATTAGAAAACTGTTCTGATTTAAACTTAGAATAGTTCATTTGTTTACACACATTAATTACCCTTTTGAAATAATCCATAACATCTAAGAATCCATGAAATTCAAATGTCGAATTAGAAATATCCATAACTAAGTTCAGCATATATTCCTGACGTTCGAGAGGACATACCGAATCAACTTTATCAAAAGCATCCTGTTGTAAAATAACAAAATCAATTACTTCCGATTTCCAGAAAGTAACATGATAATCAAGAGGTACACCATCATCACCAAGAATATTTATCTGTTCTTGCACTTCTTTTCCTCTTTGCAGGATAGTTTTCATATCGTTTACTAAAGTAGTCCAGTTTGGAGATATAACTTTAGAGATATATTCCTCAAATTCAGGGTATTCTATATATTTAGAATAACTATCGATTGGATTTACGGCAGGGTATCTTTTGCGGTCGGCACGAGATTGTTCAAGTGCATAAAAACAACGGGCAGCTTTTTTCGTACCTTCTGTTACAGGCTCTTTTAAGTTACCACCGGCAGGCGAAACCGTTCCTATAAATGTTATCGAGCCTACTTCACCATTACTTAAATGAACATATCCTGCACGCGAATAGAAGTTTGCAATAATCGCTGATAAGTCCATCGGGAAAGCATCCTGACCGGGTAATTCCTCCATACGATTCGACATCTCACGTAAAGCCTGCGCCCAGCGTGAAGTTGAATCTGCCATCATCAATACTCTTAATCCCATTGCACGATAATATTCGGATATTGTCATTGCTGTATACACCGAAGCTTCACGTGATGCAACCGGCATATTAGATGTATTTGCAATGATTATGGTACGCTCCATTAATTTTCTTCCGGTATGCGGATCTTCCAATTCAGGAAATTCAACGAAGATTTCCACAACCTCATTTGCACGTTCACCACAAGCTGCTATCACAACAATATCAGCTTCAGCCTGTTTAGAAATAGCATGCTGTAAAACAGTTTTACCTGTACCAAAAGGACCGGGAATAAATCCTGTACCTCCCTCAACAATAGGATTTGCCGTATCGATAATTCTAACTCCTGTTTCTAACAATTTGAATGGTCGTGGTTTATCAACATGAACATTTATAGGCTTTTTCACTGGCCACTTTTGAATCATATTCACATTAATATCCTTACCGTCAGCATCAGTAATTACAGCAATCTTATCCATTATTGTATATTCTCCGGCAGACACAACACTTTTAACTTTATAACTACCTTCAAATGTAAAAGGAACCATTATTTTATGTGGCTGAAAATTCTCATCAACCTCACCAAGCCATGTTCCTGCAATAACTTCGTCGCCTACTGAAGCAAGTGGTTTAAATTGCCATAATTTCTCTTTATCAAGAGGATAGGTATATTCACCGCGCTTCAGGAAAATTCCGGTCATCTTATCCAAATCATTCTGTAGTCCGTCATAATTTTTAGATAATAAGCCAGGACCTAAAGTAACTTCAAGCATATGACCTGTAAATTCCACTTCATTTCCAATTTTCAATCCACGTGTGCTTTCGAATACCTGAACAAAAGTTTTATTGCCGTTTACTTTAAGCACCTCAGCCATCAATTTGGTGTCACCCAAATTAATGTACGCAATTTCATTTTGTGCAACCGGTCCGTCTACTTCAACAGTTACCAGGTTAGATATTATTCCTTTTACTATTCCTTTTGTTGACATTATTTAGTAAGTAAAATATTTAAGCATTGATATTAATTTCTTTTTTCATTGATGAAAGTATATCTCTAAAAATTGCAGATCCCACTTCAAAAGAAAGCATTTTCCATCTATTCAGCATTTCCACTTTCAAACAATACGCAATAATCTTTTCAATTGTAAAGTAATTGAAGAATGTATTATCTTCGAGCCAGCTCCATTTTAAAGCATCTATTTTATTCTCTCTTTCGAGCATGTCTTGCTCATCGGCAAGCTTGATTACCTCCTCTGTATATTCAAACAATCCTCCTACTCCGTAATCTCTTGCATTCGAAGTTCTTAACACATTTGATATTTCCGAATCTCCAACTATATATTTATCTTGATTTATTTTATGTTTACGACAATAAATCGCTGTCAATAAATTATTCAGATTAAGATTGAACTCAAACCATGAATTGATAAATTTATTTTCGGATTTAAGTCCATAAGAATAATATAAACCGGACAAATAATCAACAGCTTCAATTCCTTTTAGAAAGTCATCTTCCAATTGGGTCAATCGGTAATATTCTAATATATAAGGAAGTAAACGTTTATCTTTTGGATTTTCATCATCATTCATCAAACTCACAAGTTCATCTAAGTCAGATTTAACCAAGAAACCGTTTATATTAAGCTGACTTTCTTTATTTCTGAGATAATTCAGAAAATTGATATTATCATAATGAGAAAAAACAAGGCGCATTAGAGATAAATCATCAGACGACAATTGCGGCAATACTTCCGACAAGAGTTCATGTAGCGATGGTAAACCTTTAGACTCACCCCTTTGAATATCAGGTAATCCCGAAACTAAATAATAATAATTTGTAGATTGATTAAGCATCTTTATTATCAAAACAACATTTCAACTAATTTTGGTCTGAGAAATTCTTTGAAATAGGCGATAAACTCCTCTTCTCCAAAGTTTATTTTATATCCGCCATCAGCAGGTGAAATTGTGAAATCTGTCTTTATGTTATTAACTTTCTCTATTTTAACCCCTTTATTCAAAAGTTCTTTAGCATTAGATTTAAAATATGAAGTTAAAGCTTCCGCATCTTTCGTTTCGATAATTACAGCTTGATTTTTAGCTAATTCCTCAACCATAATAGTTATCAGCTTCTGCATGAACGCCTTATCTGACGTTGCTGCTTTCACTGAATCAGATGTAACTTCGCCACAAAGAATATTGGTTATTTCGGTTTTTAGAGCACTAACTGACTGTTGTGCGAAAAGTTTTAATTCGGCTTGAGTGTTTTTAATTAACTCCTTAGCATTGTCTTCTGCAGATTTATAAAGCTTATCAGCTTCATTTTGAGCTTTTAAGATTATTTCAGAAGCTTCTGCTTTAGCCTTTGCCACTATCTCTGACGCCTCTGCATTTCCCTTTTCTACACCTTCAAGATATATCTTATCCGTTAATTCTTGCAGTTTTGTGTTCATACGTTTAATACTTTATATTGCTATTTTTTAAGCTGCAAAATTACGCTTTTAATTTTTGATAATAAAACAATTAATACATAAAGATATTATTTTAATAAATTTTCAATAAAAACAAACTAAATACTGTATTCTATTGTTACCTTTGTCACTTTTTCAAACATATACTCATCATGTGTTTAGCTTTGTTTAATTTATACATAATCTTAAGTCAATAAACAAACTTTATCTTTAACAATTACAGAATTTTATTAATATTATCACTTTTATCAAAACAAATTATTAACTATTTAAATGTTTCAAATATGAAAAAAAATTGGATTATTATTAGCTTGAGTTTAGTGTTATTTTCAATGATAGCATGTGAACCTACATCAGACACCGATCTTGACGAAAAACTAAATTTCTCAAAACTATCAGTAGAAGCACAAAAACAGAAAATTGAAGAGCAAGGACTTGAGTTTGTAAATGCATTAGCAGGTTTACAAGAAACTCAACTATTTGAAGTCGTAGAATATTTTGCCGGATTATCAGAAGAAACCTTCTCTTCTACTAATGGTGCAATGAGAATACTAAAGAATGATTTAGAGAAACAACCTAAAAAAGCTTTAGGTAATTTCAATAAGCAAATGCGTGTTATTTCTGAAGAAAATGAAGATTTCTGGGGCGAATATGTTTATAATTTCGAAAAAGATTCTTTGGAGAAAATAAACACATTGACAAACAGTTTAATTGTGAAATTCCCTTCATCTGAAGAAGCGACTACAAATGATGGTCTATTGACCTTTAATTATACTGAGTCTGATGTTAGAGTACCCGAAAGTGAAGAATACTATCCATCAGAAGCATCATTTAGTGTAAAAGTAGGCTCTAACACATTGATTAGTGCTAATATGGCAGGTACATATTACAATGAAGGTATTCCTAAGAAAGTAAATCATTCGTTAAAAATTGACGATTTTGAATGGTCTGCCGAAGTGGATAATAATCAGTCGAAAGCCACTGTAACTTATGAATTCAAAAAAGGTAACTTAACCTTAATTAAAACCAACGGAGAAGTCAGAGGAAAGTTAACTCAGGACGAAATTGAAACTGCGTTTGATAATAATAGTCCTGAAGATGCTTTGGAATATGTTGCTGCTTTTGCACAGGTCATGAATATCGGAGTTAAAGTTGGGATTAAAGACATGAAAGCATTTTTCACTGCAATGAAAAATGCAGATAAGGGAGATAAATCAGACAGAGAGATAACTGAAGCTGAAGCTAAATCTTTTAATGACTATCTGACTGCCACAGCATATTTTGTAAAAGAAAAAGAAAAGTTTGCAGATGTTAAAGTTGAAGTTGTCGAAAAACGCGATTCTTATTCTTATTGGGATTACGAGAAAGAAGAATATGTAGAAGTTACTTATGTGTATTATACTACAGAACCAATTTTTGTTTTGAGCGATGGTTCTAAAGTTAGTCCGGAAAGCTATATAGAACAAGGGTTTGATGATCTGTTCAATAGAATAGAAGAAATTATAGAGCCTTTTGTTTATACTGAAGAGTATACGCCTAACATAATATATCCCGAAAGCATTTAAAACAAGAAAGTGTCTCAAAGGAACTTTGGAACGCGGATAACGCTGATTTTCATTTTATCTGCGTTCTATTTTAAAGGATTTAACGAATGTGTTTACTAAATAAGGAGTCGTCATAAGATGGCTCCTTTTTATTGCACTACATACCGTACAGTTTTCGTAGCCTGACCACACCATATTCCAAAACCAGGATGGCTGATATTTGAATTTAATGGCTTGACTTCGCTAATAAAGATATTACCACCTTTAACTGAAAACATCGATAAATCTTTATAAAACATTGTTGATACACTGTCAATTGCACAAATTTTTATATCCACTGTATCTCCTTTAAGAAAATATCTTCCCTGATAAAATAACGAATCTTTCTTCTTTGGAACCGGACTTAAATCTATCTTTATATTGCCACTTTGAGTTAATGAACTGTTGAATAAAACAGGCGTTTCTATGAATCTATTATCTTTCTTTTTCTTTGAAAATACTCTGTAGGATTTATCACTGTCTTCTCCTGCATTTATTGTTAACTCTATTGTACGAAGTGAATCAACATCAGCAGGTTTACTCTTTATATCTTGTATATCAAAACCATAAGGTATCTTTGTAGATGCATATAATGTATATCCTCCTTTTTCAATCACTAATGAATAAGTTTTCCCTTCTTCGCCTTTTATGCTTGTTGCTCGATAATAATGAGGCGGAAAATTGGTTCTATCCCATCTTGCTGTCATAATTTCAGTTTTCTCACCATCAGAAATAGTAATTTTTGCATCTCGAATGATATAGTTTATAATTGAAGCTGAATCAACCTCCTGCCACAAAGGGATATTTAATGATAAATACACAATAGGATCTTGTCCTGATTCAATTTTGCCTTCAACAATAATTTTCTCAGTATAACCCCTTACCACATAATCTAAATCTGTTTGACAAGAGATTAGCGCAATTGAAACTAACATTAATATAAAAAATAATCTTTTCATTTTTAATTTGAATGTGCTGAATTATAACTTAAATGTCCATGATAACGAAGGTAAAATTGGCATTAAATACGACATATTTATTTTATAATCATATTTATTTTTCTCATCTTGCTTTGTACTAAAATAAACTTGGAATGGATTTGCACGATTATACAGATTATATACAGAGAAATGTATTTCCGATTTAACCTTTTTGATTTCCTTCAACTTATATGACATAGAGACATCAAGTCGATGATAATCAGGCATTTTAAATGAATTATATTTAGTATATTCGAGAATTACTTTATCATCAACAACAAACCAGCTTCGTGGTAGGTTAAGTCGACTACCCGTTGCGTACACAAAGCTTGCACTGATATTAATCTTTTCATTTACAGTATACATACCTACCAATGTTATATCATGTCGCCGGTCATTAGTTGCAAGAAAAGGCTTGCCCTGATTTATTTCATCAAACTGTCTGTAATTCCATCCTAAAGCATAATTTATCCATCCATTAAATTTCTCTCCATTCCTTTTTATCATAAATTCGCTGCCATAAGCATACCCACAACCGTCATACAGTAGATTTTCGATTTTATCAACAGTGAATAAATCAGTCAAATTTCCCTTAAATTCTAAAAGATTAGAGAAAGTTTTGTAATAGGCTTCTGCACTTAACTCCCACTCATTATCAAACAAACTTTTGAAATAGCCACCACTGAAATGCCACATGGCAGAAGGTTTTATATGCTTTGATGATGAAAGTATTATTTCAGTGGGAAGTCCGATTTTTATTAACTGAACTCTATTTAGATATTGAAAATGTTTAGTTGCTGAAAATTTCAATGACGATTCATTATCAAGCATTATCCTTGAAAAAAAGCGAGGTTCAAATCCTGAATAATATTTATCTGCGAAATTTGATACCGAAATATTACTATCAGGATGTTTGATAAACATATTGGATCTAAATCCTATATTCAGCAACAGCGGACCATATTCAAATTCATCACGCAAATACAAGCCTAAGTCAGATGATTTACTCTTATTTTCAAATCTATTTAAACTATCTGCACTCAAATTTTTAATTGATGCCGGTAATAATTCATTGGATGACAATTCAATTCCTCCTTTAAATTTATGATTATCAAGTAAATAAATATAATCAGATTTATATTGCATCAATGACTTTGAGGTTCCTATTTTATATAATGCATTAATCCAGTTGAGATTAGATTTCAATTCAAATTGTGAGAAATTCAGATAATGTATCATACTGAATTTATCAGAGAACACATGGCTTAATTGTATGTTACCAAGCTTATTACCCCATTTACTGGAGTTTTCTTCAATTGCAAATGTTGTGTTATCCTGAATCTTTACAGCATCATTTCCCATATAGAGATGCCCTGACAAACGAGTTGAAGAAGTAATATTATAATTAAAACCAAAATTTGTATCTGTAAACTCAAAGTTATTTTGTGCAAGTTTAGGATCTATTCCAATTTTCACAAGCAAAGGAATTATCATAGTCCCAACATAACTCATGCGATGTGCTGCGTATATTGAAATATTATCAGTAATAGGCAATTTAATGGTCAGACGAGAAGCAATCAATCCAATATTACCGGTAACTTGCAACTGTTCAGGAGTGTTAATGAAATTTCTAACATCAATTACAGATGAAAGTCGACCGCCATATTCTGCCGGCACTCCTGATTTTATAAATCTCATCTGATCTATTAAATCCGGATTAAACACTGAAAATAACCCTAATATATGAGTGGGATTTTCAACTTGACAGCCATTTAACTGAATTAAGTTCTGATCATTATCTCCTCCTCTTACAACTATATTTGAACTCGCCTCCCCTGCTTGAGATATACCACCCATATATTGAAGTGATTTAAAAGGATCGGAATCGCTAATCAAACTTGGCAACATTTTTAGTTCATTTACATCGAATGAAATTCCCATTGAACCTGTTTTAACGTTCGATAGCGGATGTATCGAACTAACTTCAACCTCTTGAATAGTATGAATTTTATTAACTATTGAACTTGTGTCGGTTGTATCTTTTATAATACGATAGGACGGTGCTTGTGCAAACCCATTTTGCAACAATACAAAGCAAAGAATAAAAAAAAACGTTACTTTGTAAGCGGTATGGAGTGAACGAAATATTAGCATTTTATGTAAATTGCTTGCAACAATTATTTTTCCGGATTATAAAAATTCATTTTGTTATATACATCTTCGGAAACAATTTTTGCAAAATCTTTTTCAAACTCACTTTTATCAACAAGTGTGTTACGTGCTTGAAATATCCTACGAAATGAATTAGCTCTATTAGTGTCTAAATAAATAGTATCACTCAAGCCTTTACGCACATCAAATGGGTATAAATCTTGAAAATCATAATTCGATACAGCATAATTAATATTATCTGTATATGCTTTGTTGACGTTATTAAATCCAATAACTATTGAATTTTCAACTCTTAGCAATTCATATTTATACTCAATTGTAGCTTTAGCCGACTGACTGTTTTCCGAATAATTTACCTTTTTAAACTGTATTCTTTTATTTTTATCTTCAGTCCGAAGATATGCCTGTTTCGTTACTGTCTGCACTTTAGAAGTCGAATAATTTGAACTGATTATATTTCCCGCCAAATACACTCTGACCGGGATTACTAAACTTGCATCAAAAGGAAGATTATTTGTTAGGGCAAGTCTCCGCTCATTAAGCATTTGCTGGGTATAGTCGGGCGATACAATTTTCAGAAGTGGGTTTGCCTTTGTTACAAAAAGTGACTTTGTCGACTCTTCAATATATGATGCTAAGAAGGGATAATTGCGATAATTCACAGGAGGTTGAATTGCAATAGTGAGTATTGCATATTGCAATGACTCCTTATGCATAGCCGCCGCATCTTTATACAATGGATTTATTTGTAATAATTTCTCTAAAATGAAATATGCTGAACGATACAACTTGCTTTGATACATCTGTTGAGCATCTCTGTAAACAGGTTCACACCGAGCAAAATTATAAAGTTCGGCAGTTCGTTCATAATTTTTATCTATTTGCAAAATCTCATATAGATAAGTTTCAGCTTCAGAGAAACGTTCTGTATCAAGCAACTCCTGAGCCTTTGCGTATTGTACCCTCAAATGGCGGGTTTTAGACTCATCAAATTGACCTTGAGCTTTGGGGCTGATTGGAATATCAACCTGAAATAAATTTGCTTTATTTGATAATTTCTGAAGAGCTAAATAACTACTGACTACCTCATTATCATTTAAAGAACTATATGCTTTGTCAATTCTTTGTTCTAATTCATCCGAATATCGTTTGGCAGAACGCATCAATCCAATACGGGCAGCATCATTACCTTTATCTTTATTTTGAAGTGAAGTAATATAATTATCAACTGCCAAACCATACATCTCTGTTTGTTCGTATTTCAAACCAATACGTGAATATTTCTTTGAAACACAGGCAGGTAATACTATTAGCAGTAGAGAAATAACTATGAATTTTGATAAGTTAGCTTGATATTTATGTACTTTATATACGTTCATCTATACAGTAATAAATAATTATCAGATTTATTTATAGTAAAGATTTTAAATTACTCCCCGCCCTGTATTTTTCACAAAGCGGGGAGAATATATTAATAGGGTAATATCATCTACCCATTTTGCTCATTTCTTCTTCGAAAGTTTTTTTGAATTTTTCGTAGTTATAATCTACTTTCAACATTTCATCAGTAGTCATACGATTATTTAAAGAAGACAGCAGCTCGTTGCTGCCAAGCTCTATACAAACATAATACTTGTAATTACCTGATTTGGTCATTGTAGTTTTTTCGCAAATCACTGTAGTGCCTCCTAACTGTTGATCGATTACTTCACGAGTTAATCCTTCGTAGTTATTCATTAATTCCTCTTTGTTGTTGTAATTACCCGATTTAACATAATTATCGGTAACACCTTTAACAGTAGTGTTAATAGCAGCAGCTAATCCAGCACGAGCTTCGCTCATAGCCTTACGTTTAGCGGTCATTTGATCCATACTTTCACCAATAGCTGAATAGCGAAATGCCTTGCTATTCGATTGAAATTCAGAACCTGCACAGTGAGTTGTCACTTCCACTTCACCAAAATCTTGAGATGTTAATGCTTTCGTTTTACATGATGTCATGCCAAAACTAATAATTCCAACTAATAGGAACAAATTGAATGCTGATAAAATAGTTTTTTTCATAAGATTTTCTTTTTTGAGATTGATTATTGATTTAAATTTCTTGTTTATTAAATATTGTTCAAAGATAAATAAATTAATCAAATATTTTATACATGCGGATGATATGGAGTATTTATTTACTACTGAAGTCATCTTGACTTTTCACATCAACCGACTACAACTGTAGAGGAGTTCCCTTACTTCGCATTATCCAACCGACTACAACTGCAGAGGAGTTCCCTCAGTCGCTGCGCTCCATCGGGATGACACGCTCAATTGCGGGCGGGGTATACCGCCACTCGAAGTG
>ERZ778021.824-NODE-824-length-45464-cov-9.345262_pt1 | contig 45464 bp, 31 predicted proteins | sample MGYA00375751_ERZ778021 | MGnify/ENA primary metagenome ERZ778021 (study PRJEB29350, sample SAMN05389814) | bioreactor metagenome | isolation source: Thiocyanate stock bioreactor | place: South Africa: University of Cape Town | collected 2013-08-29 ... | reverse complement strand
GGAGCGCAGCGACTGAGGGAACTCCTCTGCAGTCGTAGTCGGCTTACACCCATCCACTAACGAGCGTGTCCTTCCGAAAGAGCGACTTGGCGAAGCCAAGAGAGCGACTGAGGAAACCCCAAATCAGCCGTAGTTGGTTAATCTCCCGTATAGTTGCAGTCGGGTTCCTATTTTTTACAGTGGTTAAGAGTTCCATTCTTAAAAAGTCAAGACGACTTCTATATTTAAAAACCACATTAATAAAAACATTTTATGTATATACTATGTTAAAATGACAAATGATGTTGGGTTTTATCATATATATGCAATAATTTTGCATTTGTTTTTCAAATTATATATTTCTGAAACACATTAGCATATTAGTATATTGGCACATTAACACATTATTTACTTATGAAATCAGATGTATTCGATATAAAAGGTATGAGCTGTTCATCTTGTGTAGCTCACGTTGAGAAAGCTGTTAGCAAATTAGAGGGAATTCAGGCTTTAAATGTGAATTTACTGACAAATTCCATGTCGGTTCGTTATGACGAAAACGATATTACTGCTTCAAAAATAGAAGATGTAGTGAAAGATGCCGGATATGAGGCGGTAGTACGAAAAAAAAAAGAACTGACTGAGAATATCACTCAACAAAACAGCACGGTAAAGGCTGAAACTACATACGACTCCGATTTGCTCGAAATGAAAAAAAGATGGCAAGTCTCAATAGTCATGCTTATTCCTTTGCTTTATATAGCTATGGGACCTATGGTAGGCATACCTGTCCCATCATTCCTAAAGGGTACGGAAAACTCCATAAACTCTGCACTAATTCAGATGTTTATTGCTTTACCGATATTTATTATCAACAAAAAGTATTTTACACATGGGTTTAGAAGTCTGATTAAAAGAGCACCGAATATGGACTCTTTGATTGCGTTAGGTTCGTCGGCAGCATTTATTTACGGACTTTTTGCCATCTCCAGAATAAGCTATGGCATTTCTACCGGGGATTTTTCATTAGTAACGAAATATAGTCATGATATTTATTTTGAGTCGGGGGCTACCATATTGACTTTAGTAACATTAGGTAAGTATTTCGAAGCTAAATCGAAAAGTCGTACTTCTGAGGCTCTGACTAAGCTTATTAATCTTGCGCCTCAAACAGCTTTGGTAATAAGAGATTCTAAAGAAGTTGAAATTTCAATTAACGAAGTTAAAGTAGGTGATATTATCATTATAAAATCCGGTCAGACTATCCCTGTAGATGGTGAAGTTATCAGTGGAAGTGCGTCAATAGACGAATCTGCCTTAACCGGAGAAAGCATTCCTGTGTATAAAGAGCTTGGCGATACATTAATGTCGGCTACAATTTGTCAAACCGGATATCTGACATTTAAGGCTACTAAGGTTGGAGAAGACACTACTTTATCTCAAATCATCCGACTTGTTGAAGAAGCATCAGCCTCGAAAGCACCAATTTCAAAACTTGCGGATAAAATCAGTGGAATATTCGTGCCGATAGTGATTACAATAGCAATTCTTGCATCTGCTGTATGGTTATTAATGGGTTATCCTTTCGAATTTGCTTTATCGATAGGAATTTCTGTTTTGGTAATATCTTGTCCCTGCGCATTAGGATTGGCAACTCCTGTTGCAATAATGGTTGGCACAGGAAAAGCCGCAACCAATGGTATTTTAATAAAATCTGCTGAAGCATTGGAAATCGGACAGAAAATTGACACTGTAGTTTTAGACAAAACCGGAACATTAACCGAAGGTAAACCAAGCGTTACTAAAATCACTTCAAACCGTTTTATGCCTGCCAATAAGCTACTTGAAATTGCCGCATCTTTAGAAAAACCATCAGAACATCCACTTGCCAAAGCAGTTTTGGATGAAGCTGAATTTCGAAATGTAGAACCTCAGCCTGTGAGTGATTTTAAAGTTTTTCCCGGAATGGGCATTCAAGCTACACTAAACGACAGGGTTTATTTAGCAGGAAATGCACTTTTAATGCAAAATAACAATATCAATTTAGGTATGTTCGAAGAAGAAGAATTAATCTTATCGAACGATGGAAATACTGTATTATTAATTGCAAATCAAAAGGAAGTTATTGGTTTGATAGCAGTTACAGATGTTTTAAAGTCTGATTCTGTTTCCGCAGTTTCAAAAATGCATCAATTAAAATTAGATGTGGTAATGCTAACCGGCGATCAATTGCGTGTAGCTGAGCATTTGCAACATAAAACCGGTATTAATCAGGTAATTGCGGGCGTTCTACCACAAGGCAAAGAAGAAGAAATAAGAAAGCTCCAGTCACAAGGTAGAACCGTAGCAATGGTTGGTGATGGAATTAACGACTCGCCTGCATTAATGCGTGCCGACTTGGGAATTGCTATTGGAGCAGGTAGCGATATAGCAATAGAATCCGCTGATGTTGTGCTTGTTAAGAGTAATCTAACAAGTGTTATCACTTTTATAAAATTAAGCAAACAAGTTGTAAGAAATATCAAGCAGAATCTGTTTTGGGCATTTTTCTACAATGTTTTAGGAATACCTTTGGCAGCCGGAGTTTTCTATCATACTTTAGGATGGAAATTAAGTCCGATGTTTGCCGCAGCCGCAATGAGCATCAGCTCGGTAACAGTGGTGTTGAATGCACTGAGAATTAAATATGATAAAAAGTAAGATTATTTGTAGATTGGTCTACCCTGTAATAATGTATACCAATTGTTTCTTATAAATAGCATTTTTGCAATGAAATTGTTTCTTATAAGTAGCACTTCTCGCTTACATCAACAATCTCTCAACTGCAACTTTCACCTTTTCAAAATCGAACTGTTTGATAATCTCATCCTTATAGGCAAGTATTTTATCGTTACACAGGTTTCCGATACTACCTTCGTGAGTGTGATGGATGTTCTTATCAGGCGCAAAGTCTCCGGCTTCAATTGCTAAGCCAACTTGTTTATAAGCATCGCGAAAAGGAATACCTTCCAAAGCAAGTTTATTTACAAGTTCAACACTGAAAAGATAGTCGTATTTCGGATCATTTAAAATACCGGTATTAACTTCAATTTTCGACAACATCAGATTAGTCATATCCAAACAATCGAACAATTCATCGAATGCAGGTATAAATGATTCTTTTACAATCTGCATATCACGGAAATATCCCGAAGGTAAGTTATTAGTTATGAGTAAAATCTGCTGAGGAATCGATTGAATTTTATTACACTTTGCGCGTGTCAATTCAAAAACATCAGGATTTTTTTTGTGAGGCATTATACTCGAACCTGTAGTAAACTCATCCGGCAATTTGATAAATCCAAAGTTTTGTGAATTAAACAAGCAAGCATCATATGCTAATTTAGAAAGCGTAGCAGCAACCGAAGCCATCGCTCCTGCAACTGTTCTCTCCATCTTTCCACGCCCCATTTGAGCATAAACCACATTATAATTCATGCTGTCGAAGCCTAACAAATCAGTAGTCATCTGACGATTAAGAGGAAAAGAAGAACCATATCCGGCAGCAGAGCCTAAAGGGTTACGATTTGTAATCTTCCATGCGGCAAGCAATTGTTGCATGTCATCAGCCAGACTTTCGGCATAAGCTCCAAACCACAAACCAAATGAAGATGGCATTGCAATTTGCAAGTGAGTATAGCCGGGCAAAAGAATATCTTTATAAGTTTCACTTTGGCTGATTAAAGTTTCAATCAAAGCGTTTACCTTTTCAACTAATAATATCAATTTATGCCTTGTAAACAGTTTCAAATCAACCAACACCTGATCGTTACGCGATCTTCCGCTATGAATTTTCTTTCCTGTATCTCCCAAACTACGTGTCAACATCAGCTCAACCTGCGAATGAACATCTTCAACATCATCTTCAATAACAAACTCATTATTAATTGTAGTTTGATAAATTTTCTTCAGTTCCGACAAAAGCTGAGTTAGCTCGTCAGACTTCAACAAACCTACGGCATTAAGCATTTTTATATGAGCCATAGACCCTATAACATCAAACGGAGCAAGAAAAACATCCATTTCTCTATCCTTACCAACAGTAAATCTTTCGATTCTGTCGTCGGCTTGAATATTTTTTTCCCATATTTTTTTTGCCATATTCGTTATATTTAATGGTTATAGCGGTTTAATGCACTTTCAAACATATCGGCTAAAGTATTTACTCCTTTCTCCAACTGTTTATCTAACATAAATTTCATCATAGCAGGAATATCTGCATTCAGGATAATCTGCATCTGTGTTTGATTTTCAACTATATTTTTTAATTTGATTTCAGCAAACATTGATATTGGAAGTTGAAAAAACTCATACTTTAAAGAACTGTATGGTGTTTTCTCTGTAATTTCAAGCTCAATTTTACCAAACTTTTCCAACTCAATAATACAGCTATCAGTATCTAATTCAATAATCTTCACTTTTCCTTCAATACTTTCAGTCTTCTGAAGTACTGACAGATTATTCATATTACTCAGTACGTCAAAAACCACTTCCTCCGATGAAGAAATGGTTTTTATGTTACTTTCATATATTGCCATAATTTTTCTACTCTTTTTTCCAGGATGCTGGGTCTAATCTCCACTCTTTCAAAGTCTCCATATCATCCTGAGAAATATAATTAGTTGCCAATGCTTCGTTTAGCACCGACTGATAATTACACAAAGTAGTCAATTTTACTTTTGCTGATTTAAATTTTTCCATCGCTAATGGAAAATCATATGAGAAAATTGCAACCATCCCTAATACTTGTCCGCCATCTTTACGAATTGCATCAACAGCCTTCAAACTACTACCTCCGGTTGATATTAAATCTTCAATCACAACTACTTTCTGTCGTGGTTTTAGATCGCCCTCAATTAAGTTTTCCAGACCATGATCTTTTGGTGTAGGACGAACATAGATAAATGGTAATCCTAATAATTGTGCAACTAACACCCCCTGGGCAATAGCACCTGTAGCAACTCCGGCAATCACCTCCGTATCAGGATAATTTTCCTGTATAACACGTGCTATTTGGAGCATAATATAAGTCCTTGTTTGCGGATAAGAAAGGGTTTTACGGTTATCACAATATATTGGTGATTTCCATCCTGCCGCCCAAGTAAAGGGATTATGTGGTTGTAACTTTATAGCTTTAATCTTCAGCAATTTCTCTGCAACTTGTTTCTCTAATAATTTCATTATTCGTGTAATATAATCTATGTGTTTTAAAATAATGGTAAATCCTCATTTCAGGCACAAAATTAACCAAACATTTTTATAATTAAAAATTAAATTGTGTTTTTGTCAATTTTTACAATTCAATTTACGGGAGGCAAGAAAGCATCCTCTATATGCTCTATTTTAAAGTCCTCTCCATCAGGCATTACAGAAATGATATCAAATCGAGTCTCACCCATCCAATTAAATCTCCTAATATAGCTACCTGCTGCATTAACTAAGTTTTTAATTTTTCTTAAATCAATCGTTTCTTCTGGAGCTATAAAAACATCGGTCGACCTTGTCCTCACTTCAACAATTACCAACCATCCATCTTTTTCTGCAATAATATCAATTTCTAATTTTCCTGCACGATAATTAGTGGTACGAATTTTGTAACCTTTTGCCGCCAAATAATCGAGGGCGTGCTTTTCTCCAATCAGACCAAGTTCATTGTGTGATGCCATAGCTAAAGTATTTTTATTTGATGAGATGCAAAAATATGGAATTTAATTAAAACATTGCTGCATGTAAACATTTAATATTATTTTTGCAAGACTTTTTACATTATGAACAAATCGAGAAAAGCAGTAAAATTGCAACGAGACAAATTAAGAAAGCATAAGCATCTATTTATATTAAATGATGCTGAAAACAATGCATTAAATAGATATATTAGTCAATATCGTGTTTCAAACAAATCAAAGTTTATAAGAGAAACACTAATGCAGGCGATATTAAAGAAATTTGAAGAGGATACACCAACTTTATTCGACTAAGGTGCTGTATTTCTGAATGAAAATAATTATTTGAAGATGAAGTTAAAACATCTATTTATATACTTTTTTATATTTATCATTCCTGTTTCTGCTTTTTCGATTTCGGAAAACTTAAATGACAGTCTGAATGCTTACATAATTGAAGATTTTGTTGAAAAGGTGTTTATTGAGCAAGATTCTATAAAAGAAGACAACACAGAAAAAGAGTTAATTAAAATCAAAGATGATAAGCCAGACTCAACTATAGCTGATTCAATAGTTTACATCCCATTAGACATCAAATTATTACTTGCTGAGATAGAAGCAAAAAAGGTAAAAGCGAAACCATCAGAGGTCAACAACCGTTTCTATCAGTCCAATCCTTTGTTTATAGACTTAGTATTTAAAGGTTATAGCAGTAAACCATTACAAGTAGACAAATACACAAGAACAGACAAACAGCTTGAAAAAAACATCAAAAAGCTGAATGCTTCCATCCCTTTTTCCTTATTAAATCAATTTACTGCTGAAGAGTTTCTAACAGATACGAGATATTCGATTATTCGTCAAATTTCCGCAGATGCTCCGTATTTAGTACCTTATAAAATCGACAAACTACCTGATGTCTCCGACTTAATCAATTTTGAATTTACTATCAAACCAATAGATGATTCAGTTCTTAAATTACGAAATAGAGTAAGCATAGACCACAAAAAACTTGCAATTGAAAAAATAAAGCAAAACCCATGGACTACAAAATCTAATGCCTTATTACAATTTTCTCAGAACTATATTTCTACTAACTGGTATCAAGGAGGAAGTAATAACATATCAATCCTTGGAATTATTAACGGAAATTTCAATTATGATAATAAAAAATACATTCAATGGGAAAATTTTGCTGAATGGCGGGCAGGTTTCAACTCTGTAGAAGGTGATACACTTCGACTTTTAAACACAAACGATGATGTATTGAGAGCCATAAGCAAATTAGGGATTAAAGCAGGTGGTAATTGGTTTTATAGTGGTTCTGTTGATTTTTCAACTCAACTTTTTAACAGCTTTAAGGCTATTAACTCAGGCGATATGAAAACTACTTTTTTAACTCCGGTACGTCTGAATATTAGTTTCGGCCTCGATTATAAATACAAAAAGCTGTTGTCTTTAATGGTGTCTCCTCTTAGCTATAAATTTATTTATGCTAATGATACTACAAAAATAAATCAGAATTCATTTGGTATACTGAAAGGTGAAAAAACATTAAGTCAGATTGGTAGTTCGTTTCGTGCCCAATTTAATTACAGTCCTATTAGAGAATTACAAATAGACTCTCGATTAAATTTTTATACCAATTACGAAAAAATTGAAGTTGACTGGGAAATTGTAACTAATTTTAAGTTTAACCGCTTCTTATCTACACGCTTATCTATCAATCCAAGATATGATAATACTGTGTTAACCAATGAGAAAGCTAAAATTCAATTTAAGCAATTATTGACTTTAGGCTTATCATACAGACTACTCTAAAATCTGTAAGTACATTTTTTACATCATTATAAATATTTTGGCACGCGGATGATGCTGATTTTCAAACGCTGATTTCTAAGATACGCGGCTATCTGCGTTGCTTGCATCTGCTTTATCAGCGTTCCATTCTAAAAGCAAAACGAATATCTCCTACTGAAAACTATTATGCCATTTCTTAAATATAGAAACGCCTTCATTACCATATCTCGAAATAGATTCAATTATCTCATTTACAGTTAATTCTCTATCAGGACGCGATTTAGAATAAAATTTATCTGCATAGCAAATAATTTCTTCCTCAATTGAAACAGGCAACATATCTCTATGAGGTAAAGGTAATTTGTTTTCGATTATTCTGTCTAAAGATAAACCTGTACCTGTATGTCTCTCACAAACCAATGCATGCTTTGGCAGACCTTCGAACCTCAAAATATCAGCACCTAAATATCCATGTTCAATATAATGATGATCTCCATTACAAAATATTTTTGGTGCTTTACACATAAAAATTCCAATATCATGTAACAATGCAGCTTCGGAGACAAATTTCACATCAGCTTCTAATTCAGGATGTTTCTCAATAATATTTAATGCTTTATCTCTTACCTTTTCACTATGATACACAAGTAAATCAAAGAGCGGCGTATCTTCTTTGTAATATTTATTAATGATATAATACGGATTAATCATATCGCTAAAATTAATTTTAATTGGAGAGCAAAAATACAAAAAGTAATGGGAAAATAGATATATCCTTTTGCACTCAATGATTCTACAAGCTTTTTAGATTTGTATTCTTCTGTGTAGAAAAATCTATCATGAAATTCAACTTCACCACTCCCCCACTAATTCAGAACCCGGCTCAAAGAACATAATATAATAAACAGGTATATACGTAATACTATTTTGTTGATATACATTCTGCTCATTAGAAAGGACGTAAGCTCTTTTCACATCATAGTTTGGAGTTTCTACAAACTTATTTAAAGCACTATGAATTCTATAATCTTTACCTGATTTAACTTCCAAAGGCAAAACACTTAAATTATCAACATCATCTATTAGAAAATCAACCTCTCCATTCTTTTTATTATCATAGTAATAAAGATTAAATCCATGTGCGCGAAGCTCTTGTGCCACTACCGTCTCGTAAACAGAACCCAAATTCACACTGTTTTGATCTTGCATAATTGCCTGAATATTATGTTTATAGAGTAACCCTGTAAGCAGTCCTACATCATTTAGATACAGTTTGAGTAAATTCTTAGCACTACTTTCTAACAAAGGATAAATAGGATTGCTGATAGCTTTCACTTCCAAAGCTACTCCTGATGAAATAAGATAATCAAATTCATCTGCATAATCAGTCATACGCTTACCTGATTTCTGTTCTATTTGCTTGACAACAATTCGCTTTTTCTTATTTTCCATGTTTGATGGAATTAAGTTATACACACGCTGAATTTTCAACCGGTTGTGTTCTTTTTCGTATTTTGAAGCATCTACGCCATACAATACTAATATATCTTCTTGTATTTTGCGAATAGTCATGACGTTCTTACTTTCAACAAAAACACTTACAGCATCGGGCAGACCTCCAACAATAAGATATTTTTTAAATAAATCCAAGATTTTTGTATGTAGCGTATCAGGAAGCGATTTTTGTTCTAAGAAATGCATTCTCATGGTAGAAATAGCCAAGTCTCCTATACCATTTGCAATCATAAACTCCTCAAAGTCCATAGGATGCATTTGTTTTATTTCAATACTTCCTAAAGGAATAGATGAGGTTTGTTTTAGTGTAACTCCTAATAATGAACCACTTGCAATATAGGTAAAACGGTTATCTTCTCTTAAAAACTTTAGTAAAGTCAAGAGATGATTATAGGCTTGGATTTCATCTGATAAAAGATTTACCTATTTGGCGTGCACCTTCTATGATTAATATCTTATTTGATGAAGATTGAAGATGTTTTTCTATATAGTTCTGGATTTTTCTGTATAGCATTTTACACTTTTCTGATAATTTTGACTATGCAAATATACACTTTTCCTATAAATTTACAAGTATAAAAACACACTTTTCTGATGAATTGATAGATATAAAAGCACACTTTTCCAATAAATCATTGCTTTTTACTGATATGCTAACTTATTATTCGGAGATTATTCAGTAATAAAGGAAACTTCTTCGGCGCTTAATGACTTGGCAAAAATTTTATATCCTTTTGCACTCAATGATTCTACAAGCTTTTTAGATTTGTATTCTTCCGTATCGAAAAATCTATCATGAAATTCAATAAGAATCTGTTTAACAGGAACTTCCAATTGCAGTATAGATTCTACCACATCATATTCAGATCCTTCAATATCAATCTTTAATACATCAATATGTTCGTGTCCCAAATCTTGCATAATTTCAGAAAGAGTTTTCATTTCAACAGTAACTTTATCATAAAGATCGATAAACGCATGTTCAGCCATACTTCCGGATACTGCTTTTTTGTTTTTCGGCAAATAAAACTCTTCAGGACCAGTTTTCGTTGAAATCCCAAAAGGATGAAAAATAAACAAAGGATTGAGCTTTTGAGAATGAATAAACGAGATTGATTTTGGAGTAGGGTCGAAACCATAAACCTTACATCCGTGTTTTGACATTATCTTTTTATCAAAACTTATATCTTTTCCAATACCAAAAGAATAGACGATTGAATCTTGGTTAAGCAACTCAGGGTTAACGTAAAAACCTCCATAACTATTACCATACCACCTCTTCCTACATTTAACAATGACTTTTAAGTGTTGCATTTTTTCTCTATCTAACTGAAAAAACAGACCAATCTTTCTAAAAAAAGATTCTAAGTTCAATCGATGATAATTTATAATGGTTTTAATCTTTTTTAGCATAACACACTGATTTATCCAAATACATTAAATTTTCTTTTGACCCAATTACTTCCCACAAAAGAAGTTATATAATAAAAGATAGTCTTGATATTACATTCTGCTTTACGAAAATAATATCGAGATTTAGTCATATTGCCTAATAGATAATTATAACGAGCTAAACTACCATGAAGGCGTTTGTAACTTCTGGTAACTTCTTTGGGATATTCCGATTTATAGGTTTCGATAAATTTCAAAGAATAGAAAAAGTCATTATTGCGGTACGTTTCATCTAAAGACAAATTATTGCCATCTACGTACCTCGTATATAGCGATTTACAAACCTCAATTGAATCTTGTTGATGAAATAATCGTACTACCCAATCAAAATCTAATGCACCGAATTTTTCTTCAAAGCGTATATCTTGTAGCTTATTACTATATATCAAAGAACCTAAATAAGTATTTTGACCTGATAAGGACTTAGTTAAGCGCGTTATAAAAGTTTTATTTTTAGAATAATACACATATTTTCGCTCTATATTCTTTACTCGCTCTATGTTTTTTCCTATAGAAGAATCTATCAAAGTATATCCGGATGAAACTATAGGTACACTTTCCAAAAATGGTAAAACATACAAAATTTTATCTTTTGCCCATACATCATCTTGGTCGGCAATGCACAAATAATCTCCTGTAGCAACAGATAATCCCATGTTTCTGCCTTTATTAGGTCCTCCTGAATTAGTTTTTGTAGATAGTACTTTACAAGGATAGTTTTTTAGAATTTCAAGTGTTTTATCTTTTGAGCAGTCATCAATAACTATTAATTCCAACTCAAATTTATCATTAATTCCTTCTTGATTGATGATAGATTGAATAGTTTTATCAATGACCTTCTCTCCATTATATGTAGTAAGAATTACGCTTATTTTCTTCATATTTACTCGTCTATAAGAGAATTCATCATATTTGATAACTTTTCAGTTAAAGTTTCCCTACTATACTGATTAACAATTATTTGATTTGTATTTATTTGAATACCATCTTGTTTATATACTTGATAATAGCTCGTCATTTTTTCTTTTAGAGAAGTGTAATTCTCAAAATCAAACATCTCACCTGCACCGGTATGCTGAAGTAATGCTGCTGCATCTCCATCTTTAAAACCAATACCTATAATAGGACGATTGACCTTTAAATATTCAAACAATTTTCCGGTAACAACTGATTTTGTTTTTGTATCGTTCATTAAAGATAATAACAATATCTGCGAACTTTTCTGAAATCTGATTACTTCTGAATGTGAAACATAATTAAGTATTTCAGCGTTTGACTCTAAACCATAACCTTTTAAATCATCAATAATCTCATTATCTACGCCACCAACCAATCTTATCAATAAATCATCTCTAAAATCATCAATTTCAATAATAAGCTCACTTAACACCTTCCATAAAACCTTGGGGTTTTGTTTATCTGTCATCAAACCGGTATAAGTAATAACAAACTTATGTTCCAATTCATATGGTTCAATATCTTTAAAATCGTCTTCATCATAGCCATTAGAAATAATTTCAATTCTTTTATTTTCGAACATCTCATATTCCCTTTTCATATGCTCAGAAACAACAATAACAGTATCAGCGGATGAGATTATCTCTTTCTCCATGCTTCGATGGATCTTATCAGCCAAATGAGTTAGTTTCAAATCCTTATAATAAAAGATACTCGTCCAAGGATCTCTAAAATCTGCTACCCAAGGGATATTTGGAAAGTTATGTTTCAGACCCTGACCAATTAAATGTACAGAATGAGGTGGTCCGGTAGTTACAATAATATCGACATGATGATTTTTTAGATGTTTTTTCAGAAATCGAATGGATGGTCGCACCCAAAAAATGCGAGCATCAGGGATAAATAAATTTCCTCGAAGCCAGATTGAGAATTTATCCTTCCATCTAAGTTGCTTTTTCTCAACGACAAAACCTGTTTGAATTGCTTTGCTTTTATTACCGGTAAATTTTCTATAAAGTTGATATGGCTCCCAAATCTTATGTTTAATCACCTCAACATCAGTAGGTATATCATCTGCAAAACTCTTATCAATTAAAGGATAATCAGGATTTTCAGGTGCATAAACTATTGGTTCCCAACCAAAGTTACGCATGTATTTTACAAACTTCACCCAGCGTTGCACACCCGAACCGCCACTCGGAATCCAATAATATGTTATGATAAGTACTTTTTTCACTAATCGTTAATTAAAAAATAAAGTAAACTATTCTACCACAACATTATTAAGTTTTTCCACTGCCTGTTGCCTTTCAAATTTCAACAAATAAGTATCAGGATTAGGTAGTTGCCACACCACAGGAAATAACTCCTGATGTGCCATTATCGCAGGGTACAAATACCTTCCTGTTGAACCAAAACCTAATTGCTCCAATATCACATATTCGACTTTCTTTTGTATCAAATATTGTATTAACTCATTTGCATTCAAAGTATATTTGTAATTAACTGCATATAAATTAGGTGCGTAAAAAGTAAAAAATTCCGGTTTACGGCAGCAACAAATGGTATTCTTAGGTAATTGTTTTTGCATTGACTTTGCCATAGAGAAGAAATTTTGATATGCAGGAGGAAGTGGTTGCTTAGCCCTTTTAGCCTGTAATTCCACAGGAGGATACATAAAAAACACCAATATTAGAAAGGTATAAGAAAGGTTTTGCGCAACTTTGTTTTCTTTTTTCCACATTAACCTAATTAAATTGTATAGTCCCACATAGAAAGTAACGAATAAGATCGGTGCTACCGGAACTACATAACGACTTCCGCTTCCAGTGTGCCATAACAAAAGCAATCCTATTTGAGCTGTTAAATAAGCAATAAAAGCCCATTTAAGTACTCCCATCTTCCAAGCTCCATAAAAAATCACAGCTAAAATAAGCAGTCCGGCAATAATTTGAAAGAAACCTGAAGTTGCTTCATAATTGACTGAAATAAAAGGAAATAGTGTTTCTTGAAATCCTTTAATGATGGATTCGTCGAAGTTTATTAATATTTTATCAAACATCTCTCCTACTGAAGAGATTGTACCGCTTTCGGGTCGCCACGGATTTACGGTCATAATTGTACCAAAATAACGCGACTCAATACCATAATAAGAATTACGCAAAGACCAAGGTAATATCAACAAAACCGTACCAGCCATAGCAACAACTGCTTGAATCCACTCCTTCCGAAAGAGAAAAAAGACAAGCAGTGCGAATATCAACGCCGATCCGACCGTACGTGTATAATACGCAATCACTACCGCTACTATACTCAGATAGAAATAAGGAGAAGCCCAGAACTTTTTTTCTTTTCTTCTGGAATATTCATATAAAGACACAAAAAGTACCACAGAACAAGCCAGAAAAAACATTTCCGACATCACCATTGTAGAAAACTCTAAGAGTTTGGGTGAGAAAAACCCTAACAAAACGCTAACAAAAGCTAATGAGGCATTCTTTAATATGCGATTCACTAAATAAAATAAGCCAACAATACTTGCAAAAAGTAAAATGCCGTTCAGTACTTTGAAAAATATCATATTGTGCATTCCCAATCCTAACCACATAAAAATAGATAGAAAGGCAGAATATCCGGGAGGAAAATGGCTTGATGGTATATTGCCTTCCGGAGTATTATGCGTATACCCTAATCCCTGAGACATATTATTAGCTAACTGAAGATAGTGTGCATTGTCTCCGTTCAAATCTATTTTAGAATCGAATATTTGCGTATAAACAAATGCAAAAACAACTGCTAAGATGAGTAAGAAGATGTAATTTCGCTTCATTTTATTGGTATTTTTTTATCGTTCAAAGGTAATAAATTTTCTTTGTCCATTGAAATGTTTTGAAGGTTTCTGTTAATTCGCTACTTTTGTGACAAACAATGATATAACTAATTAACATTTGTTATGAACAGCTCAATAAAAAACAACAACATCAATTCAAGCTCTTTATCAAACTCTTTAAAAGGCTATATTAAAATAGCCCGCTTTGATCACTGGATAAAGCAACTTTTCATCCTTCCCGGCTCTGTATTCGCAATTTATCTTGTGGGCTTTTCATTTAGTTTGACAACGTTTGTATTAGGAATTATTTCTACCTGCCTGATTGCATCCGCAAATTATATCATCAATGAATATCTTGACAGGGAATTTGATAAGTTTCATCCTATAAAGAGTAGTCGACCTGTTGTGTCTGAAAATTTAAAATCATCTATTATCTGGTTGGAATATGCAATTTTCTCAATAATTGGTTTATTTTTGGCGTGGCAGACTTCTGTACCTGTTTTTATTTTGGTTGCAGCACTATGGTTTATGGGTATCATTTATAATGTACCACCGATTCGATTAAAAGAAATTCCTTTTATTGATGTTTTAAGTGAGTCTGTAAACAACGCTTTACGACTTCTAATCGGTTGGTTTTTAATAACAAGCACGAGTTTACCTCCTGTAAGTATCATCATCGGATATTGGATGGGTGGTACGTTTTTGATGACAGCCAAACGTTTTGCAGAATATCGTATGATCGACGATAAAAATGTAGCCGGTCTATATAGAAAATCATTTAAATATTACAGTGAAAAGAAACTGTTGATTTCTGCTTTTTTCTACGCTATGGTGTCAGTGTTTTTCAGCGGAATATTTATGATTAAATATCGTATAGAACTCCTCATCGCCATCCCTTTCCTTTGTGGACTGTTCAGTTACTATTTATATATCTGTTACAAACCTGATTCTTCCGCACAGAAACCTGAAAAACTTTTCAGAGAAAAAGGGTTAATGATTTATGTAACATTATTTGTTATTTTGTTAGCAATTTTGATGATTGTTACAATACCTTCATTGCAACATTTCTTAGATCCTTCATTGATAACAGTACCCAAATGACATCCTCTCTCCACATAAAGAGAATCTCTGATTATAAAGCACTTATCTTAGATATGGATGGAACGCTTTATTATCATTCTCCTGTGCGTATTTGTATGGCAATCGAATTGTTTTTTTATTATTTATTTCGTTTGAACCGTCTTTCTGAACTATTTGCGATATATGAATACAGAAAAAATTATGAGCGAGGTCAGTTGCAAACTCCGGATTCAAATATCATTTATTGGATGGAAAAAAGACCAAAAAAATATATACGTATTTTTCGTGATAAAAGACTGATAAACATTGCTGAACGCATGCAACAACAAGGAGCTAAGATAGTTGTGTATTCCGATTATCCGTTAAAAGAGAAATTAAAAGCCTTGTCACCTTTCAATCCTGATTTATATTTTTCTGCCGGCGATCCTGAAATCCAGTGCTTAAAACCTGATTCAAAGGGACTTTTACATATAATAAATATATTGAATTTACCTGTTGAAGATATTATTTTTATAGGCGATCGTTTTGAAAAAGACGGTTTATGTGCACAACATGCAGGCATGGATTACCATATTTTAAATCATAATTGTATTATTCGAAATCAACTTTATAGAAAAATAAAATGAAAAATCTTTTACTTATTCTTATCAATGTACTTTTAAATTCAGCCGCACAAATCCTTATGCGTCAAGGAATGTTACAAATCGGAAAAATCGAATTTAACAGAAACTTTATATCCGAAATTCCCAAAATGCTATCGAGTCTTTGGGTCTGGAGCTCACTTGTTTGTTACGGAATAAGTGCAATAGTCTGGATGGTAGTGCTTTCACGAGTTGAAGTCAGCTTTTCATACCCATTTGTAGCATTAGGTTTTGTAATTGTAGCTCTTGCGGGATACTTTCTTTTTCAAGAACAGATTACACTACCAAGAATGATTGGTATTGCATTAATATGTATAGGAATTCTATTTGTTGCAAGAAGTTAGGGGTTAGTTTTGTAGTTTTGGTTTTATTATTAAAACTACTCACTCTCGAACCTTCCAAAAGTATTAATCCACTCTTTGATCGTGTTTATCTTCCAGTTTATTTAGTATATCTCCATCAAAAATGGATTGTTATCTTTATCGTGCTTCACCCAAATTAATCTTGAAGTATCATAACCTATTTCTTTTGCAATTTTTAAGTATTCTGTTTTGATTTCATCAGGCAATACTTTTGTTCGAGACAATATCCATAAATAATCCAAGTTTTCACCTGCAATTAAAGCGTATTGATAATCCTCATCCAATGCAATCACATTATACCCCGAATAAAATGGACCAAAGAAGCTAACTTTTAGTGCTGCAACATTCTTGTCACCTCTGAACTTCGCCAATCCATCAGCTTTAGTCCATTTCTTCTTCACGAAATTGTAGCCACTATTCAAAACAATTACATTTCCCTTTTTATCTAAGGAGTAATTTGCCGAAGTGTTGTCTAAATCTTTTTCAAAACGAAAATCAAAACGAGCCACTTCATACCAAGTTCCTAAATAGCGCTTTGCATCAAAATTCTCAATCGGCTTTGCATTTTTGGGGATGGAAGCGCAGGAGTTGGATAGGCTTATAAAACAAACGCCTATCAATAAAAAAATAATTCTTCTCTTTTTCATACTTCTGTTTTTAATTCATTTGTTACTGATTTTAATAAATTTTCTGGTTCAATATTTTGTTCATAAATTGGCAAATGGTAATCATTTAACTTATTGAGAAGCCTTATCAATTCCATTTTTTCGTTGTGCGTGAGATTTCCCGTTACTATGGTTGTAGCTTGTCTTATTTTACCCATTTGATTTTCCAGAGCTTCCAATCCTTGTTGAGTAATGGAAATAACCTTGCTTCTTCTATCAACAGTCGAAGGCTTTTGCTCGACCCACTTTTGAGCAATCAAGCGATTGATGATTTGCATTCCGGCAGGTTTTTCCTGTACATTCTTTTTAATCAACTCCATTTTAGTCATTTCTCCAAACGCTTTTAAATTGATTAAAAAAATAAAATCTTCTTGTGTGGAAAAATCAGAACCAAAAATGGCTGATTTGGAATAGCTCTTAGCATATCGGTTCATATGTACAATCAGCGTATTTATAACACTCTCAGGACTTCTACCTTTATCTTTTCCTTCCCAATCAGGTTCATTTTCCAATTCAGACGTACTAATATTACTTGCTATCCAATGCTTAAATCCATTGACAGATATTGTACTCTCACCAGACTGATTGCTCTCTGATTCGTATTGTTCAATTAGATCAATGATGTCTTTTAATAATTTGTAATCCATAATCGAATCATTTTAGGATACAAATATACTACATTTATTTTAATTTAGAACAATAATGAACTTTTATTTCATTTTTCTGTTTAATTTAATATCAAATAAATAATAAACAATAATGAAAAGATTTCTTTATATACTTATTACAGTTTTGTTGAGCAGTAATTTATATGCACAAACGACTGGCACGGTATCAGGCACGGTAAAAGACAAAAACACACAAGAATTATTGATGGGTGCAGCAATTCAATTTAAAGGTATTGACAACTTTGCTGTTGTTACCAATGAAAATGGTGTGTTTAACATAAAAATGCCTGTTGGAAAATACAATTTCAACATATCTTACATCGGATATGCACCTTATGAACAGTACAATTTAAATGTAGGTTCGGGGAATGCTCAATTATTAGAAATTGAATTAAATTCAAAAAGTCAGGAATTGCAAGAAGTGATTATCAGCAATGGCAAATCTGTGAGAGCAACTGATGTGGTAACACCCTTAGCGACACAGCGCTTAACGATCGAGGAAATAAAGTCAAATCCGGGAGGTAATTTTGATGTTTCAAAAGTAATTCAAGTTTTGCCTGGTGTAGCAGGAGGAACTACTCCAAACAGAAATGATATTATCGTAAGAGGTGGTGGTCCAAGTGAAAATGTTTATTATTTAGACGGTATAGAAATTCCCGTTTTAAATCACTTTCAAACACAAGGTGCAAGTGGTGGAGCAACAGGAATTTTAAATGTTTCCTTTATTCAAGATGTTCAATTAACTTCTTCTGCCTTTAACAGTAAATATGACAATGCGTTGGCTTCGACTATTGTAGTAAAACAAAGAAACGGCAATCCAGATAATTTAAGCGGTAACATCCGACTTTCGGGCAGTGAGTTTGCTGCAATGTTAGAAGGACCATTAGGTAAAAAAACTACATTTATGGCTTCGGCAAGAAGATCATATTTACAATTTTTATTCAAATTATTAGATCTTCCTATTCGACCTGATTATTATGATTTTCAATATAAAATCAATCACAAAATCAATTCAAAGACAGAGCTTAATTTTATAGGTTTGGGTGCTATTGACAATTTTAAACTGGCTACACCTAAAACCAGCGATGCCAACAATGAATATATCAATCGTGCAAACCCACTCATCAAACAATGGAATTATACCGTGGGAGGAACATTAAAAAGATTAGTAAACGATGGGTATTTCACGATTGCTTTAAGCAGAAATATGTTTTTCAACGGTGCTGACAGATACGAAAACAATGCTTTAAAACAAGGGAATAAATTGTTTTCTTTGAGTAGTCACGAAACCGAGAACAAGCTGCGATTTGATATGAATAAATTTGTAAACGGATGGAAATACAGTTATGGTGTTGATGCTCAATATGTGAAGTATGATGCTGATATTTTCAACACGATTAAAGATACCGAAAAAGATTCAACAGGAAATATAATCACTCCTGCTATTAGTTTTAACAGTAAAACAGCAATAGATTTCTTCAAAGTTGGTTTTTATGGACACGCTTCAAAGTATTTTTTTAATGATAATTTTTTAGTTTCAGGAGGTGTAAGAGCAGATATGAATACTTATACAACAACAGGTTTAAATCCACTCAAAACTATTTCTCCTCGAATTTCTTTCTCTTATATCCTCAATAATCAATGGAACATTTCTGCTTCGGTGGGGAGTTATTATAAACTTCCCGTTTATACTATGTTAGGGTTCGTTAATAACAATGGAATTTTAAGCAATAAAGACTTAAAATATACAAACACTACTCACTATACCATAGGTGCCGAATTTATTCCAAGAAACGATTTGAGATTTACTTTTGAAGCATTTTATAAAGACTACCGTAATTATCCTGTTTCATTAACAACTGGTATATCTTACGCCAATATTGGCACAGACTATTCTGCTGTTGGTGGTGATAATTATGTCTCCATAGGGAAAGGAAAGGTGTATGGAATAGAAGCTTATGCACAACAAAAATTGATTAATAATTTATTTTACGTTATTAGTGCAACGCTATATAAATCTGAGTTTTCGGGATTAGATGGAAAATTCAGACCTTCAACTTGGGATTATGGTTATATTGTATCAACAACATTAGGATATAAAATAAAAAACAACTGGGACATTGGATTAAAATACCGAATTGCAGGCGGACAACCTTATACTCCTTTTGATATTCCAGCATCAACAGCTATGTATTTGACAAACGGTTCTGGAGTTTATGACTATTCTCAAATAAACAGCCAACGACTTCCTATTTTTAGCCAATTGGATTTGAGAGTAGATAAGAAGTTCAATTTCAAGAAAGTAAGTTTAGATGTTTTTGTAGATTTTCAGAACATATTATTTTACAAAACACCTTATTTACCAAAATTCACTTTTGAACGATTGGACGATAATTTGGGTTTTAAAACAACAGATGGACAACCGATTAAAGCAGAAGGAAGCAATGCAATACCAGTAATTCTTCAACAAAGAACAGCGACAATTGTACCATCAATTGGATTTATATTTGAGTTTTAACATGTAAGGAGCTGATTTTAATGCATGCAACTTACGTATAAAGCAAATATATAGATTATGGATACTATATTGACTTAGAAGAGATAGCAATTGATGATTATCGGATAAAATTGGAATCAGCATATTTGTATCCGAGCAAGATTATCCTTAAAAAAAAATAAACATCCAAATTCCCAGACGTAGAGACGTCCAATTTGGGCGTCTCTACAATCAAATGCAAACGTCTCTACAATCAATACAAACGTATCAATAAAAAATCAAACAAATTCAGCAGAAAGAAATCATCTTTTGATAAATTTTAAAGTTGTATATCGTCCGGCAATGTTTATTTGCAGATAATAGATACCCTGATCCAGATCGGAGATGTCGAATTTATAATTCGAACCGGAATAAACTGCCGACAATCTGCCTGAAATGTCAAAGATATCAATAGCATCAATTCGTTGATCTGACCGAATATTAAGAATATCTTTCGCCGGATTCGGATATAGGGAAACACGACCAGAATCATCTAAGGAATTTACTCCGGATGTTGTCAACAAAGAATAATAATAACTCGAAGATTTTTGAGCATGGATATTATTCTCGCTCTCCACCTTGTATGGTAAACTGTTTTCATAAGGCAATATCAGATTTTTCGCAGGACAAGTTATGTCCAACGTAATTTCTTGTTCCAGCGTAATAACAAAAGCATTTCCCGAATAATTCGATTCCCGGTAGATTACTTCATTATTATTCGATCCGTCGTAGATAAATTCTTTCTTCAGTATTGCTTTCCAGTCATTGATGGTGTCATTCCAGTTATATTCAATTTGGCAAATCAAATTTCCCCCCTCATAATCAAATTTGGTTTTAGTTTTGTCTAACCATTGTTCTTCAGATGCGGGTACTTGACTGACAATGGTCAAAAGCTCTTTATTTTGCTCATCATAATGGTACACTGCCCGTTCGGTTAATAAAAAATCATTATTTGTACGGACAGAATATTCTATCCTCAATAGCAATCCATCATCTTCGTAAAAATAATCGGACTTCCTGACAGGATTCCATTGACCCTCATGATAATATTCCTGTATTTCGACAGACAACTTTTCTCCATCGTATTCATAAACAGTTCTGTCAAGAATCCTCAGATTTCCTGCCGTATTATGAGAATTGACGGAAGAAATTCTTTTCCCGTTTTCATAATGATGTTCAACGAGATGCATCAAATCATAAATCATATGAGTGCTGTCTCTCGCTACAAAAAACTTCTCGCTGACCAGTTGTCCCTGTTGATTGTATGAATATTCATACATGGTAAAATCGGATATAACGATACTATCCAATTTTAACAATTCTTCATTCGATGCAGCATTGCATCTATCTGTTTGAATCAATAAAAGACTCAGTAAAATAAAAAATGTAGTGGTTGTTTTCATTTTTTTAGGTTTAATCTATTAATATTAAACTTATAGTCTAATTATACGGTATTAACACTGAAATATGAGGATCTGGAACCTACATAAGGGATCCCGCAGGATCAGGAACTAAATTTACATCTCACATATGATGTTTCTTACAGAGATATCAAGGAGTTTTTCAAGCTTGAATAATATGTAACACGCGAAGTTATGCATGTTTTTTAAATTTACAATGGTTTATTGGATATAATTTTATTTTGAGGTGAATAACCACATCCGTCACTATAATTGCAACTTTTCCAATGCCTTCTTCAACCTTGCAATTGTTTCTTCTTTACCTATGATGTCAACAATATCGAACATGTGCGGACCTTTAGATTCGCCTACTATGCAAATACGGAAGACATTCATCACTGCACCCATGCCATAAGCTTTTTCTTCTATCCACTTTTTTACTATAAGTTCAATATTATTCGCTGAAAAATCTTCAATACCTTCGAGAACATCAATTAATTCAGTCATATGTGTTGCTGAATCAGCTTTCCAACGTTTTTTCATGGCATTTTCATCATAAGACTCAGGTGCAATAAAGAAAAATGAAGCTTGTTCCCAAATATCTTGGATAAAATTTGCCCTCTCGCGAACTGAAGTTACAATTTTTTTCACCTTATCCCAATCTTCAATAATATTTTTTTCAATAAGAAGATGTTGAAACAAATCGGCAATTTCATCAATTGGTTTCATCTGTAAATACTGATGATTGAACCACTTACCCTTCTCATAATCGAACTTGGCACCACTTTTACTTACTCTTTCCAAAGAAAAAAGATCTATCAATTCTTTCATCGAAAATATTTCCTGATCAGTACCCGGATTCCACCCCAAAAGAGCCAAAAAATTCACTACTGCATCAGGAAAATAACCGGCTTCACGATATCCGGACGACACTGTATCGGATTTAACATCATGCCATTCCAAAGGAAAAACAGGAAAACCTAACCTGTCGCCATCGCGTTTACTCAACTTCCCATTTCCATCAGGTTTCAGAAGCAAAGGCAAATGCGCAAACTGCGGCATTCTATCCTTCCAACCTAAATATTGATATAACAAAACATGTAAAGGAGCGGAAGGTAACCATTCTTCTCCACGAATAACATGAGAAATTTCCATTAAATAATCATCGACTACATTTGCCATATGATATGTAGGTAACCCATCAGAAGATTTATAAAGTACCTTATCGTCTAATATAGAGGAGTTTATTACAACTTCACCACGAATTAAGTCATTTACTGTAATATCTTGATTAGGCTCAATTTTTACACGAACCACATATTGTTCACCATCATTTATTCGCTTTTGAACAATATCATTAGATAAAGTAAGAGAATTATTCATAGCATCGCGCGTTGAAGCATCATATTGGAAATTAGGGATTTCAGCACGTTTTGCCTCTAATTCCAATGGAGTGTCAAAAGCAATATATGCTAAGCCCTCAGCCAACAATTTATCTACATATTGTTTGTATATATCTTTTCTTTCACTCTGACGATAAGGAGCATGAGTTCCTTGTGATTTAGCACCTATACCTTCGTCTATATTGATACCTAACCAATTTAATGATTCAACAATATAATCCTCAGCACCAGGAACAAATCTGGCTGAATCGGTATCTTCAATGCGTAAAAGCATGTCTCCACCGTGCTTCTTGGCAAACAAATAATTATATAATGCTGTTCGTACACCACCAATGTGTAAAGGTCCGGTCGGACTTGGTGCAAATCTTACTCTAACTTTCTTCATTTGATTTTTTAATAAAGTGCAAATTTACAAGATTTTCTAATAATAACATAACAAAGGGTGAAAACAATGATTAGTGATTGATAAAGCATAAAAAAAATATTATGTTTATTTGTCTATTAAAAATTAGTTATATATTTTGTACCGCTTTAATAAAAGATGCTATTTAACGTGAGTTCGATATAAGAAAAAGATTCACAATGTAATCTGAAACCCCGAAAGGGGTTTGATGTGCGTAACCCCGTGCAAGCGAAGCGCAGCTCGGGGATGAATGTACACCTGACACTACACGACCCCGCAGGGGTCGAACAACACAAGCGATGTACAACCCCTTCGGGGTTGAGAGACCGTGAGGCTCGCTTACCCCGCACTACGCTTCGCTTGTACGGGGTTATGCGTAATATTGCCCCATGCGGGGCAGTTAAGCGTTTTTAGAAAGTTTTTTTGCATATGATCTTTTCTTATATCGAACTCACGTTATTTATTAAAAATAAATTCAAACATTATTTTGCATATTAAAAAATATATAGTATCTTTGCACCGCTTTAGAAGTAAAGCACTCAATTTTATGATTGATATTTCGGGCGTTTAGCTCAGCTGGTTCAGAGCATCTGCCTTACAAGCAGAGGGTCGGCGGTTCGAATCCGTCAACGCCCACAAGGTTGTCCACAAAGGGGCAACCTTTTTTATTTAAGAACATTTTCTGTATGGATTTTAGGGATCAGCGGATTTTAGCTCAACCGGTTCAGAGCATTCCGTCTTAAAACGGAAGGGTCGGCGGTTCAGATCTATCAACGTCCACAGCTAATAATCAAGCAGTTAAGAAAAAAAATTCTTAACTGCTTTTTCATTTGGTGTAAGTCTGCTTGAGATACTTACTAATTTTCTAAATTAAAAAATTGGATTTATTTATTTCACAAATTTTCGACTATAATTTACATCTACACTACAAACATTTACGATATAGACACCATTTTGATATGAATTAATATCGAAATGAAAATTAGTATCATCAGCTTTACCTGACACAATACAAATTCCATCCACTGAATAAATGTTTATTTCATCTCCGACAGTTAAATTATCAACAAAAAAATGTGAGTTATCTATTCTATTCAGTTGTATATTCTTTTTTTTTAAATCATTTGTGGCTGTATTGCCTGTTAAATAATTATGATATTCGGTCCAGAGCTCATCAGCCGATTTTTTGAATAAACTTTTTGCTACGGCATCCATCGACCAAGCTGAAAGAGTTTTGGTTGTTTTATTAATATCTTTCAGAAAATCAGGATTATATGTATTGGTAATCCATTGATAGAAAAAGGCTGTTGTAGTATAGCCATCTTTCCAACTTCCTCCTGGAGAAGGATAACGTTTTGGATTAAATCCTCCTGTAAGTAATCGAGCTAAATCAGCAGTGCCTTCGGTAAATCCAAAATGTTCGGTACCGGCAGAATAACCGCCTGCATTTTTGGGGCTACCTTGATAACAATGGCAAACCTCATGACAAAGCACTCCATATATTTCATCAGCAGTAACTTTATCTGAATGAGTTTTTGAGAAATCATCTAAATAATTCAGATTAAATCCAATCTCTAAGTTTGGAGCCGAGCCTGACTTGTATGACAAATGACCTCCCTCATTAAATTTATAAGTGATTTTATTGACATTTGCTATATTTGCCTCTTGAGGAGTATAGTACAACTCTTTAGCAATAGTAAGACAGCATGTCTGTACAAACTCTTCGATAGACTCATAGCCCTTAGACTGAACAAGATTCAAATATTTTAAGTAGCCGGGATTTTCGGAGTTTGGATTGTCTATCACTACAGTAGGAGGAAGAAAACTCGACCAGTCCTGATATTGTTTAACATCAATAGTTTGAGTTTTAACAGATGAGTTTTGTCCATCAGATACTTCTAAAGTTATTAAGTAAGAACCTGAGCGATTGTAAACTACACTTGGATTTGCTTCGGTGCTGGTTGACGGTGTTGCACCTTCAAATGTCCAATTATAAGTAACGGCATTTAACGAAGCATTGGTAAAGCTGACAGGAACAGTGGTAAAATATGGAGGATCACTCGTAAAGTCAGCAAAAACTTCTGTTGGAGCTTCGGCTTTAGTTCCCATAAGACGCCATTCGGATAACTGAAACGTTGTGCCTGAACCAATAGCAAGGATATTTAATTTGTAATATTTATAAGCTTTTGTGTTATCGGCAATAGTAAAAGTTTTCGTCTGCTTTCTTGCTTCGAAAGTCACATTGTTTCGTGAATCCAACAGAAACCAAGTAACACCATTGTTAGAGCCTTCTAATGTCCATCTTTTCGGATCACGGTTCGACGCATCATTACCTGACACAAAAGAATAAGAATTTGCAATATAATAATCAGGAGCTTTAAAAATTATCCAAAGTGATGGATTAAAAGAAAGAAATTTAGTATTGCTGTTCTTGTCGACTAACTTACTAACATCTTCCCCAACAGGAGAATCTTCATACTGTGCTGTAATCTCTCCACCGGACAGCCACGTAATATCAATATTTTGTGCAAAGCTTTTTTGAGAAACTAAAAGCAATAGAGCAATAAAGAACAAGAGTGAATGTTTCATTTGATTTTAACTTTTTATTGATTTAATTATCTGATTATGTGCTTAACAACAAATTCATTCGTGTCGGTTTTAATGCTAACTATGTAAATTCCACTTTTAAGTGAAACTTCCACATTAGAGTCATATCTATCATTGAGATAAACAACCCCCAGCAGGTCGACAATGGTTACAAATGAATTTTCAGAAAGATTAGAGATATACATAATATTGTTATTGCTTCGGATAGAAACATCAATATTCGAAGGACTATTAAATGCTGAATTATTAGGAATATAGTTTAACTTAGTGTCGAGCCAATCTATACGTTGATTAATAAAATTCCTTACATTGTCAACCTCAGCAGTATAGCTACCATAAATAACAGGATTTTCATGCACTTTACTTAACATTATGGGCCAACGCTTAAAGTTTAGTGATTGGGAGTTCATTAAAAGGTTTTCACAACTATCTGCAACCGATTCCATAACTATTTTAGATATATAATTTTTATCCCGATAATTAGCATACAACGCTTGTAATTTCTGAGTAACAGTTGCATCTGTGAACATTCGGCGCAGCATGCCTTTTGTGTTACCCGCAGCACTTGTCCCTCCATCCCACATCGACATCCATTCATTACCTCTATTTTGAGTGCTTTGCATTATAGGATATGTACGATGATCGTTTTCAAAAGCCAAATCAAAATCCCATACAGGACCTACATAAAACTTATCATCATCTTTCTTTTTCGCCATTCTTACACTCCAATAAGAATCAGTATTTCCACTAAATTCGCTAACTAAGAAATGTCGAAGGAAAGATTCCATATCTATATATTTCTGATATCCATTATACGGGTCTTTGTAATTAGAAGCACTAACGGAATTTGTAAGTTTATTAAAATGAGCAGCTATATAAGTTTCCTGTGCAGGTGTTATTTCATCATCATCAGGATATTTAATTGACACCGGAATTCCATATTGATTTGATGTAAATCGTTTGGGTTCGCCTGATGCATATGCATCAATTTCTACCAAATATCCACCGGTAAGATCAAATGGCGTCATTTCTTCAATATCAACTCTGTTTTTCCTAACGTCTATATGGTCGCAAAGCTGATAGCAGCCTTTATAGTCGCCATTAAGAACTACATCAACAGCAATTGCGGGAGAGACATACGTCATCTCAAGTCGACGAGCAAAATCAAATGCAAGTATATTACGCATTAAAGTTTTATCGCCATAATTATTTATTAATGTCCAGTTTTTACCTTTTGCGGGAAGTCCCATTAATTTAACCGAATTAAATAGTTTCATTCGATAAGGCTTTTTAGGGTGCGTCCAGCTATTATTACCACGACCGCGAATTTGCAGACTATCGGTATAGAATTTAGTACCATCATCATAAACAAATGACACTATACCTTTAATATATACCTCTTTACTTGTAATATTTTCAGAATTGACTGTGTGGATATTAACTGTCGGTAAGTTGGTAAGAGTAGGTAATTTAGTCGAGTTTCCAATACCTTGATAGCCGAAAAATTTTAATTCGCCCATATATTTGCTAAGACCATTACCGGATGGTTTATCTTCACTTGGGAATAAAAAACGCACATATCTAAAGCCTTTGGAAGTGGATATATTTATAGTATTTTTTCCTGGAATCGGAGGAGAAGAAATTATAGCAAGAGCAATGGCATCACCAAAATCGGGACTGTTAGCACCTTCGAAAATACCTAATTCAAGACGAGCTGCATATTCTTCCGGTTTGTTATCTCTCCGGCAATAAAAATCTACTGAAGTTATAATATGAGGAGAGCCTAAATCAAGTCCTAACCAGTTACCAAATGTCCCGTCTGATTTGAAATATGTATCCAAATCATTATCAAAAGCTTTTGCTGCTGAAAAATTATTAGGTTGATTACTTTGATCATAAAATATAATAGAACCCGAAAGCTCCTGAGATAAGCCTAAAGAGAAAACTTCCGAACAATAAAGGAAACAAAGAATAAGAATAAGTTTGAGATTATGAATCATTTTTGACATTTTATTACAAATTATAAAGTTGATTGAGGAATAATATCACCAACACCTTTCTTTTTAGGGTTATAAACGGCTACTCCAACTTTAGAGTCAGCACATCCATAATATAAAAACCACTTGTTTTTAAAATAGACTAAGCCCTCAATGAAAACAGTACCATCAGTATATTGTCCACTCTTTTCAAAGTCCTCCATTGGTCTAAAGAAAGGAACATCTGAACGTTGCAAAAGTTTACATGGATTATTCAAATCGAATAACATTTGACCTGCACTATACGTACCCGGATTAAATCTAAAATCACGGTCATTATTGGTTTTATTTTTTCCATTATATAACAGAACAATTCCATCTTTAGTTTTTACAGCAGGCGGACCACATTCAACTAAATCGCTATCAAAGAACCCTTTACGAGTATTTGCTAATACAAGCAATTTACCATTATCGTCTTCCAATGGTGTCCAGTCTGTTAAATTATCAGATACTGCGGCATGAGTCTTATATTCACCCCAGTACATGAAATATTGATTATTCACTTTAGATATAACTAAGCGATTATTTTTTATTTCGGTAAGAATTGATGCTGCCTTACTCCATGAATTCAAATATTTACCATTAGCAGCATTTTTAAAAATCGGACCAAACTTGTCCCACTTAATAAGATCTTTTGATGTAGCAACACATAGCCGTGCTACATGTCTATCCCAAGATGTGTAAAACATAACATATAATCCTTCTTCAGTAACGGCAACTCTGGGGTCTTCGCAACCTCCGGACCACTCATAGATTTTATTGTTATCATCCGGAAATAACACAGGAGAAGAGAATTTTTTAATTTTTATACCATCCTTTGATTCAGCAAGTGCAATTCTTGATGTTCTTTTACCTATTCCCTGTGCTGAATTATCTTCAGCTCTATATAAAATACAAATTTTATTGTCTTTAACAACAGCAGCCGGATTAAACACATCACTTTCCTCCCATTTAACCAATGAATTATTCATTGGACAGAAAAATGTTGAATTTTTATCAGGAATGATAATAGGATTAGCTTTAGCAGGACGTTCAAAACCGCCCAGCATCCAATCGGATAGATAATTAATTTGTTGTGAATTAGATATTTCTATATTAAAACCTAAAACAAATAAAGTAAAAAGAAAAAAAGTAAATTGTCGCATTTTATATATTTAAAAAATCCCGGCTTTCGGTGAACTCCAACCGGGATTTTTAGTTTATTTATTGATTATAAAAAATTATTTTACTATCAGTTTAGCTTGTTTTACTCCATTTGCATTTGACAAACGAACAACATAGCTACCTTTAACTAACATTCCGGTTGATACATGTGTTGCACCTTCTACAGCTTTTTCATATACCAAGCTGCCTTGAAGAGTATAAACACTCAACAAACCTTCTTCATTCAAATATAAACTGCTACCCATTTCAACAGGATTAGGATATATTACGAAAGATTCCGATTTTGATTTTGGAGAAAGAACGCCTGACGATGCCGGAGTTCCATAAACTTCAAATTCGCGGATACGATTAAAGTTAGTACTTTGCATTGCCAAAGGAATTGATAACTTAACAAAGCGACCTGTTACCGGAGTTTCAAGTATAGCTTCTTTTGGATCCGGACCAACAACTACTTCTACCATTTCAAAGTTATCATTCATCACTTCTTCATATTCTTTTTCAAATTCTCCACTGAATGCTTCTGTCCAAGAACCTTCTGCACCAGTTGCACTAACAAATACATCGTAACCGGTAATCCAGTCGGCAGCATCATATAGTTTGAAACCGGTAATGTCGTAATTACCTTCAAGGTCGATAATCACCCATCCATCGCCTGCACTACGGTTGAATGCCCATGGATCATGCTTAATGGTGTTGATTTCACCTGTCTCATAGTTTTCTTTATAGTAATTGATATTACCATCAATAATATTACATGGAGTTTCACGGTCGCTATAGTTGTTATGGTGACTTACAATAGTTTTACCAACACTTACAACACCATCACGATCAACCGTTTCTACCTTATTGCCATATAAATCAATACCATAAATCCATACTGCTCCGGCTACGCTATTATCAGAAGGTTTATAACCACGATAGAAGGTGAATTTTATGTAACGAGCGTCAACTGATAAAGGAATATCTTTAATATCAGGCGACTCACCATAATCATAGTAGTTCTCATCTGCAACTGTAAAGTCTTCATCTTCAGTTCCAGTTGTACTTACCTGTATCATATAACCACTAACATTAGCAACATTAGCATTGGAAGATTCAACTAACAAACCATCTCTAATAACAACACGATCAATATGATAGATGTCTGTAATAGATAAAATTATCCAAGGAGCATCATTTGTATTTTCACACCATTTGTTTTTAGTGCTACCATTAGTGTTCAAACGATTGCCAATAAGAGTTTTATATGGATTTTCATCACCATTAGTGTAACCGCTCCAAGAATGAACATTTACAATTCGTTTACCGGTAGCCTTCCCATAACTTACGCTAAACAATCCTTCTTCTTCAGGAACTACAGTAATATTGTATTCTTTAGTCTTAGTTCCATCTTCAGAAGTAACCATTACAGTAAGAGTTTCAATATCACCGGAAAGAGTTTTCTCTCCCAATCCTGCTATAACTGCATCAGCCTGAGTTGCAACAGCAGCTAATGTTACAGAATTAGTTCCATAAGGAATATCCAAATAATAATTAACAGAATCCGGATTAAATGTCGGATACAGAACTCCTGCTGAAGGATTCAACGATTTTAGAGTTGAAATTTTCGACTGAGCAGCTCTGTTGATAGTTAGATTATAAGTTTTTGTTGCTGTACCATCTTTCGAAGTAACTTGAATAGCAAATGGATTATCTCCTATTACTAATGGTTTAACACCGGCACCGGTAACAGTAGCTTCTTTATTAGTAGGAGAAGCAGCCACAGTCAAACTTTCAATTTCTTTTGCAACATTTACAGTATAATCCGTAACATCACTTACAAAGTTTGGACTTAGCACACCTTCCGACACAGACAATAAACTTAAAGTTGCGTCATCTTCAGGAACAAATATTTCATCACCATACACTTCAAATTGGAAAATACGCGTAAATGCATTAGGATCTTGCTCAGGTGCTTTCATAGCCGGTATTTCCAACTTGATAAAACGACCATGTACAGGAGTCTTCCAAAGAGGATCTGATGGATTATAAGTATATTCTTTCAAATTCAAAGTTGATTCATATTCAGAAGAAACTAATTGAGTCCAACAATCATTAGTATCATCATCAACCATATTGATTAAACCTAAATTTGGAGCAACCGTACTTACATAGATATTTACACCATCCAAGTTTTTAGTACCGGATTCTGCATAAGAAGCGTCATATAATTTAAAGTCAGTAATATCAAACATTTCTTCAAGATCGATAACAACATAATGGTAGTTATTAACCTGACCATATCCCGGTATACCCCATTTTGAATTTCCGTTAGTAGTATTGCCATCTAAGATATTATATGCCCATTCGCGACGATTGCTTGGTTTTTCTTCAAATTTCAGAATTGTCTTACCAACGCTCACTAAATTACCACGGTCTACTTCACGAGAAAACTCACCATACATATCAAAACCATAGACACGAACAGCATTTTCATAATTGCCATTGTCAGCCCGATAGCCTTTGTTTAACACATAAAACTTCACATATCTTGCTTCTACCGGAGCGTCTAATTCGATAGTTTTAACTGTAAGGCTGCCTTCATCTTGACCATGATACACCTCTACCCAATCACTATCTTCCCATCCTGCAATTACAGGATCATAAGCTTTAGTAGTAACAAAAATCTTGTATTCTTGGATATTTCCATTAGTTTTCTCACGAATCTGAGCGTCTGTAATCTCAAATTTGTCGATATTATAATAGTTAGCAAGTTCGAAAATAACCCATGGCTCTGCAGAGCTATTATCGCACCATTTATCTTCATTCACATTAGCATCAGGGAAAAGCATATTAATTGCACCTTCCTGCCATTTAGTATGCGAACTGTATGTGTGAATGCTTACCACTTGTTTTTCAGCACCTGATCCGGTGGGGTAGCGACTAAAAAGCTGTGAAGCTGCACTTGATGATACCGGCAGCATTAAAATCACAGCAACAATAATTGATAATAGTTTTTTTGTTCTCATTTTAAATAATAATTATGGTTGTTAATCTTTTTTCAGTTCTTTTCTTTCTCTTGAGATTGTACCTTCTGCTAATAAAATATGATTATTTGCAGCCGTAACCGGACTTGAATCATGTAAATCATAGAAAGTATAGCAGAATTTAAAAATTTTTGTAACATTTTCGTATCTCATGTCAGATAGAACTGCCTTTTGTATTGTTTCTATATTACTTTGCTCAGCTCCTTTGATAATTGCAGCATTTGCATTTATTTGCAGATCTACATTAGGTGAAGAAAAAATCAAAGAGTCGTTCTCGTCAATTCTGACATTTACTATATAGTCATTACGATTAATACTGTTTCTATCTATCTGTCCTGCATAAAAATAACATTCGTTATCAGATATTGCATATAAAGTTTTATTAGGTACCGGAGTACCATCGATCACGATATCCTGACCGTTTGCATCTTTACCGCTACTTTTCTTTTTATATTTCAATCCAGGAGGAGGAGGAGTGGCTGCTTCAGTTAAAAATACTGTTGCACTCCCTGAATAATCACCCGAAAAACTATTTATTCTTCGTATATGAAATAAACCTTCAGAACGTTTAAGAATTTCAGTTTTATCTAATTCTTGCAAAGTATAATGATTAGTCGATTCTATACTTAGAGGTAGAACATAGTCCTTATATGGATCTGTAATTTGATTAAAATCAATTGTTACATTTACTACTCCCACATCTTTTCCCGAAGGTATAGTCAGAGATTTGTTAAATGTAATTGCAGATTCCGGAATAGCAGTATAGTACAATCCGCTTTGTAACTTATACTTTTCAAGATTATATCTATCCAATACATCTGTATCATATTTCAAGGACAAATTCACATTCAAACTATTATCCGAAGTCCCTGATATAGATATAGAGACAGGTAGTTCTACAATATTCGATGGAGTGAACTCAATGTCTTGCTCTACCCATCCATTTTGAGTAAGCAGTACATATTTTTCGAACTGCTCATCGGGTAAATCACCGATGCAAGCAGTGAATAAAACAGCAGTAAAGAGAATTACCGTTTTGATTATAATATTTTTTCTCATATTCTAATATTTATTTATACAACAATTATTACCAGCCTGGATTTTGAGTTAATTTTTTATTTCTTGTTAATTCGTATTGAGGTATGGGCCACAAATACATTTTAGAAACAAAATACTTTGGATAAGTACTACTATGTGAAACTGCATCATAGAATCTTAGCCAGCTTGTACCGGTACTTGGCATATCTGTATTAAATCCTCTTACAGGTATGTTTTCTTCTACCTGAGCATCACGCCAACGTCTCAAGTCATAATAACGCTTACATTCACCAAACAGTTCGATCTGACGTTCACGTTTTAGTCTGGATCTGAATGAGTTTCTGTTATTATAAATCTCATCGCTTAAATCGGGAAGCCCTGCACGCATACGAACCGGTTTCATTCCTCTACGTAATTCGTCAATATCACGTTTTATCACGATATCTTCATTTTGCCAAGTCTGTACAGTATATTCAGAATTTTCTTCACCAATTTCATTTACAGCTTCGGCATACCATAACAAAACATCAGCATAACGGATTGCAGGTTCAAATTTATCAGTTATAGATCCTCCTTCAGTCAGACCATCTGATTTATTATAAAACTTTCTCATTCCTATACCGGTAATTGGAAATGCTTTTGGATTTGAATACATGTTGCCATTCATATCAGTCTGACCCTGATAATAGAAAATTTGTTGATTACGATAAGCATTAGGATTACTTTCAGCTTCCCATATAGAACCAGGATAAGCTATTGATGCATAAAATCGCGGTTCCAAATTAACGAATTTTAAAGATACCATTCTGCCAATATAAGGATATTTACCGGCAGCACTTGCAATAGAAGTTCGTTTTTGATTATCAGGAACATTATCAAATTCATATTCTCCGGCAACTCTTGCTTCTTCAACTGTTTTACCATCGTATCTGTAATAAGCTTCAAATTGCTTCATTGTAACAGCAACTGTATTTGCTCCTTTTAAAGAATATGGCATCATTAAAGATACTAATTGTCGAATTCCATCTTTATTATCGTTCGGACGAGTAAATATAACCTCTTTATTCTTAGAAGATTGCACAGTACCGTCAAACAATTGAGAATATGATGCATATGGATCAATATCAGCCCAACCGTCAGGGAAATTCAATGTTGAATATTCCGGATGTGCAGCATTAACTGGTGGCTCTGTTGTAGAATTAGATTTCGGCACAGTATATAAAGCGTACTGATTCAAATTGATTACATCGAGAGCAGCAGCAGCAGCCCGTGCCCATTTGCTTTCATCGTATTCTTGAGGAATTAATTGACGACCTTCATGATCTTTCAAGTTAAATAATTCTTGTCCATCTCTATTAAATAAAGGACTGGCAGCCAATAGATATACCCTTGCTCGCGCAGCTAAAGCAGCACCTCGAGTTGGACGACCAATATTATTTGGAGTCCATGAGGTTGGAAGATTACGTGCAGCTCTTAAGAATTCATTAGCAATAAAATCTACACACTCATCAAATGAATTTCTTGGTACAGCCATTTGTTCATAACTCAAGCTGATATCTAATCCATATTCAGGCATAATTGGAATCGGACCATATTCGCGAAGCAAAATCCAATAAGCATACCCACGTAAAAAATGAGCCTGAGCTTTATATTCTGATATTTCATTTAATGATAGCTCCTTACATGAATCTACATATTGAAGGAAAGTTGATGCCTTACGAATAGTTTCATAAACACGTTTCCATTTATCATTCTCTTTAAGAAGATTGTTAGCATTATATTCACCATTTTGATATAATTTGCAAGCATTATCATCCATGCGTAATAAATCATCGGTAGCCCACATGGAAAATCCACCTTTACCACCTATAGTAATATCGGCTAACTCATCATACATAACTTCATATGCATTAGAGAAAAACCCTTCAACATAATTACGTTTTTTAAAAGCAGCACCAATTGTACCTGTTTCTTCAAAATAGGAAGAAACATCTAAATAGTCGGCACAAGATGAAAAACTTATTACTGCAATTATCCCAGCTATTATAAATTTATTTAAAGTCTTCATATTTTTTTAGAAATTAATTGTAAAGTTGAACGAAAAGTTTCTTGAAATAGGATATTTAGCACCATCTTTATAATAAGCTCCACTTCGATTACCAATTTCAGGATCCCACCAGTCGAATGGACTAAACACAAGTAAGTTAGTACCAATAAATCCTAATCGCATATTAGTTGCATGAACAGCATTCACCCAACGTTTTGGGAAAGAATATCCAAACTCAAGGTTTTTAAGGCGAAGATAACGACCATCGCGCAACCAATAAGTAGAACGTTGAAAGTTATTTGCATTAGCACCATAGGACAAACGAGGAATAACAGCATTAGGATTTTCATTAACATTTTCAATCCAGCGATCTTTAGGATCTGTCATTTTTTCAAGGATATTACCCACAGTCTCTCCTGAGAATAAATAAATACTGTTACCACCAATATAGAAATCAACCATTCCGGCACCTTGTAATAACATATTAAAATCGAAACTACGCCATTGTAGACTCAAACCCGCACCATACACAAAACTCGGTACGGTAGTGTGTCCAATTGGCACAACGTCTTTATTGTCAATAACACCATCACCGTTAACATCTTTATATTTAATATCCCCTGGCAAATATGCTCCAAAGGTTTGTTTTGGCGAATTAGCAATATCTTGCTCATTTTCAAAGAGACCTAAAGAAATTAATCCTCTGGTTTGATTTAAACGATAGCCACGAGTCATTTGATAGTATAGTGCATTATCAGCTTCGTCATGTTCAATAACATTTGTTGTTGCAAAAGTAAAGTTACCACGCAGGGTATAATTAACTTCACCAATCTTATCACTGTAAGATGCAACACCTTCGATACCATACGATTCCATTTCACCAATATTAGCCCATGTGTCTGATATTTTATCTTGCAAACCGGTAGAGAAAGGCATGTTACCACGTTGCATAAAGATATCTTTACGATGATCTTTGAAAATATCAGTTGTAAAGCTAATTTTGTTATTCAGGAATACGAAGTCGATACCAAGATTATTTTTAATAGCTTTTTCCCATGTTAAACCTGGAGAGCCAAAACCTGTAATACGATAACCTCCGATTTTATTAGTGTTAAATTCACCGAAAGTATAGCCATCGCTACCTTCAATTAAATATGTATATGCTATACGTTTTGAATAATCTTTCTCATCAGATGTCAATTTATCTTCACCCACTAATCCATAAGAATAACGTATTTTAAACATATTCAACCACCAAACATTTTCCTTTATAAACTTCTCTTCAGAAATAACCCATCCTGCAGATAAGGCAGGGAAGAAACCAAATTGCTTTCCTGGCTCAAAGTTTTCAGAACCATTATAACCAAAGTTCATATCAAGAAGATATTTATCTCTGAAACCATAAGTTACACGACCAGAAAGACCAATATTTCTGAAAGGAATTGCAACTTTAGCATTAGTAGTATCATATTTGAATATACGCTGACGCTCTTGTTGATAATACATAAGCAATCCTGTAACAGTATGATCATCACCAAATTTACGTGAGTAATCTAATTTTGCCTCAGTATAATATCTGTATCTACCATCAGGCTCACCACTATCAAGTCTGAAAGGTGTTTCTTGGGAGACACGTGTCATAACTAAATTACCATTACGATCGCGTATCCTACCTGCATTCCACAATTCAGGCTGTTTTGTACGTGTTACTGTACTATTATTTTCGGAGTCGAAAGAGAAGGTACCTATAAATCTCAATCCCTTAGTAATAAATTTCAAATCTTGCTCTAATGTAATATTTGTTTCGGCTTTATTCTGCCACACACGTTTGTGTCCGGTTTTATTTAATTGAACTTCCGGGTTCATAGTTCCACCTGTTCCGTAAGTTGGAATTAATCCATTGCTATACATACGAGGAACTGTCAACGGCGTTAGATTTGAAAGTGACTCCCATATTTCATCAGAGGAAGGACGCGGCTTAGTTTGATTAACTAAATAACCACTTACACCAACCCTTAAAAGAGTAGTCTTAGTAATATCTACGTCAGTATTCATACGATAATTGTAGCGTTCGTAGCTTACATTGGTAGTTTCTTTCTCTGTCTTATAAATACCACCTTCATTATAATAACTACCCGACACATAATATCTGGCTGATGCACCACCACCATTTACGGATACTGTAGTACGATAATTAGAAGCACCCGGCTTCAGGATTACATCCTGCCAATTTATATTTGGAAACAAATCAGCATCAAGATCTCTCTCAATAATCTCAAGATCTTGTGATGAATACAAAGGAGCTTGATATCGAGTTGCTTTAGCTTCGTTAGCCATTGAAGCATAAGTAAAAGCATCGGTATATTGAGGAGTACGGGAACGAGTGTTATAACCATACTCTTGTTTCACATTGATGTTTACTTTTCCGGCGGCACCACGACGAGTAGTAATCATAATAACACCATTTGCTCCTCGTGAACCGTAGATAGCCGTAGCAGATGCATCTTTTAACACTGAGAATGATTCTATATCCTCATAGTTTAACTGGTCAAGTGATCTTTCGATACCATCCACCAGTACTAAAGCCTTAGCATTTGCACCAAAAGTACTAATACCGCGAACCCAGAACTCAGTAGTATTCTCACCCGGTTCCCCTGTTGTTTGATGACCAATAATACCCACCACATTACCTACAAGAGCATTACTCATATTGGCAGATGAAACACGAAGTCGACCTACCTCCACTGTTGTAATTGCACCTGAAAGAGTGGCTTTTTTCTGATGTTGTCCTGCACCTACAACTATCACCTCCTGAAGTTTTTCAGAGTCTTCTTCGAGTTGTAGATCAAATACATTTTTTATTACGGGAATTTCAACTTGTTTGTAGCCGAGATATTTCACAACTAACACATCATACGAGTCAACCCTTATAGAGTATTCTCCATTCAAATTGGTGATAGTACCATTACTCGTATTTTTAACGACAATACTAACACCCATTAGAGGCTCACCATTCTCATCCGTAATAACCCCCTTAACAGTCTTTTGTTGAGCAAAAATTGCTGATGAGCAAAACAAGATAACAGCTATAATTGATAATATTTTTTTCATGATATATAGATTCTATTCAACTAAAATTTTTCTTATTAACTCATTGTCACAATCTGCCACATACCAAACATCGGATGCTTTACAGTAATGAACACTTTCAGGATATTTAAAGAGTGACTCTAATAAAAGTCCATCGGCATAACCAGAGGTACCTGGTTGCCCTGCAAAAGTAGATACAGTACCGTCAGGTGTAATTTTCCTGATACAATGGTTGTTTCTATCTGCAACATAAAGATTACCATCGGTATCACACGTACCTTGTCCAGGTGAGTTAAATTCAGCTATAGTGCCTATACCATCTCTATGTCCAGCATTACCAGAGCCAACAAATAAAGTTGCAGCATCAAATATTTTAGTTGGTTCTGCAGCATCATAATTATATTTAGCTCTATAGATATTATGTTTATAAGTGTTGATAATATAAAGATATTCACCATTAGGGCTAAATGCAAAATTGACACCATGTATCCTGTTTGCTGTATTGTTTGTTGGAATTGTAATACATTGCTCTGCCTGTTGAGTCTTATGGTTAACTTTATATACCCAACCACTTGTAGCACCACCCATAAACAATTCTCCTGTTATAGGGTGAACAGCTATAGCGGCGGTTCGCACCTCTGTAGCCATTGTAACATGTTTGCGCGGCACTTGAAAGCCGTCATCACGCAGGAACAGAACAACAACAGGATCGGATAATGTCATATCATTTGAACCCGGATAAATTGTTTGCAATAAGAACAAAGTATCACTATCCAAACTGAAAGCTGCGCTTGCAGGAGATCTGAAGTTTGCTCCTGAATTTCGAACTATTGTACGTACTTTATTATCTAGATATTGACGTAAACCGCCATCTTGATTACTACCACGTCCTTCTTCAACAAAGAATAAGTTACCATCCAAATCAGTTGTTACACACCAAGGGCGACGTACTAATGCTATTTCACCATCACTATCATCTACTATACCAGGTTGCCCAACCTGACCACAAACTGTAGTTACATTTTCGCGAAAAACGTAATCAAATGGGTCATCTTCAAAAGTAAATTCTTGTATGTTATCGTTTTTTCCAATAAAAACTTTTATATCACCTGTACCGGCACGCGATGGAACAATTGCATAAATTGCTTCACCATCAGAAGATATTACTCGTGCATTCTTTCCATTAACAGTAACTTTAATATAAGAAGTATCAGTTCCAAAATTTGTACCATACACCATTAATTTAGAAGTTACTCCTCCTGTTTTAGGATAAAAATTAGAAATGGTTGTGGGGAGATTAGGATCGGGCGGAACAATAGGACGCCCTGAATCTTTGTCGTTAACACAACTAAGAAAGAAAAGAAAAAGGAATGCAGAAAAGTAGATTAACCCTTTTAACGGATTAATGAAACATGTTTCTCTTTTAGTCATAATTTGTAATATTAAAAAATTATTTGGATTTTTAAATAAAAAATTCACACAGAAATAGTGAAAAAATCACGCAAAGAACGCAAAGCTACGTATTATAACATATGCTTTGCATTCTTCGTGTGAAATTAAAACTTAAATAATCCCATGATTATACATTAACTGATTGATTATTTTACAATCAATTTTGCAGATTGTAGTTTTCCATTAGAATTAACAGTAACTATATATACTCCGGGCACAAACTGATGATTCACCACAGTCGACAATCCATTAACAGGTTGACTTGTAATTTGATTGCCTAACAAATCGTAAACTTCAATTTGAGATGCTTTTTCAACATTAGACTTCACCATTATGCTGTTTGAAGAAATTTGATAAGCTCTAAATGACATGTCATTATTGCCTAATAAACTTTCAACAGATGTTTTAATAACATGTGTTTTATCTAATACTTCAAATTCTCTAATTCTTGCCCAAGCATCTTCTCTATTAAACTTGTATGCAGTAGGAACTTCAAATCTTACATATCTTGCTTCAATCGGAGGTTCTTGCAGACGATATAATCTTTCTTGAACACCTACAACAGTTGGCATGTCTGTAACATCACAAGCTTCAACCCATGCATCTTCAAGATTAGATTTAGTATAAACCTTAAATCCTGTTATCTGGTCATCTGGATTTTGCTCAGCAACTACTTTGAAAGCACCTATTTCACATGCTTCTTCAAGATCAATATCAACAGAAAGTGGATTTCCATAAGTAGCCCAAGGAGCTGTATTGTAATATCCGTCTAAAATATTAGCAGGAGTTTCTCTACCGAACCCTTGATAATAACCACCTTCGTATGATAAAACTGTTTTTCCTATACTCAACACATCTGCCTTAAGTGATTCTACAAATTTACCATAGATATCAAATCCATATATCCATGCTGCACCTTTTCCTTCTGCTTTGGTTGGAGTAAATTTCAAGAAACGAGCTTGCACAGGTTCAACTGTTTTGTATTTTATTGTAAGAGCAGTTTCACCGGTTGCATTGATTATTTCTGTCCAGTCAGTAGCATCCATACTTACTTCAACTTTCCAGTCAGCAATCTGTCCGTCAGTTCCTTCGCGGAATCCTTTGTCTCTCCACTCAATTGCACCCACTTCATATACACCTGCAAAAGAGAAAGTAACCTGTGGAGTCGCATTGTCACCATTAGAATGGCACCATTTATCATCACCACTTTTCACTTCATCTTTACCGATTAATAAGCGATAAGCACTTTCTTTATCATTATTTGAATCGTGAGAGTAAATATTTACACTTCGTTTACCGGTTCCATCAAGTTTTGAAACAGAGAATAAACCACGATCTACTTTAATGGTATAATCCTTATCGAAAATACCATTGGTAGCAGTAACAGTCAATGTATTATGACCATAATTTACAGCCTTAACGCCAACACCATCTTCTACTACTGTGATACCGGATTTACCTGTTGCAGCTAAAGTAATATTTGCAATCGAACCATCAACAGTTAAAGTATAACTTGTTACAGCAGGATCAAATGCAGGCACTAAAGTTCCTTCAGCCACAGAAAGAGTAGCTAAAGACACACCCGGTATAAGATCTAAATCAACAACCACAGGAGTAAAATCGTATCCAGCCGGCGCTGTTAATGTTACGAAAGTTGCTTCTGATGCTGCTTCATCCCATGTAGCAGCTACTTTTACAACAGAACCCTCAACAGTTACTTTATCTGCATCATCAGGAGTAATTGTATAAGTAAAACCATGAGTATTAGGAACTAATAAAGCTAAATCTAAACCATTGGTGTTTTCTTTTTCAAGATCATAACTATCCTTCTTATCTAAAACAGCAGCTTTAACAGGTGTAGCTTGCCATTGTAAAATCGGATAACCGGTATTAGACATTGTCCAAACATCAGCAAAATCCCAACCTAATGTAGTTTCATAAAACGCCTGTGTTTTAGCATCAGCAGGGGTTACGTTTGCACCATGTAATTTGTCTGTTCCTATTCTGTCTGTATCAGCCGAGACCAAGGCTCCCACACTAAAATCAAGTGTACCGCGCCAAGCTGTACTCAATCCGTAGTTATTTATCAAGGTACGCTGACGAGATCCTGCGGCATCGTGCAAAATACGTATCGCATCAGCCGACCAGTTACCGGAAAGCAAATAGGGCGCAAGACTTACGTTGTTTTCTACCCGTATTCTTTCAGCAATTTGACTTCCATTATCCTGATAGCCACCGATACCCACGGCACGGTTATTAACATTGCTGATTATACCTGCATAGTAACTGTTGTAAACAGCACCGTTGCCAATAACGCCCGAAAGACCTCCGGCTTGATGTTCGCGGGAATGTACGCGAGCATTACTATAACAGTTGCGGATAACAGATCCGTCTTTCAGATTACCAACAATAGCTGCCACGTGGTCGCGTCCTTCAAAACTCGAATTGGCAACGTAGCAATTTTCAACAAGCGATGCTAACGCCTGTCCGGCGATACCGGCAACGTCGTTATATCCGTTGAAAACAGCATCTTCCAGACCCAAATTGCGAACGGTGGCATTTTTTAACACCTTGAACAGAGCAACCGTATTTTTTTCGGCATCACTGCCGGTAGTATTATTGTATCGCAGACCTTTAATTATATGTCCGTTTCCGTCAAATAGTCCGGAAAACTCATTCAGTCTCGGGAATGTTTTATCGGTCATGTCGATATCGGCTGTAAGCTTGTAAGCCACAGTCATATCGGTAATAGCCAGCAGTTCGTCTGCCGTTGCTATATCAATAACCTCCGGTTTCAGTTTAATTACGAAAGAATTTGTCGTTCCCACCAAACTGTAACCTGCTTTAGGTACTATATTAATGGTTACGTCGATAACGCCGGTTTGGGCAAGTCCATCCACCGTCAAAACAGCCTTTCCATCCACGATATCAACATATTCGCTTGTTTCCGTCAGTTCCACTACATTGGGAACATCACTCTGCAAGGTATTATTGAGATAAACGCGGCTGTATAAGTCGAGCGAAGTACCCGAGAAAAGTGCTTTATCTGAGGGACGGATGGCGATAACGCTTACTTTTTGAGTCGCTGCAGCCTCCTGCCATTTCAGTACAGGATAACCTATAGCTGGCATTGTCCATATATCGGTAAAATCCCATCCGAGGGTAGTTTGATAAAAATCCTGTGTCAGCGCGTTGGCATCGCCGCCGGGTATATTGGCTCCGTGTCCCTTAGCCGCTCCGTAGTTGCCGTCCGAGAGATTGCCCATACCGTTCATTGCCGAAAAATCATTATCTTTATTGCCATCCAAAATGGTAGAGGTAAGCGAGTAAAGTCCGGTTCTGCCAAGGTCGGCATCACCATTAGCGCTGGTTACGCGGAGATTGCTTCCGCCGAGAATATAGGGCGCCAGATTGACACTGTATTCTACAACCGGTTTTCCTCCATCACGCCATGCGCCTATCCCGCGGGGATTTCCTGAACGAACAACACCCGAGAAATAGCATTTGGAAATAGTCGTATTGTTATCAATAAACATCCCGACCATACCGCTTGCTTGGCTGCCTCGGGAATACACTACACCATTAGCGTAACAGTTGCGTACAATAGACTGGCTGTACATATTTCCAGCAATAGAGCCGCCATGGTCGGCTGTTTCTACGTAGGAGTTGGTTACAGCACATTGTTCTACTACTGCGCCGTTTTTCAGCGTTCCAGCAATGGCGCCTACGTGTTTTCCACCGATAATATAGGCGCTCTCAATTCCGAGATTCTGAACCGTACCACCATCTATAACAGAAAAGAGTCCCATCTTACGGCTTCCGCCTGGGTACACTGTTCCATCGTTGTCGGTTTTGTTAAATTTCATTCCGGTAAGTACGTGTCCGTTTCCGTTTAACGTACCGGTAAAAGGAGAACCTTCTGTTCCGAGAGGCACCCAGTCGGCGTCGGAAAGATCGATATCCGCTACTAATTTGTAGCTACCTGCTAAGTCAGATTGAATAGCTTCTAATCCTGCTCGATCAGAAATTTCAGTCTGCGCTTGTAACGCAACATTCCCCATGCAAATAGCAAAAAGCATTAGGAATACTTTTAAAGTAATTTTTTTCATGGATTTAAAAAATTTAATAAAGTGATTAATTAAAAAATAAATTGTTTAACAAAGATATAACAAATGATTTTGATTTGTTCTTAAAAAACACTCACTTAACCCTATTTGGCACAAAAGTTTACTATTTTGGCACAAAAGTTTACTATTTTTTTCAGGTTACATGAATATAAAACCTCCAAAATCAGTATTTCAAACTAACAGCAATCGGATAATGATCGGATGGTAAGCGGGGTTTTGCCTTCTGAACTGTTGCTTCTTTTGGAAAATTAGCAGATTGCACAGGCTGTCCCGACATATCAGTCCAATACAAATCTGTAAACACTCCATATCTTTCCGGTTTAAATTGATAAGTTACAAACACATGATCTATACGTTGAGAGGTTACATTATCAATTTTGAAATCATTGAAAGTACCATTAGTGGAATGTTTGATTTTTGCTTCCAAAAACGAATCTTTTATTTTCCCTGAAGCAACTAAAGCAGCATAGCTTTCACTCGTTTGATCTACATTAAAATCACCGGTAAGAAAAGCAGGTTTATCCTTAGCAATTTCATCAATTTTTTGAAGAAGTAATTTTGAACTTTCAAAACGTGCTTTTACTCCTATATGATCAAAGTGCAGATTAAAGGCATAAAACTTAAACCCGGTCTTCTTTTCCTTAAAGTAACCCCATGTACAAATGCGGTTAAGAGCAGCATCCCATCCCTTACTTGGCACATCAGGTGTTTCCGACAGCCAGAAGTCCCCATGATCAATAAGCTGATAGCGATCCGTTTTATAAAAAATCGCTGAATATTCATCATCAGTAGGGTTTGCACCGCGACCACGTCCGATTACATCATAATTATAAGGATTCAACATTTTTTTCAAATCCTCAACCTGATTAACTTTACATTCTTGCGTACCTATGATGTCCCAATCATAAAAAGCAATCATTTGTGCAATAACCGGACATCTGTTTACCCAACCATTACCTGCTGCTGCATCATGAGAGTTATCATTTCTAACGTTAAAAGACGAGACAGTCATTATTCCGCCTTTAGCACTAATATTTGCAATCGAAATTGCAATAAACATTAATAATAAAAATTTTGTTCGTTTCATATATATATATATTGATTATGATTATGAATGTTTTGTATGAGATAAAGCAACAATCCCATTCCTTTATTAACTATTGATAAGGATATAATAAGAATTAAGATTTACCTCAAAACATATTATAAATAGTATGTATTACCGCATATTCTCACATATTAACTGAAGTCATCTTGACTTTTCACATCAACCGACTGTAACTGTAGAGTAATTCCCTCACTTCGCACTATCCAACCCACTACAACCGTAGAGGAGTTCCCTCAGTCGCATTATCCAACCACTACAACTGTAGAGGAGTTCCCTCACTTCGCATTATCCAACCCACTGCAACTGTAGAGGAGTTCCCTTACTTCGCATTATCCAACCGACTACAACTGTAGAGGAGTTCCCTCACTTCGCATTA
>ERZ778021.818-NODE-818-length-45691-cov-8.691515_pt1 | contig 45691 bp, 38 predicted proteins | sample MGYA00375751_ERZ778021 | MGnify/ENA primary metagenome ERZ778021 (study PRJEB29350, sample SAMN05389814) | bioreactor metagenome | isolation source: Thiocyanate stock bioreactor | place: South Africa: University of Cape Town | collected 2013-08-29 ... | reverse complement strand
ATAGATTATATAAAAAATTTAATGTTCTGCTCTCTTCAAATATATTACTCCCCACACTATTTATCGGAAGATCAATAAAACGTAAACCAATATTCTCTATCTCATCTCTTTTTCCGGTATCTTTTGCAATGATGGTTATATCATAACCACTCTGCTTAGCACTCATTGCAATTTCTTTTCGATGTGAAAGAAAAAACTGGTCAACGTTAACTATGATGAATATTTTGGGCATATTTAAAAATAATACGATAAATTCAATAATAATTTACGACTTTTTATTACAACTACCTTTTATCCAATATTCGCTCTCTTTAAAAATAAACATATCACCAAATGTCTCGTCATACTCATCTGGTTCAAAAGTCATATATCCACTTCCATCAAAAAAAGTTATTTCACCAAAAGTTATTTTACCATTTTCGTTATATAAATCAATGCGTGCTTCTGGAAATGGTTCTGATAAATCAGTTGCAACTTTAATTAAATCTTGATAATTTCCTGGTTTTAGGATGTTTCTTTCTAATGGCAGCTCATCAGCACGATTTACTGCAAACTTTTCAAAATCAATATTATATATACCCAAGCCAGCTTTACCACCAAGTTGTCTATCAGCAATCACATATAGAAATTTAATTTCTCCATATGAACAAAAAAATTTATAATCAATGAGGCCACCTTTTTCAAAATCAGATTCTATATACTTTTCAATAATGATTCTATGTTTCATTCCATCATATACCCATTCTCTTCCGGGGTTCTTTTTATTAACAGGTTCATTTAGCCAAGACGACATTTGGCGATAGATTCTATTATAATCCATTTTGGTTTTATCCGTTACAATTATTACAGAATTACCTCCACCTCCTAATGTGTCTTTTAAAACAAACGATTTTGGTAATATCTCAAAGTCTATATCTTCTATTTTATCGTAAACTCCATAACATTCATTTAGTATACTACTATAATTTTTTTTTGCAACATAGTCTCGTACATCATACTTATCTGTACATTGCTTCATCAATTGATCTCTATAAAAAAGTTTGTAGTACTGAAGCTTCTCGGTAAATCTTTTCGGATGTTTAAGATTAAGAATTCTACCAGTTTTAATCAAGTATTGAAGTCTAACCATCGTCACATCTGGTATAAAATTAAACAATTGAATTAATTTAATTCTTAATGATCTATTTGGAAATAATTTTTTGTAACCCATATTATATTTATATATGAAATCTAAAAACCTTATTATATTTTTTATAATCTTTAATGCAACATATATTTTCGGAGCAATTTACTTACTTTCGCCTTATTCTCATTTAAGAAAAAGTATTAAGCTCGAATAAAAATTCACTTATTCTTTCTGCATGGAATTTATAATTAAAAGTTCAATAAACATGTGATTTTCTATACCGGGGTTCTTCTGTGCTTACTCGTAATGATTCATTACAAACTTTATTGTCTCTACAAAAGCACTATAATCATATAGTAGAACTAAAGAGGAGTGTTTCCCAATTTAGATATAAAGCGAAATTTCACCAGCTGATGTAACGATGGTAGGTTGTCTAGTAGAAGGATGTTCACCCAATTTAGTGGTAAATCCTCCAAATGATTATAGACTTGAAAGCCTAACAAAAGCCAACATTTTTATGTTTGTTAAAAGTGGATTTCATCCATAGTAACTACTCCGTAAAAAACAACATTTTCATAGTAATTCTTTTTGACATATACTTTCAGTTTCAACCGTTTATCAGGATTTTTACTTCTACCTATAAGTCCAATTTTAGATATGAAAAACATCGGTTATATAACTAAGAGCTGTAATTGAATTTTGCACTCATCTGTATTCCCACCAATATCACCATAGTAAGTAATATAATCTCCTAACCGATTGTATATTTCAATTAAAAACCTTTATAGATTGACGGTCATTGGCACTACAATTTTTTTATAGCTTTTTCTTATTTTATCTTCGAAATATTATACCAGTTTATGAGTCATTATTATCAATTCATCGCAAAGCCTATAAGTTGTCTCCATATAGTAAGTTGCGAACATTATATCTAGTAGAAATCTACTATTCAACACAAAAGAGAATTCACTTTTTTCCTGATAATTTTAATTTCCTTATTTTGGTAACAAAATATAAAATGATCACTAAATTTGTGTAACTATCATAAATATTTTTTAATAGATTTATGGTATCTTTTCTGATTCAGCTTATTGTTCACAATCAGTTTTATTGAGTTAATATTTAATCTTTTAAGATACCAATTTATATCTCTTTTACTTTTTCTATTTTTAATATATGTATTAATAAGATCGGTTCTTCTTCTGTTGTATAATTTTTTGTTCTCATTTAGATAGTTTGAGTATTCTGAAATTTTCTTTAAAATATTTTCACTTTGTTCTTTATCACAAATCTGTCCGTCGTACAATGGAATGAGATAATACCCAATTAATTTAGAATTATTATATTCTAATGACAAAATTGCTGACTCCTTATTATTATCACTCATTTTTATTAGTGGATCTTTTGATTTTTCAGTATATACATCATCAAAACAGAAATTACCTAAACTATACGCAATAATTGATTCATTGATTCTTTCTATACCTTGTAGTACGTGTGGATGATGACCATAATACACATAAGGCTGTACTGTGGATAATTTCCTAGCAAATTCAATGTGATCATAATTTGGATAATTAATATGCTCTTGCCCAGCGTGTATACTTAAGATACTATTATATCCTTGGTTCTTGTCTTCAATAAGCTTATTTGACACAGTATTAAAATCAAGAATATTGATGCCCTTTGTAGAGAAATTTAAGGGATTTGTTGAATAACAACAGTATCCACTAAAACAAATCTTATTACCATTAATCTCAATTTTTAAATCTCCACCTTCAGTTCCAAAAAACTTTATATTATTTTCCACTAAAATACTCTTAGTAAATTCATAAGCATCATAACCAAAGTCAAAAAGATGATTGTTTGCAAGACAAACTGCATCTACATTTAAATATTTAAGTAATTCTATATTATCCGAATCTGATTTTATATAGGCAGATTTACTTCCAAATTTTCTTGCTGTATTACTTGCAAATGGAGTCTCAAGGTTTAATACAACATAATCATATGTTCTTAGTAAATCGGCTGTAGTTTGAAATACGGAGAAGGTTTTTCCTTTCTTAATGGAGAATTTTCCGAAGAATGCTCCATCACCTAATAATGCTATTTTCATAAGATAGAAAGATTTAACTGAAAGATTATATATTGCAATAAATATAGTAATAGTATCAATTGTTTCAAAAGTGAATTAATTATCTTAATGATAGTAGATCTGCAAATGATAAAATAGATTACAAGCTAATCAATTCAATATTTTTTATACTTTATAACTCTAACTCTCTTAGGATTAAATATAGTAAATGAAATTTTTTTTAAATACTGATAAGCAATCCACAAAACAACTTTTAATTTAGCATAAATATACCGGCCATTGTTGTCGATGACTGTTGATTCAATTTCACTTATTTTATCGAGAAAAGACGAATCTGTAACGCCGCCAAGCCTAAACACTGCTAAATCTTGATTTATATATTTCATAACAGCTTTATTTTGAGTGAATCTAATTAATAAGTCGACATCCATCATATATTTATAATTAGTTTTAAAAACACCCCATTTTGTATATGCGCTCTTATTTACGAATGTACTTTGATGACACACATTATGGCTAAGTTTATATTTAGAGAATTTCATTGTAGGAATAACTTTTATTTTCTCATCTGTTATATCATCCCAAATTATAGTATTACCTCTATAAACATCAATTTCTTTAGAGTAATTTTCAGCAATTATTTGTAATGCCCCTGGTAGCAACAAATCATCTGAATTAATAATACCAATAATTTCACCTGTTGAGTTTTTGATTCCTTTATTAAAAGCATCACTAATACCTTCGTCAGGTTCAGATATGACTAAGTTTATTTCATCAGTATATTTTTTGATTATATTAAGAGTATTATCAGTCGAAACCCCATCAATAATTACATACTCCAGATTATTATACTCTTGATTAATAACGCTTTTGATTGTATTTTCTATTGTTTTTTCACTATTATATGTGATTGTAATTATTGATATCTTTGGCAAATACATTGAATAGTTAGTTTAATGATTTAAATTTTAGTTTGTAAAAATTGTTTCATATGGAAGTAGCTCTGCATCAATTAATACTGTAGAGAAAAAATATATTAACAACATAACTATAAAGATTACTCCACCAAGTAAAAAGAATGGACTGTTTTTTGACTTTAAATTATCATTTAAAATATTAGGTAGTAATACTATTAGAATAAATGAAAAAAACATTGCAGTTCTCAAGAATTCTGCTAATACTCCAACTAAAGCATAGAAAGAAATTCCAACAGTATACATATTTAATTCGAAGGAGTATTTTTGTAAGATCCTTTTATCTTTAATTCTAATTAAAAGTAAAATTATAAGAAATAGGGTAAAATGAATTATGAATGCAGAGTTTGTTAATCTCATTACTTCAGAAGAAGCATAATGACTTAATCTATCCATATTAATAAGTAAAACTATTTTTGATAACAAATCAGGAATTAACCTAGATATAAAAACAGTCAATAACATCATCACAAAATTCCATTTGCCAAATTTGATTTTTTTCAATAAAAATAAGAACATAGATATTATTGATGATAAGTGAAACAAAGAAGCAAGTATTAAAAAAAACAAACCTTGCTGTGTCTTTTTATCCTTTATAGCAACATATCCCAGAACCACAAATGATAATGCTGTACAATGCCTTAATAACGAGAAATTTATTGCGAAAAAAAATGTAAAAAATATAAAGTATGATATAATAATATCTTTAGAAAACTTTACAATTAAGGTAGAGACACTTAAAATGAATAGTGTTCCGATAGCAGTCAACCATAGATTATAATTATGAAAGATAGTTGATATAAACTTTGAGAAATAATAAAACCCTAGATCTTTTGTATATTGTGTTGCTACGTCCTTAAATCTCAAATACTTAAAAGAGTCAAAAATATAAACATATCTGGGGATATCTATGTTACCAACATTTGCACTCCTTATACCATATATAATGATTGCAGATATTGAAATGATTATACAAGCAGTTTTTTTTGATATGATTCGACCTTTGTATAAACATCCAGACAATATTGTTAATACAATCAATAATATAAAATAAAACATATTATTAGTCTAGCGTAATATTCTTGAACGATTTTTCCAAAGATGTGGCAACATAAATATAAGTTTATGGTATTTGTGTTGCCAAATAGCTTCACGTAAGGCTATTTCTTTTTTTAGATGTTTTATGCGATCTATTATTACAGCATCATATTTCATATTGGTACCTTTATTAAAACTCTCTAATAATTCTATGTGTTGACTACGCACAAAATTACTATTGATATTTGTAGAAACTGAATTTCCATTCAGATTCTTTCTATATACAGAGGAAACAACATCTATGTATCTTATTTTTCCTTTGATGAACATATTTAGTAATAATGAATAATCACCACTATAGATACGCGCCATCCAATTAGGGTAATCACTATATTCCCTTCTATACAAGATACTTGCTGTAGGAACAACCCACTTAGATACAACTTCGTTAATCAATAAATCGCAATTTAAAGAAAAATCATTGAATAAATAAATATTCCTTTTTTGATTAGCTGTCTCATAAACAAAGGCATTATGAAAACACATTGAATAATCTGGATTCTCCTCCAAAAACTCCACCTGCTTCTGCAATTTCAACGGATCTATCCAATAGTCGTCACCTTCGCAAAGAGCAATGTATTTAGCTTCATTTCGACATTCATAATAAGGTTGCAGGGCTTTCTTTCTAATCTCACCTTTACCATAGGTGTTTTCTTTTTGGCAAAATGCAAAAATCAGATTAGGATATTTGTTAGCATATTCCTTGACAATTTCAGCTGTTTTATCTGTGGAAGCATCTTCAAAAATACAAACTCTTACTGGAAATGTAGTTTTTTGCATTAAAATTCCCTCGAGACATTCACGAATATAGGGTTCGTGGTTGTATGTGAGAGTCCCTGTAGAAACCAAAGGGATGGTACCTTCTGGCCATTTCTGCTCACAGATTGGGATGGGTTCTGGAAGTGGGGTATAGTTATAATTGTTTTGCATTTTATCCTATTTAATCTAATCATTTAGATTTCTCTGTCATCAAATACTATATCTTCATCAATTTCTCTATCCTTATACCCTCCATATTTTTTCAATATCACAACATTAAAACGTTTAAACAAATCAAAAAACTCATCTTTTTCAAATTTATTTTCAAACCTAATAGTCACTATATAAGGATTATTTGGTGTCGATGTTTCTTTATCAACACAAATAATGGATGCTGAGAAAGAATGACTATATCCAGCATAAAATCTAGCTCCAATACTATCATATCTGCTCGTATCTACACCTCTTGCAGATAAAAAATCATTTAAATGCGAAAAATCACTAATGTCTGCTGCTGAAGTGCCAACAAAATCATTATATTGTACATCTGCTTTCATATTGTTTTGTGTTTTAATATTTCGATATCTCAAATTCTCTTTTAAGTGTAGCTAACACATTTTTATCTCTTCTGATAATTTTTAGTTTAATACTTTTCTAATTGTTTCAGCTGAAAAATATGCGTTTTTATATTTTTTAGATTTTTCCATCTCGTTTTTATTTAAAACTATTTACATATATTGAATAAGTTTGAAATGTACTTTAAAACTATAATTTCTCACTCCCTCTCCTCACACAACTTATTCTTCTCCAATATATCTTTTGCCATTCTGACCATAGGGGGACCGATAAATTTATTGTCTTTAACAGCTACTCCTTGTCCGTGTTTGACGGCTTCTTTTGAAAGTAAAAGCATCTCTTTTGCCCATTGAACTTCTTCTTCTGAAGGCGAATAGTATTTATGTACTAATGATAGTTCTTTGGGGTTGAGTACTAACATTCCTTCAAAACCAAGATTTCTACCTACTATTAGGTTTTTCTCAAGATCCTCCATGTCATGTACGCGAATGTGTACTGTGTCAATTGGCACAATATGATTTGCTTTTGCTGCCATTGCTATCATGGAACGTGCTGTAAATATACTTTGATACTCCTCATCATGCTTACCGCCAAGTTCTGTCATAAAATCTTCGCATCCAAATGCTATTGCCACAAGTCGCTCTGGTGAGGCTGCACATATTTCTTGAATATTCATGACGGCAGACGGCGTTTCTATTAAAGCTATTATTTTAAATGTATTAATGGGTAAACCTTTTTCATATTCAATGGTTTCTAAGAGTTTCCCAAAAAAATATATATCTTCTCCTCTATGGGATTTGGGATACATAAAACCACTAATCTCTGGAATAGCAAGTTGATAAACGTCTTGCAATAAGTGTCCACTTTCTCGGTCATTTACACGTGGAAATATAACCTGAGATTTAAAGCGACCTTCTTTTGCGTAACGTTTTATATTATCTCTGGCTACTTGTTTGTTGTTGGAAGGTTGAACTGAATCCTCTATATCAAGTAACAACACATCTGCATTCCGTCTCAAAGCACTTTCCATAAGTTTATCATTATGAGCTGGAACAAACATTAAACTGCGCATTAATATTTTACTTTTCATATGCTTTTTTCTTGATTAACACCTTTCTTTTGAAACTTATAACATCATCTCCTTTTTGATTATATCCTACTGTTTCAACATAAATAATTCCTCTGTCTTTCTTTGAAGCAGATTCCCTTTTATCTATAATTTCAGTTCTAGCATATAGCGTGTCATTTAGAAAAACAGGGGTTAAATGTTTAATGTCTTCATATCCTAAATTTGCGATCGCTTTTCCACTTATATCCGGAACTGTCATTCCTACTACTATAGAAAAAACCAATGTCCCAACTACCAATATTTTTCCATGTTCATTTTTTTGAGCATAATCAAGATTAGTGTGAACAGGATGGTGATTCATTGTTAAAAGCGAGAACAAATTATTATCACTTTCAAAAATAGTTTTAGATATAGAATGATGTATAGTTTTTCCTACTTCAAACTCTTCGTAGTATAAACCTAAAATGGATTGTTTCATTACATTATCTTATTATATTATTTAATTTAGGCTTTATTATAGCAGGGTTTCCATAAAGAATTTGATTATCTTCAACATCTTTAGTTACATTTGAAGACATTCCTACAATATTATTGTTCCCTATTTTTACACCATTTCTGATAGATGTATTTAGCCCTATAAAGTTTTCATCACCTATCAACAAGCTACTCCCCACGCACACATGACCTGCAATATAATTGTTATTACCCAGCACTATATCATGTCCCAACAATGTTCCTGAATTAACCGTATTAAAGTTTCCAAGCTTTGCATTGCAATTAACCACGACGTTAGCCAATAAAATATTGCCAAATCCTATTTCAACTGATTTAGCTAACATAACAGATGGATGAATAAAATTTGTGAACTTTTCCATTGGAATATTTAAGTCATATAATAATTGTGTTCGTTCTCTCATTACATCTGGCCTATATAATGAATACACAAATTTTACATCATCGTAACATTTATATTTTGCATATAAATCTTTTATACCACATAAGATTGGGTAACCGTTAATACTGTCGCCTCCTGAACGATCATCCAAAGCTAGCCCTATAACCTCTATCTTTTGGCCAAACCTTTTATTTGCATCATGAATCTGATCTGCTATAACAATGGCAGTCCCTCTACCACCTATAATTACTATTTTTTCCATTAGATCAATTGTTTTATTATTTCCATCTCATTCTTACCATACCTCTGATCAATTGGTAAACAAACTAAATTTTCAACTAAATCATACTCAAAACTATCCTTTTTTGCCCAATCGTAAACATTGGGCCAATAGCTTGCGACATAGATTTTGTTTTTTATCAATTTTTGTTTCAACTCTTTTCCGTTATCAATAAGATATGGATAAATCATAGGTACACCAAAGTCTGCTAAATTAAACTCTAATTTATTTTTTGTTTCTAAAACCTGATGTAACTGCTTAAAATTTTCTATTCGTTTTTTAGCAGTTCTCTCATAGTCTATAGAAGATAATAACCTTTGTGTTAAACGAGACATCTGTTTTATGGACTGATTAATCAAGGAATTATCAGCTTCTACAAAGCTTTTGTAAAAAGATGATGCATTTATATCTATTCTTCCTAATAAATGTTCACATCTTTGGTATGACACATCAACTTCTAACTCTTCTTGTAAGCGCTTGTTCGTATAGAGATATGCGCCATCAGGCAAACCAAAAAACTTCCTAGGTGAATAAAATGTATCAACCTCCGGTAGAGTATGCGAATAAAAACTTTGAGCATTATCTATAATAAGATTTCTTACTTTTGTTGATATGTCTTCGACATGTTTATCACACAATCCAAAATAATTGGTGTAAAGAAAAGCGTCTTTCTCTTTAATTTTTTGGAAATCAAAAACGGGAGAAAAAGACTGGTCTATTGAATAAAACTCATAAGAAACACCTAGTTTTTCAATGGGTTCTAACATAACATCGCAAGTATAGTACGGAAGATATACTTTTTTATATCCTTTTCCTTTTAAGATATATTCAAAAGCATTTCTACCCGTATTTAAACGAATAGCATTTTGATGATATTCATTAGTCCTTTGTAGTTCTAATTCAAAATATCCACCCAGCTCATTCATACCAACTCATATTGATCCAACATGTCATTAACTTCCTCGACACTATTAAACATTAACACATCTAAAATTGAAAGCCAAGGTACAAACTCATTATCAAACTGCGTATATTCAATGGGTTTTGATTGAATAAATTGTAATTTAATTCCTTCTGTTTCAAATTCTTCTTTACTATAGAGTTCTTTTCCTCCTATTGCGTTAATATAAGTATCTGCATTGAAACACCTAGATATTGCCAGTATTCTATCTGCTTTATCCAGTCCTTTAGTTTCTGAAAAATGTTCAGAAGAAACATAAAACTCAGTTTGCAAACCCAAATACTCTGATATCAGCTGAATACTTCTAGCAGCTATCTCTGCTAAATTATTATATTGCTTTGAGTAAAGCTCTTTTATTATAGCATAAACATCCTTGAAGTAAGGTGCTTTTTTATAAGCTAACTCTATAGTTCTTTCTAGCTTAGCAAAATCTTTGGTTTGATAATTTACTCCAACTTCATTAATTAATTTATTTGGACTAGCACCTTTTTGTGGCACATTAATATACTGTGCTTCTCCATTAATAAGTATCCGATTTCTATTTATCCAACCTCCTTTTATATAATTTACATCATCATAAAAAACAAACTTATCTACAGCTTTAATCATCTGAAAATATCCGATGTAAGGCAAAAAATAAGGTTGCATAATAGCGATTGTCATTGTACTTTTTTAATTATCTATAAACAAATGCGAAAGTGCAATTATATGCACTCCACTTTCTGGAAGCGTGTAACTTTCTTTACCCGCAGTAATAATACACATTCCAACCATATCTTGTGATTTACTCTCAACTACTTTATCTCGTAATTTGATAAGATTGGCAATTCCTTCTTTTATTGATTGATCTCCTCCAAGCTTGATTTCACAAGGCAACCACTTTCCATCACGTAATTCAATTATAGCATCTACTTCAAGTCCTGTTTCATCACGGTAATGAAATACTTCACCATCAAGAGCATGAGCGTAAACTCGCAAATCACGAATAGCCAATGCTTCAAATAAATACCCAAGCGTATTAAGGTCTTTCAATAGTTTATCTGAAGATAAAGAAAGAGCTGCTGTAGCTAAAGATGGGTCACAAAAAAACCATTTAGGACTAACTCTTTGTCGTACATTCGATCTGATATGGGTTGACCATGCTGGCAGTTCTTGTAATACAAATATTTGGGAAAGTTGGTCCATATATTTTCGTGCTGTTTGTGCCGACAAATTATCGGTATCCAATTCGGCTTCTTTAGCAAGTTTAGCTATTGATACTTCTGTAGCAATATTGCGCGAAATAGCCCGTATTAAAGCCCTCATCCTTACTGGATCTGTTTTTATAATATCTGTTCCTAAATTTACTCTGGAGATATCATCTAAATAGTTTGATAAATAAATACGTGCTTGTTTTTCTGTTTTATGAATAAGATTTGGAAAACCTCCAACAATAATTTTTTGTATATACTGTTATACACTCAATCCACCGAAACCACCTACTGTAGAGAAATCATCTTGAAATAACTTCTTAAAATTAACCTGTTTAGTTGAATTACCACTTTCATACAAAGTCATAGGCATCAAGGTAACACGTCCAATTCGTCCAGCACCAGTATGTCTCGTAACATCATCGGCTGGAGTAGCTGATCCCGCCAACACAAACTGTCCTGTTGTCTGCCGAACATCAACCTCATGACGCACTGCATTCCATATAGAGGGAGCTAATTGCCACTCATCTATAAAACGTGGTGTCGCACCTTCCAGAATTACTTCTGGACTTAGTTTAGCAAGCTCTATTAATGATGCGGAAGTATCAAGCGAAATACCACTTTGAGTCAAATGCTTTGCAATGGTTGATTTCCCTACCGCACGTGCTCCTTGAATAAGCACAGCTCCCATTGCAGCAAGAGTTTCTGTTATCTCGTTTTCCGCTATCCTATATAAATATTCACCCTCTAATATCACTTTTGCGTTAATTTCAATATCACTTTTACGTTAATTTCAATATCACTTTTGCGTTTACAAAGATATAGCATTTACGTTGATATGTATGAATAATTTGTGATTTATTTATCCTTAATTATTCTGCACTCTTAATATCCTGCGGCAAATCATATCTATCTCTTCAAAGCTAAGATCATAATACATAGGGAGACATAAAACACGACACGCAATATCATCTGTAATAGGCATCGCTTTCTGTTCAAGATATGGAAGAGCAGAAGCTAAACTGGGGTAAAAGTATCGACGAGTACCAATTTCATTATCTGAAAGATGTTTCATGGTGCGTAGCATTTGTTCTTCCTGATCGAAAACTACGGCATAATAAGCTCCTAAATTGTTAGATTGAGTATGCCATGTAGGACGATATGCTTGTAAGTTTTTAAGTTTTTCATCATAACGAGCTGTTAATTCCAGGCGCTTTTGAATGATTGCATCTGCATACGCTAAAGTGGTCAAACCCATAGCCGCATGAAATTCGGAGTTTTTAGCATTAACACCTAATTCTGAAAAACTATCGAAACCAGAAATGCCAAAATTACGCATGCGTGCCATCTTTTTCAATAAATCGGGATCTTTGGTTACCACTAACCCGCCCTCTACGGTGTGGCACATCTTGGTAGCATGTAGGGAAAGGGTGGAAACATCACCGTATTCAAAAATTGATTTTCCATTCACCTTTACTCCAAAGGCGTGTGCTGCATCGTATATCACTTTTAATTGATGCTTCTTGGCAATTTTTTCTATGGCTTCTACATCACAAGGATTGCCATATACATGTGTAGCCAAAATAGCAGATGTTTTATCGGTAATGGCTGCTTCAATTTTTGAGGCATCGATATTTAAAGTCTCAGGATTTATATCAACAAAAACAGGTTTGCAATTTTCCCACACAATGGTAGAAGTGGTAGCAACAAATGAAAATGGGGTAGTAATTATTTCACCCTGTAATTCAAGCGCTTTAATGGCAAGCTGTAGGGCTATGGTTCCATTAGTAACAAAAAGCAGATGTTTTACATCAAAATACTTTTTGTAAGCCATCTCTAACTGATTAGCTAATGGTCCCATATTCGTAAGCCACTCACGTTTCCAAATACCTTCAAGGTATTTTTCATATTCCTCTAAAGGAGGGAGAAAGGGTTTTGTTACGGGTATCATATATGATGTTGTAATTGTATGTTAATATATCAATTATTTGTTTCTCCTAAATGTATCTAAAGCAATCTTTTTTAACTCCAAATAGGCTTCAGGTTTAAAAATCTCACTCAGAATAAAGGTCAAAATTGCTCCAACAAGAAACTGTATAATAAGCTTATAAAAGTACGAAAAAGGAATTAGTTTACCAACCAACATCACGACAGTACCCATCAAAAGAGCTATTCCTAAACCGGGTAGAATATCCCGCACTTGTTCAAGCATTGGATAGTTAATAAATTTACCCGACCAATAACTATTCAAATAATAAGCAATAAGCGTATTTACCCACATACCCATTATCATCGCTTTGATACCAAAAAAAACTCCTATTATGATAACAGGAATAGCGATAAGTTTTTTAATAATTTCTAAACGAAGAAAAAGATCAGAACGTCCTTGTACTTGAAGCATATTTAAATTAAGAGAATGAAGTGGATACATCATGCCTACAAAAGTAAGTAATTGAAGATAGATAATACTGGGGCGCCACTGTTCTCCTATCAATGTAATAATCATAGGTTCGGCAATAGCAGCCATACCAGCTAACAGAATCATACTGACATACATAATGGATTTAATCATCCGTTTGTATCCTGCTTTTAACAAAATCTTATCATCCTGAATTTGAGCTAACACAGGATACGTTACGCGAGACATTATTTCATTTAGATTTTGCGCAGGTAAATCTTTAAATGCTTGTGCTCTGGTATAATATCCTAATTCTTGTGCAGAAAAGAACTTACCGATTACAATGTAATAAATATTTCTATAAACTGTATCTATTAAACCGCTAACAAGTAAGCGCGAACCAAAAGCAAAAAGCTCCTTGAAAGATGCTATACTAAACACCCATATAGGTCGCCATTTATTCCACAGCCAAAGGAAGAGAGAGTTAATGGCTTGACGGCTTAGAGTCTGAGCCACTAAACTCCAAACACCAAAGCCTTTATATGCCATTGTGACACCAATAATTCCAGATCCTATAGCTGCGATTACTGATATACGGGTTTGAAGTTTAAAATCTATACGCTTAGTGAGGGTTGTGCGTTGGATAATGGTCAGTGAGCTGATAATCAACCCTAAAGCTAAAACTTTCAGTAAAGAATCAAGTTGAGGTTCTTTAAAAAAGAGTGCCACATAGGGCGCAGAAAAGAAAAGGATAAAATAAAAAAGGACCCCTGCTACCAAGTTAAAATAAAAGACCGTAGAGAAATCCACTTGAGTAGCGTCCTTCTTACGAATCAACGCATTCGAAAAACCACTATTGATAAAGGATTCAGATACAGCAATAAAAATTGCTAACATTCCTATTAAACCATATTCAGATGGTGTTAATAATCGCGCAAGGATAAGACCCACTATAAAGGTAATTCCCTGTCCCGCAAAATTATCAACTGCGCTCCATAAGACTCCGTTTACGGTTTTCTGTTTTAAAGACATAAATTAAGTAGGATTGTTTTTAAGGTATAACCTTTTATCAAATCGCATCGGCATTGTATCAACGACTTTAATTCGCTGAGCATCCGTATGCATAGGATTTATTAAATAATCAAATTCTTGCGGTACAATACTACTGGGTACTTTTAGTATAGCAGCTTCGTTCTGTTTTACAAACTCATCACCTATAATCTGTGTAATTACTATTGGCGGTTTTGCATCCCAATTGTCAGGAAGATCTTCCTGACTTATTTCCTGAATAATGATATTGTCGGGAATATCGATTTCGACATAATGTCTGTCTGCAGGTAAATCCTCGTTAATATCTACATGAACCGCTACTTCGAGAGTTGCCAACGCTCTGCTTTCTGCGGTATATACCAAGCGTGTGTAACGGCTGTTCCACCTGTTTGCACTTGTTTTGGACGCACCTATACCCGTTAACGTTTCATGTAGATGCTTCTCTCTCTCAACCCTGTATACTCTCATCAGGAGAAGTTTCCATATTCTATTCTATCGAGACAGTTTCTGATCTCCTGAATTCCGGTAATTGTATCTAAGAGATTTGTGGGCGTTTCACCACCAAGAGATATGTTCGGTTTTTTCAACCAACGATGAAATTTGTCTTCCTCATTGTTAAATACTTTTGTTCCGTACGTCACGAGTGATTTTATTGATAACACCAACTCACTGTCGCGACTGCCTAACAAGGCATGTTCTCTTTTGCCTTTATTGTAGGACGTTTGAGGAATGCCTACAATAGCAAGCACTGACTTTACAGGTATATCAAGCATGTCGCCTACATGAACCAACTCTTCATACGATACTCCTTTTCGGATGGTTCCTATACGGTGCATATAGCTATCGTTTACCTGATAATAAGCGACAGGTTCTTCAAGCATTGTTCCTTGTGTGTCCTGTGCTTTCAGTATACTTTTTTTTGTCTTGAATGGACGTATGTTGGTTCGCTTATTCATATGATAATACTTTTGCTACAAAGATACAACAAAATTATTGTAATTGAAAATTATTCTGTATAATATTAAAAAACTTTCTATTCATTGACACTTGTATCTTCGTATTCCTCCCATTTATTTTTTAAACTAACCAAGATCTTCTTTCCATATACCCATCCTACTCCTGTAACTCCTCCCAAAAACACCCAAATTATTAATATCATCGCTCTTTTTGGTTTTGATTTTTCAATAGGCACAGTTACTGGTTCTACTATTGTAAACGCTGGCGTATCTCTTTTTACTTGAATTTTTGCTTGCTCCAACTGTCCTGCTAATTGTTGATAAATACCATTAGCTATGGTCATACGAGTTTGTACTTTTTGTAATACTACATTTGGTACATTACTGGTTATATTTTTATATTGATCGGATAGTTTGGCATATTCTATCTGATGTTGCTCTGCTTCGCGTTTTGCATTATCATAACGCTCCTGAATAAAATCCAACTCTGCTTGCGATTTCTCTACTTTATATGCAATAATATAATGTTGAAGTAAATTTTGTGCTTTTTGAGCCAATTCGGCAGTTACAAAAGGCTCCGGCATAGTAACGGATAAAGTCAAATAACCTTCTTTTTTTTCTACGGATAAGTTTATTCTTTCACTAAAGCCTTTTTTAAGCTCAAATTCTTGCTCAGTCATAGAAATAGGTTTGTCACTTATATCTCCGGGTAAAACAATTTCTTCAGGAGCTTTTCGTATTGCTGAAAGTAATAGTCCGGGTAAACCTATGGTGTATTTCTTTATTGTACCTAATACCGAAGGCTTTTTTATTTCGGTATAATATTCATAATAAGATACCGGTTTGTCTACCTCACTGAAATGTAAAGGAGTATACATTAATTCCAACATAAATGGAACAGATTGTACAATTTGGGGATAGATTATAGGTGATAGCTCTGCACTTTCAGCCATACCTAAATCAACACCGGCTAATGAAGCCAAGCCACTTAATTGTGAAGTTTTGCTTACATTCATTTGAGGTACCATTACAGTGCTTACTGTATATTCTTTGGGTGATAAGAGGGCAATCAATAAACCCAAAACTGCACCTACACTTAGAGCTATAAATATGGTTTTACGTCCTGCCCATAAGGTCTTGGCAATTGCCATCAAATCAATTTCGTCATCTTCGGAATTGTTCTCTACCTGAGGTGCATCGTAATATTCTTCTGAGTTAGTCATAAGAGGTTTTATTATAATCGTTGTAATAATAAAATAAGCGATAGCGTAGAAGTCAGCGTAGCCAAACTACGAGATAAAGTGCTCTCTAAATCTACTTTTTCTTTAGGTTCTGCCTCCTTGCGTATTTTTTCAGGATCCATTTGCAGGGTAATGGTAGATCCGGGCTGCACTGTAGGATAATCTCTGAAAAACCAGAAATGTTTGGTTGCTTCCATCTGATTATTGGCATGGGTAACGGTTACGCTGTTTTTGTTAGCATTTTTTTGGAAACCTCCTGCAAATTTGTGTATATACCACCTTGCCGACTTAGGACCCTGATACACCACATTTTTGATTTGATAATTTTCCGGTGTTTCTGAATATTGCGCCATACGTGTTCCGTTTTCTAAAAGAACCACCACATTTTCTGTACGGCGTATATTGATAACATCACCTTCAAATAAAATAGGATTATGATTGACTTTACTACCTGAGTTCATGGTCTTCTTTAAGTTGATACTTATAAAACCACGTTTATTATATGTACGTATCATCTGTGCTCCATATGGATTGGCATCATTAAGTAATCCACCGGCTTGTTTGATTACATCTTTTAAAGTGGTTTTATTATTCTCCAATACATAAGGACCTGGATATTTTACCTGACCATTTAATTCCACCACCCTTCCGGTGTTAAATTCGGGAGTCATACGTACTACCACCACATCATAGGGTTGTAGACTGAAATGTACAGGTTTGACTAATTGATAGCTACTATCCACCTCTATCGTTATAAGATCCATTTTAACAGGTTCTACAGGAGAAAGAATCTGTCTGAAAATCTCTACTCTATTAAATGCAGCTCCTACATTAAAGCCTCCGGCATTAACCAACAAGTCTTGCAAACTCATACTTGTATCGAAAGTATAGCTTCCTGGTTTTTTAACTGCACCTGCTACCCTTATTTCACCTATATTGGTATATGTAGAATTATCATAAATTCGTAATTGATCTCCGGGTTGTAATGCTATGTTCTGAGCCTGCTCCAACTCAATGCGAATATATTCCGTTTCTACCGGGTTTAATAGATTACGACGGAAGATATAAGCAATAGGATATACGCTGGGCTGCAACCCGCCTGCTGTTTCTATTGCCTCCTTAACACTTAGTCTGTCGGTAAAAGCAAAATTACGTGAAAATGGTTTACGCACTGCCCCTAACACGCTGATTTGATCTACATCGGTATAGCTGCTCTTATCGTAAATATTAAGTTGATCTCCGGGTTGTAAAGCTACATGCGCTGCACTGTCTAATTCCAAACGAATATATTCCACTTCAACAGGGTTTAGCAGATTATGCCTGAAGATATATGCTATAGGATAATGACCGGTGCGAAGTCCGCCTGCCATTTCGATAGCCTGATCTACTGTAAGCCTGTCGCCTAAAGCCATACTGCGCTCGAATGGTTGACGTACATGTCCTTGTACAGATAGAGTTCCTACATCACTATAAGTTGCCAAGTCAAGTATACGTATATGATCGCGCTCTTGCAGGCTGAAATCGGCTGCACCTTCATGACCGGGGAAAGCCAAGGTCAGTACTTCACGAGTATTATCGGGGCGCAGACGTTCCAATAGTAAGAAATCGGTTTTTGCACGAAATCCGGGTACTGCCGTTTGTAACAGTTTACTTAATGTTGTATTGGATGTCAAATCATATCTTCCCGGATAATAAACACTCCCTTCAATTTCCACATAACTTTCCATGGGTTTACTGATACTCTTTACACGTACCAAGTCTCCATCCATTAGGGCAACTTTGGTTTTACCTGCCAGTACTTCATTTAGTTTATATTCATAAAGTTTTTCTTCGCCTTGCTCATATCTTTGAATTTGTAGAAATTCAGGATAAGCATCCATATTCAATCCGCCTGCATAACGTATCAAACTTTGTAGGTCTTCATTATCTAACATTTCGTATGACATAGGACGTTTTACTGCTCCGTCTATGCTTACTAATTTCTGAGCTACAGGTACATACAAAATATCATTATTTTGTAGTTCAAACTCAAAGCGTTTACCCGGATTCTGCATAAACTCATACACATCCATTACACGTTTGGATTTATCGCGTATCAACTCGATGCGACGTACAGATCCTATTTCAGTCGGTCCGCCTGCTGCTGCTAATGCATTAAAAGCTGAGTTCAGCGCAGACAGGCTGAAACTTCCACTTAAGCGTGTTTCACCAAAGATATTCACCATGATGGTGCGTGCTGTTACTATAGTTACTGCCAATTGATCGGGGCGGAAACGATATGACTTACCTAAGTTATTGCTGATTGCAGAACGAGCTTGAGTTAAGCTGAGTCCTTTTAAGAAGATCTTCGGACTTCCGCTGGGTTGAATAGATCCGTCTACAGCAATACGTTGTTGTATATCAGTTTGAGAATCACCAAAAATACTGATATGGATTTCATCACCGGGACCAAGTATATAGCTATCAGGAGCTTGTGCGCCATCAGTAGTGCGAAATACATCCAAACTCTGATCTGTAAATAGCGAATGACCGTAAATCCTGCGTATACGTCCGGAACTGGCTTCTTGTGCTTCCTTCTCGGCAGCCGCTGCTTGAACAACCCTTTGTGCTGCTTCAGCCGCAGCTTCAGCAGGGGTAGTTTCAGGTAGTTCTATGTCATCATCTATCAGTGTATTGCTTCCGGCTTCTGATGCAACTGATTGTGCGGGATTTGTTCCTACATTAATCTGAATAGGTTGTGTAGCAGATTTTTTTTCTGCTTCTAATTCGTCTAATATTGCTATTACTTGAGATTGATAGCGAGGATAATCAGCGGGAGCGATATTATCAGGGTCAATTCCTCTTTCTAATAAACGTGTGCGCACTTCTTTCTCCTTCAAACCTCGCTTCTGTAGCTCACCTTGTGCCATATGCATTAAAGTAGACGATTGTGCTTGAACATTATTTTCAAGCCCCGGCAACTGCACAGGAAGTAATAAGAATAACAGAACTAATGTTTTAATATAAAGTTTCATATGTTTAAATAATGTGTTAATGTGCTAATATGTTAATGTGCCAATGTGTCGATTCACCAATCACCAATCACTTGTTCAGGGAATAAAATGTGATCTCCCGTTTTATTGTTGCTTTTAAGAAATAATATCGGTACAATTTCTTTGTTTTTGATAAAAGGCAATTTACTTGCATTGTCAGTCTATATAGCGGCGATGTACTAACGAGGATTAAGCCTTGCATTAACTGCTGAGATAAATCGCATTCTTCTAATTAATTATGGAGTACAAAAATAATGTTTCTGTTCCATAATTTTAAATATGATGTATATTATCTTCGTTTACTCTTATTTGAAATGAAATAAAATCACATTTCCACATTAGCATATTTCCATATTAGAACATTACCTCATTTCACAGCAAAGCCCCGTCAGTCCCATACGAACCAACCAGAGAAGCTTTAATTTTTAGTTTAAGATTTGTTGATATTTAATGATACGCTGCTCTGCAGCTAATATGTTCGCCAAACCAACATCCAGACGCACAATTTGTGCGTATCTACCAATCACCAATCACCAATCACCAATCACACCTTCACCACTCCATCCAGCATCACTTGCGCCTGTAAGCCTAAATCTTTAAGCAGTAATACCACATACTTCTTTTTAATCTTTATCACTTTTCCAACGGTGTCTTTAAGAGCACCGACTGCTATGCGGACTTCATCATCCAATTCTATTTTGCAGGCTTTGCCATTAGCATACTCAAGGAATTTGATAATAGCATTTATTTCCTTCTCTCTGATTTCAGTAGGCTTTCCTTCGAAATATATTATTCTTACCACACCCGGCATTTTTACTATATCATATAGTTTATGATGATAGGTATGTATAAACAGATATGAAGGAAATAGTGGCATTTCTACCATCTTAATGCGATCCGACCAGCGGCGCGGACTTAAATGTAAAGGCAGGTAAGTCTTAATTTGTTCGTCCTGTAATTTCTGATTTACTTGCTTCTCAGATCTTGGAGTTGTATAAATAACATACCATTTTTTTACTGCCGTCCTACTGCTTTGCTTTGTAGCCATATCCATATCCATAACCATATTTGCTTCCATACCTCTTCGATTCAATATCTACATCATTTATAACAATATATAGTTTTTGGAGCAAATCATCTTTTTTAATGCTGTTTAAATATTCCAAATTACGTTTATCTGAATAATTGGCACGACAAATATAGAGGGATAGATCGGATATCCTTTTTAGCAGAAAAGTGTCCGATACTGCTCCTATTGGTGCTGTATCCAATACTATATAATCGTATTGATTACGAAGTTCAGATAGTAAATCATCTAATTTAGTACTTAACATCAATTCGTTTGGATTAGGTGGAATAATACCCGCCGGCATTATATTTAAATTAGGGAATTCTGCATTTTGATGTATAAGTTTACTATAATCATTTTCAATGCCCGAAAGGTATGATGATAGTCCCGCCTGATCGGTAATGCCGAAATGTGCTGCTAACATTGGTTTGCGTAAGTCTAATCCTATTAATAAAACTTTACTGCCGGTAAGAGAAATGGATACCGCAAGATTAATACCTACAAAGGTTTTTCCTTCTCCCATCTGTGTGGAAGTTACAAGTATGACTTTTTCCTTAGGATGGTTCATTACAAACTGTAACTTGCTACGTAACAATCTTAACAGCTCCGAGTTTGCACTTGAGTTTGTTTGATGGTCGATAATTACATCTAAATCTTTTTGGTGAGTCAATTCTGCTATCACCGGTACATCTGTAAGTGACTCTAACTCTTTTCTGTCGACAAAAGTGGTTGTAAATAAGAATTTTAAATATAAAAATCCTATTGGTATCAATAAGCCTGCAAATAGAGCAATAAACATTATGATTGCCAATTTTGGTGCTATCTTGTCTGCTCCGTCAGGAGCATCCAACAATCGAGCTTTTGGGATTGTAATAGCCATACTCAGAGATGCTTCTTCTCGCTTTTGAAGTAAAAACATATATAAAGAAGCTTTTATCTCTTGCTGACGTTTTATTTCGAGAAACTCACGTTCTTGCTGTGGTATCTTTTTTAGTTGTGAAGTTAAAAATGCATTCTGATTTTCTAATTCACGTATGCTGATTTGTAAACCTTTGCGAGAAGTAGCTATACTGTTTTGTATGGATTGACGGCTTGATTGTATCTGTAAATCCATGGTCTGCAATGTAGGATTGTTGTGCGATGAACCGCTTGCTATTCTTTCTCGTGATACTAATATTTTATTATATTCCTGTATGACTGCAACTAAGCCTACGTCTGTCAAGCCAAGATTTGGTATCAATGCATATTTATTTGCCGGATCCTGAAGAAAATCTTCAATATATTCTATCAATTGTAACTGTATTTCATTTTCATTGCGTTTCTGGTCATATAAGTTACTTCTTTGTAGAAATAACTCTGCATCAGATTCTATATCAGTAAGTTTGTTTTGTTGTTTGTATGTCTGAAGATTTTGTTCGACATTAGTAAGCTCGTCAGTAAGTATAGCCAAACGGCCATCTATGAAAATTGCCGTGAAATTTGCTGATTTGTTGATTTGATCTATTGCATCCTGATTGTATAAATCTATCAATCGGACTAAGAAATCCTTTCCTTTCTGAATATTATTTTCAGAAATTGTAATTATAACTATGTCTCCTTTTTTGGGAACTTCAACAGACATTGCATTTGTCTGATAGTATTTTGCAACTGTAATTGGATTATCTATCTTTACGGATATATCCTCTTTAAGTATTTGTGTAGGATCTTTTAATGTAATATGAATTTTGCCTGCCTGAGTGGAGACAGTAGCAGGGAGTTGTGTGACTTTCAACGTAAATTTTTCTCTTTTTTCCTCTTTAAAAGTTGAACCTTTAATATAGTAGTATCCATCAGAATCATATGAAATCTTTAATTCAACAGGTCTCTCAATCAGTAATAAATTTTCGTAATCCATCTGTACTTCTATCGGACTTTCATTGTAGAGATCGATGGGTTTTAGATAAGATCTTTTCTCGTAAGAATAGTATAGTTGTAAATCATTTACAACTTTCTTAATTAACTCACCTGAATTAATAACTTGTTTTTCGTTGTATATGTTTGAAGAGTTGCTTGATATGCCATATGAATCTAATTGCTTCAATACAGAGAGCTGACTCATTTGCCCACCTGAAGAATTATCAGCAATAAGAACTGCTGATTTAAGCTGAAATGTATCACGCTGCATACGATAGGTTAATAATCCTGCAAAGATTAACACTATTGCCGACAACAATATCCAACGCCAATATGCACCATATCTCTCAAAAAGTTCACGCCAGTCGATTGGTTTTTCTATCCTTGGTTGGTCTATCCTGCTTATATTCATTTTAATATATTAATTACTAAGGTTGCTATTGATATTAACGTACCTACAATAGATATAGATATTGATTCGGCTGAGCTGATTGCCGATGAACGTGCTTTCGAATCGTTAGGCTCAACATATATCACATCGTTTTGCTGCAAATAGAAGTATGGTGAGTTTACTAAATTCTTATTGCGTATGTCTAACCGTACAGTTTCGCGATTGCCATCGTTTTCGCGTATCAGCAGAACACTATTTCTTTTGCCGTAAATTGACATGTCGCCTGCCAAAGCAAGAGCCTCCAAAATAGATAGCTTTTCGTTGTCGATAATAAACGAGCCCGGTCGCATCACCTCGCCCAATACCGATACTTTGAAGTTTAAATAACGCACTAATATAATAGGTTCTTCGGTAATATATTTAGGATAAACAGCTTCCTTGATTTTTTTCTCGAGCTCTAATTTTGTTAATCCTGCTGCTTTCATCTTTCCTATAACTGGAAAAGCCAGATTTCCTTCCATGTCAACAAGGAAATTTTGCATTCCCAAGCCATACGATAAATAGTTGCTGTTATTGCCGCTATATGTACTTGAAAAATCACCGGCAGGCACCAAAGGCAGATTGAAAGGCATTGCAGCCTCCGGAGTATTAGTGTTGATGGTTATCATAAATAAATCACCTACCTTGATAATTGGTGAGGGGATTGGTGATTGTACCGAATCCGGAAATTCAGCATCAGACCCCGATTGTTGCAAATAAGCCACCTTTTCGTATGATTTACATCCCGAAAGCAATACAACAACCAAAATAAAACCAAAATTTACTAACTTTCCAAAATTCATTTTTTATCGTTTAATGTTTATCGTTTAATGTTTAATGATACGCTGCTCTGCAGCTAATAACTCTCTACTCTCTACTCCATACTCTCTACTCCAAACTCCAAACTCCCCACTTCTCACTTCGCATTTCTAAACGCTTTCATCTTAAAAATTGTTCTCCAAATAATTGCTATATCCCAGTCTAACGACCAATTGTTAATATACTCCTTATCAAGCTCAACTCTTTTTTCCATTTTCCACAACTGCTCGGTTTCTCCTCTGAAACCTTCTACTTGTGCCCACCCTGTTATACCCGGTTTTACATAATGACGCACTAAATAGTCATCAATTAACTTTGTATATTCTTCTGTGCGCGCGAGCATATGCGGACGAGGTCCTACTACCGACATATCACCTTTTAATACATTAAAGAACTGTGGAAGTTCATCTATATTGCTTTTCCTGATAAACTTACCAATTTTTGTAATCCGCGGGTCATTATTCGAAGCTTGCTTCTTATCAGCATCCACATTGACAGCCATACTTCTGAATTTATAGCAGTCGAATGTAACTTTATTAACTCCTGTACGCTGTTGAACAAATAGAACAGGACCCTTAGAACTTAGCTTAATAAGCAAAGCAATTATTGGATAAAGCCACGAAAGCACAAAAGTAATTATAATTGTGGAAAAAACCACATCGAAAATTCGTTTCTTTATTTGATTTTCGATAGAATCCATCGGAATTAGTTGAGGATTGATTATAGTTACCTTATTTAGATATTCTACATCATACTCATCTTTATCGACATTATTCTCTTCAGGCACATAAAATAATCGTACACCTAATCTGTTACATGTATCTAATAAATCATTATTTAAGGTGTAACACGACTTTAATGCATCTGCATTTTGTATTGCTACAAATACTACCTGAATTCTATTTTCTAAAATAACTTTTTGTAATTCGTTTCTTGCTCCTAAGGTTAATTCACTGATAACATCATTGTTATCACTTATATATCCAATAAACATGTAATTCAGAATCGGATTTGACTTGATAATTTTTTCTACTTTGTTCATTGTACGGTTGTTGCCAACAAGTAATGTCCTTTTAACGCGCTTGTTCTTTAAATGAAAATACTTTACGGTGACAAAAAACAGGAAGTTAACTCCTAACTTCCCTACGATAAATATGATACTTGATACAAGAATGTAACCCCATAGATAGCCTACAATCGAAATAAATAACACAGTATTAAACGTCATTAATACCAAAAACATCAAAGAACGATTAAATATTCTTTTAAAACGAACTCTGAATCCTTTTTTTCTGAAGATGACTCTCTTCCTTATAAGAACAAACGCAAGAATCCACGAAAAATTTGATATAAGCAGTGAAAGATAAAAATGTTCCCTTACTATAAATGCATTCTTAAATAATAACAATGCACATAGAGCAAAGATTAGATTTATAAAGATTAAATCTATTACAACAGATATGTTTTGCAATTCATTTTCTCGGGTCCTCATACAATTTTTTTCTTGTATAAATAATGAAAACGAGTTAAAAAACGTATACTCGTTTCAATAAGTATGCAAAGATAATATTATTTGCGTATTTTTGTGCCTTAAATTACAAACAAAGTTAAAATAAATTTATTATGATAACTAATATTAATTTATATAATTATGGCATCAAGTCATATCTAACGTATGTATATGCTTTTTTGTTCATAGCCGGCAATATAATTTTACCTCAATTGGTGCATATAATACCGAATGGCGGTCCTATGCTTTTGCCGATTTACTTTTTTACTTTATTTGCTGCTTATAAATATGGCTTGGCTACGGGATTGCTGACTGCTGTTCTATCGCCTGTGGTTAATTCGCTTTTGTTCGGTATGCCTGTCCTTGCTTTTTTACCTGTAATCTTGGTGAAATCGGTATTGCTCGCTACTGTTGCTGCTTTAATCGCATCTCGTCAAAAGACTGTATCAATAATAAGTCTGCTAATTGTGGTTCTGTCATATCAGATTATAGGTTCTCTTGTTGAATGGGCTATTGTAAAGGATTTCTTTGTGGCTGTTCAGGATTTTAGAATTGGTATCCCCGGTATGTTGCTGCAAATTATAGGTGTATATTTGTTGTTAAAAATTATCAGAAAATAATCTTTGATGGCTCAACATTCTTTTGATGAGGTTCTTACCCGCTTTAGAGAAATTCCTTTTTCTGAGGATTTTGATATTATTGTAGCGATAGCTGATGGTGGCGTTATTCCTGCGGGTATCCTTAATCAGCGATTGAAAGTCAGGCTTGAAGTGCTGCGGATAAACTTGCGTGATAGCAATCATCGTCCGCTTTATGATAAGCCTAAGTTGTTGAGTCCGATTGATTTTGATGTGAAAGGAAAACGTGTGCTGTTGGTAGATGATCGTATTAAATCCGGTGCTACTATTAATCTGGCAAAAGAGCTTATGCATGAGGCTGCGGTTGTCAAAACATTTGCTGTAAACGGCAATGCCGATTATGCTCTATATAATGAAGATTGTTTTAAATTTCCATGGATATTTTAATTTTTAAAATAAAGACGTGTCACGATTTAAGTAAAGACGTGTCGCGACACGTCTCTACATAAACATTAAACACATTATTTTTATATGAATAAAATTCAAATTCACGATAAAACTTTCAGTCTTTCTATTTCAGAGGAGGAAATTCAGAATGCTGTAGCAAGGGTAGGTGAGGAGATAAACCGAGATCTTGCCGGCTCAAATCCTCTTTTTATTTGTGTGCTTAATGGTGCTTTTATGTTTGCCGGCGACTTGATGAAGATTGTGAATTTCCCATGCGAAATTACTTTTGTGAAGCTTTCTTCTTATGAGGGTTTGTATACAAGTGGTAATGTTAAGGAGGTTATCGGACTGAATGAGAGTGTGGTCGACCGTAATGTTGTTGTGGTAGAGGATATTGTGGATACGGGCATTACTATGGAGCGTATTATTGCGTCTCTTATTGCTAAAGGAGCAAAGAGTATAAAAGTGTGTACCTTCCTTCAAAAACCTGAGGCTCTTCAACGTGATATTGAGGTTGATTATGTTGCCATGAAAATACCTACTCAGTTTATTGTGGGTTATGGTTTGGATTATGATGGTTACGGTCGTAACTTAAAAGAAATTTATACTGTCTGCGAAGATTGATAAAGATTGGTTTAGTTTTTAAAATTATAATAGGTATAGTTTATTAAATAATGTTGAATGTGATAATTTTTGGTGCCCCCGGTTGTGGAAAGGGGACACAAAGTGCGTTAATTATCGATAAATTTAAATTGAAGCATTTTTCCACAGGTGAGGTGCTTCGTAAAGAGATTGATAATAAAACTGAAATCGGTGTCGAAGCGGACAGTTATATTTCGAGAGGACAGCTTGTGCCCGATGAGATGATTAATAAAATGGTTGCTCAAACTGTTCAGAGTCTGAATTCTACATATAATGGTATTATCTTCGATGGTTATCCGCGTACTGTTAAGCAGGCTGAAGAACTTGAAAAGATGATGAATGAGGTGGGTAGTTCAACGCATGTGTTGGTGGAACTCACTGTTCCTGATCATGAGCTTATTAATAGATTGCTGTCGCGCGGACTGACTTCCGGTCGGAATGATGATAATTTGGAGGTGATATCCAAAAGATTAGAAGTGTATGGAGCCAAAACTGCTCCGGTTATTGAGTTTTATAAGTCTTTGAATAAATATGTACCTATAGACGGACTTGGTTCGATTGAGGAGGTGAACGATCGTATTGTGAAGGCTATTGATGATTTGTATTAAAAGTGTGTAATATAGTGTTTTATGGCTGAATCTAATTTTGTTGATTACGTTAAGATATATTGTCGCTCAGGCAAAGGTGGTGCGGGTTCTACTCATCTGCATCGTGAGAAATTTGTGCCTAAGGGTGGTCCCGATGGCGGAGATGGCGGTCGTGGCGGACATATTATACTTCGTGGTAATCAGCATTACTGGACTCTTATACATCTGAAGTTTGCTCGTCATGTCTTTGCCGAAGATGGTGGTGCAGGCAGTCGCAGTCGCAGTTTTGGTAAGGATGGTGCCGATAAAATCATTGATGTTCCTTGTGGTACTGTTGTTCACGATGCCGATACGGGCGAGTTCCTGTGCGACATTACAGAACACGGTCAGGAGGTGGTACTGCTCAAAGGCGGTCGCGGTGGTCTCGGTAACTGGCATTTTCGCTCTGCCACAAATCAAACTCCACGATATGCACAGCCCGGCGAACCTCGTATAGAGAAAAATGTCATCTTGCAATTGAAGGTATTGGCGGATGTCGGCTTGGTAGGTTTCCCTAATGCAGGTAAATCAACTCTTTTGTCGGTGGTGTCGGCTGCTAAGCCTGAAATTGCTGATTATCCGTTTACTACCCTTGTGCCTAACTTGGGCATTGTGTCGTATCGCGATAATCGTTCGTTCGTTATGGCTGATATTCCGGGTATTATCGAAGGAGCATCGGAGGGTAAGGGACTTGGACTTCGTTTTCTTCGACATATAGAAAGAAATTCAATTTTGCTGTTTATGATTCCTGTTGATAGTGATGATATTAAAAAGGAATTTGCTATCTTGTCGACCGAACTTGAAACTTATAATCCTGAACTTTCAAAGAAACAGGTTATTCTGGCTATAACCAAAGCAGATATGCTCGATGATGAACTTATGGAGCAAATGAAAGAGGAACTGCCTGATGATGTGCGTTATGTCTTTATTTCTTCGGTTACCGGTTTGGGTATAGCCGAGTTGAAGGATTTAATTTGGGAGGAACTTAATAAGGAATCAAATAAAATTGTGGAGCTTGTGCATCGTCCTGTAACAGTATTTCCTAAAGGTGATGAGGATGATGAACTTGACGATGATATAACAGATGAAGATGTGCCTGATGGAGATGATTCTGAATATGATGAGGACTTTGATGATGATTTTAATGGTGAGGGTTATGATGACGACGATGACGATGAAGATATCAGTAAATATAAAGGTATTGGTTGGGACGATATGTAATTTATAATGCTTGATCAATCGACTATAGATAAGATTCATGATGCTGCGGTTATTCAGGATGTGGTATCGGATTATGTTACGCTGCGTAAACGTGGTGTCAACTTAATCGGACTATGTCCTTTCCATAATGAAAAAACTCCTTCTTTCAGTGTTTCTCCTGCAAAAGGTATTTTTAAGTGTTTCGGTTGCGGTAAGGGTGGTAATTCTGTGCATTTCATTATGGAGCACGAGCAACTCAATTATTATGAGGCACTTAAATTCTTGGCAAAGAAATATCATATCGAATATGAGGAAAGAGAACTGACGGAAGAAGAGAAGAATATTCGCAACGACCGTGAAAGTATGTTTCTTGTCAACGAGTTTGCTCAGCAGTATTTTTCAAATATTCTTCATAATCATATCGATGGTAAATCTATTGCCATGTCTTATTTTAAAGAGCGTGGTTTTAGAGAAGATATTATAAAGAAATTTCAGCTTGGGTTCAGTCTTGATAAGAGAGATGATTTTACTCAAGAAGCTATCAGTAAGGGTTATAACAAGACTTATTTAGTTAAAACCGGACTTAGCTTAGAATATGAAAACGGTCAGCTTACCGATCGTTTTCGTGAGAGGGTGATGTTTCCTGTTCACTCTATTTCAGGTAAGGTGGTGGCTTTTGGAGGTCGTATCCTGCGCAAACAGGATAATATGGCTAAATATGTCAACTCGCCTGAGTCGGAAATTTACCATAAAAGTAATGAGTTATACGGAATTTACTTCGCTAAAAAAGCTATCGTAAAGGAAGAAAGATGCTTTTTAGTCGAGGGCTATACTGATGTTATTTCCATGCATCAGAGTGGGATTGAGAATGTTGTAGCTTCTTCGGGAACTGCTCTGACTGCGGGACAAATTCGTATGATTCATCGCTTTACCGAAAATGTAACTGTAATCTACGATGGTGATGCTGCGGGTATCAAGGCTTCTTTGCGTGGTATAGATTTGCTGTTGGAGGAGGGTTTGAATATTAAGGTGCTGCTCTTACCTGATGGTGAAGACCCTGATTCATTTGCACGTAAACATAACTCTTCTGATTTTATTGAGTTTGTTACGCAAAATTCAGTTGACTTTATGCGTTTTAAGACTAATCTGTTGATGACTGATGCAGGTAAAGATCCGATAAAACGTGCGAATTTAATTCTTGATATAGTGAAAAGTATTGCTATAATTCCTAATTCGGTTATCAGAGCTGAATATGTGAAGGAATGCAGTACGATGTTGCAGGTTGATGAGGCTATGCTATATCACGAAATCAACAAGTTGAAGAAGAAGAGCGAAACCGATTCGGCTCAAATTGCTACTAAAACTCCGGAAGCAGCAGAGACTTCAAATGCTCCGGTTGTTGCATCTACAACAATAAATCAATCGAATTTATATGTTCAGGAGGAAAGAAATATCTTACAAACTCTGATTCGATATGGTAAGATGAAAATGGTAGATCCAAGTGTGAAGAATTCTGCTGATGAGGCTTGGATAGTTGCAGATTTTATTTTTGAGGAGTTGAATCAGGATCAGTTGATGTTTAGTTCGGATTTACATCAGTTGCTTTTAAAAGATTACGAAAATAATTATAAAAATGATGATTTTGATGCTGAAAAGTTTTTTCTGTATCATTCCAATCCTGATATAGTGAGACTTACGGCAGATTTGATTACAGATAAATATGCACTTAGTAAGATTCATGCAAAAGTGAAAAAGATAGAAAGTGTTGCTGATAAATTGCATGAGCATGTGCCCCGCGTGGTTTATGAGTTTAAAAATAAACTGCTTCTCGAAATGATTAAAACGAAGTTATTGCAACTGAAAGAGGCTTCTGAAACAAATAATTCGGAACGTGTAGATGAAATAATGCAAGAGCTTTCGGTTATGGAGAAAACCAAGAAGGATTTGGCTAAGCAGTTGGGGGAGAGGATAATCATAAAACTGTAGATTACGGTATTTCATAAATGGCAAACTGCGGCGTTGCTTTCGGAGTTCGGTCTCGGTCACATACTTCAGTATGCTCCCTCGTCCTCATCCTCAGCGCCTTGCATTTTATCCATTTCTGAAACACCTTAAGGGTGATATTTAGAGTGAGGAGTTGGTGAATGATGATTGGTGATTGGTGGTAGAGACGCCCAATTTGGGCGTCTCTACATAAACATTACACCATAGACTATTGACCATAGACTATTGACCATAGACTATAGACCATAGACTATAGACCACATTAGCACATTGGCATATTAGCACATTAATCACATTAACACATTATTAAACACTGTGATTCTTTTTAATGAAATAATATTCGGTCCGGTTCGTAGTCGCCGCTTAGGTGTCTCGCTGGGGGTTAATCTGCTTCCGGTGGATGCTAAAATTTGTTCGTTCGATTGCATCTATTGCGAATGTGGCTTTAACACAACTATCAAGGAATCGCCCATACCAACGCGGCTACAGGTCTACGAGGCTCTTGAGACAAAGTTGCAAGAAATGGTGACTGAGGATTTATATCCCGATAATATAACTTTTGCGGGTAATGGTGAACCAACGCTTCATCCTCATTTTGAAGGTATAATCGATGATACTATTGAACTTCGCAATCGTTATTGTCCAAAAGCCAAAGTTAGCGTACTGTCTAACTCATCTCGTATGCATAAGACTTCGATTTTCAATGCACTATTGAAAGTGGATAGTAATATCTTGAAATTTGATTCGGCTTTTGATGAGACAGTCAGGCGACTTGACCGTCCTGTTGGGAAGTATTTTAATGTTGCATGGCAGATTGAGCAATTGAAAAGATTTGAAGGTAATTTGATAATTCAGACTATGTTTTTGCGTGGAATCTTGGATGATGGTGTAATCGATAACACAACCGAAACGGAACTTAATGCGTGGTTAGATGCTCTAAAAATTATCAAACCTCGACAGGTTATGATATATACTATAGATAGGGAAGCACCGACTAAAGGGTTGGAGAAAATTTCACTTGCCGAGCTTAATCGAATTGCCGATAAAGCTAAGGCTGAAGGGTTTGATGTAATGGTTAGTGATTAGTGATCACCAATCACTAATCACTTATTAAAAAATTATGGCAAAAATTATTCTTGAAGATATGGAGTTTCACGCTTATCATGGCGTTTATGATTTTGAAAAAACCGAAGGGAATACCTTTTTGGTCACGGCGGTAATGGATATTGATATTCAAAAGGCGGGTGTAACCGACAATCTTGATGATACCTTAAATTATCAATCGGTTTACGATGTTATCAAATCAGAAATGCTTATTCCATCCGACTTGATAGAACATATATCTCAAAGGATACTTGGTGCACTAAAAAAACAGTTTCCACAAATTAAGCATCTTACAATTTCCCTGTCGAAGCTTAATCCTCCACTTGGCGGCAAAGTTGAGAAAGTAACTGTGGTTGTGGAGGGATGAGGATGTGTTTATGATTTGGCTTGCTTTTGTGGTATCACGACTTAGAAGTTAATTTCATCTCAATCCACTTTGTAAAATCAAAAACATTGATAAGCTGCATTTCAAATTTATCATTACGGATTTCATGTAATTTTGGTTCGGTTTTATTCCAAAGATGCAACCTTTGAGCCTTATTCAACTCATCAGGAGTTTTACTTATTATTGATAATACCAATTGTTCCAATTTAAAAGTTTTGTCATTATTTTTGATTCCCCTTTTAATAGATCTGATTTCAAACTCAATATAATCAAATTCTTTTTGCTCATGTAAAATCATTAAATGTATAAGTCTAATTGTCCTATATGCAGCTAATTGAAAAATTTGTCTTTCACTCTGCATAATTTGAGTAGTTATTTTTCTGGCTTTTGAATATTCTTTTAATCCAAAATGGGTGATAGATATATATAGTTGAATTTGTATCTGTTTATCCGGATTTAAAAAATTTATTTTGTCGATTATACTTTCTCTATTAGAGCTTATTATTGCTTGTGCTCCTTTGAAATCCCATCTGTCTATAAATGGCAATAATTTATATAAGAATACAACACTATCTATCTGCAGTTTGAAACTAACAGATGAACTTTCTAAATCATTTAATTTATCGATAAAGTAAGTCATTTCATCATAATTGCGTATTGAACGGAGAGTTTTCAATACGCCCTCAATCGTATCTAAATAATACATAGGCGGATTGCTAAGCAAATGCATATTTTGTTCAAACACATTATTAAGTTCATAGTATGAATTAAGAGCAGATTTATAATCTCCTACATGAACTAAATAATTAGATTGAAATAATTTATGATTTTTCTGTATGTCAAAGTTTTCAAATCCCGAACTTGAGACTATACTCATTTCACTCACTACTAAGTCATTCAGATCTTGCTTTTGTGTTTGTGATCTTACAGGTCCCTTATGCAGTATCCTGTATTTCAATAGTTCATATAGAGAAGCGTGTTCGTTTAGCTTTCTGATTTTTTTGATGGTGTCATTTACTTTAAATTGCTTATTTAATAATTCTTTCTCGGTAATATCAGGGAAGTTTAGACTGAGTAAATAGTCGAGTTCCATTTTTTGAGCAATAAACAGTATAGAGTAATTTTCATAATATAACGCATCAGTTTGTATTTTTGTAAGTAACTGAAAACATTCGTTGTAGATTGATTTTTCATATAGGAGCTTAGCATTCATTAACATGTTAAATAATGTGTAATAACTATCCTGGTTAATTCGTAATTGATTAAGTATTGTAAGTAAAGTGTCGAAAAGATAATTTACAGAAGTGTTAAATGCAGCTTTAGGTCTGATTTTTTGAAATTCTGATTTTACCTTTTGAGTATTCATATTTTGATTACTCGAAATTAGCTTATATAAAGCTGAATAATCTGAATCATTATCATATGGAAAAATAACGGTTGAAATTTTTTTCTTTTCTGCTTTTGAAAGAGAATCGATGAGCTGTATTAAAGATGATAATCGAGACATAATCAAATAATGTATTTATGTTAACAATGATACAAAGTTAATAAATATATTTGTAATTATTATAATGGCTGATTTGATGTATTTGTAATTGTCTGATTATAAGTTTTATGTGTCTATATGTGAGTTTGATGTGTAATAATATAATTGTTATTTATAACAAAATGTGGTTTTTTATTCAATATAAAGATATTTATGTTTGCATTGAGTTTTAGGCATTAATCAAACACTTAATCTAATTTTCATGAATACAAAAAGCATTGTTGTAGTAGGTAGCTGTAATACTGACATGGTTATAAAGTCAGATCGTTTGCCGGTTCCCGGAGAAACTGTTCTGGGAGGTGCATTTATGATGAACCCCGGAGGAAAGGGAGCAAATCAGGCAGTTGCAATAGCTCGTTTAGGAGGAAATGTAAAGTTTGTAGCAAAAACAGGAAACGACCTCTTTGGAAAACAAGCAGTTGAATTATATGAAGAAGAAAATATAAACACAGATTATATGTTTTCTGATAATAACTTACCTTCAGGAGTTGCATTAATAATGGTTGATTCACATGGTGAAAATTGTATTTCTGTAGCTTCCGGTGCTAATGCTAATCTAACAACTAAAGATATTGATAAGGCTCGGCAAGTAATAGAATCATCTGATATTTTGCTGATGCAGCTTGAAAGTCCGATTGAGACGGTTGAATATGCTGCTAAAATAGCAAATGAGAAGGGTGTCAAGGTTGTTCTAAATCCTGCTCCGGCTGCATTTCTCCCCAATGAACTGTTAAAGTGTTTATACACAATTATTCCTAATGAAGTTGAAGCCGAAATGCTTTCGGGAATAAAGGTTAGTGACTTAGAATCTGCCAAACAAGCAGCAGATATCATATCGTCTAAAGGAGTTTCCGTAGTTATTATTACTATGGGAGCCAAAGGTGCAATAATAAAAGAAGGGGAAAGTTTCACATTTGTTCCGGCTAATAAAGTCAATGCGGTCGATACCACTGCTGCCGGAGATACTTTCTGTGGTGCCTTTTGTGTTGGCTTATCAGAAGCTATGTCAACAGAAGATGCGGTTAAATTTGCAACAAAAGCTGCAAGTATAACCGTTACACGAGAAGGAGCTCAAGTGGCGTTGCCATATAGAGAAGAAGTTAAATTTTAATTTATTAATTCATTTTTTATTAATACCATGTTTATTATCAGTAGTTATTCATTAGCTGTCTTGTTTTGTGTTATAACAATGATATGCTGGGGTTCGTGGGCTAATACTCAAAAGATGGCAAGTAAAACTTGGCGTTTCGAACTATTTTATTGGGATTATGTGATTGGTATCCTTCTTTTGTCTATTGTAATGGGATTTACCATAGGAAGTATTGGAGATTCCGGACGAGGATTTATAGAAGACTTACAACAAGTAGAGAGTACTAATTTTTGGAGTGCCTTTACAGGAGGTATTATCTTTAATATTGCAAATATTTTATTATCGGCAGCTATTGCTTTAGCCGGTATGGCGGTAGCCTTTCCGCTGGGAGTGGGTATTGCGTTGGTGTTAGGGGTTATTGTCAATTTCATTGGTGAACCTAAAGGCGACCCCATTATTCTTTTTTTGGGAGTAGCCTTGATTACTGTAGCTATTATATTAAATGGTATTGCAGCGGCTAAAAAGGGTTCTGACCAAAGCGGTCAAAGTAAAAAAGGAATTATCGTAGCACTGATTGCCGGTGTGTTGATGGCATTCTTCTTCCGCTTTGTAGCAAGCTCTATGGATTTACAAAACTTTGTAAGCCCTGAAGTAGGTAAAGCAACACCTTATTCAGCCTTCTTTATTTTTGCATTAGGAATATTCATTAGCAATTTTATTGTAAATACGGTGGTGATGAAAAAGCCATTTGTTGGTGCACCCGTATCGTATAAAGAATATTTTAAAGGGTCATTTAATACACATTTAATTGGAGTATTTGGTGGTGTTATCTGGGGTATCGGTACCTTGTTCAGCTATATAGCCTCTGAAAAGGCAGGTCCGGCTATATCGTATGCATTGGGTCAAGGAGCACCTATGGTAGCAGCTATCTGGGGTATCTTTATCTGGAAAGAATTTAAAGGATCGACGCGAGCAATCAATATCCTGTTAGCATTGATGTTCGTATTCTTTATTGCAGGACTTGCCGCTATCATTATGTCTGGAGCAAATTAAACTGGATCTGTCGGGTTACGACTGTTTGATTTTTAGTTGTAATCTGCTTTTACGTCTACAGAATTATTAACATGTAAGGCTGCAATCACAGCCATATCCGGTATAACTATATATGCATCATTTTCGGAACTATATAATAAGTCTATTCGTGTTATTTGCTTTTTCTTGTGTGGAAGAGGAAAATAATATAGGTATTATAGTTCCTCAACCAAACGATACTACTACCCATGAATACATGAATGGGATAGAGCCTGAGGTGTATGTTGATGCGGGTGTTCCAATCTCTGATATTTATGAGATTTCAATATTGAAAGGCGATAAGAAAGAAAAGGTAGTTGTATTTCAAAGTACTTGTCCTGAGTACGAAGCAGGATACATGAATATGGCTGAAAATGACAAGTTTCCCTTAGATATTTTTAAAGATAGAACCATCAGTTGGGTGAATTTCTCTATGGAGGGAACAGTTACGGTAGAAGTAAAAGTTATTTCTGCAAAAATATCTACAGGGTCTGAAACGAAAGTATTGCCATCCCGGCACCGGATTACTCCTGCTACGAGTGGCAATATTATTTCGTTTACCCTTTCCAAGCCCGGTCAGTATTCCTTGGAAGTCGGTGCTACCGGCTATAAAAATGGCTTAATCATTTTTGCGAATCCGAAAGAAACGGATGTACCTGATAAAAATGCAACCGGAACTAAGGTGTTGGAAAATGCAACAAAAGATACGCTGAGGCAGATAGGGCAATCCATTAATACCTTGTATTTTGATGCCGGTTTGCATGATATAGGTGTGTATCAAGTGCCTTCGAACATTAAGAATATCTATTTAAAAGATGGAGCTTGGGTATATGGAAGTCTGTTGATGGCAGGACGACCCGATGTTAAGATTTACGGTCGCGGTGTGCTTTCTTCCGGAAGACTCAATTACCGTGAATCCCATTGCATTGAAGCTATCAGTGGTAGCGATCGCATTCATTTGGAAGGTATTGTAGTGGCTGATCCCAAGTATTTTGCCGTGCGGTTGATAGGAAAGAATAATACCGTAAAATGGGTGAAAATAATCGGTGGTTGGGTATATAATTGTGACGGCATTGCAGCCTATGAAGGTTCTACCGTTTCCAATTGCTTTATTTGGGCAAACGACGATGCCATCAAGATTTATAGAAACAATATCACTTGGTCGGATATAGTGGTTTGGCAACTCAATAATGGGGGCATCATTCAAATGGCATGGACATCTTCCAATGCTACCAACGTAAAGATAAGTAGAGTAGATGTGTTGCATGCCGAATGGAATAAACCCGGATTTAACAGAGGATTGCTCAATTGCATCGGAAATTACTATCGAGAACGAGATGATGTGTCGGGATTGCAAAAGGACTGGGTAATAGAAGATGTAGTTACGGAAAATGCAGTACCGGTGGTGTTTAACATCACTCCCGATAATTTTACTCCGAATAAAATTCAAGGATTGACTCTGAAAAACTGGAACGTAAAGATGACCATGGATACAGCGTTTGAAAATGAAATTAAAGGTAAGATACCGGCTAATTCGAATATAAAACCGGAGGAGTATTTCACAGGATTTGTATTTGATAATGTGGTATTTAACGGCGTGAAACTAACAGCAGCCAATTGGCTGATTATTACCAAAACACAGGTGGAGAATTTAACGAATCCAATATTTAAATAATCTCACTTTTAGATTTTCGTATGATACCGACAAAAAGACATAGTAGTTTGATGATGATAATGCTGTATTGCGCTTGTCTTCCATTAGCTTGCATGAATTATTATGTAAGCTCTGTAGATGGTGATGATACTGCCGATGGATTGACTGTGTCCACGTCTTGGAAGTCGATGGATAAGCTGAATACTGCCGTGCTTCAACCCGGCGATTCGGTACTCTTTGCACGTGGGTCTCACTATGAGAAAACTTTCTATGTTTTACAATCCGGTACAGCCGAAAATCCGATTGTAATTAGTGCTTATGGAGATGAGTCTTTACCCGCTCCGGCATTTACCAATAAGGTATTCGAACAAGATAACTTTGGAAATTGCATCCGTGTGAAAGGAAGTCACATCATCATCGAAAACCTGTACTTTCATGAAACCACGATTTATGTGGATGGTAACTATGTAACCGACGGCGGGTGGGCAGTGTGGGAAATGGGTGCTTTGTATTTGGATAAAGGTTCGCAACATTGCATCGTGCGTAACAACGAGTTTTACGATTGTCCGGCAGCCATCCGTACCTATTGTGAGTATTCCTTGATTACCCATAACTACATCCACGATTGCAACCGCGTAATGAAAGAATGGAATTGGGGTCCCTTGGGAATTTGGTTTGGAGCCGATAATCAGGAAGCCAGCTACAATCGTATCATTAACTACAGTGCAGTGGACGAACGTATCGGTTGGGCAGGTAATTCAGAAGGCGGTGCCGATGGAGGTGCTTTTGAGGTGGATGATGCGCGTTACCCTAAGTCGAACATACATATTCATCACAACTACACGCGTGATTGTCAAGGCTTTTTGGAAGTAACGTGGACGGATGTATTGCAGAACCCGGACTATAAAGATTTTAAAATCCATCATAATATTGCCGATGATTATCAAACCTTTACTGCTGTATGGCAAGGCAAGAATTTCAGCATAGAAAATAATACGATAGTACGACGTAAGAAGAATGCAGTGGATTGGGGTGTATTTAATATCACAGGTAACGATACCAAAAATTATATCCGGAATAATATCATTGTAACGGAACAGAATATACCTATTTTCAATACAGGAATTAATACTACCTCTTTCCCGAAAAATATTATAGAGAATAATTTATACTTTGCCGCTTCAGGTACCATCAACCTTGGTAAGGAAGGTCCCGGAAAGAGCTTAGTACAAGGTAATCCTTTGTTTGTGAACTATGCAGGTGCACTCCATCCGGAGGATTATGTGCTGCAACAAGGAAGTCCGGCAGTTGGTAAAGGACAAAGCTTAGGATATCTCTTGGATTTCTTTAATGATCCGATACCTACTGATAAAACGCCTGATTTAGGTGCCATTCAAAGGCAGGATGATGCCAATGCGCTTTTGGGTCTTACTTCCGAAGGAGTGAAGATACATAGAGTCAATGATACGCACATTCTAATTCAGAATCAAGGTTTTTCAAATGAAGCATATATCTATAACCTGTCCGGCATGTTGGAAAAGACTGTGAGTTTACAAAACGGGAGTAATTGGATACAGATGTCGAATCATCAACTACATATAGTACATGTAGTTGGTACAAAAGGAAGAATTATATGAGAAGAACAACATTAAAATGGACACTTACACTCTTGGTATGTATGGTACTGCCTACAGGCTGTGTACTCAACTCAGCAACCAAATATCCTACGCAACATACCCTATCCGTAGAAACTTTGCAAGATAAGATTAAAGGGGGATGGGCAGGTCAGGTGATTGGTGTAACTTACGGTGGACCCACCGAGTTTCGCTATAAAGGTACGATGATACAAGATTATCAGCCCATTGTATGGTACGATGGCTATATCAAAAAAACGATGGAAGAAGATCCGGGTTTGTACGATGATTTGTACATGGACCTAACCTTTGTAGAAGTGTTTGAACGCTTGGGTTACGATGCGCCGATAGATTCCTTTGCGCATGCCTTTGCTCACGCAGGATACAAGCTATGGCATGCCAATCAGGCGGCACGTTACAACATTCTTCAAGGGATGAAAGCACCGGATACGGGTCATTGGTTGCATAATCCACATGCCGACGATATTGATTATCAGATTGAAGCCGACTTTGCAGGCTTGATGTCGCCGGGAATGCCGAATAATGCTTCTGACATCAGCGATAAGATAGGTCATATTATGAACTATGGTGATGGCTGGTACGGAGGAGTTTACGTAGGTGCTATGTATGCCTTGGCATTCGTCTTTGATGATATCAATACTGTGGTGAACGAGGCATTGAAGACCATACCTGTGCAGAGTGATTTTTACAAATGCATGCAGGATGTGATACAATGGCACAAGCAATATCCGAACGATTGGAAGCAGACTTGGTTTGAATTGGAAAAGAAATGGTCGTCGGAAATAGGTTGCCCCGATGGTGTGTTCGATTCCTTTAATATCGATGCAAAGATTAATGCTGCCTATATCCTGTTAGGACTTTTATACGGTAATGGCGATTATGGTAAAACCCTTGAAATTTCGACGCGTGCCGGTCAGGATTCGGATTGCAACCCGTCCAATGCCGGAGGTATATTAGGTACGATGTTGGGGTACAGCAATATCCCTGAATATTGGAGAATGGGATTGAAAGAAGCGGAAGATTTGGATTTCAAATACACGGATATGTCCTTGAATAAGGTGTATGAAATAGGCTTGAAGCATGCCAAAGACATGATTGTGCGCAATGGAGGCAAGGTAGATGCTAAACAAGTGACCATCAAGGTGCAACAGCCTGAAACCGTGCGTTACGAAAAAAGCTTTGAAAACATGCATCCCATCGAATTGAGGGAGATAAAGCAAAATATAGCGAATGAATTGGTAATTGAGTTTGAAGGAACCGGCTTTGTATTGAAGGGTGCAGCACGAAAAGTCAATGCCAATGCACCGGAAAAGGTTCTCAACGCTACCCTCTATATCGATGGAGAAGAAGTAGAGAAAGCATTGTTCCCGACCGACTTTACAACCCGTCGCTTAGAGCTATTCTGGAAGTATCAATTACCCCAAGGAAAGCATACTGTGAAAATAGTAGCAGATGATTTACCGAAAGGATATTATTTACGGGCACTCAATTGCCTGATATATACCGATGAAAGCCATTAGGCTATACCTATTCAGTTATAAGATGCTGCTTATTTCTGAAGATATAAAAACTGATAGACAAGTTTATAGGACCATAGAAAAATAAAATGTAAACGTATGAGAAACATCCTGAATGTATTTTTATTGTTTCTGGTTTCTTTCTTTTCCAAAGGAGCCACTAAAAAAGCGAATGTAATAGTTATTTTGTCGGATGACCAAGGTTATGGCGATTTCTCGTGCCACGGAAACCCCATACTGAGAACACCCAACTTGGATAAGATGCACGATGAGGGAGTACGGTTCAGCAATTTTCATGTATCGCCGCTCTCTACACCTACACGTGGACAGTTACTCACCGGCTTAGATGCCATGCACAACAAGGCAAGTACCGTACTTAACGGAAGCTGTATGATGCGTAGAGACATCATCACCATGCCCGAAGTGTTTAAAGAAAATGGGTATCAAACCGGTATCTTCGGAAAATGGCATTTGGGAGATAATTATCCCGACCGTCCGATGGACAGAGGATTTATTAAATCTCAATGGATAAAAGGCTGGGGATTACTTTCGGAAATGGAGTTCGACAACGATTATTACCGCACGCGCTATATGGATAGTCTGACGGTAGTTCAATCCGAGTTGTATTGTACCGACCTGTGGTTTAAAAATTCGATGGAATGGATGGAAGAAAAGCAGGATAATGATGAACCTTTCTTTACCTACATTGCCTTGAATGCTCCGCACGGACCTGTGTATGCACCCAAAGAAGATTACCTCTCGTATTGCAAGACCTTGGACGAAAAGACCGCCCAATTCTTAGGGATGGTACAGAACATTGATAAGAACGTAGGTAAATTGATGCAATGGTTAGATGCAAGAGGACTGAAAGACAATACCTTAGTGGTATTTATGAACGACAATGGGGGAACAGGTGGTGTAGACGTGTTTAATGCCTATATGCGCGGACAAAAAGGGGATATCTATGATGGCGGTCACCGTGCAGCTTGCTTTATCCAATATCCCGAAGGCGGATTTGGTTTGCCTCGAACGATAGATGCAGCAGCAGAAATTCAAGATTTGCTCCCTACCTTTATTGATTTGTTCGGCTTAGAGTTAGATTCTCAGCATCAATTTGATGGGGTGAGCTTGAAGCCGGTATTGAAAGGTCAAGCACTTGCCGATAGGAAGTTTGTGGTGCAGATAGGTAATCACGTAAATCCGGCCAAGTACAATTCGGCAGTGGTATGGAATAACTGGCGATTAGTAAAACAGGATGAACTCTATGATTTGACCAATGACCCGGGACAACAAACCAACGTGGCTTCTCAACATCCCGATATTGTGAATGAGATGAAGAATTACTACGAAGGATGGTGGACTACGGTAAATGATCCCAATGAAACATTTATTCCGTTGGTAGTAGGAAATCCAATCTCGAATCCGGTGATTTTAGCCAGTTCCGACTGGATAGGTACCGGTCCTAATACCCAGTGGAATGTTGCCTTAGCCAAAGACGACCCGAATGGATACTGGATTATCGATGTAGCAACAGCAGGTACCTACCGTTTGGAGCTAAGCAGGTGGCCCTTCCACCTCAATCGACCTTTGTCGGAAGTAGGTCCTTCGGTAGCTGTGGGCGGTACAAGCATTCGTCCGGGTAATTCGCTTGCCATCAAGGCGGGAGCTGTTTCACTTAATAATCAAGCTGCTGTAAGTGCAAATGCTGCTGCCAATGCTACCAAGATTACGATTGAAATAGATATGCCTCAGGGTATTAATACCTTAAAAGCCTTCTTTAAAGATAAAAGCGGGGCGTATTTGACCGGAGCGTATTATGTACGAGTTGAAAAAATTTAAACGAATTCAAATCTATTCAGTATGAACAAGATAATGCCTATAAAACATATTTTCCTACTTGCTTCGTGCTTGTGGCTGATGCATGGCTTAGCCTTAGGACAGGCAGTAAGCGGTAAAGTTACCGATGCAGCTACCCATGAAGAATTAATAGGTGCTACGGTGATGGTGAAAGGTACTACTACCGGGTCTATCACTGATTTTAACGGAGTGTACCGTATTGATGCACCCAAGGGAAGTACTTTGGTGGTGAGCTATATAGGGAAGGAAAGTGTGGAGATTAAAGTTACTTCCAATAAACACGATGTGGAACTTAGAGATAATTCTTTCTCTATAGATGAAGTTGTTGTGGTAGGCTATGGTACACAGAAAAAAGAAAGTGTGGTGGGAGCTATAGCTAATATTAAAGGTGATGATATAGCTAAGATTTCTGGTGTAACTAATGTTTCCAATGCACTTTCAGGAATGGTTCCCGGACTTACTACCTTGAACTATAGCGGTAAACCCGGTCAAGATGATGCACAATTACTCATCCGTGCCAAATCGACATGGAACGGTATGGAACCGCTTATTTTGGTAGATGGTATTGAGCGCGATATGAATAATTTGGATGCCTTTGAAATAGAAACCATCTCTGTATTGAAAGATGCTTCCGCCACTGCCGTATTTGGGGTACGAGGAGGTAATGGGGTTATCTTGGTAACTACCAAAAGGGGTAGAGAAAGTAAGCCTAACCTTCGTGTAAATGCCAACGTAGGGATGAAAACGGTATCTAAAATGCCTGAATTTGTTAACTCATATGAAGCACGCTGGATGCGGAATCAAGCTATCGAAGCACAGGTACCTGTTGACCCGACTACATGGGGATATATCACTCCGGTAGCTGAACTAAAGCATTTCAGAGATCAAGATTTACCATATCAATTTTCTGATATAGATTGGAGAGATGAAATGCTGAGAAAGCAAGTGTGGTCACAAAAGGTAAATTTAGATATCCGTGGAGGTACCAAATTTTTGAAGTATTTTAACTCTATATCGTATTTATATGATGGTGACGTATTAAATTCCCATGATTTCGGTCAAGGCTATATTCCGAAAAACGATTATGCACGGTTTAACTTCCGCTCCAATTTCGACTTCCAACCTACTCCTACAACAACATTCAGTGTAGATATAGACGGAGCTTCAGGGAAAGAAAATTCGATGGGTGCCGAAGCCTACTTGATATGGCCTGGTGTTTATGGAAAAGGTCCAGACGATTATCCCATTAGATACGAAGACGGTACCTTTGCTAATAACTTGGCAGGTTACAATATGGAAAATCCGGTTGAGTTATTAAATTATGGAGGTATGACTACCAATACACGAACAGATATTAATACCACATTTTCATTCAAACAGCAACTCGATTTTGTGACTAAAGGATTAACCTTGAATGCAAGAGTTAATTTTCAAAATTATTATTTTTCTGAAGGTCCCAATATAGCAGCATCGCGCATGGCAACAAAATACATCGATTGGCGAAGTGGTAACGAAGTGTGGAATTATCCTACAGCTTATTTGAATTCAAAACATGGTTTCGACTTTATTACACAAAAGCCGTCTATTACATCAGAAACAGCTAAGAACAATGTATATCAGAATTTGATGTATCAGACATCATTGGACTATTCAAGAAATTTTAAAGGTGGTCATGATGTAACCGGACTGTTCTTGTTTAAACGACGTGAAAGTTCTACCGGAGCAAACTTCCCTTCTTATCGTGAAGAATGGGCTGCCCGTGTGACTTATGCTTATAAAAATACCTACCTGTTTGAAACTAACGGAGCCTACAACGGTTCGGAAAAGTTCGACAAAGGACATAAGTTCGGATTCTTCCCCTCCTTGGCTGCCGGTTGGGTTCTTTCCAACGAATCTTTTATGAAGCCCACTCAATCCTATATAGATTTCATGAAACTTCGTTACTCGTGGGGTAAGGTTGGGAGCGACAACAATATACCCAAGTGGTTGTATGTGTCGCAATGGAAGCAAGTTACCAACAGTGCTAAAGTAGGATATCCTCAAGCAGGTGTTCCACCTTACACCTCTTACGATATAAGTAATATTGGTAACCCTGATGCTCGATGGGAAACGGCTACCAAGAATGACATTGCTTTTGAAGGTATATTCCTGTCGAATCTTTTGTCTGTAAATTTCGATTACTATTGGGGCAATCGTGTAGATATCTTTATGAGTGCCGAACAACGTAATATTCCGCCTTGGTTTGGTGCCGATCCGGTAGCAGCCAATATCGGACAAACCAAAGAACATGGGTGGGAATTGGAACTAAAGTTTAAAAAATCAACTTATTTTAAATTGAATTATTTTGCATCGGCAGCTATTTCATATGCTAAGGATGAAGTGATTTACCGCGAAGATCCATTCTTGTTACCGAGTTATCAGAAGAATGAAGGCTATCAAATCGGACAAACCCGCAGTTATTTAAATGAAGGGGTGATTCAATCGTGGGACGAAATGTACACAGGTGTAATGTGGCTTAATAACCCTCAGTCTATGCCGGGAAATTTCCGTCAAATCGACTACAATGCCGATGGATATATCGATGCTAACGACTGGGTGCCTTACGGATATCCCGACCATCCTCAATATACCATGAACTTTACGGTGGGTGCCGACTACAAAGGATTTAGCTTGATGATGCAGTTGTATGGAACCACCAACTCCACCCTTGCCGAATGGGTATATGAATACAGCGGTCCGTACTATGCTTCGGTCATCGAACGCGGATTGTACAACGATGTGTGGCTTCCGGGATATGACAAGAGTGGTTCGTACAAACAACCTTCTTTCATGTATTCGGCAAACAGTAACGGGAATTATTTCAATAAAGATGGAACGATGTGGCGGTTGGAAAA
>ERZ778021.817-NODE-817-length-45722-cov-6.214728_pt1 | contig 45722 bp, 40 predicted proteins | sample MGYA00375751_ERZ778021 | MGnify/ENA primary metagenome ERZ778021 (study PRJEB29350, sample SAMN05389814) | bioreactor metagenome | isolation source: Thiocyanate stock bioreactor | place: South Africa: University of Cape Town | collected 2013-08-29 ... | reverse complement strand
CGATCCTGTCGGCCCTGTCGCCGAACGCCGACGAGAACCACGACTTCTTCAGCGGGTCGGGTTCGTCGTACGTCATCGGCAAGGCCGTCGCGACCGAGGACGACGACTGGGACTTCTGATCTGACCGACGTCGTCAGACGGATGCCGCGACGCCCCCGGACTGTGCTCGATGAGCCGGTCCGGGGGCGTCGTCGTCTCCGCACCCCTCTGAGCATCATGCTCGCGCGAGCCGGTCAGGAGATCACGACGGGCCCGAAGGTCACCGGTCCCGGGCAGGAGCCGCCCTCGGATGTGTAGGGGATCTCGACCTGCAGATCCCGTGTGACGATGCCGTCGCGATCGGTGATCACCACGCGCATCGTCGTGCCGGGCTCGATGCTGACGATGCTCGTGTCGCCGACGTACGGCGGGTCCAGCGGCAGCTCTCCGCGGCCGTCGCCGTCGAGGGGGAGGGCCGCCGGGATGCAACCGCCGCCGAAACAGGCTGCGACGTCACCGACGGTCAGGGCGGCGGCGACCTCGATCGTGACGGGGCCGGGGTTGACGAAGCCGATGGCGGGACACACCGGTACCAGCGGCGCGCACGCCCCCAGTATCGCCGTCGTCGTGAGAGCGGCGAGCGCCACCGGAAGTGCACGGGTCATGGCCCTCACCCTACGGAATCGGTCGTCCGGGGATGGTCCTCTCACAGGACGCGCCCAGGCCGAGGGATTTCCTTCAGTTATGTTGAAGGAATGCTCCGCACTCCACTGTCACTGTTTCGCACCCTCGCGTTCGCCGAGGCGGTGTCGTGGACGCTGCTCATCGCGGGGCTCATCGTCCGGGCGACGACCGGGTGGGCGCCCGCGGTCACGATCGGCGGCGGCATCCACGGCTTCGTGTTCCTCTCCTATGGCGCCGCGGTCGTGCTGGTGGCCCTCAACAATCGGTGGCCGGCGGGGCCGACGGTCGTCGCCCTGATCTCGGCGATCGTGCCCTACGCCACCATTCCGGTCGAGCTCTGGGTGCACCGCCGCGGGTTGCTCGCGGGCGCGTGGCGCGTGGAGGCCGACGCCGATGCAGCGGATGCGCGCTGGTACGACGGGCCGCTTGCCTGGTTCCTGCGCCGCCCGTGGCTGCTGTTCGTCGGCATCCTCGTCGCCGTCGTCGGTGTCTTCGCCGTGCTGCTGATCCTCGGCCCTCCGGGCGGCGCCAAGGGCTGAGTGCGCGGGGCAAGACGGCTCCCGCGGCGACCGACCGGGAAAAGTCACGGGACGGCGACCCGCTGTGCGCACAGCGCATGGATAGCATGGACCGCATGACTCAGGACGGTCCCCGCTTCAGCCCGGTCATCGCGCTGCTCGCCGTCTCGGCGATGTGGGAGGAGCAGCTGGCGACGATCCTCAAAGACCTCGGCATCAGCACCCGCAAGTTCGGTCTCCTCGGTCACATCTACGCCGAGCCCGGCATCTCGTTCTCCGAGCTGGCCCGCCGCTCCCACATCACCGTGCAGTCCGCCCACACCGCCGTGCGCACGCTCGTCGACGACGGCCTCGTGCAGGACGCCACCGCCCATGCCGGCGCCGCCAGCGATCTCCACGTCACCGCGAAGGGAGCGCGGGTTCTGCAGGACGCTCGAGAGCGCCTCTTCGAGCTCGACGACGTCCTCGCTCAGCGCCTTCCCAAGGTCGCCGATTCGCTTGACGGCATCCGCGCCGGCATCGTCTGAGCGCACGGCGCGAGGTGCGGCGGCGCCGGCTCACCGCGTCGTCGACACGGTCACCGTGAACTTCGGATCGCGGGAGACCTGACGCGTCGGCCCCACGACGCGCTCGAGCGTGCCGCGGTACCGCAGCGGTGAGTTCCACACGCACCACAGCTCGCCGCCGGGCGCGAGCACCCGTGCGGCGTCGGCGAACAGACGCTCCGCGATCGTCGTGGTCAGCGCGGCACCGGAATGGAACGGGGGATTCAGGGCGATGAACGACGCGCTCGCATCTGGGCGCTCCTCCAGCCCATCGGCGCGCGCGACGTGCACGCGATCGCCCAGTGCGTTCGCGGCCACGGTCGCCTTCGCCGACGCGACCGCCGCGGCCGACTGATCGCTCGCGTACACATACGCGAACGGATGCCGTCGCGCGAGCCAGGCGCCCACGATGCCGGTGCCGCAGGCGAGATCGATCCAGGGATCCTCGCTGCTGCCGCCGCCGGGAGCGTGCGGCGCGGCGGCGAGCGCCGCCAGCAGTGCCCGGGTGCCGATGTCCAGGCGTGCGCCCGCGAAGGCCCCGCCGAAGGCGCGCACCTCCAGCTCGTCGATGCGCGACGCCGCGGGCATCGGGTCGCGGCCGTCGCGCGGGCCCCGGGCGATCAGCACCCGCGACTTCTGGCGGGCGTGAGTCACATCGACCGTGGTGAAGAACGCGCGCAGCACCTCGTTCATCGCGACGCTCATGTGCTTGATGCGACCCCCGGCCACCACGACGACGTCGGATGCCGCATGCGCCGCGATCAGTCCGGCGATATCGCGCAGGGCGTCCAACGAGCGCGGCAGGCGCATCAGCACGACGCGCGCGCCGGTGACGAGAGCCGCGTTCAGCGGGCCGGAGGAGACCTGCTCGGCCAGCCCCAGCGCGGCGGCGTTGGCGTGCAGTGCCCGTTCGCCCAGGAGGGCGTCCTGGTGCGCGCGCACCCCGGCGGCGCCGTCGTGAGCCGCACCGAGGGCGAGGGCTCCGTACGCGTCACCGATGACGGCGATCTGACCGGCCCCGGCTCCGGCGCGCAGAGCGGCCGACTCGTCGAGGATCAGGCGGTCGGCGGCATCCACCGCACCGAGTCCCTCGCCCTCGACGTCGGGCGCGCGTCGAAGCAGCTCGAACGGCATGCTCACGAACCCTCCGCGTAACGCAGGACGGCATCTGCCGGTGTGCACTCATCGCCGATGCGGATGCCGTCGGCGAGCCGTCCCGCCTCGCGCAGCTCCTGCAGCCCGTCCACGGTGCGCCGGCGCAGCTCCCACGGATCGATCGTGTTGACGTAGATCTTCGTGCCGCCCTCGAAGCCGGCGGGAGTGGAGATGCGCCACTTGAGCACCACCCGCCAGGGCATGGGCCACGGCGCGCCGGGCGGCCGGTAGTGCCACTCCTCGTTGGTCGGCACGTGCACGCCCGTCGCGGCGTGCAGCGCGTGCAGCAGGTCGGAGACGGCGCGCCGCTCGGCATCCGTGTGCTCCTGGGGCAGGTTCGCGGCCGACGTCGAGAAGATCTCGAACGCCGGGTAACGGTGACCGACGCCGGCGAAAGCGACGGCGCCGTCCGTCGCTGCGACGACGAGTCCTTCGGACACGGCCAGATCGGCGATCTCGTGCTGATACAGGCCGCGGTCGTGCGAGAGCAGGCGCAGCTCGTGATCGACCTGCGGGCCGTGGTCGTCGATCGCGACGAGCTGCTTGTGGAGGTGCTCGAAGGAGGCGCCCGCCGGCCGCAGCCAGTTCTGGAAGACGCTGACGTACGCGGCGTGCGGCTGCGCCGCCTGGATCTCCGCCAGCGCCTGCACGGTGAAGGCGACGTAGGCTGCATGCTCGTCGGGGCTCAGCGTTCCCGACGATGCCAGCTCGGCATCCGTCGTCGCGCCCTCGACGACGTGACGCCGGGCGACGACGACGTCGTGGGATCCGCCGAGCAGGTCCAGTGCCGCTTCCTCGAGGCTGGTTTCGGTACCGGCTGCGCGTGCGCGAATCTCGGCGAGCTTTTCCATGTGCACGCGTCCGACGGGATCGGACAGGTACTCCTCGGCCCACTGCACGATCTGCGCCGGCTGGCGGTAGCCGTGGTTCTCGCGCCAGTACTCGGCCGACACGATCTCGAACAGGTTGCCGAAGCGGCGGAACTCGGCGACGGAGTCGTTCAGCGCGTGCGCGGGTACCCGGCGCTCCTCCTCGAAACGCGGGCCCACCAGTCGCGCCTTCTCGGGCGTGGTCTCGAGGTAGCGATCGACGCAGAACGCGCAGAGTCGTCGATCCTCACCGGGCCCGAGGCGGTGCGCATCCTCGCGGGGTTCCGTGAGGGGACGGTTCGCGCGGCCCGGAACCGTCCAGACCCGCGTGCCGGTGAGAGGGCCGATCTGCTTGACGGTGCCGTCGGGCAGGCGCCGGATCGCTCGTGGTGCTCCGTCGCTCATGCCTCCAGCCTATCGAGGCGGAGGATACTGGCCTGATGAAGACGTTCGCGCGATGGCTGCTGGCCGCCGGCATGATGTTCGCCGGTCTGTCCCACCTGTTCTGGGCCCGTAAGGAGTTCCAGGCGCAGGTCCCCGACGTCGTCACCGATGTCCTGCCGATCGACAAGGACGGCGTCGTGGTCGCCTCCGGCGCGGTGGAGATCATGCTCGGGGCCGCTCTGGTCGTGCTGCCGAAGGAGCGCAGGCGTGTCGGCGCCCTTCTCGCCGCGTTCTTCATCGCGATCTTCCCCGGCAACATCGCGCAGGCCCGTGGATCGGCGTCCGGCCTTCGGTCTGGACAGCGATGCCGCTCGTCGGATGCGCCTGCTCTTCCAGCCGCTGCTGGTCGCCTGGGCGCTGCTCGCGACCCGCGACTGAGGCGAGCGGGGGTGGATGCCGCGGCATCCACCCCCGCATCTGCGCACCAAGCGCTCAGCGCGGGGCCTGCACCCGCACGGTTCCCGTCTCGGTGACCAGGCGCTCGCGATCCACGCGGTCGAGCTCGTGCAGGGAGCTGCCCTTGGTCTCGCGCATCGAGACCACCGCGATGAGCGTGATCGCGGCGGCGAGCGCCAGATACAGTGCGACGGGGATGTAGCTGCCCGAGGCCGACAGCAGGGCCGTCGCGATGATCGGCGCGAGCGAGCCGGCGACGATGGACGTCACCTGGTAGCCGAGCGAGACGCCGGAATACCGCATGCGGGTCGGGAACATCTCCGACATGATCGCCGGCTGAGGGGCGTACATGAAGGAGTGGATCACCAGGCCCAGGCAGATCGCCAGGATGATGATCGCCGGCTCCTTCGTGTTGAACATCGGGAAGGCGATGAAGCCCCACGCTGCCGCGCCGACCGTGCCGATCGCGTAGACGGGCTTGCGCCCGATGCGGTCGGCGAGGGCACCGACCAGCGGGATGACGATCATGTGGACGATGTGGGCGATCACCAGCATGCCGAGGATCTCGGCCGTGTTCACATCGAGGGCGATCTTCAGGTACGTGATCGAGAAGGTGACCACGAGGTAGTACATGATGTTCTCCGCGAAGCGCAGACCCATCGCGGTGAGCACGCCGCGCGGATAGCGGCGGACGACCTCAAAAACGCCGTAACGGTCGTGCTTCTGCTCCTCCGCCTCTTTCTGCGCTTCGAGGAAGATCGGCGCATCGCTGATCTTGGTGCGGATGTAGTAGCCGATCGCCACGATCACCACCGACAGCCAGAACCCGACCCGCCAGCCCCAGGCGAGGAACGCCTCCGCGGACAGGGTGCGGCTGAGCACGAGCAGCACGACGGTCGCGACGAGGTTGCCGATCGGCACGGCCGCCTGGGGGAATGACGCCCAGAATCCGCGTGTCTTGTCGGGGGAGTGCTCGGCGACCAGCAGGACGCCGCCGCCCCATTCACCGCCGACAGCGAAGCCCTGGGCGAAGCGCAGCAGCACCAGCAGTGCCGGCGCCCAGTAGCCGACCTGCTGGAAGGTCGGCAGGCAGCCCATGAGGAACGTCGCCACACCGACGAGGATGATGGCCAGCTGCAGGAGCTTCTTGCGTCCGTACTTGTCACCGAAGTGGCCGAACACGATGCCGCCCAGCGGGCGGGCGATGAAGCCGACCGCATAGGTGACGAACGCCGCGATGATGCCGGCGTAGGGGTCGTCGGACGGCGGGAACATGATCAGGTTGAACACGAGCGTGGCCGCCGTGGCATAGAGGAAGAACTCGTACCACTCGACGATCGTGCCGGCCATCGAGGCGCTGACGACGCGGCGGAGACCGGACTGCGGGGGCGTGCGGTGCGAAGCGGTCGCTGAAACCATGCGCTGATACCTCCTTGTAGAGCGCGATGCGACGAGGGATGCCGCGCCGTGGACGCTACCTGAAAAGTGATTCAGGTACAAGGTTCAGCGCTGCACAGTGCCTGTGCACGCGTGCACCGACGGGCGCACGCAGGCTCCGCTATGCGCGTCGACGCACGTACCGGTGCTCGGGGCGCCCCGTGGTGCCGTAGCGCAAACGCACGTCCACGATCCCGCGGGTCGCCCACGTCGCGAGGTGGCGCTGCGCAGTGGCGCGCGAGACACCCGCCCGGTCGGCGATCTCCGCCGCCGAGCGCGCCCAGGATCACCCGCTCGGTCGCCGATCGTGACACTGACGACGTGTCGCCGCCCGCGTGCAGGATGCCGAGCGCTCGATCGATCTCGTCCTGCGACACGCTGCGCTCCTCGTCGAGCACGTTGCGAAAGCGCGCGTAGCGATCGAGGACCTCCACGAGGGCGCGCCGCTCGAACGGCTTCACGAGGTAGCCGAGCGCTCCGGCGCGCAGGGCGCGGAGCACCGTCACCGCGTCGGTCGCGGCCGAGAGCACGAAGGCGTCGATCGGGTTCTCGCGGACGAATGCGATCCCGTCGCCGTCGGGCAGGTACGCGTCGACGAGCAGAAGATCGGGCTGTTCTGTGCGGACGGCGGCGGTCGCGTCGGCGAGCGTGCGCACCGGTGCGAGGGCGTGGTAGCCGGGGCGCTCGGCCAGAACGCCGCACAACCGGGCACCGAACAGCGCCCCCGTGAGCGCGGACGTTCCCGCGGCCTCGATGAGCCAGACATCGCCCCCACGGCGGCGCGCCAGCTCGCGTGACAAGGGAAGGCCGACGCCGAGTCCGTGCACCCGGTCGGCATCGGGAGCGGGTCGACGCCCGCGCGAGAAGAGATCCGCTTCGGCGTCCACACCGGCGCAGGAGTCGGCGACGGTGAGGAAAGCGCCTCGCACTGCGGCATCGCGCCCGTCGAGATGGCACGCGCCTCTCATTGGCGATGCTCGCCGTCGGCGTGCTCGTCGGGGTGATCCCGCTCGCCGCCTGAGAGAGGTCACGGCACGACCGACGGCATCAGCTCCCGTCGGCCGTGCCGTCGTCGCCGGAGTGGGGACGCACGCGCACGATGTTCGTCGTCTCGTCGATGTCGGCGACGCCGGGGTAGGCCTTCACGAAGTCGGAGAAGGACCGGTGCCCCAGCGCCTTCTCGCTGAAGGACGGATCCATCCGCTTGAGCAGGTTCTTCACCGCCGACAGGTGCACCCACTCGTCGTCGGTGCGCTCCTGCTCCAGACGCAGCGCACGCCCGAGAAGCTCAGCCGTCGGGTCTTCGGTCTTCTTGCGTCGGCGCGACGAAGAGGGGGCCGAGGTGGCGGCGGCATCCGCCTTCTTCTGGGTCGCAGCCGACGCGGGCAGCACCACTCCGGGCAGCGAGTCGTAGGAGTCGAACTGGTCGCACGCCGCCGCGAGGGACTTGGCCGTCGAACCGGCCACGCCGACACCCACCACGACGCGTCCGAGACGCTTGCAGCGCTGCGCGAGCGGGACGTAGTCGCTGTCTCCGGCGACGATGACGACGTGGGTGAGGTCGGGCAGGCGGAACATGTCCTCGACGGTGTCGACCGCCAGGCGGATGTCGGCGCCGTTCTTCGCGTACGCCGCCGCGGGGAACAGCTGCACGAGGTCGACGGCGCGGGCCACCAGCTGCGAACGGTAGAGCGCGTTGACCGGCGACGACCAGTCGGCATAGGCGCGCGTGAGCACGAGGGTTCCGAAGGAGGCCGCGTAGTCGATGATCGCCCCGACATCGATCGTGGCATCCTTCAGACGCTGTGCGATCTCGGGGGCATCGGGGTCGGCGATGATCTTCTGGCGGTCGGCGGCGTAGGAGTTGCGCCCGTGCACGCGGTCGTACCAACTCATGACGATGTTGTCGAAGTCGAGGTAGACGGCGACGCGGTTACCCTGCAGTTCGATCATGTCAGCGCACCTTCGGGTAGGTCACGCCGAGCTGGCCTCGCACGTCGTCGAGCGCGTGCATGATCGCGATCGACTCCGCGAACGGCAGCAGGTCGCTGTCGGTGCGCCCCTCCCGCAGCAACCGCTCGGCGGCGAGGGCCTGGAACTGCATGCCGCGGCCATCCACCTCAGAGCGGTACTCCTCGATCACGGTGCCGTCGGTCGCGGTGACCCGGAAGGAGGTGGGCTCGTACCAGACGCGATCGATGTCGATCCGCGCCTTCGTGCCGACCACGTGGGCCGTGTTCGGGCCGGCGGCCCGCGAGCTGGTTGCGATCGACGAGACCGCGCCGCCCGCGTGGACGGCGGCGATCGCGACCTCGGTGTCGGCTCCGGTGTCGCCGAGGCGGCCCACGGCACGGATCTCGGTCATCGGCCCGAGCACGTCCCACGCGAAGGAGACGGGATAGATGCCGAGATCCAGGAGGGCGCCTCCGCCGAGTTCGAGCGCGTTCAATCGATGCGCCGGGTCGGTGGGAAGCGACTGCGTGTGGTCGGCGATGACGGCGCGCACCTCGCCCAGCGTGCCGTCGGCGATGAGCTCACGGATGCGGACCATGTGCGGCAGATACCGCGTCCACATCGCCTCCATCGCCAGCAGTCCGCGCCCGGCGGCGATGTCACGGATCGCGATGGCCTCATCGGCATCCAGCGTCACGGCCTTCTCGATGAGAACGTGCTTGCCGGCCTCGAGCGCGAGGATCGCGTGCTCTCGGTGGTGGCTGTGCGGCGAGGCGACATAGACGATGTCGACGTCGGGGTCGGCGACGAGCTCCTCGTACGACCCGTGCGCGTGGGGGATGTCATGGTCGGCGGCGAACGCGCGCGCCGACTCCGGACGGCGCGATCCGACCGCGGTGACGGTGAGACCCGCCGTCCGCAGGTCCTTTGTGAACGCATGGGCGATGCCGCCCGTGGCGAGGATTCCCCAGCGGATGGGCGCGGTCGGCACAGTCGTGCCGGGGGCGTTGTCGGTCATGCGACGAGCCTAGCCGCGCGCGCGTAGGCTCAAGCCGTGAGTGCCGACACCGAGGCGTCGATCGCCCGATTCCGTGAGCTGCTGCAGATTCCGACCGTCTCGCACGCCGATGAGCGCCTCGTGGATGCGGATGCGTTCACGCGCTTCGTCGACACGTTGGCGCGCTTGTATCCGACAGCGCACGCCGCTCTCGAGCGTGAGGTCGTCGATGGCCACTCCCTGCTGTTCCACTGGGCCGGCAGCGGCGGCACGGCGGATCCGCTCGTGCTGATGGCCCACATCGACGTCGTCCCCGTCGTGGAGGAGGAATGGGAGCACCCGCCGTTCGGCGCCGAGGTCGTCGGCGAAGGGAAGGATGCCGAGATCCACGCGCGCGGCACCATCGACGACAAGGGCGCCCTCGTGGCGATCATGGAGGCGGTGGAGGAACTGGCCGCGGAGGGCTACGCGCCCACCCACGACGTCTATCTCTCCTTCGGCCACAACGAGGAGACGGCGGGCGGAGGCGCGCGCGCGATCGTGGCGCTGCTGCGGGAGCGCGGGGTCACACCCGCTCTCGTCCTCGATGAGGGCGGCGCCGTCGTCGAGGGCGCCGTCCCGGGCGTCGCGGTGCCGACCGCGATGGTCGGGGTCGCCGAGCGCGGCGTGCTGACACTGCGGCTGACCGCGCGCGAGAGCGGAGGGCACGCGTCCACGCCGCCCGCCTTCCCCGCGACGGCGCGGCTCGCCCGTGCGATCGATCGGGTGCGGCGGCATCCGTTCCCCGCTCGCATCGCCCCGCCCGTGCGCGCTCTGTTCGCGACGCTCGCCCCGCACGCCGCACAGCCGCTGCGCACCGTCTTCGCGAATCTCGGAGCGCTCGCCCCGCTGGCCGCGCGGGTGTTCGCGGGCTTCGGGCCCGAACTGAACGCGATGGTGCGGACGACCGCCGTCGCGACCGAGCTGTCGGGCGCCCCGGGCGAGAACGTGCTCGCGACCACGGCGCGTGCCTCGATCAACATCCGCCTGCTGACCGGCGACACCGCCGCCTCGGCGACGGCGCGGATCCGCCGCATCGTGGCCGACCCCGCCGTCGAGATCGAGGTGCGCCACGGGTCCGACCCCTCGCCGGTCTCGTCCTGGCGCGGCGAGCCGTGGCGGCGCATCGCGACCGCCGTCCACGACGCCCTGGGCACCGACATCGTGACGACGCCGTACATCCAGCTCGGGGCGAGCGACAGCCGCTGGTTCACGGCGATCAGCGCGCACGTCTACCGCTTCACGCCCTTCCACCTGACGCGCGGTGAGCGCGACGCGCTGCACGCGCACAACGAGCGCATCCGCGTCGAGTCGTGGCTGAACGGCATCCGTTTCTACCGCGCGCTGCTCACCGCCAGCTGAGCCGCGCGCGCATCGCCGCAGATCTTCACGTACTCCGCATCGGATCGGGTGAAACGGTGCGGAGTTCGTGCGATCCTGCGGAGTTGGTGGGTGGGTGGCTGGGTGGGTGCGCCCGCGGAAGCGGCGGCTGCCGCCTCAGGCGGAGAGCGCCTTCGTGATGCGGGGGAGCGAGACCGGCTCGGCGGTGCCGAGCGCCTGGGCGAACAGGCTCACGCGGTACTCCTCGAGCAGCCAGCGTGCGTGCGCGATCGCCGGCGGCGCCTCGGCGGCAAGGGGGAGCGCACCGCCGGCCTCCGCGTAGAGTGCCGCCGCGCGTTCGAACTCGGTCAGACGCTGGCGATCCCGGCCCGGATTGTCGGCGAGCGCACGCACCCGCTCCAGGGCGCCCTGCAGGTAGCGGGGAAGATGACGCAGTCGATCGAGGCCGGTGCGCGCGATGAATCCGGGGTAGATGAGCCCGCTGAGCTGTGCTTTCACGTCGCCGAGTGCAGCCAGCAGCGTCATGGCGTTCTGCGACTTCACGGCACGCTCGACGTCGCGCTGCAGCGTCAGGATGCGTGCCGTCAGAGAGACCGCCTGGAACAGCTCGTCGACCACGGCCGACGACAGGGCGTTGCGCACGGCGGCGAACTGCTCGGGCGTGCGGACACCGCCCGGGGCGACGCGCGCCATCACCGCGTCCGCGACGGCGACGCGCGCATCCTCGATGAGCGCTTTCGCGGACGGGTAGGGTGACGCTGCGAGCGAGAGCTTCTCGGGAGCGGTCAGATGCTCGAGCACGTACGCGCTCGGCGAGGGTACGGCGAGCAGCAGCAGGCGACGGACACCGGCGTGCGAGAGGCGTGCGGCACGCTCGGGAGTGGACTCGATGCGCAGGGCGACGGCATCCTTCTGGTCCACCAGCGCGGGATAGCCGCGCACGACGCCGCCGGCGACCTTCGTGTCGACGACCTCGGGCAGCGTGCCGAGATCCCACGTCAGAATGCCGTCGCGCTCGACGATCTGCGGTGCCCCCGGGGCGGATGCCGTCGCCGACGCGTCGCGGGAAGACATCCCCGAGGTGGACACCCCTGAGGCTCGGGCGACGCGCCCGGCGGGCTGCTGCTCACGCGTGAGCGTGCGGGCGACCTGTTCGCGGGCGCGGCCGGCGAGTCGGCGCTGCAGCTCGGCGAGGTCGCGGGAGGTGCCGACCGTGCGCCCGCGGTGATCGACGGCCCGGAACGTCATCAGAAGGTGTGCGGGCACCCGCTCGAGGTCGAACTCGTCGGCGGTCACGGGCTGGTTCGCCACGCGCTGGATGCGGGCGGCGAGAGCGCTGCGCAGCGACTGGGGCGGCAGGCCGTCGTGGTGCTCGGGCCCGGCCGACGCCAGGTCGTCGCCGAGCTTCGCAGCCCAGTCGGCGGCGGGCACCACGTGCCTGCGGATCGCCTTCGGCAGCGCTTTCAACAGTGCCGTCATCAGCTCCGACCGCAGTCCCGGCACCTGCCAGTCGAAACCGTCGGGGCGAAGCGCCGCCAGCAGCGGGAGCGGCACGACCACGCTGACGCCGTCCTCGGGGCTACCCGGTTCGAACCGGTACGCGAGCGAGAGCACCTGGTCGCCCTGCTGCCAGCGTCCCGGGAACGCGCGTTCGTCCGAGCGTGACGCGTCGCCCTGCAGGTCCGCCTCGGTCATGTCGAGCAGCCGCGGCGTGCGGCCGGAGGCGTCACGCCACCAGGTCTCGAACGAGCGCGCGTCGAACACGTCGTGCGGCAGGCGTGAGTCGTAGAACGCGAACACGGCCTCGTCGCCCACGAGGATGTCGCGGCGGCGCTCCCGCTCCTCCACCTTCTCCAGACGGCGGCGCAGGTCGAGGTTCCGCCGCTCGAACGCGGTGAGGCGCTTGTCGAGGTGCTGGCTGTTCCAGTCGCCGTCCACGAGCGCGTGCCGCACGAACAGCTCCCGCGCGAGTGGGCGGTCGATGCGGGCCAGCTGCACGCGGCGGCGCGGGATGATCTCGACGCCGAACAGGGTGACCTTCTCCGCGGCCACGGCGGCCCCGGCATCCTTCGACCAGTGCGGATCGCTCAGCTGGCGGTGCGCGAGATCTCCGGCGAGCTCCTCCGCCCAGGCCGGATCGATCGCCGCGACCGTGCGGGCGAACAGGCGCGACGTCTCGACGAGTTCGGCCGCCATGACCGCGTCGGGGGTCGCCTTGCGCAGCCCCGAACCGGGGAAGATCGCGAACGATGCCCCACGCGCCCCGCGGAAGGTCGCGATCGGCTTGCGCTTGTCGCCCCCGGTGCTCTTGGCGACACCGACGGAGCGGGTGTCGAGGATGCCGATGTGCGAGAGCAGACCGGCCAGGATCGCCCGGTGCACGCGCGCGGGGTCGGCGGCGGCGCCGTCGGAGGTCGAGCCCGTCTTCACACCCATGAGCTGGCGCAGCTGTCGGTGGACGTCGGCCCACTCGCGCACGCGGACGTAGTTGAGGAACTCACTGCGGCACAGGCGTCGGAAGGCGCTGGAGCCGAGGTCGCGCTGCTGCTCCTGCAGGTGGTTCCAGAGGTTGAGAAGGGTGAGGAAGTCGCTCGTCGGATCGGTGAAGCGTGCGTGCAGCCGGTCCGCCTGCTCGCGGGCTCCGGGGTCCTCGGCCGACGGTCGCTCGCGGACGTCCTGGATGGAGAGTCCGGCAACGATCGCGAGCACGTCGGGCAGCACCTCGAGGCGGCGCGCCTCGATGAGCATGCGCGCGAACCGGGGGTCGATCGGCAGGCGGGCGATCTCCCGTCCGAGGGAGGTGAGCCGGCGCGACGGCGAGACGGCGCGCAGTTCGCTGAGCAGGTCGAACGCCGCCTTCACGCCGCGGCTGTCGGGCTTCGTCAGGAACGGGAAGTCCTCGATGTCGCCGAAGCCGAGGGCGAGCATCTGCAGGATCACCGACGCCAGCGAGGTGCGGAGGATCTCGGGCTCGGTGTACTCGGGCCGTGAGAGGAAGTCGTCCTCGCTGTAGAGGCGGATCGCGATGCCGTTCGAGGTGCGTCCGGCGCGGCCGGAACGCTGCTGCGCCGACGCCTGCGAGACGGCCTCGATCGGCAGTCGCTGGATCTTCGACCGCGCGCTGTAGCGCGAGATGCGCGCCGTGCCCGCATCGATGACGTAGCGGATGCCGGGAACGGTGAGGCTCGTCTCGGCGACGTTGGTCGCCAGGATCACGCGGCGACGCACGCCGGCGAGCGTGGAGCGCTCGAACACGCGGTGCTGCTCGGCGGCGGAGAGCCGACCGTACAGGGGGAGGACCTCGGTGGGACGGGTGTCCTTCGCGTACATGCCGCGGATGGCATCCATCGCGTCGCGGATTTCGGCCTCACCGGGAAGGAAGACGAGCACGTCGCCGTCGGCCTCGCGGTCGAGTTCGCGCAGCGCCGCCATCAGCGCGTCGACGTCGTCACCGTCGGTGGGCGTTTCGACTCGGCCCTTCGGGTCTCGCGCGGCGGTCGGGGTGTCCTTCGGGTCTCGCGCGGAGGTCGGGGTGTCGGGGACGTGCGGGCGGTAGCGGATCTCGACCGGGTAGGTGCGCCCGGAGACCTCGACGATCGGGGCGGGTGTACCCGCGGAATCCGCGAAGTGCTTCGCGAAGCTCTCCGGATCGATCGTCGCCGACGTGATGATGAGCTTCAGGTCGGGGCGCTCGGGCAGGACGCGCGCGAGGTAGCCGAGCAGGAAGTCGATGTTCAGCGAGCGCTCGTGGGCCTCATCGATGATGATCGTGTCGTAGCGACGCAGCAGGCGGTCGCGGTGGATCTCATTGAGGAGGATGCCGTCGGTGACGAGCGCGATCTGGGTGTCCTCCGACACCTGATCGGTGAAACGCACCTTGTAGCCGACGGCGCCGCCGAGCGGCACGTGCAGCTCCTCGGCGATGCGCTCGGCGATCGTGCGTGCCGCGATGCGGCGCGGCTGGGTGTGCGCGATCTTCGTGCGCCCGAGCTCCAAGCAGATCTTCGGCAGCTGCGTCGTCTTGCCCGATCCGGTCGCACCAGCCACGATCACGACCTGATGGCCCGCGATGGCGCGCACGATCTCCTCGCGTGCCGCGCTGACAGGCAGCTCCGGCGGATAGGAGATCACGGGGACGACGGGAGGCATAGCCCTCCATCGTATTGCGTGCGCGTCAGCGCGCGGCGGCGCCCGCGGCGTCGACGGCGGTCTCGGGCGCCGAGCGGAACCCCGACACCTCGACGATGGCATCGAAGTAGGCGAGGAGGGCGTTCGGGATGTCTCCGAGCGGGGTGGAGAGCACGACAAGGCTCAGCTTCTTGGAATCCGGCACGGGGTACCAGTAGTGCGCGACCAGTCGCCGTCTCGTGAACGTCGCACCGTCCTCGACCTCGACGGACTCGTCCACGCGATGCGTGCGGACCACCTCGCCATCCGTGAACGGACGACGAACGGCGGTGCCGGCCATCTCGGGCGCGATGGTCGGCAGAGCCTCTTCGAGCACCGACAGCACGCGCTGCGGGTTCGTCCCGATGGACGGGCTCATGTGGAACCGATCGTCATCGAACAGCGTCAGCATCGCCGACATCGGCTCGTTCGGAGACAGTTCGGTCTGGAGCAGGAGGAGCCGACCCTGGGCGTCACGGGCGGCGCGCGCCGCATCGACGAGGTCGTCGCGCATCCGGCGACGCGGTGTCGCGTTCTGGTCGGCGGTGCCGAGCGTGCCGCGTGCGATATCGGTGGCCGAGGCCCGCGCGTTCTCGTCGCTGTCCAGCGCCACCGGCCACCAGGTGCCGATGAGGCGGAACACGAGCTCCGGGGCGGCGTCCGGGCTCACAGCTTCTCGAGGTCTACGCGGGCGAGGGTGACGCCGCCGTCGTACAGCGCCGTCACGTCGCTCGGGAGCCCCGCGACCGCCGTGGAGAGGTCGACGATCTTCTCCTCGTCGGCGGCATCGCGCGCGATCACGGTCACGGTCTCGATGCTCGCCGACGTGGTGTCGCGGATCGCGACGAAGATCGCCACGAGGCGGTCGGTCGTGACCGGCTCATCGGCGGCGACCAGCACGCTCACCGACAGGGTCTTCGCCATGCCGGAGGTGCTCACGGTACCCAGCGGGTCCTCCACCCCCGGGTCGGCCGCCGAGATGGCGGAGTAGACGCTCTGCAGATCCACGTCGGTTCCTTCCTGTGATGCGCTGGACGCGGCGGGCCCGCCGCCTCCGGTGCACGCGGTGAGTGCGGTCACGGCCAACACCGCAGCGGCGGCCGCGATGACGAGTCGAGACGATCCGAGCATCATTTCTCCTGCCAGGAGTAGTAGGTCGTGTCATAACCGTACGTGTCGTCGTCGCCGATGAAGTACGCGTTGAGGTCGTCCTGCGTGGCGGGCGGCACCCGATCGATCTGGCTCTGCAGCGTCGAGTTGTAGGCGGCGGCGTTGTGGATGCCGCCGACTCCCTGAAACGCCAGGGGAGACGGGCTGTTGATGGTGGTCCAGTTCGGCCGCTGCTGCGCATATCCGCCGCGGCCGAGGGAGATCACCGAGTCGAGTCGCGGCACCAGGTCGCCGTCGTGCTGCACCGAGACGACGGTCGTCGAGGACGGGATGGGCATGCTGTCGATCGGCGCGCCGGCGACCACGACCGCATCCCAGTTGTAGTCGGAGTTGTAGGCCGCGAGGTGGCCCGCCATGATCCCGCCTTGGCTGAAGCCGACGAGCATCACCGGATCGTCCGGTCCGACCCCGGCCTGCTGCATCGCCTGCAGGACCGCGCGCTCGTACTGCGAGCGCAGGGAGGGGGTGAGCATGAGGGCCAGGTTGCTGTCGAGGTCGTTGACCGCGCCCTGGTCGCCGTTTAACCGGGACAGCCACTCCTGCGTGCTGGGCAGCGCGACTCGCCACCGTACGACGCCGTCGGCGTCGACGACCTTCGTGACCTTGATGACGGTCTCGTCGGCGCTGTCTTCGGTGTGGTGACCGAGGGAGTCGACGTAGCCCGCATCCTTGATGGCGTGCGCGAGGTCGGTCGGCTCGCCCTGCGAGCCTCGCTTCTCCCGGCGGGTGCGGTCGTACTCGCTCACCTGGGGGGTGGGCTTGAGCACGTCCGACAGGATGCTCGCGAGCAGGAACCCCGCCAGGAGGCCGACCACCAGCGCAGCGATCAGCGGGCCGATCACGGGGATGAGCGACAGCAGCGCGTACACGAGGGCGAGGATCAGGACCGTGCCCACCAGGGCGAGCACGGTCGAGACGAGCCGCTGGAGCTCGTCCCACAGATCCTGAAGGAAGTCGCCGACCCACGTCGCCAGGTCGGCGAAGAACGAGCCGAGGCCCTCGAAGAAGCTGCCGACGCGATCGAGCCAGCTCTCGTTGGTGGCGTCGATCGCACTGTCGATGAGCGACATTGCACGCTGGGCCGCGGCCTCCATGTCGCGGCGCGCCTGCTCGTGAGCCTCGCGTGCCGCCGACGCGGCGTCGTCGTAGCGGCGGGCGGCAGCACGCGCCTCGGCGAGCTGACGCTCGGCCGCTTCGATGTTTCCGGCGGGGGCCGTCGACTGCTCGAGGATGCGGAGCTGACGGTCGTACGCGGACACCTGCGTGTCGGCGCTGCCGGCGTGTCGCTCGGCGTAGGCCTCGCTCGCGTCGGCGTCGTCGGCCTTGCGGTGGGCCTCACGCAGGGCGGCCGCGTACTCCACGAGCGCGTTCGCCGTGCCCGCGTAGCGTCCATACGCGGCGCTGAGATCGCCGGCCACCTGTCCGCTGCGCTCGCGGATCGCATCGAGCGAGCGGGCCGTGCTGGCGTACGCGAGCGCACGCAGGTCGTCGGCGGCGCGTTCGATACGGCTCGCCGACGAGACGTACGTCGATGCCCGCTCGGCGAGGGCCTCGGGCTTTCCGGGGAGCGCCATCAGTTGTCTCCCGTCGCCGGCGGGGTCGGGGCGGGCCCGGGCGATGGACTGGGACTGGGACTCGGGGTCGGAGCGGATGCCGGCGGCACCGTGCTCTTGTCGACCTCGGAGTCAAGGTCGTTCGCGGCGGCGTGATCGCCCTTCGCCGACTGCTCGAGAGAGGCCGCGAGCTCGGTGTCGAGGTCCTCGAAGGTATCGACGACGGCGCGCAGGTAGTCGGCGATGAAGGTGAGGTTCTCCTCGAGTTTGCCCCGGGCGATGTCCCACTTGCCGCCGAAGTCGCGCACCTTTCCTGCCAGTGCGTCGTGGCCGGTGTATCCCGCCGTCTCGTCGGCGATGCGCTCGGATGCCGAGAAGTCTCCCGCGATCCGCTCGGCGCTCGACGCGCTCGCCAGCACCTCACCGACATCGATCTTCAGGTCGCTCATGTGTCCGCCTCCCTGCCCGACAACCTAAGCGAACCCTCCGACGGCGCGCGATGGGCAGAACAACCCATGCCGGTGGATGCCGCGGCATCCACCCGCACCGTCGCCGGCCCCGCCTACGCTGGAGACATGACGATCCCCCTCCTCACCCTCAACGACGGACACACCATCCCGCAGCTCGGCTTCGGCGTCTTCAAGGTCGATCCCGCGCAGACCGAGCGCATCGTCAGTGACGCCCTCGAAGCCGGCTACCGCCACATCGACACCGCGGCCATCTACGGCAACGAGGAAGGCGTCGGACGTGCCATCGCCGCCAGCGGCATCGCGCGGGACGAGCTGTTCATCACGACGAAGCTCTGGAACGACCGCCAGGCCGGAGACGAGCCCTTCGCGGCGATCGACGAGAGTCTCGCGAAGCTGGGCCTGGACGCCGTCGACCTGTACCTCGTGCACTGGCCCGCGCCGGCCAACGGCAACTACGTGAATGCGTGGGAGAAGATGGTGCAGATCCGCGAGGCCGGCAAAGCCCGCAGCATCGGTGTCTCCAACCACCTGCCGTCGCACCTGTCCGAGATCATCGCCGCAACCGGCGTCACGCCGGCCGTCGATCAGATCGAACTGCACCCGGCCTACCAGCAGCCGGACGTCACCTCATTCGCGAAGGAGCACGGCATCCTGATCGAGGCGTGGGGTCCGCTCGGACAGGGCAAGTACCCGCTCTTCGACGAGGCGCCCGTCGCCGCGGCGGCCGCGACCCACGGCAAGACTCCCGCGCAGGTGGTCCTCCGCTGGCACATCCAGCAGGGCCACATCATCTTCCCGAAGTCGAACAACCCCGAGCGCATCCGAGAGAACCTCGACCTGTTCGACTTCGAGCTGAGCGCCGACGAGCAGTCGGCGATCACCGCGCTCGAGCGCGGGGGTCGTGTCTCCGCGCACCCCGACGAGGTCAACTGACCCACGGGCACCCGTGCGCCGCGCTCACTCGCTGAGCCGGCGGTAGCGCTCCAGGCGCCGTCGCCCCGCGACGTCTGCGCGCGCGGCGGAGGCTGAGGCGAGCGCGTGCAGCGCGGTTTCGGCCTCGGTCGCGTCGAGGTCGACGCCGATGGCGACGAGTTCGCCGATCTCGGGCGGTGACGGCAGTGCGGACACGTGGATCGACCAGCCGACGACGTCGACGAGATAGCCGTGATCGCGGCCGGCGCCTTGCACGCGCACCCGCCCCTTGAGGCGATACGCCCCGCGGGGCGGGTGCTCGAGCAGATCGACGAGCGCCGAGGGCGACACCGGCGCGCGCAGCGGCACGGAGGCGGAGCGTGCGTGCTCATGCGCGTGGTGGCCGGGGCCGTGGTGGGCCTCGCGAGTGATGCGCGCGAGCGGCAGCTCGTCGATCGGGTCGTCGCGATCGGCCACGTCGAACACGAGGGCCGGGTCGATCGCTCCGGCGCGCGCCGTGGTCAGGTGTGCGCGGGGATTGCGTGAGCGCACACGCCCGGCGATCCGCGCGATCGTCGATGCCCGCTCGGATGCCGGCAGCAGATCGGTCTTGCCGATCACCACGAGCGACGCGGTCGCGTAGCGCGCAGGCACATCGTCGCCGGAGTCGATCGTCGTGAAGTGGTTCGGGGCGTCGATCACGTCCACCACGCCGCCCGGGCGTACGCGGGCGACGCCGCTGAAGCGGATCAGCCGGGCGAGCGCGGCGGGCTCTGCGACGCCGCTGGCCTCCACGACGATGGCGTCCAGGCGCAGCCGCGGATGGGCCAGCCGGCCCAGCGCATCGTCGAGTCCGCCCGCGTCCGGCAGGCAGCAGACGCAGCCACCGGAGATCGCGGCCGCCTCATCGACCTGACCGGTCACGAGGGCGGCATCCACGTTGAGGGCGCCGAAGTCGTTCACGACAACGCCGAGGCGAGCGCCGGGCGTGCGCAGCAGGTGGTTGACGAGGCTCGTCTTCCCCGCGCCGAGGTGGCCTGTCACGGCGACGACGGGAACGCGGCCTGCCGCGGTGCCGGCGGGTTCGCGTGTGTGCGGCATCCGTCCTCCCGCACACACCCTATCGAGAATCGTTCTCGATAGGTGCTAGACCCACCCTTGCATCCAGTTGTGCAGGCGGTAGAAGTCGTAGGGCACCTGCGTCGCAGACCACAGCGGGTACCAGAACGCCGACAGCACGACCGCCGCGACGAGGAAGACGATCACGACCCGCTGCCCGGCCAGCCGACGCTCGTGCAGCGCGTGCGCCGCTCCGGTGATCTCTCGCAGTGCGAACGTGAGCGCCAGCAACAGGAACGGCCAGATCACGATCGTGTAGAACTGGAACACCGTGCGCTCGGGGTACATCAGCCACGGCAGCCAGGTGGCTGCGATGCCGACCAGCACCACCGCGTAGCGCCAATCGCGAGCGACGGCGAAGCGGTAGACCAGGTACAGCGCGGCGATGACCGAGGCGTACCACAGCAGGGGGTTCGGCATGCTGTACAGCACCTGCAGGCAGCCGTTGTCGCCGCTGCAGCCGTTCTTGCCGTCAGGGCTGGAGAACGCGTACATGGACGTCGGACGCCAGAGGAACGGCCACGCCCACGCCGCACTGGAGTAGCTGTGCGGGGAGGACATGCCCGCCATCGAGGCGTAGATGGTCTCGTGGTACTTCCACAGACTCTGCAGGGGAAGCGGCACCCAGGAGAAGAACCCCGTGGCGGGGCTGATCTCGGCGACCTTGCGGTCGTAGCCGCCGTCACTGAACAGCCATCCGGCCCACGACCCGAGGTACACGACGAAAGCGACCGGCACGAGCAGCACGAAGGAGGCGAGCCCCTGCCGCACGGCATCCATCGGCCAGAAGGTGACGCCGAGTCGTCGACGTTCGAGTGCATCGGTGACGACCAGGTAGAGCCCGATGGCCGCGAGGACCCATACCCCCGACCACTTCACCGCCGTCGCCGCACCCGCGGCGGCGCCGGCCGCAATGACCCACGGTCGGTTCCAGAGCACGGCTCCCCAGGCGAGGGGGGCGTCGTCGACCCGGCGGGCGACGATCGCAGCGGCGAGGCGGTCCAGATGGCGTCGACGGTCGAGAAGAGCGAACCAGAAGGCCAGCAGAATGAAGAAGGCCAGGAACACGTCGAGCAGGCCGACGCGGCTCATGACGATGCCGAGGCCGTCGATCGCGAGCAGGAACGAGGCCACGGTCGCGAACACCGTCGAGTTCGTCAGCGTCTTAGCGACGAGGAAGAGCAGCAGCACGAGGGCCGTACCGAACAGTGCCGCCATCGCGCGCCACCCGAAGGAGCTGTCGGGTCCGAACAGCCACATGCCGAATCCGATGAGGTACTTCCCGAGCGGGGGATGGACGACGAAGCTCGGATCGGTCGTGAAGATGTTCGGCTCACCCGCCGCGAATCGCGCATCGGCGCCGTCGGGCCAGCTCGCCGCATAACCGAGATTCCACTGACTCCAGGCGTCCTTCACGTAGTAGGTCTCGTCGAAGACCAGCACGTGCGGATGCCCGAGATTCCAGAAGCGCAGGATGCCGGCGAGCAGCGTCACCAGCAGGGGAGCGAGCCATCCGTACAGCCGCTGGAGTCGCGGCTCGGCCGCGACGCGTTCGCGCCAACGGTCGTAGACCGACCGGCGCACGGGCGACAGCAGCGGCGGGATCGGCTCGGCGGTGGTCGACACGGCCACCAGCCTAAGCTGAAGCGGTGATCATCCTCGGCGCGACTCCGATCGGAAATCTGGGCGACGCCTCGGCGCGGTTGGTCGCTGCGCTCGAGCAGGCCACCGTCATCGCCGCCGAGGACACCCGCACGACCCAGCGACTGCTCCAGGCGCTCGGCATCGCCAACCGGCCTCGTCTGGTCGCGCTGCACGACCACAACGAGAAGCAGCGTGCGGCCGAGCTCGTCGCCCGCGCGCGGGAGGAGGACCTCCTCGTGCTGAGCGATGCGGGCATGCCCACGGTCAGCGACCCCGGGTACGGTCTCGTCGCCGAGGCCGTCGCGCAGGGCGTCGCCGTCACCGCTCTGCCGGGACCCAGCGCCGTGGTCACCGCACTGGCCGTCGCCGGGTTGCCGACCGATCGCTTCACCTTCGAAGGGTTCCTGCCGCGCAAGGCCGGAGATCGTGCGCGCGCTCTCGCGCTCGTGGCGAGCGAGCCGCGCACGATGGTCTTCTTCGAAGCGCCCTCGCGTCTGGCCGAGACCCTCCACGCCATGGCCGCCGCCTTCGGCGCCGACCGGCCCGCGGCCGTCTGCCGGGAACTCACGAAGCTGCACGAGGAGGTCGTCCGCGACGGCCTGGCGGCTCTCGCCGAGTGGGCGCAGGCCGGGGTCCGCGGGGAGATCGTCGTCGTGGTTGGCGGCGCGCCGGCCCGAGAGGTGTCGGCCGAGGATGCCGTCGCGCAGGTGCAGGCCCTCGTGGCCGACGGCATCCGCCTGAAGGATGCGAGCGCCGAGGTTGCGGCAGCGACCGGCCTGTCCAGCCGCGATCTCTATCAGGCGGTGCTCGCCTCGCGGTGATGCCCGCTCAGACGGCGGGACCGCCCAACTGCGCGAAGGCCTCCGGCGTTGCGACGGACCGCTCCGCACGCGCGGGCGGAGCGGTGACGCCCGGCAGCGTCCAGACGGCGAAGCTCGCTCCTCTGCCGTGCAGGCGCACCGCGCCGTCGTCGGCGAGAAGTTCGACCGTTCCTGCCGCATAGCGCGAGGTTGCCGCCGTCGCCGCGCCGACCAGGGCCATGTCAAGACGGATCTCGACGTCGGTACGAGCGGCGAGGACCAGCACCGCCTCGTCCGCGTTCTCGCGGATGAACACGATCGCGTCGTCGTCGGCGTGCAACCATCGCAGGCCGCCGGTCGAGAGCGCCGCGTGCGCGCGGCGAAGGCCGATGAGCTCACGGTAGAGGCCGATGCGGGCGGCGATCTCGGGTTCGCCGACGCGGTCCCAGGGGAGAGGGGTGCGGCTCATCTCACCGTCCACGGCCTCGAGTCCGAACTCGTCGCCGGCGTAGACGACGGGGATGCCGGGCAGCGTCATCGACAGACCGACGGCGAGCGGGATCATCTCCTCCGCGGCGTAGGTGGCGAACCGGGCGGTGTCGTGGGTGTCGAGGGCCGACATCGTCCCGCGCTGCACACGCCACGGAATCTGACTGGTGAAGAGCCGGAGCTGGCGCACGAACTGCTGCGCGGTGTACCGCGGCATCCCGGTGGGCAGTCCGAAGAACCACATCTCATCGCTGACGCGGCCGTCGAAGCCGCGGTGAGGGATGCGTCGGGGCTCCGCGAGCCACGACCACACGCCGCGCGTGAACGCCGGGTAGGTCATGCCGCCGTGCCAGGCATCTCCCTGCAGGTCGCTGGCGGCATCGTTCGTCGACTCGGCGAGCAGGAGCGTGTCGGACGAGACCTCGATCATCGTCCGGCGCACCGTTTGGCGCACGACGGCATTGAGGTCTTCGGCACCGAGACGGCCGGTCATATTGGCGACGTCGATGCGCCACCCGTCGATCCCGTACGGCTCCGCGAGCCAGCGCGCGACGACGGAGTCGGGTCCCTCGATGAACCGACGCCGCAGTTCGGCGCTGTTCCAGTCGAACTTCGGCAGCGTCGCCGCATCCAGCCACGTCTCGTAGGTGGTGTGGGCCGCATCGTGGAAGTAGTAGAAGTCGGCTTCCGCCGCGTCGGGCCGGCCGTACGCGTTGCGGAACCACTCATGGGCGACGCCGGAATGGTTGGTGGTGAGATCGCCGATCACGCGGATGCCGCGCGCGTGCGCTGCCTCGATGAGACGTCGGTAGGCCTCGTCGCCGCCGAGGAGTGCATCGACGTGATCGAAGCTGGCGGCGTCGTATCGGTGATTCGACTCCGCGGGGAAGATCGGCGTGTGGTACAGCGCGTTCACACCCAGATCGACGAGGTGGTCCAGCCGGTCCACGACGCCGTCGAGGTCTCCGCCGTAGAGCTGCCGGCTGCGCCCCGGGTGGGAGGGATCCAGCGGGTCATCCCAGGCTGCGGGGATCGCCCACTCCGGAAGCGGGCGGTCGGCTGCGGCATCCGATCGCGCGAAACGATCGGGGAAGATCTGGTACAGCACGGTGTCGGCCATCCACGGCGGCGGCGGGTTGCCGGCGACGAGGGCGAAGTCCTGGGCGTCGAGGACGTCGACGTCGCTGAGCCCGCCCTGGTTGAGGATCTGTACCGTTGCGTCGCTGCGGACGAGATGGAAGCGGTAGCCGTGGCGCGGGTTGGCGACGACGATCCGCGCCGACCACCATTGCCACCCGTCCCGTTCGCCGTCGCACTCTGCCTCCACCCACGCCGGCTCGTGGTCGGGGTTGCTGCGCACCACGACCCGGTCGACTCCGCCGTAGGCGCGGGGCACGCGGAGGCGGACGGTCACCTCGTCGCCGAGAGCCGGATCGGGGTGCGAGACGTACAGCGGCGAGCCGTCGTGGTGCGGGCAGGTGGGATCGATCATGGGAACCTCCGTGGAACGCCGACAACACGTCGGCACTGGTGCGACGTGGTTGCACGGACATCCGTGGCAGAGCCCTCTGATTGTGTGGTGTGCGGCCCGGGTCGGGTCGTGCGCTACTTGACCGAGCCGGCCGTGAGGCCGCCGACGATGAAACGCTGGAGGCCCAGGAACAGTGCCATCGGCAGGATCGCCGCGAGCACGGCGCCGGCGGCGAACACGCTCCAGTTGCGCGCCGTCTCCTGCGAGACGAACTGGTACAGCCCCACCGCCAGCGTCTGCTTGTCGGGATCGACGAGGACGACGGACGCGATGAGGAAGTCGTTCATGGTGCCGATGAACGACAGCAGGCCGATCACAGCCAGCACGGGGGCGACCAGGCGCAGGATGATGGTGAAGAAGATGCGTGCGTGTCCGGCGCCGTCGATCTTCGCGGCCTCGTCGATCGAGGCCGGCACGGTGTTGAAGAAGCCGTACATGAGGAACGTGTTCACGCCCAGCGCGCCGCCGAGATAGACCATGATCAACCCGATCTGGGAGTTCAGACCCAGTGGCGGGAAGATGTCGCCGATCGCCGACATCAGCAGGAAGATCGCCACCACGGCGAGCAGCTGAGGGAACATCTGCACGAGCAGCAGCGTCAGCAGTCCGAAACGGCGGCCGGTGAAGCGCATGCGCGAGAAGGCGTAGGCGGCGAGCGCGCACAGGACGACGGTGAAGAACGACGTCGTCAGCCCGATGAACACCGAGTTGACGAACCAGTTGCCGTACGGGCGCAGCGGGTCTTGGAACAGGGCGATGTAACTGCCGATGTCGAACGTGGCGAACAGGCTGTTGGCCGTCAGCAGCGTCCCGCCCGGGTTGAGTGAGGCGGAGAGCACGTAGACGAGCGGGAACGCCGAGAAGACGAGCATCGCGATGCCGACGAGGTGACGCCAGCCGGTCTCGCGGAACCACCGGCCGAACCGGCGACGCGTCTCGTGGACGACGGTCGGGCTCGGCGGGGTCGCTGCCGTACCGGTGACGGGGAGGGTCTCAGCAGTGGTCATGTCAGTTCAGCTCCTCGAGCACCTTGGTCTGGCGGAAGCTGAGGTAGGAGATGACCGCCACCAGCACGAAGATGATGATCGAGAACGCGCTGGCGAGGCCGTAGTCGCGTTCGGCTCCCACGAAGGCCACCTTGTAGACCATCGAGATCAGAATGTCGCTCGCGCCGACGTTGATCGACGCGTCGGCGAAGCGCGGACCGCCGCCGGTGAGCATGTAGATCAGATTGAAGTTGTTGAAGTTGAACGCGAACGAGGAGATCAGCAGCGGCGCCACCGACACCAGCAGCAGCGGGAACTTGATGTGGCGGAAGATCTGCCACGCACCGGCGCCGTCGACACGCCCCGCCTCCTGGATGTCGTCGGGGATCGCCTGGATGGCGCCCGTCGTGACGAGGAACATGTAGGGGAAGCCGAGCCAGAGGTTCACGACGAGAATCGACACCTTCGCCAGCAGGGGATCCTGCAGCCAGGGGATCGACGCACCTCCGAGGATGGACTGGTTGATGAAGCCGAAGTCCTGGTTGAACATTCCCTGCCAGACCAGCGCCGACAGGAACGCAGGGAAGGCGTAGGGCAGGATCATGATGACCCGGTAGTACTTCTTGCTCTTCATCCGCGGATCGTTGAACACGATCGCGAGGAACAGGCCGAGCGCGAAGGTCGTCGCCACCGAGAGGATGGCGAACACGAACGTCCAGATGAGCACGGCGAGGAAGGGCCCACGGATCGACTCGGTGGAAAACGCCCGGACGAAGTTGTCGACGCCGACCCAGACCTGCCATCCCGTGGCGAGGGTCTGCCCATCTGCGGAGGCGAAGGAGCCGTTGCCGTTGTCCGTGTAGACGACGCCCGTCTGCGTGTTCGTCATGGTGCCTGCGGCGGCATCCCACACGAGCGTGGAGACGTACTGGTAGGCCGTCGAGCCGTCGCGGGTTTGGAGCGTGCCGTCGTTGGGATCGGTGGAGAAGGGCACCGCCATCGACGAGATCGTCGCCTGGTTGGCCACGAGCTGAGCGAAGTTCAACGTGGTGTACCCGGGAAGCGCCGCCGCGCGGCCGCCCGTGAACTCGGCATCCGATTCCGCCTCGAGCGGCCGGTCGGCGCTGCCGATCTCGGCGGTCCCGTCGGGAGTGGTCACGAGGAAGAAGAGGGCGCCGTCCTTCTCCAGGACCGACACCGGGTAGGCGGCCGAGTCCTCGACGCGCTGCTGGTTCTGGATCAGCAGCGCGTTGACGGCGTCGTCCTTCGTCGACACGTGTCCCGACCCGTAGTTCGTGAACGCGATGTAGATGCAATACAGGACCACGAAGATCTGGAAGACGAAGAGGAAGACCAGGCCCGGCGTCAGGTACTTGGCCGGCAGAAGGCCGGGCTTCAGATAGACGACGTTGATCGCGAGGATGCCGAGGGCAACGACCGCTGTGATGACGACGCTGTCCTTGGTCAGCAGGACGAGGATCGCATAGACGGCCATCGCGTCGATGACACCCAGGCACACGATCTTGACCAGCCAGACCTTCCACCCGGCGCCTGCGGCTTCCGCCCAGGCCTCGGCGCGTCGGCGGCGCCGTGCCGCGGCGCGGTCTTCGGGCGCGCGCGTGGGCGGCGCGGCGATCGTGGGGCCAGTCATCTTCGACTCCTGTCGGAACGTGTGGGGATCGGGGTGCGGAGGGGCGAGCGTGAGCCCACCCCCCCGCACGGGGTCAACCGAGCTTGGCGGCGATCGAGTCGGCCATCTGGGTCCACTGGGCGGCGGGGTCGCCGCCGCCCTTGATCAGGGCGGCCTCCGTCTTGCCCCAGTCGTCCCACACCGAGCCCATCTGCGGGATCGACGGCATCGGCACCGCGTTCGCGCCGACCTTGGCGAAGCCGGCGACGATCGGGTCGGACTTGGCGGCGTCGAACGCGGCGGTCAGTGCCGGGGGACGCCCGCCGGCCTTGAAGAGAGCCGTCTGCACGTCGGCGGTGGCGATGTAGTTCACGAGGAACTCGTTCGCGATCAGCGCGTTGGCGCTCTTCGCGCTCACGAAGAACGTCTGCACGCCGGCGAAGGGCTGTGCGTCACCGCCGCCCGCCGTCGGAATCGCGTCGACCGCGACGTCGATGCCGGCCTTCTGGGCGTCGGTGACGTTCCACGGGCCGGTGAGGAAGTACGGCGACTTGCCGGCGTTGAAGGCTTCCTTGGCCAGGTCGCCGGAGAGGTTGAGGTTCAGCACCTTGGTGCCGGTGTCTCCCTGCGCGGTGAGCCACGCGGCGAACTTCTGCCCGCCCTCGTCGCCGATCGTCAGCTTGCTCGCGTCGTACGAACCATCGGCGTTGCGTCCGAAGACCGAGGTGCCGAAGGACGTCTGGAACGGGTACAGGTGGTACGGGTCGGACGCCTGCGGGTCCAGGCCCACGACGAACGGGTACTCCGTGCCGGCGGCGCGGCCCTTCGTGATCATCTCGTCGTAGGTGGCCGGGGTGGAGTCGGCCAGCGCGGTGTTGCGCAGCACGGCGATGTTCTCGATGGCGTACGGAAGGCCGTAGGTCTTGCCGTCGTAGGTGACCGCCTCGATGGCGACCTTCTCGAAGTCGGCTGCCTTGTCGCCCAGTTCGACCGGCGCCACGATTCCGTCCTTGACGAACGCGCCGATCCAATCGTGCCCGCCGATCGTGATGTCGGGTCCCTTGCCCGTAGGCACCTGTGCGGTGAACTCGTCGCGGATCTTGCCGTAGTCCTTGACGACGAGGTTGACCTTGACGCCCTTCTCCTGCTCGAACTTCTTCGCCACATCCTCGAGCGCTCGAGCACGGTCGGCGTCGACCCACACGGTCAGCTCGCCGCTGGTGGCGGCCTGTGCGTCGCCGCTGGTCGTCGGTTGTGCGGTCGTACTGCCGGAGCAGCCGGCGAGCGCCAGGATGCCGGACGCCACGAGCAGTCCGAGGGCGACGGCGCCCTTCTTCTTCACCTTCATCGGTGTGCCTCTCTCTGGGATCACAGGGGGAGAGGGGCCGTAGCTCGGCTGCTCCGCCGCCCTGTCGTGATGTCGCACCGGGTGCGAACGCCTCCATTGTGCGGTCGAAAAGCGCGCGATCACGGGTTCGTTATGGAACTGTGACCGGTTACAGTCGTTGGACTGTGATCGGTTACAGTGAAGGGTGCTGTTGTGGCCGGATTCGTTGTAGACACCGGTAGAGTCGGCTCTCGTGACACCCAGCGATGTGCCGAAGAAGCCGACCATCCGCGACGTCGCCGCCGCGGCCGGCGTCTCGTACGGAACGGTCTCGCGCGTGCTCAACGGAGGGCACTGGGTGTCGCCCGAAGCCCGCGCCGCCGTCGATGCCGCGATCGTCTCCACGGGCTACACGACCAATCAGGCTGCGCGCAGCCTCGCGACCGGAAAGACCGGCTCGCTCGCGTTCCTGCTCACCGAGTCCCAGCACGTCCTGCTGTCGGATCCGAACATGGCGCTGCTGCTGCGAGGGGCGACCGATGCGGTCTCCGAGCGCGGGATGACGCTCGTGCTCCTCATCGCCGACACCGAGCGCGAACAGGCCAACGCGGCCCGATACGTGCGCGCCGGTCACGTCGACGGCGTTCTGCTCGTCTCCTCTCACGAATCCGACGATCTGCTCGGCTCGCTGGTGAACGCGGGCGTGCCGACCGTGTGCTCGGGCATCCCGCTGTGGGAAGGGCGCACCGTTGCGCACGTCGCCATCGACGAGGTCGGCTCGGCACGCACCATGACGCGGCATCTCATGGATGGCGGGCACCGCCGCATCGCGCTGATCACCGGACCGCTCGACACCCCCAGCGGCCGCTTCCGCCTCGACGGCTTTCGCGACGAACTCGGCGACCGCTTCGACGGGGACCTCGTCGAAGTGGTGCCTTTCACCCGTGAGGCCGGCGCGGAGGCGATGACTCGACTTCTCGAGCGTGCGCCCGACGTCGATGCGGTGTTCGCGGCGAGCGACCTGCTCGCCGTCGGTGCCGCCCAGACGCTCGCCGCGCAGGGGCGACGCATTCCTCAGGACGTCGCGCTGGCCGGCTTCGACGACTCGGGGCTTGCGGCGGCGCACACGCCGCCGCTGACCACGATCCGCCAGCCGTGGGCCCAGATCAGCGCCACGATGGTCGAGATGGTGCTGGATGCGATCGCCGGCGGCGATCCGGATGCCGTCGTGCTGCCGACCACGCTCGTCGTCCGCGAAAGCGCCTGAGAAGCGCACCGACGCACCGACGGCTCGACGTCACACGCGGGAGTCGGCGCGTCGCCCGGAACTAGACTCGTCGGGTGACATCTGGTCAGTCCTTCTACATCACGACGCCGATCTACTATCCGAGCGACCTGCCGCACATCGGACACGGGTACACGACGGTCGCCGTCGATACGCTCGCGCGCTGGCACCGCCAGGCGGGGGACGACACGTGGATGCTCACGGGCACCGACGAGCACGGGCAGAAGATGCTGCGCGCCGCGGCCGCGAACGGAGTGACTCCGCAGGAGTGGGTCGACAAGCTCGTCACCGAGTCGTGGTTCCCGTTGCTGAAGACCCTCGACGTCGCGAACGATGACTTCATCCGCACGACGCAGCCGCGCCACGAGGAGCGCGTGCAGCAGTTCGTGAAGGCGCTCTACGACCGTGGCTACATCTATGCCGGCGAGTACGAGGCGCTCTACTGCGTGGGCTGTGAGGAGTTCAAGCCGGAGGCGGAGATCGTCGACGGCACCGGTGCGTTCGAGGGGCTCAAGGTCTGCGCGATCCACTCGAAGCCGTTGGAGCTGCTGCAGGAGAAGAACTACTTCTTCAAGCTCAGCGAGTTCCAGGACCGCCTGCTCGAGCTCTACAAGACGGAGCCCGACTTCGTGCGCCCGGAGTCGGCGCGCAACGAGGTCGTCTCGTTCGTGCGTTCGGGGCTGAAGGATCTGTCGATCTCGCGCTCGGCGTTCGACTGGGGCATCACCGTGCCGTGGGACCCGTCACACGTGATCTACGTATGGGTGGATGCGCTGCTGAACTATGCGACCGCGGTGGGCTACGGCACCGATCCCGTGCAGTTCGAGCGACGGTGGCCGGCCTTCCACGTCGTGGGCAAGGACATCCTCCGCTTCCACGCGGTGATCTGGCCCGCGATGCTGATGGCTGCCGGTCTCGACGTGCCCCGCGGTGTCTTCGCGCACGGCTGGCTGCTGGTCGGCGGTGAGAAGATGTCGAAGTCGAAGCTCACCGGCATCGCCCCGACCGAGATCACCGATGTGTTCGGTTCGGACGCCTACCGCTTCTACTTCCTGTCGGCGATCGCGTTCGGCCAGGACGGCTCGTTCTCGTGGGAGGACCTCTCGGCGCGCTACCAGGCGGAGCTCGCGAACGGATTCGGCAACCTGGCGTCGCGGACGACGGCGATGATCGAGAAGTACTTCGCGGGCATCGTGCCGCCGCCTGCCGCGTACACGGAGGGCGATCTCGGCATCCAGAGGACCGTGGCGGATGCCGCGTCGGCGGCCGATGCGGCGATGGAGCGCTTCCGTCCGGACGAGGCGATCGCGGCGATCTGGACCATCGTGGATGCGCTGAACGGCTACATCACCGAGAACGCCCCGTGGGCGCTGGCGAAGAACGACGCTCAGCGTGCCCGTCTTGCGACGGTGCTCTACACGGCGGCGGAGGGTCTGCGTGCGCTCGCGGTGCTGCTGAGCCCCGTGATGCCGATCGCCACCGAGAAGCTGTGGGTCGCGCTCGGGCACGCGGGGCGTCTGCAGGATCAGCCGCTGCGCGAAGCCGGGAGCTGGGGAGTCCTTGTGCCCGGCACCAGCGTCAACGGCATCGAGCCGCTGTTCCCGCGGATCGAGCAGCCCTGACCCGTCCCACCCGTCCCCTCCATCGTGTCCCACTTGCGGGGCGGCATGTCCCCAAAGGTGCTGTGCGCAAGTGCTCTATTCGACAGAGAGTGGGACACGGAGGCGCGGGGGGAACAGCGCGCCGGATCGAAGAGGAGAGGGGATGCCGGTGAGCGACGCCGTTGATCCGTCGACGTACGTCCGCGTGCGCGAGAAGAGCTCACGCGACGTGTCATATCCGCCGGCGCCCGAGCCGCTGCCGGTCGCCGTCTACGACAATCACACGCATCTCGAGATCGAGGACGGCGAGGGTCTCCCGCTCGACGAGCAGATGCGTCGGGCCGCAGAGGTGAACGTCATCGGTGCCGTCCAGGCGGGCGGCGACATCGCGTCGAGCCGGTGGTCGGCGTGGGCCGCGGCATCCCACCCGCGCGTCCTCGCGGCGGTGGCGATACATCCCAACGAAGCACCCGCGTATGCCGAGCAGGGCATGCTCGGCGAGGCCATCGCCGTGATCGACGAACTCGCCGCGCAGCCGCGCGTGCGGGCGATCGGTGAGACGGGGTTGGACTTCTTCCGCACCGACGAGACGGGCCGTCCAGCGCAGTTCGAGAGCTTCGAGGCGCACATCGCGTTGGCGAAGAAGCACGGCATCGCGATGCAGATCCACGACCGCGACGCCCACGACCCCGTTCTGGAAACCCTCGATCGGGTCGGGGCTCCCGAGCGCACGGTGTTCCACTGCTTCTCCGGCGACGCCGACATGGCGCGCATCGCCGCCGACCGCGGCTATTGGCTGAGCTTCGCGGGCAACATCACGTTCAAGAACGCGCAGAACCTGCGCGACGCGCTGGCGGTGACGCCGCGCGAGCGGATCCTCGTCGAGACCGACGCACCGTTCCTCACCCCGACGCCGCTTCGCGGTCGGCCGAATGCGCCGTACCTGGTTCCGGTGACGGTGCGCTTCATGGCCGAGGAGCTGCGGATGCCGCTCGACGAGCTGTGCGCGCAGGTGGCATCCAACACCCTCGCCGTCTACGGCGCCTTCGAGGACTGACCGTGTCGGGCGAAGAGCTCTGGGATCTCACCGACGAGAGCGGCGCGCCGCTCGGGATCACTCATCGTCGTGCCGACCCGGTGCCCGCGGGAGCCTTCCACGTCGTGGCATCCGTGTGCGTCGAGCTCAGCGACGGGTCGGTGCTCATGACGCGCCGTGCGGAGACGAAGGACTGGCCGCTCGCGTGGGAGCTTCCGGCCGGCAGCGCCCTCGCAGGTGAGACGAGCGTCGAAGCCGCGTCGCGTGAGCTCGCCGAGGAGACCGGTCTGCGGGTCGCGCCCGAGGATCTCGTTCTCGTCGGGAGGGTCGTCGAGGAATCCGCCCTCTTCGATCTCTACGCCGCCCGGATCGCTGACGACGACGATCTCGACCTCGATCCGCTCGAGGTGTGCGAGAGCGAATGGGTGAGTGTCGAGGAGCTCTTCCGCCGTGCGGCGCGCCGCGAGATGGCAGGCCCCTGGGCGGACCGCCTCGACGAGCTCGGTCGCGACCTCGTGCAGCGCATCGAGGAGCGGCGGATCCACCGCACCCGCTGAGGCGTCGGATGCTGACGCGTCGGATGCTGACGCGTCGGATGCTGACGAGATGACGGATCTCGAGGATTCCTGGGCCGGAACTCGTCCTCAGGAAGGTGCGTTCTCCTCAGGAAGCTGCGCGTCGTCGAGCACGGGCCGTGCCGCGGCGATCGATGAGATCGAGCGCCAGACGAGGAGGAGCGTCAACGCCGATCCGCCGAACGCGAACCACCAGGGCGCCGTGAGGCCCCAGGTCTGAGCGATCACGCCGCCGAGGGCCTGACCGATGACGAGCCCCGCGAAGACGCCGACCATGTTCACCGACGCGATGCGGCCCTGCAGCGTCAACGGTACGAGGCGCTGGCGGACGGTGGTCGAGATCGTCGCCCAGACGAACGCGTACACGCCGAAGCCGAACATGATCACGAACGCGATCGCGGGCACCGTCGTCAGCGCGAAGGCGAGGTGCATGATCACTTCGAGCGTCAGACACACCCGCATGAGCGTCGCGAACGAGACGCGCCTCTCGAGCGCGCCGAAGATCCCGACACCGACGAGCCCACCCAGAGCCGATGCCGTCGTCAGCGCTCCGTAGCCGACCGGACCCATGCCGAGATGGTCGGTGGCGTACAGCACGAGAATGCCCCAGGGTGCCGCCCACGTGATGTTGAAGACCAGGATGATCATGACCAGCGTGCGGACGGGCGGGTTCGCCCGCAGCCACCGCAGACCCTCGCGGATCGGCTGCGCCGGCCGCTCGGCATCCGCCGCGTCGCGATCCGGGACCGGCGTGCGGGCGATGCGTGCGATGAGCACGATGGCCAGTGTCACGCAGATGATCTGGGTGACGAACGGCCAGAACGATCCCACCGCGAACAGGAACGCGCCCAGCGGTGGACCGGCGAGTTGGTTCGCCACCAGATAGCCGGCCTGAAGTCTGGCGTTGCCGAGACCGAGATCCGCGGGACGCACGAGCATGGGCAGCAGCGTGCTGCCGGCCGTGTCGGCGAACACCTCCGCCGTTCCGTACAGGAACGCGGCCACCAGCACGATCCACACGCTCACGGCGCCGGTCACGAGGAACACGACCAGGCCGGCGACGACGAGGGCGCGCAGGGCGTTCGCGACGATGACGAGCCGGCGGCGGTCGTGATGGTCGGCCACAGACCCCGCGAACAGGCCGAAGAGCAGCCATGGCAGGTACTGCATCATGGCACCGCCGGCTACGAGGATCGGCGAACTCGTGAGCGAGGCGATGAGCAACGGGGATGCCGACAGGGCGATCCCGTCGCCGAGGTTGCTCGTCCAGGACGAGCTCAGCAACCAGCGGAAGTCACGCCCGAGGCGGCGCGGAGCGATGATCTCGCCGACGGAACGGGGACGGTCGGCGACGGGCACCACGCCATCGTAGGCGGCGCGGGGCGAGCAGGGGGGCGGGGCGGGGGGGGGGGGGGGGGGGGGGGGGGCTCAGCGGGTGGTCGAGCCGCGTACCAGCTCGTAGGGCAGCTCGATCGCGCGCGGCGCCTCGCCGGCATCGAGCGCGGCGAACATCACCTCGGGGGCTTTCTCCGGGTGCAGGCACAGGTGGGTGATTCCCAGGCGGGCGTTCATCTCGCAGTCGATCGTGCACAGCACCAGCAGTTGCAGATCGCGCGGCATGACGGTGTCGATCTGCTCGAGATGCAGATAGATCTCGGGCCCTTCCTCGCAGTAGGCGAAGACGGCGTCGACGTCGGTGTCCAGCAGCTCGTGCAGGGCGGGCACGAGCCGCCGGCGCCCGGCATCCACCCGCGCCACGAGCGGCGTGCGGCCGTTCACGGCGCTCCAGGCGAGGTAGGCGCTCTCGCCGAGCTGGTCGCGCGGCACCTCGCTCTCGTCGACGAGGAAGCCGATGCGCTGCGCTCCGGCCTCCGCGAGGTGCGCGAGTCCGGCCCGGACCGCCGCGGCGTAACCGGTGCGGATCGTCAGCACGCCGCCGGGGACGGTGAGGTCGTTCGCCGCGACGGGGATGCCGGCGGCCACCGCGTCGCGCAGGATCGTGCGATCGTCGGCCGGATCCGGAAAGTAGAGCGCGTCGATCTGGGCGCCCGCCAGCAGGTCGGGACGGCTGTCGGGCAGCACGGTCACGGTGAATCCGCGCTCGGCTCCGGCCTGCACCAGCGCGTCGAGCTGGCGTGCCCGCTGCAGCGCCCGCCGACCGTCCTGCAGCGAGTTGGCCGCCATCACGAAGCCGATCGACATCGTGCGGCCGCTGCGCAGTGCGCTCGCATGCTTGTTCGGGGCGTAGCCGAGCTCAGCAGCGACCGCCTTGATGCGCTCGCGCGTCTCCGCGCTGAGGTTGCCGCGACCGTTCAGGGCTTGGCTGATCGCCGCCGTCGACACTCCCGCCCGCGCGGCGACGTCGCGGAGCGTGACGCGCGTCATCCGCGGTCGCCGTCCTCGTCGCCGTCGGCGGGCGGAAAGACGATGTCCACCGCACTCGTCCACTGCGAACCCGAACCTGCGGCGGCGAGGGTGTGGCCCTGCGAGATCAGACCGTGCAGCAGCGCACCGGAGAAGTGGCGGAGAGCGGCTTCGGTCTCGGCTCCCGCGCCGCGGGAACGTGCGCGTTCGATCTCGCGGTCGAGCACGGCGTGCACATGCGCGCGCATCTGGACGACCGCGGGGGCCACCTCGTGCACGCGGCGCGCCATCGCATGACGCTGCGCGGCGGTCTGCACGATGAGGCGGGCCTCGCCGATGGTCGCGAACTCGTCGATCGGCGCGTGGACGCGGATGGTGTCGAGGTCGAGCAGTTCGATGTCGGGGAGCGAGCGCAGCCCCGGATCCACGTTGCGCGGCATCCCGAGGTCGATGATCAGCTGCGGCGTCGACACCGCAGCACGGGCCGCACCGTGGCTCTCGAGATCGAGGGCGAAGGTGTCGGTGGTCGTCGTGCAGGTGACGATGACGTCCGCGCGGGCGGCCTCGGCGGCGAACGCGTCGGCCGAAACGGTCGTCAGGTGCTCGCGCTTCGCGAAGCGGTCGCGCCCCGATCGCGAGTGCACGCGGATGTCGACGGCGCCGACGTCGCGCAGCGCCGCCAGGGATGCCGCGGCGTAGCGCCCGGTGCCGACGAGGAGGACCCGCGCCTCCTCCCACGACCCGAGGCGCGAGCCGGCGAGCTCGACCGCAAGGCGGACCAGGGAGCGCCCCGACTCGCCGAGCTTTGTCGAGTTCTTGACCGCGCGGGACGTCTCCGTGGCGCGCTGGAACAGGTGCTCGAGGGGAGCGGTGGTCACGCCTTCCCGGCGTGCGGCATCGAGCGCGCGCCGCACCTGCCCGGCGATCTCGTCCTCGCCGACGGCGACGGAATCGAGCCCCGACGCGACCGAGAACAGATGGCGCGCCACGTGGTTGCCGTGCGCGAACTCGACGGTCTCGCGGACGTCGCGGAAGGGCAGCGCCGACAGCTCTGCGAGGCGCTCCATCGCGGCATCCATCGCCGGCAGGGGCGAGGCGTCGTCGGGATTGTCGGCCAGATCGAAATAGGCCTCGAAGCGATTGCAGGTGGCCAGGACCACGGCTCCGCGAATGCTCTCGTGCGCCGCCGTCAGGTCGGTTGCGACGGTGTCCCCGACCACCGATAGCCGCTCCAGCGCTTCGAGAGGCGTGGTGCGCTGATGGGCGGAGAGGCAGACGAGCACGCGGGTCCAGTCGTGAGTCGAACGGAAGGGAACGAGGTTAGTATAACGATTAACGCCCACTCGAGTCCGTCCCACGGGAGCATCATCATCGCCTCTGCCACCGCCGCCGCTCATCCCCTGACCGCGCACGGCACCTCCGCCTCACGGCTGGTCCGCGCCCTCCGCGGCGATCGTCCGGAGATCACCCCCGTCTGGTTCATGCGGCAGGCCGGGCGCTCGCTTCCCGAGTACCGGGCGCTGCGTGCCACCGGGACGATGCTCGACGCCTGTCTGAGCCCGGAGCTGGCCAGCGAGATCACGATGCAGCCGGTGCGCCGGCACGGAGTGGATGCCGCGGTGTTCTTCAGCGACATCATCGTTCCGCTCCACCTCGTCGGGGTGGAGGTCGAGATCGCCGCCGGCCGCGGCCCGGTCTTCCGCAACCCCGTGCGCACCGCCGGCGAGATCGCCGCGCTCGTGCGGATCGATCCGGCACTCGTGGAGGAGCGCGGCGAGGCGGTCGTCGAGGCCGTCCAGCGCACGGTCGCCATGCTGGCGGAGGAGGGCGAGCAGCGCGGCGAGCCGCTGCCGCTCATCGGTTTCGCCGGCGCCCCGTTCACCCTCGCCGCCTATCTCGTGGAAGGCGGCCCGTCGAAAGACCACCTCGGCGCCCGCAGCCTCATCCACTCCGACCCCGCGGCCTGGGCCGACCTCACGGCCTGGCTCGCGGAGGTGACCGGGCGCTTCCTCGCCCTGCAGGTGCGTGCCGGCGCGAGCGCCGCGCAGCTGTTCGACTCGTGGGCCGGAGCGCTCGCTCCCGCCGACTACCGGCGCGCCGTGCTGCCGGCATCCGCGGCCGCCCTGGAGCCCGTTCGCGCGCTGCGCGGCGAAGGTCTCGATGTGCCCCTGATCCACTTCGGCGTCGGCACCGGCGAGATCCTCGCCGACATGGCGTCGATCGGCGTCGATGCGATCGGCGTCGACTATCGCGTCGACCTCGATGACGCCGTGACCCGCATCGGCCGCGATCTCACGGTGCAGGGCAACCTCGATCCCGCGCTGCTGTTCGCCCCCGAGGATGTGCGTCGCCGGGCGGCCCACGCCGCCCTCGCCTCGGGGCTGGCGGCGCGAGCACATGTCTTCAACCTCGGCCACGGTGTGCCGATGAACACCGACCCCACCGTGCTCACCGACCTGGTGCGCACCGTTCACGACTGGCGCGCACCCGCGGAGTCCGCGCGGTGACCACCTCTCGTACGAGCGCGCCGGCAGCCGCGACCGGCGCCGATGTCGTCGTCGTCGGCGCCGGTATGGGCGGGCTCGTCGTGGCACACGAGCTGGCGCGTGCCGGACGTGACGTGGTCGTGGTCGACGCGGCGGAAGAGGTGGGCGGGCTGCTGCGCCGCGGCACGCTCGCGGGGGTCGACATCGATCTCGGCGCGGAGTCGTTCGCGACGCGTACCGATGCGGTGGCCGCTCTCGTCGCGGATGCCGGGCTCCCGCTCGAGCTGGTCGCGCCGCGCCCCCAGGGAGCCTGGCTCGCCGTCGCGACGGATGACGGCGTGCGCCGCGCTCGCCTGCCGCGGCGGACCGTTCTCGGCATCCCCGCCGATCCCGATGCCGACGACGTCGTCGCGATCATCGGCGCCGACGGCGCCGCCCGCGCGCGCGATGAGCGACGGGTGCCCACCATCGCCGACGCCGAGCCGTCGCTGTACGACCTGGTCGCCGAACGTCTCGGTGTCCGCGTCGCCGATCGGCTTGTCGACACGCTCTGCCGGAGCGTCTACTCGCGACCCGCCGCCGAGGCCCGCTTGTCGCAGCTGCACCCCGGTCTGTGGCGCGAGTTCGTTTCCCGCGGCTCGCTTCTCGAGGCCGCGGACGCGATCGCGACCGGGCAGCGCGCCGGCGCCGCCGTCGGCGGCATCGCAGGGGGCATGTGGCGCCTTCCGACGGCGCTCGCTGAGGCCGCGGAGGCCCACGGTGCGAAGATCCGCACCGGGGTCGCGGTGCGTGCTGTGCGCTCGGATGTCGAGACGGTCACCGTCGAGACGACGAGCGGATCTCTGTCGGCGCGTCAGGTCGTGATCGCGACGGGCCCCGCGGAGGCGGCGTGCCTTCTGGCGGGTGCGGGCGTTTCGACGCGCTCCGCTCGCTCAACGACCGGGAGCGCCCCCCGGTCGTTGAGCGAGGAGCGCAGCGACGAGTCGAAACGCGCATCCGCGCCGACGGCGGCGGCGGTCCGCCTCGTCGCGGCGGCCATCGCCCACCCCGCCCTCGCCGCCGAACCCGTCGGCTCGGGCGTGATCGTCGACGCCGCGCTGCCGACGGCGGCCAAGGCCCTCACGCACATCACCGCCAAGTGGGACTGGGCGCGCGCCGCGACGCCAGACGGCATCCACCTCGTGCGGCTCTCCGCTCGCGACGCCGCCGCCGGTACGCTGGCCACGGCCGACGAGGTCGCCCGCGAGGTGTCGATCCTCACCGGCGTCGACGTGGCCGCGGCCGATGTCGTCGACCTGGTCGTGCAGGAGTGGACGGATGCCGTCGTCGGCGCCGCCGCGCCCGACGACCTGCCCGCGGGCATCCACCTGGCCGGGGCCGCCGCCGCCGGTACCGGCCTCGCCTCCGTCATCCCGCACGCCCGCGACCTCGCCGCCCGTCTCGACCGCGCGCTCGCGGCATCCCTCCCGTCGTCCTCCCTCCACACCCACCCGGTTTCCTAGGAGCACCGCATGACCGAACAGATCCCGCTCGGATACACCCTCTTCGCCGTCCTGGCCGGCCCCCGTCCGCGGGTGGCGCCCGACGCCGCGGCGATCGCCGAGCTGTCCGCCGCCGTCGACGCGGTCACGGCCGGCGGCGTCAGCGTGCGCGGCCTGTACGACGTCACCGGCATGCGGGGCGAAGCCGATCTCATGATCTGGCTGCACACGACGCCGGGCGCGGTCGATGACCCTGCCGTGCTCCAGAAGGCGCTGCGGGCCCTGCGCCGCACCGGCGTGCTGCAGGCGTACACGGCCGTCTGGACCGCGATGGGGGTGCACCGTGAGGCCGAGTTCAACAAGCGTCACGTGCCCGGGTACCTGCGCGGGGAGAGCGCGCGCGGCTGGCTGTGCCTGTACCCGTTCGTGCGCAGCTACGAGTGGTACCTGCTGCCCGAGGAGGAGCGCGCCGGCATGCTCGCCGAGCACGGCCGCAAGGGCGCCCGCTTCACGGAGGTCGTCGCCAACACCGTCTCGACCTTCGGACTCAGCGACTACGAGTGGCTGCTGCCGCTGGAGAGCGACGACCCGATCCACCTCGTCGACATGATGCGCGATCTGCGCGCCACGGACGCCCGGCGCCACGTGCGCGAGGAGGTCCCGTTCTACACGGGACGGCGCCTCGAGCTCGACGAGCTGGCGGAGGTGCTGAGCTGATGGCCGAGAACATCGCTCCCCGCTCCGCCGAGTTCCGTCCCAAGCCGCCCCGTGCGAGCGCCGCTCCCGTCTGCGGCGACGGATGCCGCGTGCCGGCCGCCACGGCGGCGACGTGCGCCGGCGATCCGCACGTCACCGTCCCCGTCGCCTACGACGGCGTGCTGCTGCTCGGCTTCGGCGGCCCCGAGGGTCAGGACGACGTGATCCCGTTCCTGCGCAACGTCACGGCGGGCCGCGGCATCCCCGACGAGCGCCTCGAAGAGGTCGCGCACCACTACCGTCACTTCGGCGGGATCTCGCCCATCAACGAGCACAACCGGGAGCTGAAGGCGGCACTGGATGCCGAGCTCGCCGTCCGAGGGATCGACCTGCCGGTGTACTGGGGAAACCGCAACTGGATGCCCTACGTCGCCGACGCACTGCAGGACGCCCACGACGCCGGGCACACGCGCCTGCTCGCGATCGCGACGAGCGCCTACAGCTCGTACTCGTCGTGCCGTCAGTATCGCGAGGACCTCGCCGACGCCGTGGAGGCCACCGGGCTCAGCGGCGCCGTCGAGATCGACAAGGTGCGTCAGTTCTTCGACCACCCGGGCTTCGTCACGCCCTTCGCCGAGGGCGTCGCCGACGGCCTCGCGCGCCTGCACGAAGGCGGGTTGGTCGACGACGAGATCGAGATCCTGTTCTCGACCCACTCGATACCCAACAGTGACGCCGACCGTTCCGGTCCGCCCGAGCGCGGCTTCGGCGCCGGAGGCGCGTACGTGGCACAGCACACGGCCGTCGCCGAGACGATCATGTCGCGACTGGGCTCCTCGTGCGCCTGGCAGCTCGTCTTCCAGAGCCGCTCCGGCCCGCCGCAGGTGCCGTGGCTCGAGCCCGACATCAACGACGCGATGGCCGAGCTGCCCGCCCGTGGTCGCAAGGCCGTGCTCATCGTGCCGCTCGGCTTCGTCAGCGACCACATGGAGGTGCTCTGGGACCTCGACACGGAGGCGATGGAGACGGCCGACGAGCTCGGTCTCACGGCGATCCGCACCCCGACTCCGGCGACGCACCCGGCGTACGTCGCGGGACTGGTCGACCTCATGGTCGAGCGGCTGAACGGCACCGCCGCGGCCGACCGCGCGCACGAGACGGACCTCGGACCCTGGTACGACGTGTGCCGTCCCGGATGCTGCGAGAACAAGCGACTCGGCTTCCAGCCGGCACTCGCGGGGATCGCGCCGTGACGGTGACCGACGCCGCCGCACCCGCGCCGCTGCGACTCGGAACCCGAGCGAGTCTGCTGGCCACCACGCAGTCCGGCCACGTCGCCGACGCCCTGCGGGCGGCGACCGGCCGCGAGGTGGAGCTCGTGCCGATCACGACCGCGGGCGACGTGCTCACCGGGCCCCTCGCGCAGCTCGGCGGGACCGGCGTGTTCGTCGCGGCGCTGCGTGAAGCGCTGCTGCGTGACGAGTGCGATCTCGTCGTGCACTCGATGAAGGACCTTCCCACGGCCGACGTCGCGGGCCTCGCGATCGGAGCCGTCCCGCCGCGGGCTCCCGTGGCTGACGTGCTGTGCGCGCGCGATGGCCTCACGCTCGAGGCGCTGCCGCACGGCGCCGTCGTCGGCAGCGGGTCGCCGCGCCGGGTCGCCCAGCTCCTGCGTCGCCGCCCCGACCTGCAGGTGCGCGGCATCCGCGGCAACGTCGACACGCGACTGCGCAAGGTCGACGAGGGGGAGTACGACGCGATCGTGCTCGCCGAGGCGGGTCTGACCCGCATCGGCCGCACCGACCGGATCACCGACCGCTTCGACGCCGACAGCTGGCCCACCTCTGCCGGCCAGGGAGCTCTCGCGGTCGAGGTGCGCGCGGATTCCCCGGTCGCCGCCGAGATCGCCGCCATTACCGATGCGGATGCCGAGATCACCGCACTCTGGGAGCGCGCCGTACTGCGGCTGCTGGAGGCCGGGTGCGCCGCGCCGGTCGGCATCTCCGCCCGGCGCGCGCCGGACGCCGTCACGCTGATCGCGGAGGTCTACGCCCTCGACGGCGCCCGCACCGTCCGGGTCGCGCACTCCGCCGACCCCGCCGAACTGGCGACGGCGGCCGGGCGCGCAGCGCAGGCCGGTGTCGTCGTCACCGCGCTGATGGATGCCGGGGCCGCCGAGCTCGCCGAGCTCGGTCCGCGACCCGCGGGAGACCCGCGGTGACCGCACTCGCCGGCGCGCGGGTGCTCGTGCCGCGCGGCGGCGCGTGGGGCGAGCACGTCGCGGGTGAGCTGACGCGTCGGGGCGCCGAACCGGTGATCGCGCCCCTGATCCGCACCGCCCCACCCCGCGACACGGCCGCGCGCGACGCCGCCTTCGGCCGGCTCGCCGACAGTGACTACGAGTGGCTGTTCGTCACGAGCGCCGCCAGCGTCGAGCAGCTCGCGCTGTTCCTGTCGGCGAGCGGACGCGCGTTGCCGACGTCGTTGCGGGTCGCGGCGGTCGGTCAGGCCACGGCGCGCGCCGTCACCGAGCTGGGTGCGAACGTCGACTTCATCCCGCTGGGGCGCTCGTCGGCCCACGCGATGATCGCGCAGTGGTGCGCGGCGCACACGGCGTCCTCGACCGGGCGCTGCCTCGTGGTTCGCTCCGATCTCGCCGGAGCTGTCGTCAGCGATGAGCTGGAACTTCGCGGCTTCGCCGTCGACGTGTGCATCGGCTACCGCACGGTCGGCATCGATCTCGCCGCCGACGTGGCTGCCGATCTCGCCGCCGGCCGCTTCGCGATCGTGCTGCTGACCTCGCTGAGCGTCGGACGCGAGCTGCGCCGACAGGTCGGGGCGCTGCCGGCATCCACCCTCGTCGCCTCGATCGGTCCGGGCACCACCCGCGACGCGGAGCGCCTCGGCTTCGTCGTCGGTCACACCGCGCGCACACAGAGCATCGACGCCCTCATCGCCGAGCTCGACACCCTTCCCCGACTCCAGGAGGTCACCCGATGACCGCGTTCCCCGTCCGCCGCCTGCGCCGCCTGCGCCAGAGCCCGGCCCTGCGACGCCTCGTCGCCGAGACCGACCTGAGCCCGCGCCGGCTCGTCCTGCCGGTGTTCGTAAAGGAGGACATCGCCGAGGCGCAGCCGATCGCGAGCATGCCCGGGGTACACCAATACCCCCTCGCCCGCCTCGCGGCTGTCGTCGAGGAGGCTGCCGCCGCCGGCATCGGCGGCATCATGCTGTTCGGCGTTCCCGCCGTGCGCGACGCCGTCGGCAGCGGCGCGACCGACCCCGACGGCATCCTCAATCGCGCGATCGCTGTGGGGGCCGCGGCGGCGAAGGGACGTTTGACGGTGCAGGCGGACCTCTGCCTCGACGAGTTCACCGACCACGGCCACTGCGGTGTGCTCGCCGCCGACGGGTCGGTCGACAACGACGCGACCCTCGAGGTGTACGCGCGGATGGCGCTCGCCCAGGCCGAGGCCGGCGCCGACATCCTCGGTCTGTCGGGCATGATGGACGGCCAGGTCGCCGCGTGCCGAGCGGCGCTGGATGCCGCGGGGCGCAGCGACGTCGTGATCCTCGCCTACTCCGCCAAGTACGCCTCGGCGTTCTACGGTCCGTTCCGCGACGCCGTCGAGTCGACCCTCACCGGCGACCGTCGCACCTACCAGCTCGACGCCGCCAACGGCCGCGAGGGCGTGCAGGAGGCCCTCGCCGACATCGACGAGGGCGCCGACATCGTCATGGTCAAGCCCGCGGGCCCGTATCTCGATGTGCTCGCCGAGGTCGCCGCCGTGTCGTCCGCGCCGGTCTGGGCCTACCAGGTGTCGGGGGAGTACGCGATGATCGAGCACGCCGCCGCCGCCGGTGTCATCGACCGTGAGCGTGCGATCGGGGAGAGCATCCTCGGCATCCGCCGCGCCGGCGCCGAGGCGATTCTGACGTATTGGGCGATCGAGGTCGCCGGCTGGCTCCGAGAGGGACGCGCACTCGCATGACCGACACCAACGACGCCCTGTTCACCCGTGCCCGCGCCGTCATCCCCGGTGGCGTGGATTCGCCCGTGCGCGCGTACGGCTCCGTCGGCGGCACGCCGCGCTTCCTCGTCGAGGCCGCGGGCGCGTATGTGACGGATGCCGAGGGCCGCCGCTACGTCGACCTCGTCGCCAGCTGGGGCCCGGCGCTGCTCGGCCACGCCCATCCGGAGGTCGTCGCCGCCGTCCAGGCCGCCGCCGCGCGCGGACTGTCGTTCGGGGCGCCGACCCCGGCCGAGGCGGAGCTCGTCGAGGAGATCGTGCGACGGGTGCCGGCCGTGCAGAAGGCGCGGCTGGTCTCCACGGGCACCGAGGCGACGATGACCGCCATCCGCCTGGCGCGCGGCGCCACCGGCCGCGACCTCCTCATCAAGTTCGCGGGCCACTACCACGGCCACTCCGACGGTCTGTTGGCCGCCGCCGGGTCGGGGCTGGCGACCTTCGCACTGCCGGGCTCTGCCGGCGTGCCGGAGGCCGTCGCGGCGCAGACGTTGGTCGTCCCGTACAACGATCGCGCCGCGCTGGAGGAGGTCTTCGCAACCCATTCCGGCCGCATCGCCGCCGTGATCACCGAGGCGGCGGCGGCGAACATGGGCGTTGTCGCCCCGGCATCCGGATTCTCGACGTTCGTCGCCGATCTCTGCCGCCGCGAGGGCGCCCTGCTGATCAGCGACGAGGTGCTCACGGGATTCCGCGCCGCCCCGGGCGGCTACGCCCAGGTGCTCGCGGATGCGGGTGAGACGGTCGTCCCCGACCTCGTCACCTTCGGCAAGGTCATCGGCGGCGGGCTGCCGGTCGCCGCGGTCGGCGGCCGCGCCGATGTCATGGACATGCTCGCCCCGCTGGGGCCGGTCTACCAGGCCGGCACGCTGAGCGGAAACCCCGTCGCGGTCGCCGCGGGGCTCGCGACGCTGCGCCTGGCCGATGCCTCCGCGTACGCGCGGCTGGCAGCGGCGGCCGACGCGGTCGCCGATGCGGCGGCGGCGGCGCTGACCGCGGCCGGGGTGCCCCACGTGCTGCAGCGGGCGGGAACCCTGTTCAGCGTCTTCTTCGGCGCCGAGGTGGTCGGCGGTGTGTCGGACTACGCGACGGCGCAGCAGCAGGACACCGCCGCCTACGGCCGGTTCTTCCACGCGATGCTGGACGCGGGTGTGTCGCTCCCGCCGTCGGCGTTCGAGGCGTGGTTCCTCACCGCCGCGCACGACGATGCCGCGGTGGCGCAGATCGTCGACGCCCTGCCCGCGGCCGCCCGCGCCGCGGCATCCGCCTGATCGCGCGCTTCGGTTGGCGCGTGCGCCGAGAACGCCGGGCGCGTTCCCGGTGCGCGCGCCAGGTGGATGCCGGCGTCGTGCGCGCAGCGATGTCGGTGGCCCGGGCTAGCGTCGGCGCATGAACACCGACGAGCTGTTTCTGCGTTCCGACGCGGCCCTGCGCGACGTCATCGACCGGATCGATCCGGCCGATCTCACCCGGTCAGCACCTGCCGAGTGGACCTCGATGGCGAACCCCACGGTCCGCGACATCCTGCAGGCGCACACGTACGACGAGGCGTGGGTTCCCGACGTCCTGCGCGGACGCGCGGCGGTCGACGGCGACGACCTGCGCGGCGTCGATCTGCTCGGCGACGATCCGATCGGCGCCTACGACGCGCGCAACGATGCCGCGACCGCCGCCGTCCGCGCCGGCGGCTACGCCGACACGTTCCGGTTCAGCTACGGCGACTACCCGGCCGCCGAAGGGCTCGCGCACCTGGCCACGTACCGGGCATTCCAGGCGTGGCAGATCGCGAAGCATCTCGGCATCCCGTTCCATCTGTCACCCGAGCTGATCGCCGGTCTCGAGGAACACGTCGTGGCGTTCGCGGACGAGTGGCGCCAGTGGGGCGTGTTCCCTCCCGCCATCGCACCGCCCGCGGATGCCGACGACGAGACGCGTCTGCTGTGTGCCGTCGGCTACTGGGTCCCCTAGGGCGTGTTGATCAAGAAGGTGCGGGGTGGCCAGCCGCCGCGAGTTGC
>ERZ778021.812-NODE-812-length-46150-cov-7.448443_pt1 | contig 46150 bp, 40 predicted proteins | sample MGYA00375751_ERZ778021 | MGnify/ENA primary metagenome ERZ778021 (study PRJEB29350, sample SAMN05389814) | bioreactor metagenome | isolation source: Thiocyanate stock bioreactor | place: South Africa: University of Cape Town | collected 2013-08-29 ... | reverse complement strand
TAGCAAACTATTTTAGCTGATATTTATTACAATCGCTCGTTATAATTTTAAAATATAACTAAGCGACAATTGCCGTAAACACCGCTAGTGATTCATTAAGATTCTGTTCAAATTTTGTTTTCATTGAAATGACTGGATTCTACGTCCAGCGTTTTTCCCAGTCAAATTTTTCAAAGTTAATCAGAAAAAATCTATGGTAGTTTAAAGTTTATCGGCAAAACATATCTCACAGCAACTTTCTCCCCATTGTTTTCACCCGGAATCCAGTTAGGCATTGATCCTACTATTCGTTCCGCCTCTTTACCCAACAAAAAAGATGTAGGGGGGCAGTTGTCATTATGACGACATTTACCAATAGCATATATGTCAATAATTTCACCTGTTGGTTGTACAACAAATGATACCACAACTCTACCTTCTTCCAAATATTCCATTGCTTCGGCAGGATATTGCATATTATCCGAAATAAATCTCTGCATCGCTTTTACTCCGCCCGGAAACTGGGGAAATTTATCCGCTATAGTAAAGACCTCACCCTGATATTGGTGTGGTGGCATTGTTGATATAGGAAACAATCTTAGTCTGCCATTTTCCAACTGATAAACGCCACCAAGTAAATAAGTAACCCTTACTATTTCTCCGTCAGCTAATTTACCGGGTTGCCATTTAGGCATCAATTTTGCCACGCGCAAAACTTCAGTATCTAAGGTAGGATAACTTCCGGCAAAAAGACTAAAATTATTCAATGAGCCATCTTTCTCCACTATAAAGTGTATAATAACTCTATTATCATTCCTGTTTAACGTCTGTGTCGGAAAACGCACATTGTCATTGATATATTGCCATACATCACCTGCTACATATTCAGGTAAAGTTCCACCTTCTCTAAGAATATGAACATCTTTGAATAAATGTCCTTCTTGTTTGACATCAGTAGTTCCACGTTCCATAGGTATATGCGCAGAAGTTAACAATGATTCAGTATTGCTCATCGAACTCAACTCTCCACTATGCCCTCTAAGCACAAAACGTTGTTGTTCCGTAGAAGTATAATCAGCATAGGCCGCAACTACTACAAAGACAAACAAAAGAATGATTGCAGTTTTTAAATTCATTTTTTTATCTTTTTAGATATAATTCGTTATACAATTATTTATTTTCTCGCTTCAAAGTCTCGTTGAGTTGCCCGCCGCTTACGTACAACTCCACCGCAGTGCAAATTTACGAAAAAGTCACAATAAAGAGATTAATTCGTAATGTTTTAATACTAAAAAAATAAAACAGGTCATCTATAGTCGCTGCAGATTAATTGGTTGATAAATATTTATCGAAGCATTGTTGTTTAAGATTCAAGGTGAAACTAATTTGCTAAATTCGTGTTGCACGTAACATCCGCTTATGAACCTGTGTTTTCCTGTTGTTTCATTTTTCTACTTTCTCCAGCGCCTGTTCTTCTTCCTTTCGTTTCCGCTATACCGGGGTGTCTGGAGGCATCCATATCCCTGATCATACAACAAATCTTCCAATTATTTTGTGTTTTGACAAAAATGGTGTATTTTTGTACCCGCAAATGAGGGCTCCGTAGCTTAACTGAATAGAGCATCTGACTACGGATCAGAAGGTTACAGGTTTGAATCCTGTCGGAGTCACCACTAATTATCAAGCACTTGCAAACTGTTTTGCAGGTGCTTTTTTTTACATTCAAAGCAAAATATACCAAATCCGCAACGAATCAGTTATGATCGATCGCGATTTAGCTGTTATGTACGGTATTGAAACACGAGTTCTTAATCAAGCTGTAAAACGAAATATCGGACGTTTTCCACCTGACTTTATGTTTCAACTAACACAAACAGAATGGGAAAATATCTCATCACAATTTGTGATGACATCCCGTACCAAACGTCCTAAATCAGCTCTACCTTTTGCCTTTACCGAACATGGAGTGGTAATGTTATCCAGCGTTCTGCGAAGTGATGTAGCAATAGCGGCAAACATATTCATTTTACGAGCTTTTGTGGCTCTCCGACAGGTAGTAAGTTCCCCAGCTAATAGTGAAAACAAATACTTGAAGAATGAGATAAAGGAACTCAAACAATACATAGAGGAAGTATTTGCTGATGAAAACGATATAAACGAAGATACTCGCATACAATTGGAGTTAATCAACCAATCATTGGCTGAGTTACAAGCAACAAATAAACTTGCGGCATCAAGGCCGCGTAAGCAGATAGGATTCATTTCTAATAGTGACGAGACAACGAAATAAGTCCGGACTTTCACATTGACCTTATAACCCACTTCAACACACTCATTTCTTTCAAATTAATCTTTGCCGGAATTCTGAAGGGCTTCTCTAATATGATATTACGAGATGCGTCCTTTTCCGGGATAAGTTTTGACAGGTACCACGCACCGTCGGGTGAGAAATATCCGAAAACCCCATTTTGCCAATTTTACCCACCTTACAGGATATTCCGACGTGGTTATTTTTAAAGAAAACGACTTATCGGAGCGGCCTCATCATTAAATTTTGCAAAATTATATTGTGCACAATATATTTTGTTTATATTTGCAGTCGAATTGAGTAATACAATGGCAGAGGAATTAAAATTAGGCAATTTGGTATGTTTTCCTATTTACACTTTGGCGAAAGAAATAGTAAACCGGTACCGTCCTTTTTTGGATAGGGTAGGATTGACTTACCCGCAGTATTTAGTGATGATAGTTTTATGGGAACAAGGCGAACAAACTGTTTCAGAATTGGGGCAAAAACTCAATCTTGATAGTGGCACGCTGACACCGCTGTTAAAAAGATTGGAACAAAAAGAACTTGTTTCAAGAATAAGAAAAAGTACTGATGAACGTATTGTTCAAATTTCGGTAACAGAAAAAGGGAAAAAACTACAAGCGAAAACGGCTGAAGTTCCACAGCAATTAGCTGAATCACTCTGTATTCCTGTAGATGATTTTAAGGACTTAAAAATTAGCATAGAAAATATACTCACAAACATTCATAAAAAAAATAAAGGATCATGGCAACATTAAAACAAAGGGTATTACGTTTTTTATACCCATTCATTCGCAAGGCCGGGAAAGCAGGCAAAAACGGGACAGTTTTGAACAATGAAAAGAATATTGTTCCACAACAATCATTCTATACACAGAAAGCGATATTAAACATTGGAAAAGAGATTGACTTTTCAACTTTTTCCGGAAAGAAAATTTTAATTGTAAACACGGCTTCCAACTGTGGCTATACGGGACAGTATGCAGAACTACAATCACTACATGAAAAGATTGGCGATAAATTGGTAATTTTAGCTTTCCCTGCGAACGATTTTGCAGAGCAAGAAAAAAGCAATGACAATGAAATTGCCCAATTCTGCCAAATGAATTATGGCGTTACATTTCCGATTGCGAAAAAAGGAGTGGTAGTAAAAAATGCGGAACAACAACCGGTTTTCAAATGGCTTTCAGACAGCAAAGCAAATGGTTGGAATGATCACGCACCCGATTGGAACTTTAGCAAATATGTGATTGACGAAAAAGGAAATCTTACACACTACTTTGGTCCGTCAATCTCTCCCTTAGACAATGAATTTTTGGAGGCTGTAAGGCCACCTCATCATCCTTGAGCACAAATTCTCCGGTATCAACCAGAAACCGGAGTACAGGAATAACCCTGTCCCTGGTTTCTTCCGCATTTTCATCTTTATCCGACACAGCATCTACCAACTCATTGAGCCGTACCGATCCTCGTTGTTCCAGATAGGTCTTCAGCTTATTTCCGATCCGGCGGAACAGCCAGTTCGGGAGGCCGGTCGCGTTTCTCCCCAAACAAACATCACAATGGCCGCAATCCACTGCAGTCACTTCCCCAAAATATATCAACAGCATCCTGCTCCGGCACACGTCCGCCTTCTCGGCATAATCAATCATGGAGAAGATTCGTTTTTCGAAGCGCTTTTTCCGTTCTTCATACACACTCCGGGAAATGGATACGAACTTCGTCTCTTCCCGGGAAGTCGAAAACACAATAAAAGGTGTTTTCTTCTGCGGTATATAGCGGATATATTTTGCCCTGGAAAGGGCGATCAACATCTCACATACCTCGCGGCGACTTTTTCCGGTCTTCACCGCCAACAGCGACTCGTCGATATAGACATCGTCCGCAAAAACACCGGTATAGTTGCGGAGGAGAGCATGCACAAGGGCATCCATTTCTTTTTCCAGGTGGAGGGAATAGATATCGTCCCGATAGACCAGAAAACGGATCCGGGAACGCATATCAATCTCTTCAGTATATTCGATATAACCGGCCAGTTCCAGTATTTTAAGGGCATGGTGGGTTTGCAGGAAAGGGAGTTTATAGGGTTGGCAAAACTCCTGAAGGCCGAAATCATATACATCGTTATACCCTGCCCCGACGGCTATCTGGTAATAATTCCCCAACGCTTCATAGACCCTCAGTATAAAATCACGGGTAGGGAACGAATCTGCTATCCTTTTTTTCAACTTGGCGCTATCGGCCTTTGTATATAGAATAGTTGCATAGGAACGCTCCCCGTCCCGTCCTGCGCGGCCTGCTTCCTGAAAATATTCTTCGAGCGAATTGGGGAGATCCAAATGGATAACAACACGCACATCAGGCTTATCGATCCCCATCCCGAAAGCATTGGTGGCCACCATCACCCTACAGTCGTTCATCTTCCAGGCGTTCTGTCTGAACACCTTATCCTCATGGGAGAGGCCGGCATGGAAGAAATCGGCCGAAATCCCTGCCTTCCGAAGTGACTGGGCAACCTCGGCAGTCCTTTGCCGGCTCCTCACATACACGATGGCCGATCCGGGAACCGATTGAAGGATATGGTTCAGTTCCGCCGTTTTGTTCTCCACAGTCCGCACCACATACGACAGGTTTTCCCGCTCAAAACTCATCCGGAACACATTCTTCTCTTTGAAAAGCAGCTTCTCCTGAATATCATCCACCACTTCTTTAGTGGCCGTGGCAGTGAGCGCCAGCAAGGGAACGCCCTCCAACAGCGTACGGATCTCCGCAATCTTCAGGTAAGAGGGACGAAAATCATAGCCCCATTGCGAGATACAATGTGACTCGTCCACCACCAACAGGCAGACATCCATAGCCTGCAGCTTTGCGATAAAAATTTCGGAAGAGAGGCGTTCGGGGGAGACGTAGAGAAATTTATAATCCCCGAAAATACAGTTCTCGAGTGTGGTAATAATCTCGTCACGCGACATGCCCGAATAGACGGCTGCCGCCTTGATGCCCCGCTCACGAAGGTTGTCCACCTGGTCTTTCATCAAGGCTATCAGGGGTGTCACCACCAGGCAAATCCCTTTCATGGCCATCACCGGCACCTGAAAGGTTAATGATTTACCGCCGCCGGTGGGCATTAAGCCCAGGGTATCCCGTCCTTCCCATATCGACTGGATAATTTCTTCCTGCAAAGGCCGAAATGAGGAATATCCCCAATTTTCACGCAGTATATTATGAAAAAGATCCGGTTGCATACGCAAGCGCCCTATGTTATTTACTCCTTTATATCCCTTATTATAAGCTGAGTAAAGGAATTGCTGCCATGTCTGTTCTCTTCGAGGGTGTAACAGATATCCACCGGCAGGCCGGCTTTAATACGTTGATAAAAATCATGCTGGCTAAACGCGATACCGGGAAATGCCCGGTCGCTTGTCTTATCCACAATCTCCAACTTGATATGACGGCCGTCTTTCCCTACAAGCCTGCTGTTTCCGGCATCATACACTTCTCTGGTAAGAAATATGGGATTTTCGTTTTCAGGACCGAAAGGATTGAACAGATCGAGACCGGAAATGAGTGATGGGCTGATTTGTGAAAGTGATATCTCCGCATCTACCGTGATCTGTGGCAGCATCATCCTTGCCTCCACACCATCAAAAGAAAGCATGTTGAACCGCTCAGTGAACGCCTCCAAATTCTCTTTCCGCAACGTCAGTCCCGCCGCATAGGTATGGCCTCCAAAATTCTCGAGGATATCACGGCATGACTCAATGGCTTTGTACACATCGAAACCGGGAACCGATCGGGCCGATCCGGAGATCATTTCTCCCGATTTGGTGAGCACAACCGCCGGACGATAGTATTTCTCGGTCAACCTCGACGCCACAATCCCCACGATCCCCTTATGCCATGTCTCGTTATAGATGACAATACTCTTCTGTTGGATGATATCAATATGGCTATCGATATAGGCTATGGCCTCATCCGTGATCTTCTTGTCCAGTTCGCGCCGGTCCTCATTATATTTGTCGATATTCTTGCTCTTCTCCCTGGCGGAAGTCATGTCGTTCTCGATCATCAGGTCAACCGCCTCCTTGCCGTTCATCATCCGCCCGGAGGCATTGATACGCGGTCCTATCTTGAATACGATATCGTTAACGGTAATCTGCTTGCGCTGTAGTCCACAGACTTCGATGATACCACGGAGTCCGAAGCTGGGATTCGAGTTGAGTTGCTTCAACCCATGATACATCAGGATACGGTTTTCCCCCGTGAGCGGGACAATATCGGAAGCGATACTTACCGCCACCAGGTCGAGCAATGGCTCTACCTCGGAAAAAGGATATCCGTTCCGCTGTGAGAAAGCCTGTACCAACTTAAAACCGACCCCACATCCGGACAGATCGCTATACGGATAGGTAGAATCGAGCCGTTTCGCATCGACAACAGCGACGGCATCCGGAAGCTGATCATCCGGCATGTGATGATCGCAAATAATAAAATCAATACCTTTTTCTTTGGCATAGGCAACCTTACTTACGGCCTTAATGCCACAATCGAGAGAGATAATGAGCTTTACGCCTGTCTCAACGGCATAATCGATTCCCTGAAACGAAATGCCATACCCTTCATCGTACCGGTCCGGAATGTAATAATCAATATTACTTGTTATTCCCCGAAAGAACTTGTATACCAACGAAACTGCGGTCGTACCATCTACATCATAATCCCCGTAAATGAGGATCCGCTCTTTGTTACCCAGAGCCCGCTCAATCCGCCGGATCGCTACATCCATGTCAGGTAGCAGAAAAGGATCATGCAACTCCTTGAGTTTGGGATACAAGAATCCGGTTGCTTCTTCCTTAGTCTCTATACCTCTCTTGATAAGCAATTCAGTAAGAACGGGATGTAAATTTAATTCTTTCGCTAATTCATTTTTTCTATTTTTTTGGTCGTTTGTAAGGGTTGAATAATTCCATCTGTAAGTCATTTATATCGTTTTTTTCTTTTCTCTCTCAAATCCCGAATCGGCTTCGGGAGCACTGCAACAGGATGTCAAAAAGTCCGGTGGCAAAAGATCTCAATAATGGCATATCGATATACCATTCCGAAGTTGTAAAGGTAATACTATTTTTTTCTTTTTCGTTTATTTTACACAATAAATAACCCATTTTCTCCAGATCAATTCTTATTTGTACCTTCTTATTTGTACCTTTGTACATCAAAATCAATGCAAGAATGGAGATTGCGGCACTGGTATCAGGAGGAGTAGACAGTTCAGTTGTAGTACACCGGTTAAAGGAAATGGGCTACGACCCGACCATCTTTTATATAAAAATAGGGATGGAGGACAAGGACGGATATATCGACTGCCCGTCGGAAGAAGATATCGAGATCGTGTCATTCATCGCCAGAAAATATGGATGTCGCTTTGAGATAGTGTCGTTACATGAGGAGTATTGGGATAGTGTGGTACGCTACACCATCGATTCGGTCAAACGGGGATTGACGCCCAATCCCGATATGATGTGCAACAAACTGATCAAATTCGGTGTTTTTGAACAGAAATGGGGCCATCAGTTCGATAAGATTGCGACCGGGCACTATGCCACCACCACGGAGTTGGATGGATTGACATGGCTTTCCACCGCGAAAGACCACGTAAAGGACCAGACCTATTTTCTGGGGCAAATAAGCTATATGCAAGTCTCTAAACTGATGTTTCCGATCGGCGATCTGCTTAAGTCGGAAGTACGGACTATTGCCGCCCGGGAGAAGTTACCGTCAGCCCAACGCAAAGACAGCCAGGGTATTTGTTTCCTGGGAAAAGTAAATTACAACGAGTTCATTGAACGCTACCTGGGTAGAAAGGACGGCCTTATCGTGGAACTGGAGACCGGGAATATCCTGGGCAAGCATCAGGGTTTCTGGTTCCATACCATCGGTCAGCGCAAGGGGTTGGGATTGAGTGGAGGCCCCTGGTTCGTGATCAAGAAAGATGTACAGCGGAATATCGTGTATGTTTCTAAAGGGTACGACACGATACACCAGTATGGTGAAATCATCAACCTGCAAGGATTTGAGTTTATCACCAAAGATATCTGGGGTGATTTTGATGGAGAAAAAGAGATTACCTTCAAGATAAGACATACACCGGAGTTCACACCGGGAAAAATTTCAAAGATCGGTGATTTATACCGTATCCATTCCTCCGAGCCGGTGCAGGGCATTGCTGCCGGACAATTCGGGGTGGTATATGACACCGAGAAGAATTTGTGCCTGGGGAGTGGGATGATATATTGAAGTGGAAAGGTGCCTGAGTGATTGAGTGGATAAGCGGATAATGCACTTCGTGCGATAAATGATATATGCTTCGCATGATAATAGTTGCGCCGATACACACTTCGGCGATAGTTCTCTCTTAATTTTTAGTTTTTAGTTCTTAGTTTTTAGTTTTACAATATGAGACGAATATTTATTGTAGTTTTCCTCTTTTTGCTGTTATCTATCCCAAAGATACAAGCGCAATTTGAGGGTACCTTAGGATTGGGTGTACATGCAGGATATGGAGCGGAGGTCAACAATCTGGGTGGTGGAATACATATTCATTTCTACCGGACAAATAATATCCGGTTCGCGCCTTCATTTACCTATTTTCTGGAAGACAAAGGAGAAAATATGTGGATGACGGACCTGGATGCACATTACATCCTGCCGGTTTCCTACTCTGCCTCACTATATCCGATTGCCGGTCTGCATTACTCCCAATGGAAGTACGATGCTTCAAAAGGGAACGGAGATTCCGAGAAGGACTGGACAAAGAATCGTCTGGGTGCGAATCTTGGCCTCGGGTTTCAGCATGACATAGCCTACAGGGTACGGGCTAACTTCGAGCTGAAATACCAATTTATCAAGGATTACTCGCAGGTATTTTTCAGTGCGGGAATAGGATTCTGGTTTTAAATGAGAACCAAGAACCAAGAGCCAAGAACCAAGACAATTTAGAAATTAATGAGAATATGGAAAGCGGGCTTCAATCAATCTATTACACCCCAAATCAAACAACCAGGATTCCAAATCCCAAATCTTGGGTCTTGATTCTTGGCTCTAAAAGTCTATAAATATGAAAGATCTCATTACTAACGAAATAAAAAAAGAAAACGCCATACTCGTAGGACTTATTACACCCGAACAAAACGAGGAGAAGGTGAATGAATACCTCGACGAGCTGGCATTCTTGGCAGAAACAGCAGGTCTTACTCCCGCAAAACGTTTTGTGCAGCGCTTAGAGACACCCAATACAGTGACGTTTGTGGGTAGCGGAAAACTGCAGGAGATAAAGAATTACGTGGAAGAGGAGGAGAATGAGATCGGTGTGGTTATCTTTGATGACGAATTGTCCGCCCGCCAACTCCGTAACATCGAGAGAGAGCTCAAGATCCGCATCATGGATCGTACCAGCCTGATTCTCGACATCTTTGCCATGCGTGCCCAGACAGCACATGCCAAGGCGCAGGTGGAACTGGCGCAGTACCAGTATCTGCTGCCGCGATTAACCCGTATGTGGACCCACCTCGAACGGCAACGGGGCGGTGGCGGTACCATCATGCGCGGACCGGGGGAAACACAGTTGGAGACCGACCGCCGTATCATCCTCGACAAGATATCGCGCCTGAAGCAGGAGTTGAAAGAGATCGACAAACAGAAAAGCGTCCAGCGCAAGAACCGGGGAAAACTGGTGCGGGTAGCATTAGTGGGATATACCAACGTAGGGAAATCCACATTGATGAACCTGTTGAGCAAAAGTGAGGTATTTGCAGAGAATAAGCTCTTTGCCACGCTCGACACGACCGTGCGCAAGGTGACCATCGAGAACCTGCCGTTCCTGCTTACCGACACCGTCGGCTTTATCCGCAAACTCCCCACCCACCTGATCGAGTCTTTCAAGTCGACCCTCGACGAGGTACGCGAAGCCGATATCCTGGTACATGTGGTGGATATTTCACATCCCGCCTTTGAAGAACAGATAGAAGTGGTAGAAAAAACCCTGTTCGAGATCGACGAAACAGAAAAACCCTCCATCCTTGTCTTCAATAAGATCGACGCTTTTTCACATATCGTGAAAGATGAAGACGACCTCACTCCGAAGAAACGGGAGAATTACACACTCGAAGAGCTAAAACAGACCTGGATGCACAAGATGAAGGAGAACTGCATCTTTATCTCGGCCAGGGAGAAAACAAACATCGACAACCTGAAACAGATTATCTATGATAAGGTAAAAGAGATTCATATCACCCGCTTTCCCTATAACGACTTCCTGTATCAGAATTACGAAGAGGAGGAATAGAATTCCGGTCCTACACCAACTCCTCAAGCCGGATAATTCCTGCACGGGTAAAGGAAACCCGGAAGCGCTTGTAATCCATCTGGTCTTCAAATTGCAACTGCATCAGAATATTCAGATAGTAAATCTTTTCTCCATATATCTCAACGGATTCGCCTTCTTCATTGAGGTAGTAAATCGCCTCTTCGGGGTTATCCGTCTTTTGCATGAAACGGGAGAGGTGGAAACGCATGATATCATTTATCCCTGCAATCGGATATTCACTGTTCTTGTTGATTTCCACCCGGTCCAGAAATACTTGCTTGCGGTAAAGGATAATTTTTTCGTCGGTTATACGATTCTCTGCTTCCACCAAAGCACTCCTGCTCCTCATATTCATCACTTCCCGGGGCACTTTGTCCTCAGTAATAAAATCAACCGCTTCCTTGATCCATCCTATTGAAGCATCCTTGATGCCTATTTCGGTCTTATTGTCAAAGTACCGGTTAAGCCGCTTGTGTGCAAAATAGTAACGCATCAGTTCCTTGATACGGTCTTTCAGCATATAGCTTACCACCAGCGCGATGAACAGCGGCATTGTAAAGTTGCCGTACTTCATCTGGAACGAGAATGCCACGGTCGTGGCAAAAATCATGGAGAGTCCGGCGGCAAGGCTGTAATAAATTTGCTCCACCAGCACACCATCTTTCTTTTTACGTGCCCGTAAAAAGAGATCGCTTTCGGCATATTTCTTCAAGATGCTTCTCCTGAAAATAAACTCCCTGTTTTTTAATGGATTATCCTTATCCACGCTGATATATTTCATCTCTTTCCGGTATGCTGCCTCATCGTGCCATAATGAAGTCAGGAGACCGATAGATTGCTCATACTTCCCCGCATCCTTTCTCTGCAGGAAACCGATAAGATAACACGTTCTTTGGTCTACCAGGTTGCTGATATATTCATCGGCAAAGAAAAAATAATTGAGATATTCGGAAGAGATGGTCGGCACATTGATAATTTTCCGGAGATACCTGAATTTCAAAAGGATATTCCTGACACTCTCCACATAAGAAGCAATCAGGTATTCCATATCATCTTTGATATTATTTTTCAGCAGATGGACCACTTCATCGCGGATAGCACTTTTAAAGATGGCGGTGAACATTTTTATCTGGGATTCATACTCCTTGATGGCGGTACGTGTAGGCTCACTGGCAGTCTTATGGAAAACCCGTTCCAGATTCTTCAATGGAATAGCCTCACCTTCACATATCTCTCGCAACAAAAAAACGGGAGTTATCAACCGGATATAACTCTTTACATCCCGGTAAAAATGGCTTTTATCATAGGTAAGGGAATTGATATCGAGGCTATTCGGAATGAACATCCAGGTGTTGATAGAAAAATTGCTCTGGTCGCGTTTACGACGCACATGAAATCCTACCTTGAACTCAATGGAAAACTTATCATGTATCTTAGCTGCAATATCAATCATTTTCAAATAGACTTTACCATTTAGTATAAGGATTCTTCATCAACATCGAATTGTAAAAACGGGCATCGCCGGTCACTTCTTCGCCCAGCCATTCCGGTTTTTCGAACTGGTCACCTTCGCTGGATAATTCTATCTCCGCTACAACCAGTCCCTGGTTTTCACCATAGAACTCATCCACTTCAAAAGTAAACTTGCCTGATTTTACTTCATAACGGGTTTTGTCGATCACGCCCAGTTCGCAGATCTTAAGCAGCTCCTCTACTTCCGTTACCGGGATCTCTTTTTCCCACTCATAGCGGGATGCTCCGCTTGCGCTGCCCATTCCCTTTATGGTGATATAACCCTTGTCGCCTTTGATACGTACACGAACGGTGCGTTCGGGAACCGACGAGAGGTATCCCTGGGTAATACGCATCTGCCTGGCCGCTTCGTTCTTGAAAGCATCAGACGTCACCAAAAACTTTCTTTCTATTTCCTGTGCCATGATTGTTATATAATTAATTTGCCAATGGTTTGTTGATCATTCCGATCACACGTTTGATCGCCTGCAGGTAATTGATATTTTCCACATCTCCCAGACCGACTTCCTGAATGGTTTTTTTAATATCTTCCACTTCGGTCGATTCGGAGTTGATGGTTTTCACCATCGCACCGTTGATATACACTTCTCCGGTTTCACAGATCGTGTCGTTCACCATATATCCATAGCGATGTTTCTCTACTGTCACAGCCTGCAGGTCGGGATGCGCATCGATCATACCCAGGAACTCCTCCAGTGTATAGGTATCTTTGGTGAGTTGGGGCAGGTTATCTACTTTGAAAGCGGGAAATACCTCTTCGTTCAGCACGGTAGCGGAGATAGGGAATTCACCTTTCATCAGCGGGTTCCACTGTTCCAATCCGTCAACAGTCTGTACGTAGGTCTTGATATCCATTTTTCCGTCGCGTATCTTTGTATTATTTACATCGTTCGTACGGCTCACGATATAGGTTTCTGTGCTGCGACGCTCCCATACTTTTTCCGGTACGGGAATGGACAGGCGGGCCATCCGTTTTTCCGCCTCACAAAAACAACGTCCGAATGAACGGAACTCAAATCTCGGTTTCGAGATTGCACCAATCTCCATCTTTTCTTTGCTCATATTATTTTGATATTTATTATTACAACTCATACGACAACTTCAGAAAAGACATCTATTTCATTTATATATGAGGTGACTACAGTTTCACCTTTCTCGCATAATACATAATAACCCCGAGTATGGCAAATAACCCCAAGCTACCGACTAACAGGGAGTAGCTTTCCATACGGATCAACAGGAAAACAAAAACATACAGGAAAGCCAGTAATGATCCCACCAGCAATCCCTGTTTCCTGTTCCGCAGGATAGCTGCCATATGAAGCGTAATCATTACGATGGTCATCAGCGCTGCAACTGCATACGAGAGATTAAACCCCCATATTTCAGACATCGAGAGAAGCAATGCATAAAAGAGTACCAGCGCCAATCCAACCAATAAATAATGAAACGGATTGACTGCTTTTTTCCTGATCAATTCAATGAAAAGCACCACTACAAACGTAAGCAAAATAATTAATATGCCATATTTCACGCTCCGCAAATTTTGTTGATACTGATCTACCGACTGAATGAACTTTACGCCGAAGAGCGATGAAGACATCATACTGATCGCTGCGCTATCATCGCCCCCTATAACTTGTCCGTAACTGCGGTTAAGATCCAGCACTTTCCATGAAGCCGAGAAACCTTCATCGGAGATATCATGGGTCAGCGGCAAAAAATCACCGCCGAAACTCGGAGTGGACCAGTCCGACCGGAAAGTGGTGGTTGTCACTTTTCCCACCGGTACCACATACAACCCCGTCGAACCATTCAGATGCAACGTGACTGAGAACGGTATTTTTTCATTTGTCATTGTCTTCCCGAGCAATGAATCAGGACGGACGTTCAACCCGGCTGCAAAGATCCCGGTAGAGATATCCGGCGCTCCTACCGGTTTTACTGTTTCGGGAATATACATATTCATACCCGGTCCGGTAAATAAATTTTCTATGGGAATTCCGGGTTCCATTGAGAAAGTTTCTCCATTTAATTGTAGAGAAACAAGGGCCCTGATACCTTTCAAATCTGTAATCCCCATGATAACACGGGCTTTATCAAATTGTATATCTTCCCGCCTGATACCTTCTTTTTCAATCACTTCCATATTGAAAACACCTGTCAATGCAATTTCTGCTTTATAGACCGACGCATCGTAAATACCCCGCTTCCGCCTCTCCACCGCCGCATTAGCCTCCACATTCAATTCTTGCGGCAGTAAAAGAAGATGTTTTGTAACCACTTCGCGCTTGTCGTTCGCGATCCGCTCCTGTATATAAGGAATAGCGATGCATGGGCCGGTAACAATCTGCTCCCCGCTCCATTTCGATGTGATTTCCTGTACGGCGCTCGTCTTGGTGTATTTTCTCTCATTAATGAGTCCGCGAATCATTCCCAAGGGAATGAGCAACAGGAGTGTCAGAAAACCTATTGCCAACAATTTAACCGTCACTGAATGGCGCTCAATGATACTCTTCTTATTACCGTTCTCTTCCGGCGGCAACGGCTTCGCCTGATTAGATGAATCGATTGTCTCCATATTATCAATTACTAATTACCTTATTTAGAAATGAAAAATTAAGAATGAAGAGTGAATGTCAGAGCAGTCCCACTTCAATCTACCTTTCCACTTTATTCAGGAAAGACTCCAACGCCGCAAGATGTGCCCGGAATGCTTTCTCTCCTTTCCCTGTCCGTGCAAAGGTGGTTCTTGGTTTTCGTCCGACAAACTGTTTTTTTATAACGATATAGTCCAGACTTTCCAACGCCCGGGTATGGCTCGCCAAATTGCCATCTGTCACGCCCAACAATTCTTTCAGTGAATTAAAATCGACCTCTTCATTCACCATCAGCACCGACATAATTCCAAGACGTACTTTGCTCTCGAATGCCTTGTTGATATCTTCCAGATGTTCGATCATTTTCCTGAATGTCGTTCAACACAAAAATAGAAATAGATCCCGTATATAATATGCAGGATTCCAAATCCCATTGCCCATAACAGTAATCCTTTTCCGGGAAAGAAAGCACAGATAAGCCCCAGGACTAATTCGCCACATCCCAGCCAGAAGATACTTCCGTACGTATACTTCGAGGCATTGATAAGTGACAACCCGTAAAACAGAAGCATAACAGGAGCAATAACCCCTATATTTCCGGCCACAAGAAGTGCCACACTAAAAATTCCACCCACAGTAAGGGGAAGGAAAAAATTCAGGAAAGTGCGATAAGCCGGACCACTACTGAAAGAATAGTTCATTTTTTTAGCTTTCCGGAATGAGAAAAACAGAATTGTAGACAATGACAATACAAATACAATCGCCGCCACAAGAGCAATATCAGGCACAATACCAATCCACATGGGAACAGAATATACGTCCGGAACATAGCGGACAGATGATATAATACTGTGGCCAACAAATGCCCCTGCCAGCGCATATGCACCGATAAGAGTAGCTGATGTGCCACTGAATGATAAGAAACGGGACGATTTCTCCATCATTACCCGTATCTCTCTGACTGCTTCGAATGCTTCGTCATCCTTCATATTAAAAAGTACTTTGAATTACAAAGTAAATATATAAAAATAAACTCCCCATATACGAAGAGCTTATTTAATAACATTTAACAAAATAATATCACTTGCACAATGCCTCGTTGAGTGCGACCACCGCGTCTTCATACCGCTCACGCCGGATCACGAACTGCATATTGACCTGCATCAGTGACTGGCCGAAACTCTCCACATTAATTTCTTTCTCATACAAGGCTTTGGTTGCCCTGTAGAGAAATCCCGGAAGTGCTATATTAGACCCCATGGCGCAAACAATGGCCATCGGTTCTGCCGTCACCTGATAAAATTGTTCCTGCAAGACTTTAACCAGATCCCTGCTCTTTTCATTATCCCATACCACCATGGTGATGGAGTTGGCGTTGGTCGATTTCAGGATATAACTCACGCCATGCTTCACAAAGTATTGCATAAGATGTCCGTCGAATCCCACTTCACCCACCATCATCGGGTCGTGCACTTCAATGGCCAGCACTTTCCTTGAACCGGAAACGATCTCCACGCGAGGCTCGGGCGAAACATAATCACGCGATATCAGTGTTCCGGGATGGTTGGGTTCAAAGGTATTTTTTATACGGATATTGATGCCGGCCAGTTCCAGCGGTTTAGCCGCCTTGGGATGGATCGCCTCCATGCCGATGTCAGCCAGCTGGTCGGCAATGATATAATTGGTATGTCCCACGGGAATACTATTCTCCACTCCCACTATCTTGGGATCTGCGCTCGAAAGATGATATTCCTTGTGGATGACTGCTTCATCCGCTTTTACTTCGACGGCGATCTTACTGAAAGTCACTTCGCTATACCCCCGGTCGAAAGCCCGCATAATACCTTCGGTTCCCTTCGTATATCCGGTAGCGATACAAAGCACGCTACTAAAATCTATATCACTGAATTCCTTATGAATACGCTCATCAATGGTGAGTGATTCGTTATCATTGAAACCGCATAGATCCACAAACCGGGCATTGATACCGTTATTATTGAGGATATTGACGGAGTTCCATCCCGAATGGGCTTCTCCGATCGATGCCAGAATTTCGCGGGCAGCCAGGTGTATCGCTTTCGGATCGACATATCCCGATGCCAACACTTTTCCTAAACTATAAAGCACTGTTTTAGCCTGATCCACGCGAAAACGGATGAAATCCCGCGCCTCTTTCAAATCAAGACCGTAATCGGCAAAACCATCATTGATCAGGAGCAATCGCTGACAGAAGGAATCCAAAGCACTACTGTAATCCTCACCGTTCAGGAATTTATTATAAATACCTGGTTCACCGGTCTTCTTGTGCTCCAACAACCAATTGGTTACATTGTTATAAGCTGAAACCACAAAGATACGGTTATACAACTCGTCCCCCTTGCGGTCTCCCCTGATAATATTTTGAAGCACGTCCTGAAACTGGGACATGGAGGTACCTCCGATTTTTTCTACTGTCAGCATATTAGTAAGTGAAAAATGAAAAGTGTGCGCCATCGCACGGGATGCAAAGATAGATTTTTTTTAATTTCCTTCACTGATTGATCGGAAAAAAGTGATACCTAAAACTGTTTCAACTCCCGATACATTTTAAAAATAGGCAATCCCATCACATTGAAGTAAGAGCCTTCTATCCTCTCTACACCCACGTAGCCGATCCACTCCTGCACCCCATAAGCGCCTGCCTTGTCCATCGGATTGTACCTTTCCACGTAATAATTTATCTCTTCGTCGGTTAACATGCCGAAGGTAACATGGGCAGTGTCCGAAAAACTAACCTGTTTCTCTTTCGAAGTCAGGCTGACACCTGTAACAACCCGGTGGGTCTCTCCTGACAGTCCTCTCAGCATCTGCTTCGCGTCTTCCTTATCCGACGGCTTCCCTAAAATCCGGCCATGCAACAACACAATAGTATCAGCCGTAATAAGTAATGTATTATCCTGCATCAGGGAAAGATATGCTGATGCTTTTTTCTTTGACAGGAATTCCGGGATTTCCTCATGGGGAATGTCGTCGGGATAAGATTCGTCGATATCCGGCAACGTCAATACTTCATATTCCACATCAATTCCCGAAAGTAACTCTCTCCTTCTTGGTGAATTGGAAGCCAGGATGAGGTGATAACCTGAAGTTGGGTGCGTAAAATCCATTTTTTATCTGTTTAATTCGGGCCACAAGATACGAAAAAAGGCTTTATTTTGTACCTTTGCCTACAAAGTCTCAATATATATGATACTCGATCTTTGCCCTTGTCCCGCTTTATATCCCTATTATCAGCAAGAGGATGATACGGTAATCATGGTGGATGCCTTCCGCGCATCGGCCACTATGTGTGCCGCATTTGCCGCCGGCGTCCCGGCGGTGATCCCCGTAGCCTCCATCGAGGAGGCGAAACGATATAAGGCGAAAGGATTCCTTGTGGGAGCGGAACGCAATGCACGCAAATGTGATTTTGCCGATTTCGGCAATTCTCCTTTCGACTACTTACCGGAAAAGGTATCGGGAAAAGAATTGGTCTTTACGACCACCAACGGCACACAAGCTATCCATGCAGCGAAAGGATGCCGGCAATTGTTTGTAGGCACATTTTCCAATATCGATGCGGTACTGCAAGCATGCCTTCGATCACCCGGACGGGTGGTAATCCTCTGTGCAGGATGGGAAAACAGGATTAATATAGAAGATACGCTCTTTGGAGGTGCTTTCGCTGAAAAGTTATCCGGAAAGCAGGAGTTGAATATTGGCTCGGATAGCGTGAGGATTGCATTGGAGCTTTGGAAACAGGCAAAAAGCAACCCGCTGGAATACCTAAGGAATAGTGACCATTACGCACGCCTTATTGCCAATGGCGCTGTGAATGATGCCCCCTATTGTTTACAGATGAACACGGTTCCAATGGTACCTTGTTACGATAATTGCGAAGGGAAATTAAAAGTGGCTCCCCAATAAATATAAAGGATACTCAAAAATCGGATTCATCAAAGTCGAATGAATCGGTAAACTGTTCCAGGTCGCGCCGCTCTTTCTTGGTAGGGCGTCCGGTACCTCTCTGCCGGTCAACAAAACCGCTGATCCGGTTCAATTCCATCAGTTCATACTGGTCAGGAGGTGTCACATTTTCCATGAATCCGGCCACTTTAGGGGCACCCATCCTTTTGTCGGATAGTGCCAACACTTTGAATGAAAAGGTAATTGGCGGTTTTTTCACATCGATGATTTCTCCCACCCTGATATTTCTCGACGGTTTCACGGCAACGTTACCAATCAACACCCGTCCCTTTTTACAGGCTTCGGAAGCGACAGTGCGTGTCTTGAAAATACGTACTGCCCATAACCATTTATCTATTCTTACCTCATCCATTTTTTTAGAACCAAGACACAAGACTATTAGAACCAAGACACAAGGGTGGCTACTTATTGTTGTATTGGTTCATTGTGATCTGGACTCCCGCCAGACAAAAGCTGCGTATCATATCTACCGCCATATCGATCCGTTCGGGTAACAGTTTCTGCTCTTCTTCAGAAAAACGATCCAGCACATAATCAACCTGCCTTCCACGCGGAAAATTATCTCCGATTCCAAAGCGGAGCCGCGGATAATTCTGCCCTATCATATCCTGAATATGTTTCAGGCCGTTATGACCAGCATCACTTCCTTTCGATTTCATCCGCAATATACCGAAAGGTAATGCCAAGTCGTCCACCACCACCAGCAGGTTTTCATTCTCAATCTTCTCTTTCTGTAACCAGTAACGGACGGCATTTCCGCTCAGGTTCATAAAAGTAGACGGTTTGAGCAGGATAAGCGATTTGTTCCTGAGCCGCATCTCCGCCACGAAACCGTATCGCCTGTCCTCAAAAACAGCATTGGACGCCTTAGCAAAAGCGTCCAATACCATAAAACCAATATTGTGGCGGGTTTGCTCATAATCGGGTCCGATATTGCCCAATCCCGCAATCAAATACTTCATTTGATTCTCTCTTTTTATCCCTCACCCTTTGCTGCTGCTCCTCTTGCGGCACGTGTCAGCTGCACACGGCAAACAACAGCATTCTTGGCGTTCAATATTTCAACATCCTCGAAATTCAATTGTCCAACCTGGATAGATTTGCCCAATTCCAGCGTTTCCACGTTCACCACTAACTCCTCAGGCAATTTTGACGGCAATGCTTTCACTTTCAGCTTACGGATATCGAGCGACAATTTACCACCGGCTCTTACCCCGGCAGCCAAACCAGTCAGACGAACAGGAATTTCAATCACTACTGGTGCATTTTCAACCACATGCAGGAAGTCGATATGAAGAATGGTATCTTTTACAGGATGAAACTGTAACTCTTTTACAATGGCTTGCAATTTCTTTTCTCCAAGATCAAGATTTACCAGGAAGACCTCCGGCGTATAAATCAATTTGCGTACGTCGCCTTGCTTCACTACGAAGTTCACGTTTTCCTCACCATGTCCACCATATACAACGCATGGAATCAGCCCTTCGCTGCGGTAGGCCCTGGCCGCTTTTTTCCCGAAATCGTCCCTGATCTCGCCTTTCAATTCAAATGTTTTCATTTTTACAATTTGTTTGTGTTACTCAAAATAAAGTGCTTTCTCTTTATTTCCCATCACACGGGAGCTTTCAAAAAAGCGGCGCAAAGGTAATGATTTTCTTTTTATTAAACAACCACTTCCCGCACTTTTAGTTTTCAACTTTTCACTCATCTGGCCCTTTTCATCAGCTCCTCAGCGGAAATACTCATTAGCCGCCCGACAGGTTTTCCATCGCGATAGGTAATAATTCGCATCACATAAGCATCTTTAGGTACCTGTAATGGTTCTTTATATACCGGATAGAAATTGTCAGGGGTAGAAGCATCAAAACTGGCATATATATCCAGCCCTTCAATCTCCGTGGTGAGTGTAACCATAAGTTTTTCACCCTCTTTTGCCACCTTTACAATCGGATCATAGATGGCCGGCGAGTACTTGATCCGCGCATAATCGAAACGGGCAAAATGATCTTCAGCCTTGGAGGCAAAACGGTTCCAATCCTTCTTTTCCTTCAGCGACCAGAGCGATTCGGCTACAGCAAATCCGCGCGGCCAGACCATATATTCCACCTGACGGATATTGTAGATCTGTTCTGTCCACAAGTTCGCCTGTCCTCCCAATATATACTTCGCATTAGCACCCTCCGGTATCGGGTCGAACTGGTAGGTTTGATTCAATCGTAAGCTGCTATATACGCGCGGCTCAGTAGAAAGATCCCCCTGCATATAGTCGATATAGACATAATTGGTAGGGCTCATCACTACATAATGCCCCGAATTGGAAGCTTCGATGCCATGTTCGATACCGCGCCAACTCATCAAGGCGGTAGTGGGGGTAATGCCACCCTCCAGAATCTCATCCCAGCCCATCATTTTCTTTCCCTTGGAGAGGATGATTTGTTCCACCCGTTTACCGAAATAAGATTGTACACCGGCCATATCTTTTATACCTTCACGTGCCATTAGCTTTTTTATATCAGGACTTTTCTCCCAAAAAGTATAGGGAGCCTCGTCTCCGCCGGTATGGATATATTCAAAAGGGAAAAGGGCAGCCACTTCAGTGATTACCTTATCCATAAACTCATACACGTTTTCATTGGCTGGACAAAGCGTATTCTCATAAATGGCGGCAGGGCGCCCCCCGGTATTCCAGTCGAGGAAAGGTGCCCCCGTACGCACGAAATGATCACCGCTCTCGGGGAAGCATGCCAGTTCGGGATATGCTGCCAGCGCCGCAGAACTATGTCCCGGCACATCGATCTCCGGCATCACCTGCACGTTACGTTCCATGGCGTATGCGATCACCTCCCCGATCTCATCCTGCGTATAAAAACCACCATAGTTTTTAGGAGCATCGGGGTCAGGGTCGGAGAGACTACCGAACCAGCCTATCTGTTCGGTACGCCATGCACCGACCTGCGTCAGCTTCGGCAGACTCTTTATTTCAATGCGCCATCCCTCATCATCGGTAAGATGCCAGTGAAATATATTATATTTGTACCTTACCATGTTATCAATAAATTGCTTTACCTCATCCACCGTAAAAAAGTGACGCGACACATCAAGCATCAACCCACGCCATTCTACCCGGGGATAATCCGTGATCTCCACCACAGGTATCTGCCAGGAGACATTCTCCTTCTTTTTATCGCTTTCGATCTGGGGAGGTAAAAGCTGAAAAAACGTCTGTACCCCATATAACAGGCCCGCCGGTTCATTGGCTTTTATAGCCACTTTCTGAGGTGTCACATCCAACCTGTATCCTTCGCGACCAATCTCTTTATCGGTAATCTTATTCAATAGAAGTTCGATATGGGCGTTGGCAGCAGAAGAGGATAGCTTCACTTCCTTAGCCGGTGCTGTGGAAAGTTTCTCCACCAGCAAGCTATTTATGTAAGTGCCCTGAGCGAAAGGGGTGGAAATAACCACTTCGTCGGGCAATACAAAATGTCCACCTTTTTTAAGAAGTGAAACCGGCTCGGGAATAATGGAAATATTCCGTTCCTGCTGCTGCCCCATTATCGATATACTCATTAACATAATTGCGATTATAAATATTCCTTTTCTCATATGATTAATTTATTTTAGAATAAAGAGTAAAGATCAAAGAATAAAGACTTTATGACTTCTCACCTTTCCACCTTGTCTTCCCAACCTCTCACATTTCCACATTTTCCACATTTTCCACATTTCTTGCAAATCTACGAAATTTGTTTAAAAAAACAGGTCGCAAACTGTCCTGATTTTACCCGACTTGCTTACTTTTCACTCAACAGTATGTTTAATCCCAAAAAAATAGCTACTTTTGCAACTTAAAACGAAAACGTTCATTGCATCAATGATTAACAGGAATTTAATTCGTATCAGGGTCGTACAATTGGTTTATGCTTGGTACCAGAATACGAATAAAGATTTACGCAATGCCGAAAAAGAACTATTATTCGGCCTGCAGAAATCATACGATCTTTACTATTTTCTACTTCTTCTGATGGTAGAGCTCACCGATTCGTATCAAAACAGGGTGGAGACAAAACGGAATAAATTTTTGCCGACGGAGGAGGATCTACATCCCAATACCCATCTTATTGACAATAAGTTCATCGTGCAATTACGCGAGAACAGGCAATTCCGGAAACAGCTTGCAGAGCGCCCCATGTCCTGGGAATCCAATGAAGCGTTCATCAAAAACCTGTTAGACGAGATATTATCTTCGGACACTTACCAGGAATATACAGCCATTGTTTCCCCTACTTACGAAGAGGATCAGGAATTCTGGCGGAAGACTTTCAAACAGTTTATCTATCTGGACGAAGAGTTGGATGACATCCTGGAGGATGAGTGTATCTATTGGAATGATGATGTGGAGATCGTACAGACATTTGTAATGAAGACGATCAAACGGTTTTCTGCAGGGAATGGCGACGATCAGCCCCTGCTACCGATGTTTAAAGATGAGGAAGACAAGGAATATGCGCTAAAGTTGCTGCATAACTCCATCCTGGACGAAAAAAAGTACCGCGGGCTCATCGAGAAACATACTGAAAAGTGGGATTTCGACCGCATTGCATTCATGGATCTTATCATCATGCAGGTAGCTCTTTCCGAGATATTCACATTTGAATCTATTCCGACCAATGTTACGCTAAACGAATATATCGAGATCGCCAAATCGTATAGTACCCCCAAAAGCGGCACTTTCATTAACGGAATTTTGGATGCGATTGTGCAGGAAATAAAAAAAGAAAAGCGTATCTTTAAAAATTAATTATAAACACCTAAACAATAACTCTTATGAATGTTCTATTACAAGCAGCACCGGGTGGTGCAGGAGGCATGGGCGGCACCCTGTTTATGATGGTGGCCATTTTTGCCGTATTTTATTTCTTCATGATACGTCCCCAGCAAAAAAAACAGAAAGAACTCCAGAAGAGCCGCGAAGCTATGAAAACGGGAGATAAGGTTGTCACTTCAGGAGGTATCCATGGAAGGATCAGGGAGGTAGGTGACACATGGTTCTTAGTGGAAGTAGCTGATGGCGTAAAATTAAAATTTGAAAAAGGCTCAGTATACGCCTCATCGGCCGATGTAGCACAACAGACCAAGTAAACTGCGTTTGTGATGGAAGTAAAAGCTATCATCCAGAAATGGCAACCCAGGATTAAAGCCTTTTTTTCCACTGTCCCGTGGAAAAATGTACTGGCTTTCCTGCTCTTTCTGGTGCTGGCTTTTATTTTCTGGTTAATGCTCTTCTTTCAGAAAGAAAACGTGGAGGGCACTTACAAGATACCTTTGAAATACACGAACATCCCTAACGATGTGGTGTTCGACAATCCCTTACCTTCCTTTATAGAGGTAAGTGTAGCCGACAATGGAGCGCAGATCTTTCGTCTTGATGTGATAAAAAGGGATTCACTCGAAATCAATGTTGCCGAAATGGCCGAAGGTGAGAACACCGTAATCCAGGGAGATCAGTACAGGCAACTTATCCGTGGCCAACTATTTCCAAGTACCAATATAAGGGGCTATTACCCCATGAATATCTCTTTGGCAACCTCTAAGCTGCAGAAGAAAGAATTGACGGTGATTTTTGACGGAGAGATCACCACAAGCCGGGCCAACCTGGTGGCAGACAGTGCTACCTTTATTCCTGAAACGGTAATGGCGTATGGCTCTCAACAATCGCTCGAACCGCTGAAAGGAGCCGTAACCGAATATACCATATTCAAGAACCTGAAAGCTACATCTCAGTTGCCAGTCAATATAAACAATGTAGAAGGCGTAAAATTCATTCCTTCACAGGTAGACATCTATATTCCTGTGCAAGAATATACCGAACGCACCTTTGAGGTGCCCATTACCGCCACGCACATGCCGGGAAAGCTCGATGTAAAGTTTTTCCCGTCGCGTGCCAACGTCACTTTCTCTGTCACTCTCGAAGAGTACAAGAAGATCGTGCCGGAAGATTTCTCCATCGAACTCGACTACAGGAAGTTTCACGCCAACGAGGATGGTCGCGTGGAACTTGAACTTACAGACAAGCCCTCTTCCATTGTCAATCCCCGAATCTCCCCCATTTCTGTGGAATTCCTTTTTGAAAGCAAGAGTGACAGATGATAAAGATTGGCATTACAGGAGGGATAGGAACCGGAAAGTCTATCGTCTCGGACATTTTCCATTTGCACGGCATTCCTTTGTACAATGCTGACCGGGAAGCAAAAAAACTGAACGATTCTTCACCCTATATCCGTAAACAATTGACATTACAGATCGGAGAAGACCTTTACACAGAAGACAAACTCGACAGGAAAAAACTGGCCTCCATCATTTTTCACGATAGCCGCAAGCTGGCCATCGTCAACTCTATCATCCATCCGGAACTGACCAGGCATTTTACTGAATGGTGCCGCCAACGGGAATGTTCCTATCCAATGGTGATCCTCGATGCCGCACTGCTTATTGAGGCGGGTTTCTATCAATTTGTAGACAAAGTGGTCATGGTACAAGCACCCAAAGAACTCCGTATCGCCAGGGTTATGCAACGCGACCGGTCGACGCGTAACGAGGTCGAAGCCCGAATGAATAGCCAGCTTCCTGAAGAGGAAAAAATAAAATATGCTGATTATCTGATCTGTAATGACAACAGGCATTCACTCATTCATCAGGTCGCTGAAGTGATAAAAAAAGTAGCCGGAAATTAATTGTAAAGCACTACTTAATTGATAATCATTACCAATTTGTTGTTTTTATGCAAATATAACCGTAACTTTGCATCGAAATTATTAGGTTATACTATTAAACATCAAAAGAATGGTTGAACAAATTGGAATCAACGCCGGTAAAGTATGGTCAGTTCTTGACGAAGGTGGCCGGCAGAATGTAAAAGAGATCAAGAAGGCTACTAAACTTACTGACAAAGATCTCTATGCAGCACTTGGATGGCTGGCAAGAGAGGGAAAAGTTATTTTGGAGGCTGAAGAAAAAGAAGTCTTCGCATCATTGAGTTAAAAAGTAAACTCATCGTTTAAATGAAAAAGTGTGTAAAAGCTGTCTAAACGACAGCTTTTTTCTTGTTAATTTTTCTACTGCTATGAATTTATCGCCTATCTTTACCAAAAAGATAGCGACTAAATGGAAGTTAAACAATTACGCAACCGGCTTTTGCAATTATTCCCTGAGGACCAGGTTTTTACCGATGAACTATTCCGCCTGGCCAAAGGAACTGACGCAGGACTCTACCGTCTTGTACCCAAAGCAGTAGTAAGAGTGAATTCAGAAGACGAAGTAATCCGTTTATTGGGATTTTGCCGGACAGGGAACCTGCCGGTAACATTTAAAGCAGCCGGTACCAGCTTAAGCGGGCAGACCATCTCCGATTCCATACTCATGGAGACAGGGAATGGCTTTGAGTTCTCCACCATCACCAATGAAGGAGCTACCGCCACATTCGGTTGTGCCCTCTCCGGTGCTGCCGCCAATCGCATATTGATGAGATATAAACGTAAACTGGGACCGAAACCGGCATCTATCAATTCCGCGAAAATAGGAGGAATCATTGCCAATAACGCGAGTGGATCGAGTTATGGTATCCGGCATAACAGTTACAATACGGTCAAGTCGATGCGCATTATCTTTGCCGACGGGTCTATATTGGATACTGCAGATAGCGAAAGCTGCCGCTCGTTTATTGCCGCCCATCCGCAACTTATCGCAGAAATCGAACAATTGCACCGGGATGCCACAAACAATGAAGCGGTCCGGGAGAAGATCGCTTCAAAATTCCAGTTGAAGAACACCTGTGGTTACGGGATGAACTCACTGATCGATTTCAATGACCCCATCCAGATTATCCAACATCTGATGATAGGTTCTGAGGGTACACTGGGTTTTATTTCCCAGGCCACCTTCGAAACGGTACATGATGCACCGCTAAAGGCTACGGCGATGGTCTATTTCTCCAACCTCCGTGATGTGAGTAATACCATCATTCCCCTGAGAAGTTGCCAGGTAAGCGCTGCCGAGTTGATGGACCGTAATGCCTTGCGTGCCGTGGAAGACCAGGAAGGTATGCCGGAAGAGTTAAGATCATTGCCGGAAGGTGCGGCAGCACTATTGATAGACACCTCTGCCGACGACGAAGCGACCTTATTGTCGCAAATGGCGGAGATCGAAGAGAAGCTGGCACATATCAAGACACTTGCGCCGATCAAATTCACCACCGACAAACAACTCTATAACCTCTACTGGAATGTACGCAACGGCCTTTTTACTTCGGCTGCGGCCACACGCCCTCCCCGCACGGCAAGTATTATCGAAGATGTCGCCTTCCGGGCTGAGACGTTAGGCGATGCGCTGACCGATGTGCGCGAATTGCTCGTACGAAGCGGTTATGGAAACGCGGTGATGTGGGGACATCTACTCGACGGCAATATTCATTTCACCGTTTTCCCCGATATCAATTCTCCTGAAGAAGTGGAAAAATATGCCATCTTCATGCATGAGCTCTGCGAGTTGGTGGCCGTAAAACACGGCGGCAGCCTCAAGGCGGAACACGGTACCGGACGGAATATGGCTCCTTTCGTGGAAAAAGAATGGGGTGTTGAAGTCTATGACTTAATGAAACGGATCAAGCGAATATTCGACCCGGAAGATATCCTCAACCCTGGTGTATTGATCAACGATGACCCTGACGTATTTATCAAAAACCTGAAACGGATACCGGAAGCCAATCCCATCATTGACAAGTGTATTGAATGTGGTTTTTGTGAGGTAAATTGTCCCTCAAAGAACCTGACCATTACTCCCCGGCAAAGGATTATAGCCTACCGTCACCTGGCAGGGCTTGCCGTTTCCGGCAATGAGAAAAATAATCCGGTCCGGAAACAGCTAAAGGAAATCTCCTACCCTCTGGAAGAGACCTGTGCTACCGATGGATTGTGCGGACTTGCCTGTCCGGTAGGGATCGACACGGGAAAATTGGTCAAAGAATTGCGTTGGAAACAGAACGGCAAATTGGCGAACAAGGTAGCCGATATCATTGCCAATAATATGGCGGGTACGACCGCCCTGTTACGCAGATTATTGCCGATCCCTCATTATATAGGAAAAAGTGTGGGCTATCCTGCTATGGAGAGTGTGACAAAAGGGCTTTATAGGTTAGGTGACGGGGCGTTTCCCCTATGGACACGCCACACTCCTTCGGGCAGTAAAAAGATCACCCGCAATATTCTGCCTGTCAGCAGTCCGGACAGCCCCATAGCAGTCTATTTCCCGGCATGTATCACCCGCGCCATGAGCGGACCCTCATTCGGGTATAAAGAGACGGAAGATATACCTCAAAAAATGCTTTCCATATTGCGAAAAGCAGGATATACTGTGATTATTCCTGAAGAAAAAGACAGGCTTTGCTGCGGGATGGCTTTTAGCAGCAAAGGATTCCGGAAGCAGGCACAAAAAAAGGAGAATGAACTGAATGATGCGCTTTTGAAAGCCAGCCGCAACGGCGAACTGCCGATTGTTTGTGATATGAGTCCCTGTCTGTTACACATGCGCGAGACATTAGACAAACGGCTTAAACTGTATGATCAGGTGGAATTTATCCACGATTTCCTGCTCGACCGGCTTCAATTTATAAAACAACCCGTCTCCGTCGCCATACATACAACCTGCAGCTCCACCAAGATGCATCTGGAAGAGAAACTGCATACAGTGGCGTCACGTTGTGCGGAAAAAGTAATCATCCCCGAGAATATCGGGTGCTGCGGATGGGCAGGCGACCGGGGATTTTTTTATCCGGAACTCAATAATTCGGCACTTGCTCCGCTAAGAGAAGGTATTCGCAATGCTACAGAAGGATATTCCAACAGCCGGACCTGTGAGATCGGATTATCGATCAACAGCGGTATTGCCTATAGATCGATGGTATACCTGGTAGATAAGGCTACTACCTGAAAGAAGAAAAGGTTATTTCATCCGGTCGAATCCCTGCCCATAGACCCCTACCACATTGCTTTGGGATATAAAGGCACTGCTATCGATCTGTTTTACCAACCGGAATATTGAAGTCGATTCGGTTCGTTTGGCCATCACCAGAAGTACCTTTTGCGGTTTTTTGGAGTACCAGCCGATGCCATCCAACACGGTGCAGCCACGGTGCAATTGGAGATTGATCTGGGTGGCAATCTCTTCATATTGTGATGAGAAGATAAAGAACTGCACCGATTGCCGGATACCGTTCAGTACCCAGTCGACCGAGGTGGCCATCACGGCAATGATTATGAGTCCGAATACAATGGTCTCCACACTTCTGAAAATCAGGAAAGAAGAAGAAACAATGATAAGGTCGACAAACAGCATTGTCCGCCCGGGGGTAATATTACGGTACTTATTGATGATAAGGACGACAATATCGGTTCCGCCGCTGCTACCATTCACCGACATTACCAACCCTACTCCGCCACCCGCCACGATAGACCCTATCAGTCCCGCCATCAATGGTTCGTCCATCATAATCGGGGGCCACTGAAAGCTTTCGAACATGCCGATAAATGCGGAAAGCAAACCTACTCCCACTATCGTTTTCACTAAAAACTCCGTTCCTAATGTCCTAAAAGCGGCCAATAGCAATAGAGCATTCATGATCAATACCATCAACGATACAGGCAATCCGAAAGCATAATTCAAAAGCACGGCAGCACCGGCCAGGCCACCCATCACGAAATGGTGCGGCATAATGAACTGGGTGACACCCAATGCATACATGAAGGTTCCTAATGCGATGGTCAGGTAGTCCTTCCAATAAAACCTTTTCAGGCTGAATTCAGGTAATTTTTCCATCTTATATCACCACATTCACAATTTTTTTCGGGACGATAATTATTTTTTTCGGACTTTTGTCTTCCATCCATTTCCGGGAATTGGGATGTGCCAGTACCGCTTTTTCGATCTCTTCATGGGTCGCGTCTGCCGGAAATTCCAGCACATAACGCGATTTGCCGTTGAAGGAAATAGCATAAGGGAAAGCATCCTCTTTGAGATATTCTTCATTCCATGCCGGCCACTTTGCATCACATACCGAACTATTATTACCCAAAGCGTGCCAAAGTTCTTCTGCCATATGCGGGGCAAAAGGGGCAAGACAAACGATTAGGTCGGTCAGGGTCACCCTCTTGGAGCATTTCAACGAGGTCAGCTCATTCACACAGATCATGAAAGCGGATACAGAAGTATTGAACGAAAAATGTTCAATATCGAACGACACTTTTTTAATCAGTTTATGCAGTGACTTCAATTCCTCACAGGAAGCCACATCGTCCGTCACCGACAAATTTCCATCCTTATAGAATAGAGTCCATACCTTGCGAAGGAAACGGTGTACTCCGTCGATACCGTTGGTATCCCACGGCTTGGATTGTTCGAGTGGTCCCAGAAACATCTCATACAGACGAAGGGTGTCGGCGCCGTATTTTTCCACAATATCGTCAGGATTTACCACATTAAACATCGATTTCGACATTTTTTCGATAGCCCATCCGCAGATATATTTTCCATCCTCAAGGATAAAATCTGCCGTCCGGTATTCGGGGTTCCAGTTCCGGAATGCCTCAATATCAAGGATATCGTTATGCACTATATTGACATCCACATGAATGGGTGTCACCTCATATTGCTCTTTCAGGTTCAGCGACACAAATTTATTCGTCCCTTTGATCCGGTACACGAAGTTGCTCCTGCCCTGGATCATTCCCTGGTTCACCAGCTTCTTAAAAGGTTCCTCTTCGCAGGAAATACCCAGGTCGAACAGGAATTTATTCCAGAAACGGCTATAGACAAGGTGCCCGGTGGCATGTTCGGTACCGCCTATATAAAGGTCCACATTCCGCCAGTAACTGTCGGCATCTTCAGATACCAATGCATTCTCATTTTGCGGGTCCATATAACGCAGGTAGTAAGCCGATGATCCCGCAAATCCGGGCATCGTATTCAATTCCAGCGGATACCCTTCTTTGGTTTGCCAGTTGGCTGCGCGTCCCAGCGGCGGTTCTCCTGTTTCTGTGGGGAGGTACTTATCCACTTCGGGGAGCTCCAATGGCAGTTCGCTTTCATCCAAAGGATAAGGCATCCCGTCTTTATAATAGATAGGGAACGGTTCGCCCCAATAGCGTTGTCTGGAGAAGATCGCATCACGCAGACGGAAATTGATCTTCCGGTAGCCAACCCCCTGTCTTTCCACCTCATCGATGGCTGCGGGAATGGCCTCTTTCACCGTCATTCCATTCAGAAAGCCGGAGTTCATCATCATTCCCTCTTTGGCGTCGAAACTCTCTTGCGATATATCACATCCCTCAATCAGGGGAATAATGGGAAGATCGAAATGCCTGGCGAAAGCGTAGTCGCGGCTGTCATGCGCCGGTACCGCCATAATGGCGCCCGTCCCGTATCCTACCAGCACATAGTCCGATATCCATACCGGGATTTGTTCACCGGTAAAGGGATGGATGGCATACGACCCGGAGAACACACCGCTGACCGATTTGTCAGCCATACGTTCCCGTTCGGTTTTTTTCCTGGTCCTGAGGATATACTCCTCTACGGCTTCGCGCTGATCAGCGGTAGTCAGTGCTTGTACCAGTTCACTCTCCGGCGCAAGCACCATAAATGTCACGCCGAAAATCGTATCGGCACGGGTGGTAAAAATATCAAAGGAAAGTCCTTGCGAAGTTTTGAAATGCATCACCGCACCTTCGCTGCGCCCTATCCAATTTCGTTGTGTTTCTTTCAAGGAATCTGTCCAATCCACCTTATCCAAACCATCCAACAGGCGCTGGGCATATGCCGAAACGCGCAGGCACCACTGCCTCATCTTTTTCTGTTCCACGGGATACCCCCCGCGAATGGAAAGGCCATCGCTCACCTCGTCGTTGGCGAGTACCGTCCCCAGCGCCGGGCACCAGTTCACCATGGTATCACCCAGATAGGCGATACGGTAATTCATCAATATCTCCTGTTGCTCTTTTTCGGATCTGGCATTCCATTCTCCGGCAGAAAACTCCATCGGCTCGTTACAGGCCAGGTCGAGACCGTTAGTCCCCTGTTGGGAGAAGACCTCTACCAATTCGGCAATAGGGCGGGCCTGTTGTGCCTGATTACAATAGTAGGAATTGAACATACGAATGAATGCCCATTGCGTCCATTTGTAGTAACCGGGATCACAGGTGCGCACTTCACGGCTCCAGTCGTAGGAGAATCCTATTTTATCCAGTTGTTCGCGATATCGTTTGATATTGTTTTCAGTAGTGATAGCCGGATGCTGTCCGGTCTGAATGGCATACTGTTCTGCCGGAAGCCCGTAGGCATCGTATCCCATGGGATGTAAAACATTGAATCCCTGTAACCTTTTATATCTCGAAAAAATATCCGAAGCGATATACCCCAGGGGATGCCCTACATGCAACCCTGCCCCCGAAGGATAAGGGAACATGTCCAACACGTAGAATTTCGGTTTCGACCTGTCTTCCGTTACTTTATACGTCTGGTGATCAATCCAGTAGTGCTGCCACCGTTTTTCTATCTCTCTGAAATTGTAGTCCATTCCTATACACTTTTAAAAACGGTGCAAATATAGCGAAAGCCGAGTGAAATGCCAAACTTGTTTGAGCATTTCCGAGGCGCATCCTATATTATGAAAAGATAGTGAAAATCGAGAGCAATCGTGAGAGTTTACTCTCAAAAGATTGCCGAGATGCATCCTATATTATGAAAAGATAGTGAATTTTCGACAGTTATTCGGCTTCGCCGTTATTTCCCGCTTTGCGGGATAACCCAATAACCATCGAATAACTACCGAATTACAACCGAATAACCACCGAACTACACATACAGTTGATCAATCACATCGGCATATCGTTCAAGAATTACCTTCCGGCGGATTTTAAGGGTATTGGTCAGTTCGCCGGTCTCCATCCGGAACGGCTCGGGTAATAGGGCAAAGCGTTTAATTTTTTCATAGGAGGTGAATTGCGCCTGCAACAGTTCAATCCGACCAAAAATAAAAGCATGGATCTCCGGGTTGCCCACTAACTTTTCTGTCGAATCGAACGGGATACCTTGCTCCCGTGCGTATTTGCTGAGTGCATCATAATTGGGGACAATCAATGCACTCACAAATTTCCGCTCATCCCCGATCACAGCTACCTGATCGATATATTTGTCTTCACCGATACGCGTTTCGATCATTTGCGGTGCAATATATTTCCCATTAGAAGTTTTATAAAGATCTTTGATCCGATCAGTAAGAATAATTTCATTGTTCTCCGTAAGGGAACCGGCATCGCCTGTCCTGAAATAGCCATCCTCCGTAAAGGCGGCTTTGGTTGTCTCCGGCTTATTGTAATACCCGCACGTCACTGTCGCCCCCTTTACCAGAATCTCATCATTATCCCCTATCTTCACATCCACATCAGGCATTACTTTTCCCACCGTGCCTATCCGGAATCCTTTTGCCGGGAAACAACTTACTGTGGCGGTAGTTTCTGAAAGGCCGTACCCATATATCAGGTGCACGTCTATCGATTGCATGAATTCATTAATAGTATCGGATAAAGGTGCCCCTGCCACAGGAAAGAAATTCCCCCGGTCAATCCCCACTACCCGTTTTACCAGATAAAAAACAGTGTGTCTGTAAAGGAAAAATTTCAGACGGTTACCTAACGGCGGTTTTTTTCCTTCGTTCACAAATTCCAGGTTGTGCCTGTGTCCGGTTTTCACGGCATCAGTAAACAACCATTTCATTATCCCCGAGGCATTGTCCATTTTCTCTTTCACGCCGTCATATACCTTTTCCCAGAAACGGGGAACGTTACTCATCAATGTGGGACGCACCTGTTTAATGGTTTCCCTGATTTCGCCCGGCTCCTTATTCACCGCCACTGTTATTCCCTTGTAAAGACAGTAATAACTCCAGGCCTTTTCAAATATATGGGTAAGGGGAAGGAAACACATCGAGAGGTCTTTATCCGACAAATTGGTGAGCCGGATATCATGTATCCTGAATATCTCCGAGAAATTGGAGTGTTTCAACATCACTCCCTTCGGCTCACCGGTAGTACCTGAAGTATAGATAATAGTGGCAAGGTCGTTGTTGTCCAATTGTGTCAACCGGGCATTTACCAGCGCCTGCGACTCCGAATTATCGCCTGTTGTGATAAAGTCATCAAAATAAACCGAAGTCTTGTCGTCAGGTTTCAGCACCACATTCTTGTCGAAGACGATCATCTTTTGCAAAAAACGGCTCTCCTGCTGTACCTTATATGCATTATTATACTGGAATTGTTCACCTACAAAAAGCAGTTTTATCTGCGCATCATTGATGATGTAACTTACCTGCATAGGCGATGAAGTGGCATACATGGGTACAATAACTCCCTTATTGGCATAGACGGCAAAATCGATGATCAGGTATTTTTCCATATTCTGGGAATATATCCCTACATTTTCACCCGGTTTTAGGGCGATCTCGGCCAAAGCCTGCGCTGCTTTCATGATTTTAGCAGAGAGTTCATTCCACGACAAATGCAACCATTCGCCGCCCGGCCCCTGATACATGACAGCGGTTTTATTACTATATTTTTGTGCCTGTTTATGAACAAGTCCACCCAGATGAGAATATGCCATCGTCTTTAATTTAATCCAGTCAAATATACACTTTTTTTCCGATTATTCCTCAAAACCGTGCTGTTTTTATAATTCCATGCTGTTTTTACCTACGTTACCTCTATTTTACTTAACAATCTAAAAACTCGAAGATTAATTAACTACACTTAACGGGTTTTTTTGAGAGAAAATAAAAGCGACCCATTATCTTTGCAGTGTTATGGAAAGACTTATCATCATATCCCTTACACTATTGACAACCCTTTTACCTTCCGGGGTAAAAGCGCAGGGGTATTATGCTGCCAATATAAACCCTGACTCCGACACGCCGATCTCCACTATTTTTTTAATGCCGAATGTGTATCCGGCCGTGGTATTGGAGGGAGATACTGTTGCCTGTATGTGGCTGAATGATTTTATTAAGTATTCCCCTCTCACTTTTCGTACAACTAAAGACCAGATAGCCTACACAAAACTGATCCGTGATGTAAAGAAAACACTCCCCTATGCCAAAGAGATTGCCGCTATCATTTTGGAAACATATGAATATATGGAAACGCTCCCCAACGATAAAGAACGGCAAAAACACCTGAACCGGATGGAGAAGGACCTGAAGGATCAATATACCCCGAAAATGAAAAAACTCACCCGGTCGCAGGGACAATTGCTAATTAAATTAGTAGACCGGGAGACCAATTCCTCCTCCTATCACATCATCGATGCCTTTATGGGTAGTTTTAAAGCATGGACTTACAACCTGTTCGCCGGGATGTTCGGCAATAGCCTTAAAGTCCGGTATAATCCGTATGGAGAGGACCGGATAACCGAACGTGCTTGCGTATTGGTAGAACAAGGAGCAGTGTAACAGATAATTACCAATCACCAATCACCAATTACCAATGATCGTTGAAACCATTATAATCAGATTATTCCAATCATCACATCAACAAATCAACAAATCACCACATTAATCACTACCTTTGCACCGCCAATTATTTCAGCGCGACCTGTCCCGATTCATCGGGATTGGCACATTAGTACATTTAACTACACTTCGTTCCGTTGAACGTTGTTTGTCACATTGATTTCATGAAGGTAAATTTTTTGCAGGATTTTCAACCGGCACTTTTTCAATCATTAAAAACCTATAACAAGGAAAAATTCTTTGCCGACCTGATGTCGGGATTGATTGTGGGGGTGGTAGCATTACCACTGGCCATTGCTTTTGGAATTGCTTCGGGGGTTGCGCCCGAGAAAGGGATATATACTGCCATCATCGCCGGATTCATCATCTCATTCCTGGGCGGCAGTAAAGTACAGATAGGTGGCCCTACCGGCGCCTTCATCGTGATTGTCTATGGCATAGTAGAGCAATACGGGGTACAGGGTCTAGCCATCGCAACCGTACTTGCGGGCGTAATGCTCATGGCAATGGGATTTTTAAAACTGGGAGCGGTCATCAAGTTTATACCCTATCCTATCGTCATCGGTTTTACAAGCGGTATCGCCCTGACCATCTTCTCCACCCAGATAAAAGATTTCTTCGGGCTTACCACCCCGTCATTACCTGCCGGATTCATTGAAAAATGGGCAGTTTATTTCCAGCATTTCAATACGATTAACTGGTGGGCAGCGCTCATCGCTTTCGCCAGTGTGGCCATCATCGTGATTACCCCGAGAATATCAAAAAAAATACCCGGATCACTTATCGCCCTTATAATGATGACCCTGGCTGCCTACCTGATGAAAACCTATGGAGGCATTACGTCCATAGAGACTATCGGCGACAGGTTTATCATCAACAGCCAACTGCCCGATATGGAACAAATACCACTGAGCCTCGAAAGTATCCGCCTGTTATTCCCGGCCGCATTTACCATTGCCATGCTGGGGGCTATCGAATCATTATTATCGGCAACTGTAGCGGATGGAGCGACAGGACAGAAGCACAACTCCAATATGGAGTTGGTGGCACAGGGTGCTGCCAATATCATCACTCCGTTTTTTGGTGGTATCCCGGCTACCGGAGCCATTGCGCGCACAATGACCAACATCAACAACGGCGGGGGGACTCCTGTCGCAGGGGTTATCCATGCCCTGGTACTCCTGTTGATTTTCCTGTTCTTAGGGGACCTCACCCGCCACATCCCGATGGCTTGCCTGGCAGGGGTATTGGTGGTGGTAGCATACAATATGAGTGAATGGCGTACATTCGTGTCGTTGATCAGACAATCAAAATCGACTATGGGTATTCTGATGACGACCTTTCTACTCACTGTTATTTTCGACCTGACCATCGCCATAGGAGTCGGTTTGATGCTTGCGATCTTCGGTTTTCTCAAGCGAATGAACGAAAGCACCCAGGTATCACGGACCACCGGAAGTATCGACCTGGCGAAAGAGATGGAGTCCCATTTCACCGACGTGTCGGAAGAAGTGCTTCAATTACCCAATGGCGTGGAGGTGTATGAGATCGAAGGACCTTTTTTCTTTGGTGTGGCCAGCAAATTCGATGAGATCACACGTGAACTGGGAGAGCATCCACATATTCGTATTATCCGTATGCGTAAGGTACCTTTCATTGACTCAACCGGATTGAACAACCTGGAAATATTATGCCGCCATTCCAGGAAAGAGAAGATACAAATCATTCTCTCAGGAGTGAAAGACAGCGTACGTGAAAGTATCGAAAAGACCGATATACCGCAGATCATCGGCAGTGAGAATATCTGCTCCAATATCCACCTGGCGGTGGAAAGAGCCGTGTTGCTGGATGCGGAACGAAAACAGACAAACAAGGGATAATCTGATGAACAACCCATCCTACCAACTCACCGATTGGTTACCTACCACAAAGAAAGAATTGGATCTTCGTGGATGGGACACTCCTGATGTAATCCTCTTCTCAGGTGATGCTTATATCGATCATCCTTCTTTTGGCACCGCAGTGATTGGCCGCCTGCTCGAGAACCAAGGATTACGCGTGGCGATTGTGCCACAGCCCAACTGGCGGGACGACCTTCGTGATTTCAGGAAACTGGGTACTCCCCGCCTCTTTTTTGCAGTGACCGCCGGCGTAATGGACTCGATGATCAATCATTACACAGCCAATAAGAGGTTACGGTCCCAGGATGCCTATACGCCGGACGGCCGTGCCGATATGCGCCCCGATAGGGCCGTAACGGTATACTCCCGCATCCTGAAGGAACTCTATCCCGACGTGCCGGTAGTCATTGGCGGAGTAGAAGCTTCACTGCGCCGGGTCACCCATTACGACTATTGGGATGATGCACTTCACAAGAGTATCCTGGCAGATACAAAAGCCGACCTACTGGTATATGGAATGGGAGAACTCCCCCTGAAACAACTGATACATGAAATCAGTAACGGTAAACCTATCCGCGAAATCAATGACATCCCGCAAACTGCTTTTCTTCGCAATGAGGTGCCTGAGAACCCGTTCAATGAAGAAATCTCCCTTTTTTCGCACGAGGAATGCACAAAAGATAAGCTGAAACAGGCCAAAAATTTCCGTGTGGTAGAGGAGCAATCCAACCGGCTTTCCGCTGCACGTATCCTTCAAAAGGTAGACAGCAGGACTCTTGTCGTTAATCCGCCCTATCCCCCTATGAAAGAGGAAGAGATCGACGCCTCGTTCGACCTTCCCTATACCCGCCTGCCCCATCCCAAATATAAGGACAAGCATATCCCGGCCTACGAAATGATCAAATTCTCAGTCAACCTTCATCGCGGTTGTTTCGGGGGGTGCGCCTTTTGCACTATTTCCGCACACCAGGGAAAATTCATCGTTTCCCGTTCCAAACAATCTATTTTGGAGGAAGTGAAAAAGATCACCCAAATGTCCGGCTTTAAAGGATATATCAGTGATCTGGGAGGCCCCTCGGCCAATATGTACCGCATGCAAGGAAAGGATTTATCTATTTGCGAAAAGTGCAGGAAACCCTCCTGTATCTTTCCGAAAATCTGTTTCAACCTGAATACTAATCATACCGACCTGCTGGATATATATAAATCGGTGGACGCGTTGCCCGGAATAAAAAAATCATTTATAGGAAGCGGCATCCGCTATGATATGCTGTTGCAGGAGAGTGACGATCAGGGAACCAATGAATCCCACCGTACATATATCAGCGAACTGGTCAGGAACCATGTCTCCGGAAGATTGAAAGTGGCTCCCGAACACACTTCCGACGCTACGCTTACCATCATGCGAAAACCATCTTTCCGTTTTTTCGACCAGTTCAAACAAACCTTCGACACACTGAATAAAAAATATTCTCTGAACCAACAATTGATCCCTTATTTTATTTCATCCCATCCCGGATGTACCGACGAAGATATGGCGGAACTGGCGGCAACCACCAGGAAGTTGAATTTCAAATTGGAGCAAGTACAGGATTTCACGCCTTCTCCCATGACACTGGCGACTGAGATCTATTACACCGGTTACCATCCCTATACATTAAAACCGGTATATACGGCCAGGAGCAAAGAGGAAAAAAATGATCAACGCCAGTTTTTCTTTTGGTATGATCCCAGCCAGAAACCCTCGGTGATCAAAAAATTGAAGCGCATAGGCCGTCCGGATCTGATTCAGAAACTTTACGGACACAAAGGTTAAAAACATCGAGATTTGTGACCATTTCCTCTCTTTTGAGAGTACTCACCCTTTCCAACCACTTAAATAATGTTAAATAATATAACTTTATGGCTCTTCTATGCAGCGTTTTCTTTTTTTCTGCATCTGATATAATAAAGAAAACAAAAAATAGTCGCATGAAGAAATCGGTATTAAAAATCAGCATCCTGTTGATGGGGATTCTACTGGCTATTCCCTCTTGTGACGATAATAATGGAAGATCGTTGGGAGATATCTATATCAGCATCGCCACTGTTGTGCCGGAGGGTGATAATGCCTATTCATTCTTGTTGGACAACGGCAAACGCCTATGGCCTGCCGCTGGCAATGTAAGATATACACCGACATACAACCAGCGTGTCTTTCTTAATTACACCATCCTTTGGGACAGTCCGGGAACAACATACGATTACGACATTAAAGTAAACGATATCTGGAATATCCTCACAAAACAAGCTATTGAATTAAATGCTGAAAATCAAGACAGCATAGGCAACGACCCGGTCAGAATCCAGGATATATGGGTAGGGGGTGATTATCTGAATGTCTCTTTTTTGTTCAATTACGGTGGCGTCAAACCGCATCTGGTGAACCTCGCCGAGAACACCCTCTCTGAGGAAACATCGCCCGGGGCAATTGATCTGGAGTTCCGCCATAACGCCTATGAGAGTACGCAGACAAAATTATATGAAGGATTCGTTTGTTTCGATCTCAAGCCTTTCAGGAATGATGACGCCGACGCTGTAAACCTTTCCATTAAAGTGAAAGGATGGAACGGGGAAAAAACATACGATTTGATTTACAGGTATAACCAACCGGCAGCGGAAAAGACTGCCCGGACACTTACACCTGTGATCTCATCCAATGAATACTATTAAATATCAAAACCACAATTTAATTAGTTCTATTTCTTATATGACTTTTTGATTTTCCAATAACCGGGTGGTCCCTGTGAAGAGACCGCCCGGTTTCCTTTATCTCAGAAAGGATATTTCCCTTCTCTGGCTCCTTTCACAATGCCGTCCATCGCGTAGTTGTCCTTGATAGCACCCGTATTGCGGTTGACCACTCCACCCGTTTCCCAGTAGAAAGGTACCATCCCGTGGTTCTTGGCTTCACGTGTCACGGTTTCGTCGTAGAGGTTGCGCGACTTGTTGTGCGCTTCCTGAAGGTCGCCCAATCCGGTGCGCATCGTGATGGCGCCATACTCGCCTAAGATAACGGGTATGCCTTTGTCCACAAACTTCGTCTTCATCCTGGCGAACAGCGACTTCATCTCGGCTTCGTCGCCGGAGGTGGCATTGCGGTCGGACCCGCTTACGGCATGGGCTCCCCAGAAGTAAGCCATCTTACCCCAGCTTTCATCCTTTTCCAGACCGCAGAACGTCCATGGATTATAGTAATGTACCTCAAGCATCAACCGGTTGTCAACCACATCGGTAGGCATATCGCCAAACAGCTTGTCGGTCATGTCGATATCGGTATTCGGGCCTTGCACGATCAGGTTGCGCACGGCATTATTTCCGCCGGTGGCGCGTACCGCATCGATGAAAGTCTGCAGGTATGATTTCAGCACAACCATCTTCTGAGCGTTATCCACGTTCGGTTCGTTGGTGCCGGCAAAGAGCAGGTGTTCGTCGTAGTGGTTCAGTTTGCCGGCGATCTGAGTCCATAGCGCATGCTGTTTCCTGTTGTTTTCCTCCTGCTTGTCGGGAGTACAGTTGTTTTCCAGCCAGCCGCCGTCCCAATGGATATTGACGATGACATACATGTCGTTGGCCACACAATAGCCTACCACCTCGTTGACCCTGTCCAGCCAGCTATCCTCGATTTTATACGTTTCCGCATCTTCAATATACTGGTTCCATGCGCATGGAATACGTATGGCGTTGAAGCCGAAGTCCTTTATTTTCCTGATATACGCTTCGGCCAGTTTGGGATTACCCCAGGCCGTTTCGCCCCCAATGGCTTCGAGGGTGTTGCCTATGTTCCAGCCGGCATACATTTTGGCGGCTAAAATTAAGGCGTCGCTCTCCATGCCTATGTCCGAGAGATTGGCTTTAACCTGTTTGACGGTGACCGTTTCCGTAAGTTCCCCCAAAGTGAAGGAGATGCTACCCGTACGAGGGTCGCGATAGTTGGCGGCTACATTGAAAGTCACCGTTTGTTCCGTCATGGCGGCACGAGAGGTCACTTGGGTGATCCAACTATCGTTGGTAGTAATTTTCACTGCACCGTTGGTCGTCAGCTTGACCTCTATTTGGGCACCCTCACCGGCCACCTCATCGAACAGGGTGGGTGTGACGATCAATCCGTCCGCGGCGGTCTGCACCACATTGACGGTTTGGGTGATATTGCCCCCTTTTATAGTGATAGTGGTGGAACGGTCACTCGTTTCCGGATTGGCATCCAATGTGACAGTGAATTTATACACGGCATCCGAAGTGGACGAAGCCGGCACCACGCGGCACCAGCTTTCGTCATTACTCTTCACCTCCAATGGCACATTCGACTTGACAGACAACGTCTCGCTCCCTCCTGTCCTGGAGAAGGCTATCTCCGTCTTGGCCGGCACGATTTCCGGCGTCACCGGATCATCGCTGCCGGAGCAGGCTGTCATGCCGACAAAAATCGCCGGCAGCAAAAAAATGATTATCGTCTTAATGAAATTCATTACTTTCTTTTAGAAATGTGCATGCAAAGTTAATACTTTCCCGGGGTAATCACCTTATTGATAGTCACACCGGCCTTGGAACTGTCGACAAGATCCTTCCAAAGGTCATATAGCTCGATTGTCCAAACCACCGCGCCTTCACAATTCCCATTCAGATAGGTGTATACCCGGTATGTCCCATCGCCGGTGACGGTGGCGCTTCCATAATTTGCACCGCCCCAATAACTTGGATTCCAACTTGCCGCGGCATAGCTCAACTCGGTATGGTAGTTTTTGGACGCACCATCCACAAGATTCCCGTTTATGCCGTCGATGGTGAATTCAACCAGCATCAACCCATTGAATTTCATGCTGCTGTTATAAGCGCCGGGGGCCGCTGCACCCGAAGAGCCATATTCGTTATAAATCTCGATACGACCATCCTTACCATTTCCGTCTTTATTGTTGAAGTCCACGATGGAGTGATTCACCCCTTGTGCCACATCGGCATCCAGTTTGATGGCATTCACTTCCACGCCTACTTTTTCCCAATCAACAATATCGGCTCCCAGCCCTTCGATGTCCACGCAAAATACGATGGCACCATTGGCCCGTGCCGAGACTTCCATCCAGACGGTATAAGTGCCGTCACCCGTTACCAGGGCTTCATATTCATGCATCTTGAGGTCGGACCAATAACTCACTCCCCAACTTGGATCGGAGTACTCGAGGCCTGCCACGTATGCGCTTGCCGCGCCACTCTTCAGGTTACCGGTAATACCTGTAAGGGTGAATGAGACCACCATGTTGTTGTTGAACTTGATGGAACTGGGATCGATAGGCGGATTCTTTTGGGTATCGCCATATTCGTTATAAATCTCGATGCGTAATCGTCCATTGCCTTCTATATCTCCAAAAGCGAGCTTGCCCGATTCAGGGTTCAACTCCGCGTAAGGTCTTACGGGACGGAGTGAAAGCCCGAGACTTCGTTTAGAGACCCCTGCCTTTGCAGATGAGCTGTTGAATGTCAGAGTATTGGCATAATCGTTATGCACGGTGCTTATATTTCCACTCCAGTAATACCCTGTGGCATCGGAAACCGTTGTTTCACCGTTACGATAGCCACCCGCCGGAAGGAAGATGCTGTTCCCGTTCTTGGCGGTGAACCGCATGCCCTCCACACCGTCGACCGTTGTCCATTGGCGTGTGGTGTTATTCACCAGCTCCGCTATCTGTGCATTGGTAGGCATCTGGCTTTTCATGGGCGAATCCCCATCCAGGTCAAGATTGTGGATGATATCATAAGCACTCCCCGCGATATCGGAAGAGGGGTAATCGTCCACTCTTGTGGAAGTCAGCATGCCAGTCTGGTCGCCATAACCGAAGAGCGTCCCGGCATCCGTTTCCCTGTCGGCGCCGATATTGTTTTTAGCCCAGAGGATGCTCAATCCCAGATCTACATATTCCATCTGCTGCGTGGCGGTGGTAAGCGTCTTGGTTTCCCCATAGACATAACCGTTGCCGATCTTCGCGAATGCCGCGTAATAGTAGGTCGTCCCCGGCAATAAGCCGCTCACGGTAGCCAGTTCGTAGCTCATGCCGGAGGTGATGTCATCAGCAGACAAAGACAATTTCACTCCCTTCTCATACGCCGGGAGTCCATCCGTCCCGGTGATATCGGCCGAAAAGGTGGCCTTGCCACTGGTGACATCCGTGGCCTCTTTCGTGGTGACTTTCGTGTTGGTCGCCACAAACGACTTGACCTCGCCGAACCGGGTCACTTTATTCTGGAGGGTGACATAGGTGGTGTAATAATAGGTGGCGCCTGTGGTAAGCCCGGTGATGGAAGCCACCATATTGCCGTTCTCATCCACGCTGCCCACTTTCTTGCTCCCCGTAGTGGCGGGATTGTCGGAGGCGCCATAGTAAGCGCCTACTTCATACGAGCTTGGCGAGACCAAAGTGAGGTCTTTCACCGTGCCTGAAACTTCAGCCGAAATGGCCGTCACACTGGCATTTCCCGTGGTGACCTCGGAGATAATCTCACCGGTCCTGACAGAGTAGTTCTCTTCATCGTCACATGAAGTGGCAAACAAACCTGCCGCCAGCAAGAGGATGCCTGATAAATATCTTATTTTCATATAGTTCGATCTTTTTATTGTAAATTTATCATCTACACAGCCATTCTCCCCGGTCATTCGGCAATGAATGGCGTGCCGTTGTCCATCGTCACGGTCACAGTGACTACTATGCTTGCGTTGAACACGTAGTTGGGCGCATCACCGGCAGTCGCTCCCCAAGGATTGAGGATATAACGGCGGGCGGTCGTGCCGTCGTCCCCCTCACCGCGGTCGATCTTCCCGTCATCAAAAGTGATGCTTGTGCCGTCCACCTTGATATCCTTGATTACGACATCCATATTCGGATTATCTTTTAATATTTTATGGATATCCAGGAACATTCCGTAAGGTTTGTCGCTCGCTCCCTTTATCTCGAAAGTATAATCCCCATTTCCGGAAATAAAGAGGGGGGCCGCTTCAAAGAAGGTCCAGTTTTCGTCGAAGAAGCTCAGTGTAGCCTTAAACGACTTGACGGCGTCTGCGGTCTGCACCACAAAATGGTACCCCATATACTGGTAGAGGTTGCCTTGGTCGTCCAGCTCCTTGCTGCCTAACCACAGTTCGGTCAACCCGCCGGAATAGTCACTGGTTTCGTAAGACATGATACGCAGGGTACGGTCGGCATTGCTTTTGAACCGTGCCCTTCCATCGGCAGAGAGTGCCATCTCGGGGAGTGCCTCGCTGAAGGTGTAGATACCCTCATTGCTCAATGTATATTTCCCGCTGTGCTCCGCGCCGTCTATATCGGTGATGGTATACTCACCTGTTCCGCTATTGATGACAAGGGTCACCTCTTCTATGCCGCCACGGGCAGGAACGGTATTAATTCCCTTGACAGAACCGTCGAGGTTGCACCAGTCGAAAGGAGTATCGTCGGAGAGTTTGTAGGTGATCACCCGGTTGGTCTTGGGTTCCACATAATCCCGCCAGTCGGCGGGAAGCGACGGTTCGGGCTCTGCTTGCTCGCCCGGAGTCCAGTTGTCGTAATAGTCCTGGCTGATGAAATTATAGACTAATAGGCATGCTCCTTCGCCCGATAGGACTGCATCGCGCAATACGGCCAATTGCATCGTGTTTTCGGTAAGCGACAATATTTTTATATCTCCCCAGTCTATGACTACCCCGTCGCGGTTGATATCGTGCAACGGCGTGGCATCGGTCATCCTCAGGGTATGTTCGTTCACATCGAGCATATAGGTGCCCTTTTCTGTGCCTCTGCCCGGAATCGTCTTATGTTCTACCACCACATTGGCGCCGTCTCTCAAATCGAAGGTCATTGAGCCAAAGTCGGCCGCATCCATTATCCAGCTGTTGCCCGGCCAGTCGGCGTTCCAGTTCCATGAATCACTTCCATCCGGCAGTTTGACGCCATTGGTGACTGTTTCCCAGCTATCATCGGTACCATAAAAAAACAATGGGCCCACGAAGTAACGGCTCAAACCATACGCGTCGAGATCGAGGTACCAGGTCTTGGCGTTGCCCACACCACCCGAGAGCAATTTCCACAATTCGTCACTGACAAATTCGGCATAGAAGTTGTCAATCTTAAAAGTAACAGGGTTTCCATATACTACCCCTCCCCGTGTCTCCACACCGAACTTCACTTCATACGTGCCGGGAAAAGCTATCTTCAGCGTTACCTGTTGCTTTTGGCTGCGCCCGTGGGGATGGCTGCACAAGGGAGTATATTTGTTGCCCATTTGACTCTCCAGATAAACGATGTTGGGATTAACGGGATCGTGGGTGACGGTATAGGCAATACCCTCCACCAGGTCATCCGGCGTCACATCCTTCGCGCCCAGGTCATATTCGTCGGGCGAGCAAGCGGAAAAGAGTGCAATCGCGCTTGCTATAAACAGGTATATAAATGATTTCAGTTTCATATAATTATATTTTTCTTGTTGGTATATGAAGCATGTGGTTACCATCCCGGGTTTTGAACCAGCATACCGTTAGCCAGCGTTATCTGATTATAAGGGATCTGGCTGAGGCCTTTCGTTGCACGGATCCGGTCGGCCTTGATGGAGACCACATCCTGGGAACCGCCGCTATACACGGAGATGTCACCGGCAAGTTTATTGGCCGCATAGTCTACTCCCTGGCGGAGCAAATCCCAATAGTTGATGCTCTCAAAGGCGAATTCCAAACGGCGCTCCTGCATGATATTCTCCTTAGTGGCAGGAAGCGACGAGTAGGAGGAAGAGAGCTGGTCATCGGCGGTGTAAGCACGCTTGCGTACAGTG
>ERZ778021.802-NODE-802-length-46517-cov-5.180664_pt1 | contig 46517 bp, 36 predicted proteins | sample MGYA00375751_ERZ778021 | MGnify/ENA primary metagenome ERZ778021 (study PRJEB29350, sample SAMN05389814) | bioreactor metagenome | isolation source: Thiocyanate stock bioreactor | place: South Africa: University of Cape Town | collected 2013-08-29 ... | reverse complement strand
TGGCCTCCCGCCGTTACGTCGGGTTCGAGCCGTGGGAGACGGCATTCCGGCTGGGAGAGCGTCGGATCGAGGACGCACGCAAACGCCTGCTGGCCCGGTTCAGGACTCCTTAAATGGGTCCGATACCCTGCGGATCTGCAAACGTTACGGGTCAGGGCTCGATCCGCATCATGTCCTCGACCGCCGAGTCGGGGGCCAACGCCAGGTAGGCCAGCCAGCGGTCGTCCAGGTCCGGTTCCGAGGCGAGCAGGCGTGCGGCGACATCCGCCCCCACGCCGAGTTCGGCCAGCCGTCGCCGGGCTGCGATCTCCAACACCCGTGTCCCGAACTCGGACATCTCACCGGGCGGCACCGCCCCGGCCAGGACCACGCCGACCGACGCCCGGAAGGCCCGGTTGATCGCCCCGGCCTCGGCCCCGGCCCCGCCCGGATGGGCGTCGATGTCCACGCCGAACTCCCGACGCAGCGTTTGGGCGAGGAGCAGGACGGTGCGTGCCACCGGGCTCTCCTCGACATCGACCGGATCATCCGCCTCGTGATCGTCCATCTCGCCGCCTCACGCCGCAGCCCGGACGGCCCGAGGCCGTGACACCGACCCGGATCGGGTCATCCGGCGATGTGGCCGGTGTCCGTGCGCCGAGATCCCCAGGGCGGCGACCGGCCCGGCCCGCTCAGGAGGGCGGCGTGGGCACCTCGGCGAATGTGGCGAAGAGGTCGGCCAGCGAGACGCCGAGGGTGGCGGCGACCCGCTCGATGTTGGCCAGGCTGATGTTCTGCTCGCCCCGCTCGATGCTGCCGACGTAGGTGCGGTGGAGCCCGGCCCGGTCGGCGAACGCCTCCTGCGACCAGCCCCGCTCAGTGCGAAGCTGACGGACCCTGGCCCCGAACCGTGAGCGGATGTCGTCCTGCTGCATCGGGGCGAGTGTAGGATGGGTGCCCCCTTCGACTCGACAGCCGATGAACAGACAGTCGATAACTAGCATTTGGCCCGCTTGCATCATATCGTCTTTAGGGGCAGCCGCTCGACGTTCGGCTCCTTCAGCGGGTCGGGATGCCCTCGAACGGTCCTCGCCGAGCCGTCCCGACACCGGCCACTCTCGCCGCTGAGCGGGGGCGGAACGTGTGGCCTCCGAGGTCGGATACGTATTGATTCGACGGAATGGGGGAGGGTTGATGTACACGTCGGATGTGGGGCCGTCGAAGGATCATGCGTCGGCCGTGGGTATGTCTCCCTTGTTGCTCGGGGTCGCCATCGCCCTGTTCTTCCCCCTCGGCCTCTTCCTGCTCTGGAGGCACCCGAACTTGGGCCGCAACCCGAGGTGGTGGGCGGTTGGTGGGGCCTGGGGCCTGCTGGTGGTGATCGGTGCGATCAACGGCGAGAAGGACAGGGCTCCGAGGACTTCGCCTCCAGGCATCGTCGAGGGTCGCCGTGTCGCCGCCGTGGGTTCGACCGACTCGTCGGCGCAACGGTCGGCCCCCGATGTGAAGCCAAGCTCGGGCATCACCGGCCCCGCCGAGGGCGTGGAGGAAGGTCCGGCACGGGCCAGCGAAGGCGTGATCGGCACGACGGACGCCGCCCTGGTCGCCGAGTTCGACGCCGACGAGGTTGCCGCCGATCGCAGGTATCGTGGCAAGACGCTGAGGGTCATCTGCGAGAAGTGGGCGGCAGGCCCCCATCCCGACGCCGCCTATTACGCCGGGTTGGGCGAGGCGATCAAGGTCGTCGAGGAGCCGATCCCCGGCAAGCCGTTCACGAGGAAACGCACGGTCGAGGCCGACCACTCCGTCGTCTGCCTCTTCGACGAGGCGCAGGCCAGGGCGTTCCGTGAGTTGCCCCGTGGCGGCAGGCGGTACGCCATGATCGGCGAATACGCAGGGGTGAAAGGTGGCCGGATCGACGGCTTCGCACGAGGGGGTGAGATACGTTTGCGTGGATGCCGTGCCGAGGTCGCCGAGCCGACCACGAGGGCCGAATCCCCGGAGCCTCGGGGCTCGGTTGCGGAGAGTCGGGGTGCCCGCCAGGATAAGCGGCAATCCTTTTCGCTGAGCAAGGGGTTCGGGCGGGGCTCCCTCAAGGTCGTGTTGCCCGAGTACGAGATCGGGCTCGAAATGAGCGACCTCGAATTGGACGGCACGGATCGGGTCTACTTCACGGCCGTCTGGAAGCCGCCTGGGATCGATTCGAGCCCCCGCAGGCCGTACAAGATCTACGACTCCAAAGGCGTGGTGCTGGAGAGCGGGACGCTGATGTTCAACTCGATCACGTCGGGCGAGCCCACCCGAGGATATCTCTACTTGGGGAGCGGGAACCTCAAGGCGGCGCAACGGATCGAGATCCAGTAGGTCTGACACCGGCCACGAACGCCGATCGTGTCGCCCACAGTTGGGCGGCTCGACCGGCGTTGTCGTTGCTGGAGGCCGTACATGGGGCCGACCCCGAGGGAGATCTTCGACCTGCTCGACGGGCACGTCGTTGGGCAGGGAGCCGCCAAGAAGAAGCTGGCCATCGCCGCCTCCAACCACCTCCTGCGTTCGGAGGCCCGCAGCGGCGGCACCACGTTTGAGAAGTCGAACGTGCTCCTGATCGGCCCGACCGGGGTGGGCAAGACCCACCTCATCAGGACGCTTGCCGGGGCCATCGACGTTCCCGTCGCCATCGGCGATGCGACCTCGCTGACCGAGGCGGGGTACGTCGGGGAAGATGTCGAGGGCCTGCTCCACCGGCTCCTGCTGGCGTCGGACATGGACGTGGCCAAGGCCCAGAGGGGCATCGTCTACATCGACGAGATCGACAAGCTCGCCTGGGGCAGCGGCGGCGTCGGCAAGGATCTGCGGCTGGGCGTCCAGCACTCCCTGCTGAAGATGCTCGAAGGGGCGACCTGCCACGTCCCGCCCGGTGGGGCTCGTCATCCCGCCCAGGAACTCGTCCCCATCGACACGTCCGACATCCTGTTCATCGGCGGCGGTGCGTTCGTCGGCCTGGAGGAGATCGTCGCCCGTCGCCTGGGCCGTGGGGCGACCTTCGGGTTCGATCGGACACTCCCGCCACCTCCCGACCTGCCGATCAATCCGCTCGGACACGTCCTGCCGTGCGACCTGGAGGCGTTCGGCCTGATCCCCGAGTTGGTGGGTCGGCTGCCGGTCGTCGCCACGCTCGGCGAATTGGGCGTGGAAGACCTGACCCGCATCCTGACCGACCCGGTTGGCGGGCTCCTGAAGCAGTACAAGGGCCTGGTGGGGCTGCGAGGGGCCACGCTGGAGTTCACCGACGAGGCAGTCGTCGAGATCGCCAGGGCCGCTCACGTGCGGGGCGTCGGGGCCAGGGTGCTTCGCAGCGTCGTGGAGGCGGTCGTGGAAGATGTCCTCTTCGACCTAACGCCGGGGCACCTCTACACCGTCACCTTGGGAGGTAAGGTCGAATGCCGGAAGAAGCCGCCGATCATGGTGCGACGGCCGAGTCTGGTGCGGCACCACTCGCACGACGCTTCCGGCGTTCCGCTTGCACGCACGCCCGCAGGCCAATAGCATGGCGAGGGTTCACCTCCGATCATTATCTGGGTCCGAGCCAAGTCCGTCTGATGCGACCACTGACCGGCCCCGCTCGCAAGCAACTCCTCGCCGAACTACGGGCCGCTCGACTCGCCGCCCAGAAGGATGCCGAGGCGTTCGATCAAATCCTCTTCCTCGTCGAACGCATCGGATGCTACCTGTTGGGGCGGGCTGCCACGCTGGGGAAATACAAGCCTGTCCTGCTCCAGTTGGCGGCAGGTTCTTCCCTGGGCGGGACTCTACCCGACGAGCAGGCGGTCTGGCATTCGACCAAACAGGAGGTGTTCTCTCTCACGAGCGAGGGGCGGAACGACGCCATGCACCAGGGAGCGAGGGCACGGCACCTGACCGAGCATGCGATCGAGTTCGCCCTGCTCCTCGAAGACGCCCTCATGAACGGTGTAGAGCCCATGACGACGATCGGCGACATCATGGTCAGATCTCCCGTGACTGCCGATTTGTGGCAGCCCGTGAGCTACGTCAGGCAGGTGATGCTCACGAACTCCTACTCCATCCTGCCGGTTGAGCACGATGGACGATGGAAGTTCCTCACCGACGCCTCCGTAGCGTCGTTCCTGCGGCGTGGCACCCCGGCCCGTGATGAGCGACATCGGCGGCTCGGCTTGACCGTCAATGAGGCCCACGGCGAGGGTCTGGGCTTCTCCGACGCCGAGTGGGCCAGGCCGTCGGACCCCATCTCTTCGATCACCCAAACGCCGCTCATCGGGCCGGTCCTCGTCTGCGTCCCGGACCCGGAGAAGGACGACCCCACGAAGCGGCGTCTGGTCGGCATCCTCACGGCCTACGACCTGCTCTAACCGGGGTCCGGCGTCGAATGGCCGGTCCCAGGCTCGTCCCGGCCGTTGTCCCTCTCGACCTGCCCGGACGGCCGACGAGCGGCCCGCCACAGGAGGTCGTATGCCCCGGCGAGCCCGAACGCCACGGGATCGCCCCAGACATCTTCGCCGAGGTAGACGCCCACGCCCTCCCAGCATTCGCCGATCGGGCCGTCCCGCCCGTCCCTGATCCCCTGGTAGACCTCCTGCGGCGACCTCATCCTCGACCTCCTTCCTTGACCCGGAACCGGGGCACGACCGGGAACCTGCCGAACTCCTGGTGGAGCAGGTCGGTGACCAGCCCCACGTGCTCCTGCGTCGTCATGAGGCTGTCGTGGACCGTGACGACGGGGACATCCGGGTGCTCGTCCCTCAGCCGGTTGCAGACGCCCTTGATGATGACCCTCGACTCCCGCCGCTGAAGCTCCATGCCGACCCAGCTATACCCCTTCTCGGATTTTAGCTTCAGGAGCATGGAGAAGACGCTCGGGAAGGCGTCCCGGAACGCCCCGGTCAGTTCGGCGTTGAGCATCACGCCCTTGTGCCCGTAGAGGATCTGGAAGATCAGGGGCTTCAGATCGTCCCTGGTCCATCGGCCGTGCTCCTGAAACACCTCGTAGAACCGCCCCTCCGATGTCGCCTCGACGAATTGTCTCAGATCCTTCGGGATGCCTCTCAAACCAGAAACATATGGTACTGCCCGTTCTCTCCTCTCTTCTTTCTCTGGTTTTCGGGAGATTTGGGAGAGGAAGAGGGAGTGATCCTCGGAAGCGGAGAAGAGGAGTCGGGACAGATTGGGACAATTCCGCCCTGAGAGGGCGACTTCGAGCAGGAGCAGCCCCAGGAAGTACGGCTGGGAATTGACCACATCGACCTCCACGAGCCGCTGCCCGTCGATGGAGAGGCGAGGGCGAAGCTCTCGGCATAGCCCCGAGAAGTTGCTGTGGAATCGACCGTAGGGGCAGACCGTCAGGTGGATGTAGCCACGATGGATCAGGTCGGCCTGGTGGCGTGCGAGTTGCTCCTTCGAGATCCGCTTGAGATGGGCGTCGTCCTCCCGTGCCCCGATCTCGGCGAAGACGGGTTCGAGGTCGTCGTCCAGCCGGACACGCCACGCCCAGGCGGCGAGGTGATAGTGGGCCGGATGGTTGAAGCCGGTGGTCTGCCTGGCCCATGCCTTGAACTTCTGGACCCGCTTCGTGAACCGCTTGTTCGGCGAGTAATACCGGCACCAGTCGTAATCGGCCAGGAGCGGCCCGAGGCGGTATCCCAGGGACTTCCGGTCCAAGATCCACTCGTGGTCGGACTCGATCAGCCCACGCCGTTCCATCGCCTCCCGGATGGGCTTGACGTGGTTGATGTCGCCCATGACCATCCCGAGGAGCTTCGAGTGGAGGTTCACGTACTCGTCCCGGTCGTAGTTCCTGACGACACGGCGGAAGTAGATCGTGTTGAGCAGCCAGCGGGCGGCGTCGGGATGGTCGGCGATGGGGCCGGGGTGCTCGCTCGGGTCGAAGCCGACCGGCTGGTAGATGTAGCCCTGGGCGTGCGCCTCGTTGTGCTCGGGCTCTCGCTTCCCGGACGCTATTCTCGTACTTTTCCTGCGGATCTCACTACAATACATCGGTGTTCCTTTGTTATTTACTGCGACGACGCCGGGGGCCTCACACCCCGGCGTCGTCGATGTCTGCGGCCGTTGCCGTGACGAGTTGGTCGGCGACGAATGCGTGCAGCGGGACGGGCGACCGCCCGCCGTTCAGGACGAAATCGACGGACCTGGCGAGGAGTCCGCTCATCGGGACGTTGGCCCGGAGCCATCGCAGGTAGGGCCTGGGCACCTCGTCGAGCCACAGGTCCTCGTACTTGCCGAAGGTCATGCGCACGGCGGCCCCTCGCCGCCGTGGCCACGATCGGCATCGTGCTGCGCCCACCGCTCCGTGAGCGACCTCGCCTCGTCCTTGGCGTAATAACGCCGCTTCCCGCCCTCGACCGTCCGGGTCGGATACGGGAAGAGCCCCGCCCTCTGCCAGTTCTTGATCGAAGTCACCGAGCAGCCGATGCGCCGGGCCATCTCACGGAGCGAGGAGGCCGAGCATCCGGTGTCGGTAGACGGGCGTCCTTGCCGTCTTCACTGCCTACCTCCATTGCGATACGTCATTATATTGTAGTTATGCTTTATGTGCAATTTTTCTGTCGCAAACCCTCGTGTTTTCCGGGGCTCATCGACTGGATTGGGCGTCGGGTCTTCTTGCGGCCCGCAGCGAAGGGTGTCCGGGCCTTACAAACGTTGCACGGCGACGAACCCTACAGGGAGTCGCCGAGATGGCGGCGGCGGGATTTTTCGCCCTCGACTTCTTCGAGTCCTTCGGGCGTGTGCGAGGGCGGGCGGCGGCGAGAATAACAAGAAGTGCAACGACGGTATGGATGCGGGGCCGGGGGAACGGGACCGGGGCACCAAGAATCTGCCTGGAATCGATCTATTCTGAACTATCAAACAAGTTCAGTCCCGCCCCTCGGTCCCCCTTGTATGGGCCGCATACAACCCGTCATGACTTCGGAGTCACGGCCCCTCCCGGTTGCTTTGGCGGGCCTCCTTGACCGCCCCCGATGACCGCTCGCCGCCGTCGCCGACCGCCTCGGTTATTACCCAGATCCGCCGCCCCCGAGCCGTGGTGTAGGCCGACAGCAAGCGAGAGCCGTCGAGGAGGGCGAGGTCATTCAGTTCCCGGTCCTCGTCGTCCAGGTCGCCCCAGTCGCCCCGAAGGTGGCGGTCGAGGAACTCTGCGGGGCTCTGGCCGCTCGCTGCGAGGGATTCCAAGGCCCCCGGCGTGGCGACGACCTGGCCGGGGTGGAACTTCTGTCGGGGGGCGGCATTGAGGCTCATCCTGTTGCTCCTGGCTTGTCGTGGAGTTTCGATCACGACCCGATGGCCGGTGTCGCCGGGGCTTCCTTGCCCCGAGCGGCCCCGCAAGCCTCACCACTCCTCGCATCTCGGGCAGAGCCAGATTCCCTCGCCCGTCTCCGGGTCCGTCGCCCAGAGATCGACTCCGGGGCCGTAGTCATCGCAGCCGTCGCAGCGATGCGGCGTCCGCTGGCGAGTGCGGCGGGGAGTCCCCGCCACGGCGTCGTCGAGGTCCATCAGGAGCAGGCCGATCGCACAGGGTTCGGCCACGTCGGTCGGGCTGGCCAGCATCGTTCGCATCACCACCGGGGCTTCGGGGTGGGGCCGCTCGCTGCGGCCCCGACGCCCAGGTGGTCGGTGTCACCCGTCAGCCGGTGATGAGATGGCTGGAGGGCTCGCCGAAGGTCCGGTCCCAGTAGCGGTCCATCGACTCCTCCGACCGCTTGCCCGCCAGGAACTCCAGCATGTAGGCGGCGAGCTTGTGCCCGTGATCGGCGGGGCCGGTCTTGCCCTCCAAGAACGCCCTGAGTTGCTTGATCGAACGAGGGACTGGAGATCCTGCGCCGGTCGCATCGTGGTTTTCCTGACGCTTCTCCCGGACTTTCGAGGCGGTGATCTTCTCCCCGCCCTGGGCGAGCGAGTCGAAGACGGCGACCTGCTGGTCGCCCGGCAACTTGACCAGTTCCAGGGCTGCGGTGACGGGCGTCTGGCCGTTGGCCACGCTGTTCTGGATGGCGGCGGGAAGCATGACCAGTTCGAGGAGGTTGCTGCACCAGGCTTCAGATCGCTTGAGGCGACCGGCGACCTGCTTCATGGTCAGCCCATAGTCCTCAGTCAGCGAGCGGATGGCGTGGGCGAGTTGGATCGGCTTGGGGTCTTCCCGCTGGAGGTTTTCGCTGAGATTGACGAGGGCCGCTTCGGCGTCCGACAGGCGGCTCACCACGTACTTGACCTTGAAGTCGGGGCAGAGGCCCGACTCGATCAGGTACAACGCCGCCCGCATCCGTCGAAAGCCGCCGATGACTTCGAGGCGTCGGTCGGGCAGCGGGCGGGTCAGGATCGGGTTCAACTGGCCCGAGGAGCCGTCCTCCGAGTCGCCCTGGCCCCGCTTGGGCATCATGTCCTTCGCCAATTCGATGAGGGCCTCATCGACCGGGGGCTCATGCCCGTTGCGGCTGAGGTTCTTCTTCCAATCGACGACCAGTGCCCGAGGATCGACGGTGAAGAGGTCCGATCGCCCCGCCTTGTAGTCGCCGGTGTCTCCCGTGAAAGCCATGCTGCTTGCTCCTCCGAGGTGGTGTTGGTCCTGATGATGTTCTGGCCGGTGTCACTCTTCCTCGCCGGTCGCTTCGGGTTCCCTCCCACCCGATCGGCCCTTGCGGGCAGCACGGCGTCGGCGGGGTCGCCGCTCACGGCCCCCGAAGCGATGGAGCCGCAGTCGCACCTCTCGCTGCAATCGCATGGAATTGACCTCCGTCCAAACGTTGCACGCCGCCGTCAGAACGGCGGCTCGTCCTCGTCCGCAGTGGCGTGGGCCATCGGGCTGAGTTCTAAGCTCCGCACCCGTCCATGCCGGGGGGCCGCAGGCCCCGCTCATCCACGTCGTCGTAGGCGGTGTCGCCCCGGCAGATCGGACAGAGCCGCTTGGGTGCTTTCTTCCGCCGCTTGAGCGTCCGCTCGAAGGCCCGGTCGCCCGCCCAGACCCGCACCACCTTCCAGCCGATCCCCGCCCCGCCGACGACCTCCAAGAGCCGTGCGCCCCGCCCGGCCCGGTGCTGGTCCAAACGTTGTTCGAGGTCGGTGGCGAAGCCGAGGTAATGCCCGGCGTGCCTGTACCGGGTCTGGAAGTGGATCAGGTACACGTGCCCGGTCGGGGCCTTGCGGCGGCGGCTCACGGCGGCATCTCCTCGGTCGCAGGTGGGTCAGGTCCGTCCTGACCCCTGGCCGGTGTCCGTGAGTCGTCCCGCAGTCCGGGCGTCGTCCCCGCCCGTCAGCCCTCGTCGTCGGGCAGGTGGCGGGTCAGGACCGACGACGGGATGTGCGTCGTCCCGCCGCCCTCGCCGAAGTCGTCGAACTTGAAGCCCCGATCCGCCCTGCGGACTTCGGCGAGGGCGGCACGGGCCTCCTCCCAGGTGGACCATTCGGCGACCCAGAGCCGTCGTGGCTGGCCCACCAGGACGGAACTGCGGTCATAGGTCGAGTGGCCGTAGAGGACCGGCCTTGAGTGGCGGTAGGTTTCGCCCCGCCCCGGCTCCAGGGTGAAGGTCGGTCGGGGTCGGACGGTCGAGCGGATGTCCCTGATACGGTCGAGCAGGTCGCTCATGGCGGGCTCCGGTAAGGGGGCGTCGTGATCAACGCCCCGGTGGCCGGTGTCGCCGGGCAGCGATCAGTTGAGTTGCCAGGCGGCGAAACGCCGTGGGTCGATGCCCTTGGGGACGCCATCGGCGTGGTATTTGACGGCGAAGGGCAGGTCGCAGCCCTCCCGCCCGTGGACCATCAGGTGCTCCAGGTCGATGACCCGACCGGAGCCGTCGTACTGCCGGGAGTCCTCAGGGTAGTCGCCGAGGTCGGAGTCCGGGACGTGGACCTGCGGCCCGTAGAGCGGGTCGTCGCTGAGCACGTCGATGGCGTCGGCGATCGTGTCGGCCTCAATGACCAGGAAGAGCGGCGTGTAGCTCCCCCCGAGTTCGACGAGCCACGCCTTGCCGAACCAGTCGCCGGGGTTGAGGACGGCGATGTCGGCCCGGTCGTGTCCGTGAAGCCGACAAGAGGCGGTGACTTTCAAGGGATATGCTCCGGTCCAGGGATGGTGTTGATCACACCCCCCTGGCCGGTGTCGCCCGGAAGGAGTCCTGACAAGCCCGGCCCCCTCCGCTGGCCCAGGATGGCATCGATCCGGTCGCTACCGACGCCGAGCCGCTCCAACCCTCGCCGTAGCTCCCGCCGCCGATCGGCGTGAACCTGCCGCAGCCAGGAGACGACATCCTGCGGGGCCTGGCACGCCCGCCCCTTCCTCGCCTCGTGCAGCAGGTAGGTGCCGTCCACGCTGTCCACGCCGAAGCCGAGGGCGACCCGCAGGCGTCGGAGGCCATTGACCCGGCCCATGTGGACCCACTTGCCCCGTCGCCGGGCCTCCCGGCAGGCGTCCCGGACGATCGGCCCCTCCTTGAAGGCGTCGGCCCCGCCGACGAAGAGGCAGTCGAACTCGTCCCAGGGGATGCTGGCGGGCGTCATGCCCTCCTGGGCGCACAACGCTGCCGGGCAGCCCATCCGGCGAATCCGTCGCAGCCAGGGGCGGGAGAGCCGCAGGGTCGCCGCCCAGTCGAAGGGCACGTCCGGGGCGGTGGCGAAGAGCAGATGATCGCCCGCCCGCTCCAGGCCCTCGCCGACGAGGCGGGCGTAGTCGGCAGGGCGGAACAGGCGGCGACCGGCGTCGGTGAACCGCCCGTTGTCGATCGCCACCAAGCCGTAGAGCCCGGCCCGCCGCAGGTAGCCTTCCCGGTGGGTCTTGGGCTGGACGATCATGCCCAGCGGCAGGATGTCGTCGTGGTAGGACTTGAGGCGATCGGTGTGGTCGTCGATGTAGCCCGTCAGGTAGATCGGCATCGTGGGGCCTCCGTGCCCCGTTGGCCGGTGTCTCTCCATCGAGGCCCTTCCCGCCCCGTCAGCCCGCCATGAGGGCCTCCCCAGCGGGCTGCTCGACGGCGGTCGGGCGGCTGAAGCCGAGGATGTAGTCCGACGCCCTCGACGCCTGGGCCGAGGCCGTGAAGATGAAGCGGGGATCGGACTTCAACGCCTTCAACCAATGCCCCAGGTAGGCCACGTGGTTGGTCATGTCCTCCGAGGCCGGGACGCCGAGTTCCCGGCAGAGGAACGTCCCGCCCAGTTCGGCGACGAGTTCGCCCATCGCATAGGAGTTGTCCTTCTCCTTGCGGGACCAGTTCAGCCTGGAGGGGTGCTCCGTGGCGTGGACGAACTCGTGAAAGATCGTGGCGTAGAACTCTTCGAGCGGGTCGAACGTGGACTTGGGCGGCACCCGGATGGCGTCGTGGGCCGGGCTGTAGCACGCCTTGTCGCCGCCGTAGCGGAGCCCGACGCCCATGCCGATCCGGGCGGCATCGATCGCCTCCTCGGCGGGCCGGTGGTCGATGATGTCGGCCTGGGCGGTGTCGCCGTGCCCGGCACGGAGGTGGTCGAGGTGGTCGCCGACCACCTGATCGACGTTGAAGACGGTGTACGACTTGAGGACGAAGAACTTGTCCTCTTCCATCTGTCCGGTGTCGCCCTCGACCGCCTTGGTTATGGGCGACCAGAAGACGATCGTCGTGCCCCACTGGCCGCTGGGCACGTCGGCGGGCCTGGGCTTGACCATGCCGCCGATGGACTTCCACTGGTTGAATGTCGCCCACCACTTCGAGTTCAGCCCGTGGCGAGCCGAGGCGGCGTCCAGAAGCAGGACATTGATCCCCCGGTAGGGCTTCTTGCTGGCGACGTTCGCAGGAAACCCGGCGTTGGGGCCGACCCGCCAGGGCCGACGCCAGGGCGGCACGTCGCCGGATTCGAGGGCGGCGATGACCTGGGCGGTGATGCGTTCCCGAAGAAGCTGCTGTCTGGCCATGACGGGCTCCGCTTGGGGTCGTGGTGGGTGACGACCCCCTGGGCGGTGTCACGGCCTCCAAGGGAGGTCGAAACAGTCCCTTCACCGCATGCGGGATCCTGAACGGGGCGACCTCCGAAGAACCTGCCTCGTCGTCACAGGCGACAAAGTTGAGGGGGGACAAACCCCGTTGGGCTTCAGCCCGTACTCGCCTCCCGATCCATTTGCCTACTGTGCCGGTCGAGTGGAATTGAAGACCTCCATCAAGAACTCAGAGGGACCGTCGTCTTTTCGACCGTATGGAGAGTCCCGCCAGCCCGAGCAGAGCAAGTGGACCTCGTTCCTCGCCCGAGTGAGGCCCACGTAGAAGAGTCGCCTGGGCTCTTTCTTCGATAGAGGAGTCATCTCCCGGTAGCCTGGGATGATCCCCTGATCGAGCCCCATCATGAACACAACATCGAACTCCAGTCCCTTGGCACTGTGAAGCGTCATCAGGTTCAGGTGGCTCGGCGACCCTAACTGATCGCCGAATCTCGCAACCGACCAGCCGTCGAATGCACGGCCCGCTCCGCAAAGGGCGAGGATGCCCTTGAAATGTCGAGCGTCCTCGGCGGTGAGGGATTCACGCTCGAATGTTGGCCGCAAGCAGGAATCGTGGAGTCGTTCGAGCCATGCCCGGAGGACGAGCGTTGTGTCCCGGTTGGCGAACAGGAATCGGACCAGAGCCCTTCGGGTCGTCAGCATCGCCGTGTCGGAGCCCAAGGTTCCATTGAAAGCCTTCCAAGCCGAAAGCAGTTCGCCGAGACTCGGGACACCGTTCCTCCACCCGCCCGCACACCAGGCTGCCGCTTGCTCCAGCCAGGTGGTGAAGGGCGTGCAACGGTACGGTGCGTTGGCATCCGATCTGACGAAATCGAGGCCCGCTGCCGAGGCTGCCTGCGCAGCCACGTCGCCGAGGGACTTGTCACGGTATAGCACGGCGATCTCGCCCAGGTTTCGGGCCGCACCGTTCTCCAAGACCTTGGGAATGAGCGTCTTGCACACGACATCGGCCTGATGCCTCAGCCCTTCCTTGCAACGGTAGAACTCGATGCTCCCACCGTCGCCGTTGGCCGCTTCATAACCTCGCTGTTCCCCCAGTGCGATCTCGGAAGCCTCGACGATGCGGGAACCGCTCCGATAGTTCAGCTTCAACTGGATTCGCTCGACACGATCGTCCGAGGCAAGCTTCACCAGGAGGTCCGGTTCCGCACCCGTGAAGGAATAGATCGATTGGTCGTAATCCCCCACGGCGAACAGGCGACATCCGGGTTCGGTGCCGAAGCAAAGCGATAGCACGAGTCGGTGGAGAGGCAGGCCGAGATCCTGATATTCATCCACGACGAGGACGGGGAACCTGGCTCGCAGAATCTTCCGCACCCAAGGATGGGCCTCGACCAGATGCAGGCCGAGGAGAACCATGTCCTCGAAGTCGATGAGGCCACGGTCCCGCAGGAGGCTCTCGTATCGCTCGATCACCTTGGCGGGCCGTGGGTCGAGCCCCAACCAATCCGAGGAATGCCGATCGAGGACGGTACGCCTGTGCGTGGCACAGACCTTCCGCCAGGATTCCTCCTTCTCGTCAGTACCCACGGTCGATCGGAGTGCTTCGCCGAAGACCTCGGTTGCTTGTGCGGCCGATGCGATCTCCAGCTTCTCGGGCAATCGTAGGCCAGCCAGACGCCCATACGGCAGGACGATGGCCCTCAAGCAGAAAGAATGGACGGTGCCGACGAAGATCCTGCCCGTATTCCGAACGCCCAGGTCGCCGAGACGCCTAACAAGTTCCTTCACGCACTCGTTGTTGTAGGTGAGGCAGGCCACTCCACGGGGCGGTGCGACCTCCTCGGCGACCAGCCGGGCCAGCTTCAGCGTGAGGACTTTCGTCTTGCCGCTCCCCGGCCCGGCCAGGACGACGCAATGGCCCTCGGAATCATAAGCTGCCCACTGCTGGGGGTTCCTGCGGAGCGTTTCCGCCCCGACCTGATAGGGCAGCCCCATCGATCTTCCCGACGACATAACGCAGAGCCCCCGAGACTGATTGTGGGCACCTTATGCTGCTGGACCCTGCGACGTGCCGTGCCCACCTTTGGGAGAAACGGCCCTTGCCTATCGCATCGACATCGAGCAGCAGCTTCGACACCACCATCGAACCGGGATCGGCCTTCCACGCCGACGCCCTCCGCATAGCAATCTTCTTGGCGGATAGCTCCTCGATGGTCCTGGCATAACTCTTATGCCTTCCGCTTCTGAATAGGGCGATCTCGAATGTGTCTTCGGTGAGGAACAGCCCGAACCGCTCTCCTATCTCGGCGATCTTGTCGTCGGAGTCACCTTCCGCCAGTGCTTCGGGAGCCAAGTAGTCGAGCATCTTGCGAATCCGCTTGTAGCCGGTGTTCTTCGCCCTCGGATCGGTGTCGGTGATGACCGCATGCGGAATATTCAGCCCGTTGGCACCGAGGAGCTTGAGATAGGGAAGAAAGTGCGTCCCCGCAACCGAGCAGATGCTGATCCCTTTCTCATCCAAGCTCACGCCGAGCAGATCAGCCAGCACGGGGATCATGAACTCCTCGGCATCCCCCTCCACCAGCACGACCCCCCTCGCAAAGAGCATCTCTCCCCTGGATACGTCCAAATAACGCTCGATGTCCTCGACTTCTGCCGGTTCCAATTCCAGGGTGGCTGTGGAGACGCCCTCGGTGGCCAGCCCATCGGCCGACCGCCTCAATAGCACGAATGATCGGACGGGCGTGACACTCACGATGTTGGGCGAGTGCGTCGTCAGGAGGATCGTGGACTGGGATTCCTGGCCCGTCCCGTCCGGTTCGGTGGAAGGTGAGGACTGCCGGTGCCGCAGAAACGATCGATAGAGCAGACGTTGGACGTGCGGGTGGAGGTGCGCCTCTGGCTCCTCGATGGCGAGGAAGGTGTGGGAGCGGTCGCCGTGTTGCACCTGATGGTCAAGCTCCAGGGTCTTGAGGGCCAGATAGAGGACATTGGCCGACCCCAGGCTTGCGTCCGCTACGCCCCTGAGCCGACCGTCGATGAAGAGCCGCAACGATCGTATGAGGCGGTCCCCATCGGCGGGGGTGAATCCCAGGGCCGTCTCCAATGCGTGAGAGGGACCGACCATCTCCAGAAGCTTCTCGGCGATCGTCCTGCCGAGCGATCGCACCTCGTCGCATTGGGCGACGGCTTCCGTCGCCTGGGATACGCAGTCGGTGAGTTCACGCAGCCTTTCCCGGTCCATGTCACCGGCGATGCGGTCGAGCAACGGTCGGAGCGGCGACTTCCTCCAGTTGGCGAGGTCGCCCTCTGCGTCTCTGAGTGCCGCCAAGAGTTCCAGGGGCAGTCGCTTCCTCAACTCGTAGCCGATGCGGCTTTCCGGCCGACCGCCACCGTAGATCACGAACTCGTAGTCGGCTTCACTGGTCGATCCGCCGAGTCGGCCAGGGATGGGAAGGAGGGCGTAAGTCAGTCGGGCGACCATCGGGTCGGGCTGGACGAGATACTCGCCCAGCAGGGCGAGGTGATCGTCGTTGCCCTCGAACCCCGAGAGTTCGACGGAGATCTCGATCCGATCGTCCGCTCGTCGTGGAACCGGCAGCCCATCCCAGAAGTCCTCCTGGCGCAACTGGCGCAGGGAATCCGGCAGCGACGGGTCGAGGATCAGTCGCAAGGCGAAGAGGAGATTCGACTTGCCGACCTTGTTCTCACCCACGATGACGGCGTGCTGACCGAGCCGTATATTGAGATCCTTGAAGTTGCGGAAGTTCTTTATTTCTAGGCGGTGGAGTTTCATGGCCAGACAACTATCCCCTCGAAGGTGCCTCGCCCCTAGTACGACAAAAGATCTACGGTGCTAATCGGCCCAGTGAACGATGCTGGCTTCTGCTCCATCTTCCTCGCCTGCACCAACTCCGTAAGCACGTCGCCGAGCCGGATCTTCGCCGCCTCGAAGCGGCGGGTCAGCACGTCGGGGTAGGCGTCTCGGAGGCGGGCATATTTCGCATCGTCGGGGCTCGGTCTAAGCAAAGAGACATCGACCAGCTTCAGTGCCCCGGCGAAGGGGGTCTTGTGCCGCTTGAGGCGGCGGATCGCCTGCTCGGAGAAGTCGAGGGGGAGTCCGTCGTCCTCATCGAACAGGCCTCGATTCGCCTTCCGTGCTAGCTCGATGTAAGCGGCCTGTAACAGAAGTTGCCGGATCGACTCCTCCAAGGAGGCGACGTGGGCCTTGCGGTATTGCTCGGCCACCCGCAGGTCGTGCTCCCGATACCTCTCTACGCACTCGATGAAGTCGCCTTGTGCCCTGGCGAGCCATTCGGGAGACAACTCCCCGGACAGCCCCTCGTCCAACCTCTTCCACAAACCGGCGAGCGACAGCACTCGCTCCGGTGTACCGTCCGGGCCAAGGCCGTAGTACCCGACGAGACGAAGGGGGCAGGCCACGTGGAAGCGTGTCAGGAGCCCACGACCCTCTCGGGGTTCGGGCGGCTCCACGGCGTCCAGCATCTCCGAGAGCAGATTCGAGCCGAACGAGAGGAGCCTGAGCGTGTTCGGATGCTGATCGAACAGGGCCGGGTCGAAGGTCACGTCCCAGTCCTGGCCGTTCCAGTCCAATCTGTGCGCCCCGGCCAGGACCGGATGTGGGCGAAATCGGGGGCCGAGGGCTTCGGAGCCGACGATCGTTCGCTCCAGGTCGGTCATTGTGAGCGGGGCGGGCAGGTTGGCAGGGGCGGTCACCGTCTCCCCGGCGATCTGGTCCAGACCCAGGCCCGCCGTCTCGCCCTGCCGAGCGAGCTTGTTGATCTCATCGACTTGCTGGCGGATCAGGGCGTCCCGCTGCTCCTCGCCCGCCATCGCCGCTGACTCGATGGCTCGGGCGACCCGGCTCAGGATGGGCTGAAGCTCGCCCACCACGTTCTCGAACGAGCCGATCCGGTCGTCGAGCCGCCGATAGATCGTGGACTCCACCGTGTCGTCGTAGAAGTAGTTCCGCACCCAGACCCGCTGGTAGACCTGGCCGATGCGGTCGATCCGGCCGATCCGCTGCTCGACCCGCATGGGGTTCCAGGGCATGTCGTAGTTGATGAGGACGCCGCAGGTCTGGAGGTTCAGGCCCTCCGAAGCGGACTCGGTGCAGAGCAGGATCTTGACCTCGGTGTGCTCCCGGAAGGCCGTCTTGATGACCTCCTTGGTCGTCCCGGCCCAGGCGTGGCCGTCCCAACGCTCGCCGCCCCGACCGCTGTAGCAGGCGACCTGGGAGCCGTAGACCTGCCGGAGCTTCTCCCGCAGGTAGTCCATCGTGTCCGTGTACTGGGTGAAGACGATCACCGAGTCCCGGCGTTTCAGGAAGTCGTTGAGTTGGGCGTGGAGCCGCTCGAACTTGCTGTCGGTGCCGATGGTCCTCAGCCCGGCCAGGAAGTCCTCGACGTACTGGATCTCCCCCTGGTAGAGCTTGCGGCCCTCGGGGGTGGCGATCGGCAGCAACTCGGTCACGTCGGCTTCGAGGTCGTCCTGGTCCGTGTCGTCCTCGTCGGTCAGGTTCGTGTCCTTGCCCTTGAGGAACTCCAGCCGTCGCTCCAGGCTACGCTGGATGGCGTAGAAGCTGCTCGTCAGGCGGCGACGATACACGGTCATGATGAAGCCGAGGCCCTTCCGCTCGGCCTCGTACTTCTGATAGTGGTCCCGGATGTACTCCTCGATCTGGTCGTACAGCGACTTCTCGTCGGGCCGCATCTCGACCCATTCCGGCTTCGGGTCACGGAAGGGGACGTTCTCTTTCAGGAGTCCTTGCTCGTGGTAGGCCCGGAGGAGTCGCCGGGTGTTGCGGAACACGTACCGCTGGAGGGGGGTGTGCTGGCGGGCCATCGCCACGAGGGTCTTCCGCCCGGCCGGGTTGAGCCCCTTGATGGTCGGCTCGGGATTCGACGACCAGGGCAGGTTCCTGATCTGGTCCCAGACGACCGGCCCCACGTCCCGCTCGGCACGCTCGCAGGAGCGTGCGTCCCACTCGCCCCCAGTGGCGAGGTAGTCCTTCATCATGCCCAGCATGAAGGGCCAGTCCATGTCGGCGAACGGCAGGCGGAACTGCTCGAAGTAGTTGAGGAAGTTGTCCTCGCCCGCCCCCCAACGCCCGCCCATCCCCAGCAGCTTGAGCAGATCCCAGACCTCGATGGGGTCGATCTGCATCGGGGTCGCCGTCAGCAGCAGCAGGCCCTTGGTCCGCTCTCGCAGCCCCGGCTTCCCGTTGGTGCCCTGGAGCAGTTCGAGCAGTCGGTTGGGGCGATACTGATCCCGATTTAAGAAGTCCTTACGGCGGGCGTGGTGGGCCTCGTCCACGACGATGAGGTCGAAGGGCCGGGCTTCGATCAACTGGTCCTGCCGCTCACGACGCTTCGCCAGGTGGCTCGACGCCAGGAAGACGGGCTGGGCGTCCCAGGGGTTCGTGCCGCTGGGAACCTTGAGTTCCCGGCCGAATACGTCGTGGAAGCCGCCGCCGTCGTACCGGGGGACGTTCAGGACGAACTTCTCGTAGAGTTCCTCCTGCCATTGGATCAGCACGCTCCTGGGGACCAGGATCAGGGCACGGCCGACCCGACCGCAGAGGAGCAACTGGCGGATCGCCAGACCGGCCTCCACGGTCTTCCCGAGCCCCACCTCGTCGCAGAGCATGAACGAATGCGGGAATTGCTCGACGATCGAGTCGCTCACCCGGATCTGGTGCGGCCAGGGCTGGACGGTGCTGGTCGCCATCCCGAGGCGGTGGGCGTTGAGCAGGTGGGGGGCGTCCCGGAGGAACTGGAAGACGACCCGCTCCTTCTGCTCGGTGTCGATAGGCGGGGTGATGGGAGGCTGGACGGGGGGCTCGGGATCGCCGGGTTCGACGATCGGCGGCTTGTTAGGGCGGTATCGGAGCAACTCTCGCTTCACGGCTTCGGGCACCGGCAGGGCAATCCAGTCCTTCTCCTTGCCGTCCCAGAGCTTCGTGAACTTGATGGCGATCTGCTTCAGGTGCGGCGGGCTCAACTCCCAGGAGTTGAAGACGGTGAACGACTCGTAGTTGTCCTCAAGGGCGGTGGCGGATTCGTTCACGCTGCCCGAGAAGGCGACCTGATGCCCATCGGCGTCGGTGAAGATCCCCTCCTTGGGGTGGTAGTAGCTGTCGGTCTGCGAGGCTGGCAGCGGCCTCCCTTCCTTGTCCGTGGGCAGGACGACCTTGATCTCCATCTGCCCGCTGCCGACGAGCCACGCCAGGGCTTCCAGCCGCTTCTGCGTGAACGTGGTTTCGGGGATCGAGCGGAACGTCTTGACCATCCCCAGGGCGAGGGTGGCCTCCAGATCCGCCTCCCCCTTGCGGATGGCCTCCACGTCGTCCTCGGAGAGTTGCGCCCCGCAGAGCAGGCGCATCTTGCCCCCGTTGGCGATGAGCTTCGTCACGCCCGCCGCCGCCACGGCGAGCATGCTGCTGGAGAAGAAGCCCGCCGAGCGGTCGTAGCGGACGGATGCGGCGAGGGCCGGGATGAAGAAGGCATGGAGCGGGTCGTCGCCCGCACTGTAGTAGATCTGGAGGTCGAGGTCACAGAGTCCCGGCATTGTGGATCACTCGTCCTCCGTGTCGTCGTCCTCGTCGCCCACGTCGTCAGCCAGGTCGTCCTCTTCCGCCCCGTCGTCTTCGCCGAGGATGTCGGACGGCATCCCCTTCAGGGTCGGGGCCTTGTCGATGACCGGCACCACCTCCTCGGGCGGGGCGGGAAGGTCGTCCCAGACCAGGAGACGCAGGGCGTCGAGGGTCGTCATTTCCGGGCGAAGGAATTTGCCGTCCTTGCCTCGGGTGGTCGGGATCGCCTGCATCATCGCCAGGGCCAGGGCCTTGATCCGGCTGTCGTTCCGCAGGCCGTGGCGGTCGATGAAGACCTGGCACGCCTTCGATCCGTCCTCCTCGTAGACCATCATCGCCGTGTGCAGGGCGTCGATCAGGTGGGGGAACGACTCGGCCTCCGGGTCCAGGAAGCCCTTGTTGCGGCGGGCGGTCGGCAGGGCGAGGGTGACGTTCTTGCCCTTCTTGGTGACGAGCCGCTTGTCACGGATGAGGTTCGCTTCGAGGTCCAGGCCGAGGGCCAGGGCGAGCTTGCGGGCCTCGTCGGCGGGGAACTCCTGAGCACGGAAGGCGTCCCAGGCCATGAGATACCAGTCGGTCACGGGGTCGAACTCGACCGAGCGGCCGAGCAGGAGCCCATTCTTCCGCAGGTTGATGACCTCACGGCGGGCGAGGTCGAGGGCCTCGCCGGGCTGGAGCGGGATCGGGTCGCCGGTCTTGGGATCGGTGTCGCTCGTCAGGACGGGCCAGCGTTCCGAGATGATCGACAGGGCCGGTCCGAACGTGCTGATGTAGAGATCGACCCCTCTGATGCCTTCCTGCTCGAAACGCCTGGCCGTCTCACGGGCGGTCTGTTTGACCTGGCCCTTGAGGTCGTCCCACCAGGCGGGCTCGTCCGTGGCCTCACGCTTCCGGCAGACGAGGAGGATCGTGCTGGCTGCGGCGTTCTTCTTGGCTTGATGGAGGCTCGCCTCGCTCTCGGTATGGACCGGCCACGAGGCATCGATGCGGAACCCGGCCCGCATCAGCGAAGACCCGAGCGTATCCCAAGCCTGGACCTGCTTGTGAGTGAACATCACGGTCAGCACGCCGTCAGCGTGCAATACTCGGTTCATTTCCTTGAAGCACGAGAACATTTTGTTCTCGTAGTCGGCAGTCGCCAGCGGCTTCGCCTTCTTCCCCATCGCCTTGAAGCGGGCCGCATTCATCACGGCCTCATCTTCGTCGTTCGTGAGTTCGGAGGCGAAAAGTTGGGGGAATTGATCGCCCAGAGTCCTTTTCATCCAGATGTAGAAGAAATTGGAGCACTCCGAGTACATCACATTGTCATAGTACGGCGGATCGACGCAAATGCAGCGGATTTGGCCGTCTCCAATGCTGTTCATCGATTGGGCAGGGCCGGTTCGGAGATCCAAACGAAGGACAGGCTTGTCGATGCTTTCAGTAAACCAGTCGCCGTTCGCCGTGGCCGTGAAACCGACTAGACCTTGTGTCGCATCGCAGACCTGCGAGACTGTCCAAGGCAGCAAGTTCCTGCTGGAGTCAAACTCGGCGAAACTCCATCTCATACTCAGGTCGTGGCGAGCGAATGTATTGACGATTACATCCCTTCCACCGTGCCACCGAACCTGCTTGGAGTTGTAGTCGGCCGCCTTCCCGATGGCGAGGCTCAGGTACGTTCTCACGGCAGCGAATCGGTCGGGAGTCAGAACACCCTTCGCCTCTCCCGTGACTTCTTCGAGAGCTTCGACGAAGGTGGTAAATGAAAGCATCTGCCTGGGGCTGTACGTGTCGCACCATCGAGTTGCGCCGTAGATTTGGCATGCCCAATCGGCCCGGCCCTCCCGTCGTGGCTCCTCGGGAATGAGGTTTCCTGCTTCCCACAGAGGCCGTCGCTTTACTGCCTCATTTTCCGCTCGCTGCACGGCCTCCAGATCCACTTGGGTTGGGGACCGGAACGTGATCGTCCCTGTCTTCTTGAACCCAACGGCGTAGAGTTGCTGGCCCATCCGGCCCGCCTGTGCCTCGGCCTTGATGTAGTCGCCGTTGATCGTGTCTCCTGTCCAGGGACTGATCCCGGTCCCACGATTTACGGTGCCCTTGTCGGGGGCAGCCTTCTTACAAGCCACCGCCCCACGGACGATCTCGAACTGACAGCACTCCTCTCCGGGATCAGCGACGACACGCACCGCCATCGGCTCGCTGCCCTTCCTGAGCCACCAGTTCGGAGACAGCGGCACGGCTTTACCCGTCTCCGGGCAGGAAACGGTTCGAGCCCACAGATAGGCGAAGATGTTCTCGTCGGGCGAATTGAGCGGGAAGTAGGGATCGAGTCGCTCCCGTACCCGCTCGCACCAAAGGCGACCGTACTTGCGGACATCTTCCACAAGAGAGCGTCCGAAGCGGGCCGGGTAGTCGAGAGTCGCTTTCAGGATGACGCTCGCCACGGGGTTCAGTTCATTTGCGTGGACCGTCAGGCCGTACCGCATGGCCTCGAAAGGTATTGAGCCGCCCCCCGACATAGGATCGCAGAAGGTGATTTCCCGTGTCCCCCAAGTCCATTCCAGCAGGTCGTACAGCAGATCGAGGTGGTCGGCGTCTGGATTCACCGAGAACGCCCGTGCATAGCCATACGGGTTGAAGTTGAGCTTTTTATTCTCGATCTTCGCCCACTCGATGAGCTTTTTCCCCGCCACGGGGTCGCCCAAGATCCCAATCAGCCTGACGAACCACGCCTTATAGCTGTCGAAGCTCGGGAACAGCGACAGGAACTTTTCCGGCCATGGCATGACTTCAGGCTCATCGGTCGGGTAGGCCGGAAGAAGGCTCGCCAGGATCGCCGCCCTGCTCACGGTCAGCGGACGCCGAGCCCACCAGACGTGCAGCCGGTTGAGCGGTGGCTTCTTCGCCGCACTCGCATCCCGCATACACTCGGCCCCGATCGTCTCGATGGGTAGCCATTGCTCGATGAGGAGTTTATTCGAAGGCATCGTCTTCATCCCTGACGGCGGCGTGATCTGAGGCTGGCGAGATTGGCGGCGTTCCGGAAGTGCTGCGTCGTGGCGTCTTCGAACGGCACATATCCCGCCGAGCACTGCGAGCGGATGTCGTCCAACCGGGCGTGGTTCTTCCAGTACTCTTCGGCGAACTCCTCCGCCATATCGACGTTCCCCTCGCCGTAGAAGCGGTCGAAGCGGTCCGACTCCCTCGTCAGTTCGTCGAGGGTGACTTTGGGATCGGCGTCCGACTCGGCGTGGTAGCCGGCCGCTGCGTACAGGCAATGTGCGGGCGGTACAGGCGCTAGGTTGGTCCAGGCCAGCGTGTTCCTCCGGTCACCGAGCCACCACGCCTCGATCTCCTCGATGGCAACGCCCATGACGAAGCGATCATGGCCGCTGATGAGTTGCCTTACCTCCTCCTGCACCGCACGGGTCTTCCGATCCAGGAGGATCACGTAGAAGGCGTGGTCGTAAACCTCGTGGGAGAGTGCTTCCACCATCTTCCTGACCATATCCAACACGCCACCGTGTCCTCGCTTCCGGACCGGGAAGAGTTGCGTCAAATCGTCGGGGCGCACCGGCCAGTCGTATCCCGCCCGGTCCCGAGCGATACGCTCCAGGAGGGCAGGGATCAGGTGGTAGTCGATCGGCCCCTCGGCGATGATCCCGACTTTCGTACTCACTGTCCTCGCACCCCCGCCGTCGAGCCGATGAGTCCACTGGTCCAGGCTTCGCCCAGGGAACGCTCGAACGTCTCCCTGACGATGCTGATTTCCCTCTTCTCACTGAGCCGTGTGACGGTCGCCCCAGCCAGCGGCCTTGGGCGATCGACGCAGTAGACCTGCTCCGGGTGGTCGAAGAACTCGTCGAGGACGTAAGGGCTGTGCGTGGTGAGGAAGACCTGGCATTGGTTCGGGGGACGCCTCTGCGTGAGTTCCCTGATGATCTGGATCACTTCCCGGACTAATTGCGGATGCACGCCGTTCTCCGGCTCCTCCAGCGTGATGAGCGGCGGGATGTCCTTCAGGTAGAGCAGCGACGTGATCGCCAGCAGGCGGAGGATGCCGTCGCTCATCTGGCGGCTGTTGTAGACGATCTCCGGATCCGGCCCCTCGTGCAGGCGTATCTCTCGCCAGCCCCAGCCTCGCCCCGATACAGACAGGTCGGAGAGATTGGGGAATAGTTTCCTGAGCCGACGGACCAGCCGGCCGAACGCCTCTGGATGCTCGTCCTTGAGCCGGCCGACCAGCGTTGCTAGGTGCTCACCCGACGCCCCCATCTCCGGATGCTTCCCCCTATCCAGCCTCCGGAGTACCTTCGGGTCCCAGATGAGGTAAGATCGGAACCCTTCGATCCAAGTGCGGAACCGGAACATCTCGGGATGTGCCCGCCTCTCCCGCATCCCGTCCATTTGGCTCATGACGCTGGCCGGGAGTCCGATCATCTTGAACTGCTGGAACTCGCCACTCTGGCGGTTGAGCCATCCGAACTTGTGCCCGTTGCGGTCGAGCAACTTGACCCAGGGCTCGCCGGGGGCGGCGTATTCGAGGATTTCCAGGCCCACGTCCAGCGGCTTTCGAGGCCGGAACGAGATGACGTACCGATATCGACCCCCGCCGACTCCCTCCTCGTCGGCGTCGAGATCGGCGGTCAGTTCCCAGCGGATGTGCTTCTTCCGGTCCCTCAAATTGGGGATGTCGTCGGGCTGCCACCCCCGCTCTTGGAGGTAGACCTCGACCGAGGAGAGGAAGAACGCCTTCAGGAAGTCGATGGACTGGAGGAGCGACGACTTGCCGGAGCCGTTGGGTCCGATCAGGACGTTCAGCGGCCCGAAGGGAATTAGTTGCCCCTCGTCCGGTGGTACTTCGGCCAGATTCTTGAAGTTCCTGATCGAATAGCCGGTCAGCAAGTCATTCCTCCGCAATCAAGATGCGCAGTGCCTTCTGGGATCGCCTGGCGGCCCTCGGGTGGGTCGCCTTGCTAAACCAGTAATATGCTTCCTCCTCTGACATCCCCTGTATCTGGTCGGACACGTCGGCCATCCGGCTCGCCTTGCGGAGCGGTTTCACCGCAAGGAGCAGGAGGCCCAGTCGCACCCCCAGGCCCTCGGCAAGCGTGAACGGCTCCTTTCGGCTTCGTGACAGGTCGGTCGCCCTGTACCCGGCCTTCTTGATGGCTGCCAAGACCTGATCTAGCACCGCCTTGAGCGGCTGGCCGTGGACCTTCACCACAAGTTGCCAGTCCTCTGTCATGCCGTTGCGGCTCTGGTCCCGACTGGGCTTCTGGAACAGGGCGAGGCCGTACTGCGACTCCCCATCGGCTTGGACCCTCAATTCGAACGCCTCGTCAGCCATCGCCCGCCTCCGTGCTCACCGGGACGGCTTCGACGGCGATCTTGCCGACGCCCAGGCTGTCGAGCACGTCCCGGATCATCGTGAACTGGTCGCCGCCCACGTCGAGGGCCGAGTCGAACTCGGCCCGCAGCACCAGCTTGACGCTAGCGTTCGACGCCTCCTTGCTCAACTCGTCGGTCAGGGCCTTCACCCGCTTATAGCGGTCCCACGCCCCGGCGAAGCTCACCTTGAAGCTCTCGCTGTCGCCGAACTCCAGAACCATGTTCTGATCGAGGTGGAACTTCGCCTTGCCCATCTGGGGGATCGCCAGGCCCAGCGATCGGACGGCGGTGGCGGCGTTCTTGCCCGGCCCCTCAACCCGGATGAAGAGCCGCCTCAAACCTTTGATCTGGTGGTCGTGGCACTGGTCGGAGATCGCCTGGAACGTCTGAGAGGGGGTCCCCTCGACCACGATCCGGCTCGGCCCCTCGTCGCCGCCGTCCGCCTCGTCTCCGCAGACGCACGGCGACTGGTCGCAGACGGGGCAGGTCTGATCGACGACGGCTTCCCCCTTGATCTTGACCCCGACCCGCTGGGCCTCGTCCAAGGTGTATAGGGTGGCGTTCTCGCTGACCTCCACCACGGGGGCGGGCGACACTGTGCCGTAGCCGATCCCCTCCTCGGCCGGGTAGTAGACCCAGATGCCCTTGGTCACGCCGTCCTTGATCGTCTTCTTCAGTTGGTTGATGTCCAGCAGCATCTTCAGACCGAGCCGCTGGGCGAACGCCCGTCGCAACTCCTCGGTCGTCATCGAGGGCGTGTTCGAGGGCCAAGCCTTCGCCTTGAGATACTGCGGGTTCAGCGGGTTGTCGTCGGCGGTCAGGACTTTATCCAGGCTCTTGAGTACCCGCAGGAGGACGGCCGTCTGGTCGGCATCGACCTCGCCTTGGTCGGCGGGCTGGAGCAGGTGGTGGGCGAGGTGACCGTTCTTCTTGGGGGCGTCGGCCGAGGGATAGTAGAGGTGGCGATACCCCTTGGTGATGGCGACCCGGAGGTCGAGTTCCGCCGCCTCGGCCATCTTCTTCAGCTTGCCGACCTGCTCCTTGGTGAACTCGGCCATCCGGTCCTGGTCGCTGACGATCCGGTGGACCGCCAGGTATCGCTGGGCGACCTCGATCATCCGCTCGACCTGATCGGCGTCGGCCAGCAGGAAGACGACGTTGTTCTTGTAAGTCCGATACTCTTCCAGGCTCCCCTTGTGCTCGAAGAGCTTGAGCACCAGTTCGGGCGGCGGGGTGGCCTGGGTCGCCTTCACGCTGGCGGCGTCATAGTGGACGACGGCGAGCTTCGGGGCGGCGGCGTCGTCGTCCAGGTCCATCGCCTCGGTCGGGAAGAACTCCGGGGCGAAGACCCCCTTCTTCCAGACCTTCCTGATCCGGTCGTCGAGTTCCGACTTGGCCTTCACCTTGCCGACGAGCCCCACCTCGTCATCGACGATCTTGCGGAGCGACGGCTCGGTCTTGAAGCGATACCGCATCCCGTCGTAGTCGAAGAACCAGCAGCGATCGAGGAGTCGCTGCATGGCCTTGTCGATCAGGCCGGGGTCGTCGGACGGCTGGAGGACGGCCAGACGCAGGTCGGCGGGCTCGACGCCGCTCTGGCCGCTCTGGACGATGCTGTGCAGGAACGCCGCCGTGGCGACCCGCTGGGCGTAGGGGGGCTTGCCCGCCTCCGTCCAGTCCCGATCGACCTCCTGGGCGTGCGAGAGCGTGCCCTGGCGGGGGCTCACGATGTCGGCCTCGATCACCTGCTTGAACTGCGGGCGGTCGAGTCGGCTCGTCAGGTCATTGGCGGTCTGGTCCACACCGAGGTCGATCTGTCCGGGGCCGATGAGGTAGCAGTCGGCGGGCCGGGCATCCCAAAGCTCCCGGATCGCCTGGGCCAGCAGCCGCAGGACGCCTCGGGTGCGCTGGAAGTTGGGGATCGTCGAGGTCTTGCGGTTGAGCGTCGTGAGTAGTTCGGGGTGGAACGGGTAGTCCTGAACGATCTCGTCCCGGTACTCGGTGCGGGTCGCCCGCTGGGGCAGGTCGGCCCCCTGCTCGATCATCCGGGCGAAGTAGCGGACATACCCTTCGCCTACCTCTTCGGCGGCGTCGTGGTCGAGCCGGGTGAACATACGGTGGCCGACGATCGCACTGATCTCGTTCTCGGCGGTGGGGGTCAGGATGTGCTCCTGCCGGGACGACACGCTGCGGGCCTCGGCAAGCTCCTGACGCAGTTCGTCGGCCTCCTTGCCGAAGGCATCGGCCGAGTCGGTGAGCGTATAGACCAGGACGCACCGGGGGCTCTCGGCCACGAACTTCAGCAGCGACATCAGGAAGCCGACCGTCTGTCCCGCCAGGCTGGAGGAGCCCACCGCCGTGCCCTTCGCCGCCCGGAGGTAGGCGGCGATCTCGTCGATCATGATGAGGGCCGGGTCGTCGCCGATGAGCTTCTCCCAGACTTGGGTGCCCGGCGTGGTGCGCTGCTCGTCGCTCTTGCGGACGACCTCGTACCCGGCCTCCTTGCCGATCTGGTAGGCGATCTCGCCCCAGAGCGTGTAAGTCCTGATCCCGCCGTGGTCGATCCCGTTCGCCACGTCCATGTCGGGGCCGACGATCCCGGCCACCTTCTCGATGGGCCGCTCGGGCAGCAGTTCGGCCGGGACGAACTTCGACACCGCCCTGGGCGAGATCCCGCCACGGCAGAGGTGCAGCAGGGCGATGAGGTTGTGGGTCTTCCCGCCGCCGAAGCTCGTCTCCAGGCGGATGATCGGGGCGTTGCTCGGCTTCGAGCCCCCCAGCCTGCCCAGGGCTTCCCGCAGCAGGGACTTCAGACCACCTGTGGGATAGGTGTTGGCGAAGAAGCTCGACGGATCACCATAGACTGCATCGGCCTCGCTCCGCAAAACCTTGGTGAGCGAGGCGGCGAACTGCTGCTCACGCAATTCGCCCTTCAGAACCTCCTCACGAGGCGTGCAAGTCTCGAAGATCGTCTTCAACGCCGTGACCCCAAAATCCTACACTGAACTGACTTAAGAAGTTCTCGCCCGAGGCGAAGGCTTCGTCACCTCTTTGCATGCATCGTCCAAGTGTTGCACGGCCGTCCGGGCCGGGCAAGTAGACGCCGGATGGATGAGAAGTTGGAGCGTACCTAGGATTTGCGATCGGGAACATGCGACCCTCCCAGTCGGGGCGGTCGGCAAGATCGGCTCCCGGAAGCCTCCTGCGACTCGGGAAGCCTGGTGATCGAAAGCCCGGACTATTATCTCGGCCAGGATCGCCGCCGCACGCCCGCTCTCTCGAACCGAGACCCGGATCATAACCAGAAAAACCGGAACACCTCTCCAGCGCAGTCGCCCAAAGTCAATTGTATTAAGGAGTTACTCCATTCCTGCTTTGTGAGTCCGAGCTCAGGACTCCTGAAGGCAATAATCGGCATTCTCGGCCCGACTGGCACCTCAGCGATGCCGGGGGGCATGATAAATCACATGGGTGATTGGATTAGTGCTTCGCCTAATAAGTACGGCCTTACCCAGGACGCTCGTCACCACCGAGGTTAAAGCTACCGATCTTGCGGTGAGGACGAACGCACCGTAAACTACCTCTCTACCGCCCCGATCGGCTCCCCGATTCTATACAAAATCCTATACCTCTGACTATACAAGAGGGCTATACAGAAACATTGATCGCAACACGTTGCAAAGGAAAGAGTTAAATCACGGAGAGGTGACAGAGTGGTCGATTGTGCGGCACTGGAAATGCCGTGTACCTTCACCGGTACCGAGGGTTCGAATCCCTCCCTCTCCGCTTTCATTTTCACGCCCGCCAAGAAGCCCGGAGCTGCGTCGACGGCCGTCGAGACGCGATCCGGGCTCGCTCGTTGATCGAGCCCCCGCCGCGACGATCCCGGGTGCGTCTCCCGCCCGGCGATGGTCCGCCATCTCCCCCGACTGGGCCCTAGGTCCGGGCCGGCCGACGCACTACCATGGGTCGGGTTTCGTGCGCGGCGTGCGTCCGCCGGGCCCTCCGGCCTTGAAGATTCGACATGAACACCATCGCTCTCCGGAAGTTCCGGGCGAACCTCGCCGCCGACCGCGCCGTGTACGGCCTGTGGGTGACGATGGAATCGCCCAGCATCACCGAGATGGCCGTCGCGCTCGGGCTCGACTGGGTCGTGATCGACGCCGAGCACGGCCATCTCGACTGGTCCGACATCGTGGCGCACCTGCGGGCCGCGGTCCGCGGCGGGACCGTGGCGCTGGTCCGGCTGGCCGACCTGGACCGCGGCGCGATCAAGCGGGCGCTCGACCTCGGGGCCGACGGCGTCGTCATCCCCTGGGTCGAGACCGAGGACCAGGTGCGCCGGGCCGTGGAGTACGCCCGCTACCCCCCCGAGGGCTGCCGCGGCATCGGCGCCGAGCGCGCCACCGGCTGGGGCGAGTGCATGGCCGAACACACGGCCGAGGCCAACGACCAGGTCCTGGTCGTGCCGATCATCGAGACCGTCCGCGGCGGCGACGCGATCGGCCGCATGGTCGGGGTCGACGGCGTGGAGGTCTTCTTCTTCGGGCCCGCCGACTTCTCCTCGTCCGCCGGCTTCCGGGGGCGGTGGGAAGGCCCCGGCGTCGCGGCGCGGATCGATGCGGTCAAGGACGCCGTCCGGGGCGCGGGCAAGCATTGCGGGGTCGTCGCCGCGGGCGACGCCAACCTCGCCGAACGTCACCAGCAAGGCTTCCGGATGCTCGGCCTGGGGCTCGACGGCGGGCTGCTGCTCCGCTCGCTGCACGCCTCCCTGGCCGCGGTCGGCCGCGACCGGAAGATCCGGCCCGACTTCCGGATCGAGGAATAACCGATGGCGAACGCCCCCCTCCCGCGCCCCCCCGAATCCATGCGCCCCGACCGCCCGGACGTGACCACGCCCGTCGGCTCCGGCGCCTTCCTCGACATCGAGCCGGGCGTCCGGTTCGAATGCCTCGTCGGGTCGCACAACGGCGCGAGGGACCTGACCACGGGCCTCGTCACGATCGCCCCGTCCGCGGGGCTCGCCTGCCACACGCACCCGTTCTCGGAGTCGATCACCCTGCTGAGCGGCCGGGCGACGGCGGTCGTGGAGGGCCGGGAATACGAGCTGGAGACGCTCGACAACGTGGTCGTCCCGCGCGGCCTGGCGCACGTCGTCCGGAATCCGTCCGACCGCGAGCCGGCCGTCTTCCACATCGCCATGGCCAGCGATTCCCCCACGCGAACGCTCGTCGACGACGCCTTCGCCCGTACGCCGACGCCCGCCGATTCCGAGGGCCGTCCCGGCGCGGAGCGCGTCAACCGCTTCCGGCTCGCGCCCCGGTTCGAGGCGGGCCCGAACACCGCGTTCATCGACTTCTTCAACGAGGCGCTCATGCCCGGCCTGGAGATGAGCGGCGGCTACGGCCTGTTCCAGCCCGGCGGGCGGCTGCCGGCCCACGTCCACGACTTCGACGAGTCCATCTGCATCATCGAAGGCGTGGCCACCTGCGTCGTCGAGGGCCGCCGCCACGCCATGAGCGACGGCGCGACCGCCCTCCAGCCGCGCGGGCGGGTCCACTACTTCATCAACGAGTCCGACGGGCCGATGGCCATGCTCTGGGTCTACGCCGGGCCGTCGCCCATCCGCATCGTCGTCGACGAGCGCTGCGCGACCGTCGAGGGGAACCCCTGGCGCGAGGAGGACGGCCGATGAGCGCGAAGTTCCGCGTGGCCCTGACCGGCGACTTCTTCGGCCCCGACGGCTCGACGAAGTATCCCGACATCGGCCTGTCCGCCTTCGAAGGCCGCGACGACGTCGAGTGGTTCGCGCTCCCCGAGCACCGGACGCCGATCGGCGCCGACCAGCTCGCCGACGCGCGGGGCGTGATCGTCCTGACCCCGGCCGTGACCGCGGAGACCGTCTCGCGGGCGGGCGACCTGCTGGCGATCGGCCGGTTCGGGGTCGGCTACGACGCGGTGGACGTGGCCGCCTGCACGGCCGCCGACGTCGCCGTGTTCATCACCGCCGGCGCGGTCGACCGCCCGGTCGCCGAGGCGACCGTCGGCTGGATGATCGCCCTGGGCCACAACCTCCGCATCAAGGACGCCCTGGTGCGCTCGGGCGGCTGGGACGAACGCTCGAAGTACATGGGCCGCGAGCTTCGCGACCGGACCTTCGGCGCGGTGGGGTTCGGCGGGATCGGCCGGGCGACGGTCCAGCTCCTGAAGGGCTTCGGGATGAAGACGCCCCTGGCGTGCGACCCGTTCCTCGACGAGCGGACGGCCGCCGAGGCCGGCGTGCGGGCCGTGGGGCTGGACGAGCTGCTGCGCGAGGCCGACTTCGTCTCCATCCACTGCCCGCTCAACGCCGCGACGCGGGGCCTGATCGGGGCCCGCGAGATCGGCCTGATGAAGCCGGACGCCTACCTCGTCAACACGGCCCGCGGCGGCATCGTCGACGAGGACGCCCTGCACGACGCCCTCGCCGCCGGCCGGATCGCCGGCGCGGCGCTCGACTGCTTCGCCGAGGAGCCGGTGGTCCGGCCGCATCGGTTCGGCTCGCTCGACAACGTGCTGCTGGCGCCGCACTGCATCGCCTGGACCGAGGAACTCTTCCGCGACATCGGCCGCGCCGCCTGCGGGGGGATGCTCGACCTGGCGGGGGGCCGGACGCCCCGCGGCGTGCTCAACCCCGAGGTCTTCGAGCGGGCCGGCTTCCGGGAGAAGTGGGAGCGGCTGCGCACCCGTTGAGAGGGCCGGACCATGGGTCGAAGGCTGGAAGGACGCGCCGCCTGGATCAGCGGGGCCGCGTCGGGGATCGGCGAGGGCGTCGCCCGGCGGTTCGCCGCCGAGGGGGCGGGCGTCGCGCTCGTGGACGTCGACCGCGACCGGCTCGACGCCGTGCGACGGTCCATCGAGGAGGCCGGCGGCCGGGCCGTCGCGACGGTCGCCGACGTGGCGTCGGAGAGGGCCGTGCGCGGCTCCATCGACGCGGCCGTCGCCGCGTTCGGCCGGCTCGACGTCCTGGTCAACTGCGCTGGGATCGTCCACATCGGGCCGCTGCACGAGTACGACGAGGCCGACTGGGACCGCCTGATGGGGGTCAACCTCAAGAGCATCTTCCTGTCCGTGAAGCACGGGCTCCCGCACCTGCGGCGGGCCGGCCGGGGCTACGTCGTGAACGTGGGGTCCATCAGCAGCCTGGTCGGCCAGGCCGCGACGCCGGCCTACACGGCGTCGAAGTCGGCCGTGCTGGGGCTGACCCGATCGATCGCCCTGGACTACGCCGCGGACGGCCTGCGGTGCAACTGCATCTGCCCCGGCATCACCGACACCCCCATGCTCCGACACCATCTGGCCAAGGACGGCGACCCGGACGTCGCGCTGGCGAACAGGCTCCGCCGCGTCCCGCTGCGGGTCGCGCTCACGCCGGACGACGTCGCGCGGGCGGCGCTCTACTTCAGTTGCGAGGACTCGGCCGGCGTGACCGGCACGTCGCTGGTCGTCGACGGCGGCTACCTGGCCGCCGCCGAGTGGGATTCCTGCGGGACCGACGGGACCAACCCGAGGGATGCGCGATGACGCTCAAGCTGGCCTGTGCGGACTTCTCGTTCCCGCTGCTCGACCACGACAAGGTGCTCGACCTGATCGCCCTGCTCGAATTCCGGGGGGTCGACATCGGCCTGTTCGAAGGCCGCTCGCACCTCTGGCCGTCGCGCGTCTTCGAGGACGTGCGCGGGTCGGCGCGGGCGCTCGCGGCGAAACTGAGCGACCGCGGCCTAGAGGCGGCCGACGTCTTCCTCCAGACCGCGCCGGACTTCGTCACGCTCGCCCCCAACCACCCCGACGCGGGGTGCCGCCGGCGGGCGCGCGACTGGTTCCAGAAGGCCGTCGAGTTCGCGGCCGAGTGCGGCTGCCGGCACGTCTCGGCCCTGCCGGGCGTGCATTTCGACGACGAGCCGAAGGCCGATTCCTGGCGGCGATGCTGCGACGAGCTGGCCTGGCGCTGCGAGGCCGCCCGCGCGGGGGGCGTCGCCTTCGGGGTCGAGGCGCACGTCGGCTCCATCGCCCCGACGCCCGCCGCCGCGGCCGAGCTGGTCCGCGACGTGCCCGGCCTGACGCTGACGCTCGACTACACCCACTTCACGCGCGACGGCCGTCCCGATTCCGAGGTCGAGCCGCTCATCGCGCTCGCCGGCCACTTCCACGCCCGATGCGCGCGGCCCGGACGGCTCCAGGCGTCGTTCCAGGAGAACGCGATCGATTACGGCCGCGTGCTCGACGTCATGGGGCAGGTCGGCTACGCCGGCTACGTCGGCGTGGAATACGTCTGGATCGACTGGGAGCACTGCAACGAGGTCGACAACCTCTCCGAGACGATCCTCCTGCGCGACTTCATCCGCAACCACGCCGCGCGACCGTAGCCGCGCGGCGTGCTTCGACGGGCCATCGCCCCCTCACCGCTCCGCGCCGGCGCGGTCCCAGAAGCGGACCTTGCGGCAGAGGGCGACGAAGGCGTCGGCGTCGGCGGGGGCCTTGAGTTCGTGGAAGCCGTCGTCGATCGCGTCGGCGACGCCGGCCTTCTGGAACAGGGGCAGGGCGTCGGCCGAATAGGCGACGAACTTCCGGTGGGCGACGGCGTCGGCGATGAAGTCGCGGGCCGCCGGGACCATCAGCAGTTCCGCCGCGCCGGCCTTCGAGGGCAGGATCGCCACGGCGTCGAAGAGGACCGACGGGCCCCCCTCCAGCTTCTCGTCCGCGTCCCGCCACGCGCCGGCCGAGTCCTCCACGCCGCCGACCTCCGGCGCGACCAGCTTCAGCCTCGCCCCCTCGGCCTTCAGCGCCTTCGCCAGCGCGTCGAGCCGGGCGGCGTCGACGCCGTCGGTGACGAGCGCCCCGACCTTGCGGCCGGCGAACGACTTCGGGCCGTTCTGCACGATGCTCAGCTTCGGCGAGGGCTTCAGGTCCATCCGGGTGGGCCGCTTCGCGGTCGCCGGCTCGGGCATCTGCTTGATGCGGAGCTGCTTGGCCACCGACTGGGCCAGGGTCTCGTCGATGTTCCGAAGGTGCGAGACCACCCGCGAGCGGATCGCCGGCGTCTGCACCTTGCTCAGCTCGAACGTCAGCGCGTTGGCGATGTGCCGGCGCTCGATCTCCGTCTGGCTGACGTAGAACTGCCGCGCCTGGCTGTAGTGGTCGGCGAACGACTCGGGCCGGATCCGGAGCTTCGGCCCCTCGACGGGCTCGGGGACGCTGCGGAAGCCCTTCTCGGGCGACTCGCGGGGGCCGCCGAAGTCCCACGAGTTGGGCTCGTAGTTGACGCGGCCCTTCGGGTTGTGCATGGCCATGTGGCCGTCCTGCTGGAAGTGCGCGAACGGGCACTTCGGGGCGTTGATCGGGATGTGGGTGAAGTTGGGCCCCCCCAGCCTCTTGAGCTGGGTGTCCAGGTACGAGAAGTTCCGCCCCTGCAACAGCGGGTCGTCGCTGAAGTCGATCCCCGGGACGACGTTCTGGGTGCAGAAGGCGACCTGCTCGGTCTCGGCGAAGAAGTTGTCGACCGCGCGGTCGAGGACCAGCCGGCCGACGACGGTGATCGGGACTTCCTCCTCCGGGATCAGCTTGGTGGCGTCGAGGACGTCGAACGCGAACTGCTCGGCGAACGCCTCGTCGAAGACCTGGAGACCCAGCTCCCACTCGGGGAAGTCGCCGGCGTGGATGGCGTCCCAGAGGTCGCGGCGGTGGAAGTCCGGGTCAGCCCCGTTGATCTTCACGGCCTCGTTCCACACCACCGACTGCAGACCCTGCTTCGGCTTCCAGTGGAACTTCACGAACGTCGACTTCCCCGCCGCGTCCACCAGGCGGAACGTGTGGACCCCGAAGCCCTCCATGAACCGGAACGAGCGCGGGATGGCCCGGTCGGACATGATCCACATGATCATGTGCATCGACTCGGGCGTCAGCGAGATGAAATCCCAGAAGTTGTCGTGCGCCGACTGCGCCTGCGGGAAGCCGCGGTCGGGCTCCGGCTTGACCGAGTGGATCACGTCCGGGAACTTGATCGCGTCCTGGATGAAGAAGACGGGGATGTTGTTGCCGACGAGGTCCCAGTTCCCCTCCTTCGTGTAGAGCTTCACGGCGAAGCCCCGCACGTCGCGGGCGAGGTCGAACGACCCCTTGCTGCCGGCGACCGTCGAGAACCGGACGAACGCCGGGGTCTTCTCGCCGGCGCGCTGGAACAGGTCGGCGCGGGTCAGCTCGGGGATGGCCTTCGTGCATTCGAAATAGCCGTGCGCCCCGAACCCGCGGGCGTGGACGACGCGCTCGGGGATGCGCTCGTGGTCGAAGTGGAAGATCTTCTCGCGGAAGTGGAAGTCCTCCAGGAGCGTCGGCCCGCGGGCCCCGGCCTTCAGCGAATTCTGGTCGTCGGAGACGGGGATCCCCTGGGCGGTGGTCAACGTGGGATGCTGAGCGTCGGCGACCTGGTGGACCTCGCCGCCCGGCCCCACCCGGACCGCGGCCTCGCCGTACTTCGCCTCGGTGCGCGCCTGGTCGTCGATCGGTTCGGCCACGGGTCGTCTCCTGGATGCGGGGCGGGGGGTTCTTGCACGTCCCTGTTCGAGTCTCGATGCACAGGCAACTACCGTTCCGCGCGGCCCGCATCCTGCGGCGATGGGACCGAGCCGTCCCCCGAATCGAAGATCCCGGACGCCCGCCTCGAAGCGCCAGGCCGAGCTGATCCCGATGCCGAACTCATCGTCTCCCCCGGCCCTCCCACGGCCCGGCCTCCACCCACGAGGACCGGATGGACGCCGACCTTCTGAAGTTCATCCGGGGCCGAACGACCCCCAACCCTGGGTGCCGCACGCCCCGATCCTCGCCCGCGGCGAGAAATCGCCCCCGCCGCGGCGTCATAGCTCTCGGGAGGGCGGGGCATGGCGATCGGGCCGGACGAGCTGGGTCGCCTCTTCGGCGCGCACGCGGCGGCGCTGGTCCTCTACGCCCGCCAGTGGCGCGACGGCCCGGGGGCGGAGGACGTCGTCCAGGATGCGTTCATCGCCCTGGCCCTCCAGCCCCGGACCCCCGAGCGGCCCGCGGCCTGGCTGCATCGGACGGTCCGCAATGCGGCCCTCTCGGCGTGGCGCGGGTCGAAGCGGCGGCGGGCCCGCGAGGCCCGCGCCGGCCGGCCCGAGGGCGAGCCCTGGTTCACGGCGGTCGACGACCGGCTCGACGCCCGCGAGGCCGTCGCGCTCCTGGCCGGCCTGGACGACGAGCCGCGCGAGGCCGTCACGGCGCGGATCTGGGGCGGGCTGACGTTCGAAGAGATCGCCGCGCTGCAAGGCTGCTCGACGGCCGCGGCCCATCGGCGCTACAAGGCCGGGCTCGCCCGGTTACTGGAAAGGCTGGAGCGACCATGTCCCACGACGGACCCGACGACCTGAGCGACCTGGAACGACGGCTCGCCGGCTGGCGGCCCTCGGCCGTCGGGCTCGACCGCGGCCGGATGCTCTACGAGGCCGGCCGCGCCGCCGCCCGCGCCGAGGCCCGGCGAGCCGCCGTCGGCCTCGCGGGCCTCGCGCTGATCCTGGCGTCCGCCGCGGCCGGCCTGGGGGCCGGCTGGGCGATGGAACGCCGCCGAGGCTTCGACCTGGAGGTCGCCCTGGCCGCGGCGACCGCCCCCCGGCCGCCGGCCGCCCTCGCGGCCCCGCCCCCCGGGCCGCCCCCCGAGCCCCCCGGCCCGACCAGCTACCTCGCCCTGACGCGCCGGATCGTCGACGGCCGCATCGCCCTCGACGACCTCCCTCGCCGGCAGCCGGCCGCCGGGCCCTCGCGCCCGGCGCCGCCCCCGCTGCGAGCCGGCGACCGGCTGCTGGAGTTGTAGCGGCGACCACGGTCCCGCACTCACGTCCCCCTCGAACGGTCCTCATGCCAAGGAGACCCAGGATGACCCCGCGCGCCTCGCTCGCCCTCGCCGTGCTGCTCACGGCCCGGCTCGTCCCCACCGCTGCGGCCCAGGACGCCGTCAAGAGGGCCGCCGAGCCCCCTCCGAAGTTCCGGGAGCAGACCGTCTCGCCCGCGCCGGCCCCGATCCCGACGTTCAAATACCGCTTGATGCCGTCGTCGGCGCGACTCGCCCCCGGGGACGGGGCCCCGATCCTGCTGCGGCTGCGATACGACCCGAGCGATCGGGATTGGGGGGAGATCGCGACGAACGCCCGCACATGGGCCGAGCTTCCGGTCGGGCCGCCCTTGCCCCCCGCGGCCGGGGCGACCGTGGAGAAGTGGCGGAAGTCGCTCGACCTGCTGGCCGCCGGCGTCCGCCGGGAGTCCTGCGATTGGGGGTATCCGATCCGCGAGCAGGCCGTCGACGTCATCGACCTGGCCATGCCGGACGCCCAAACCATGCGGACGTGGGGATGGCTCCAGGCCGTCAAGGCCCGGTGCGAAATCGACCGGGGGGACTACGCCGCCGCCTCGCGGTCGCTGGAGACGGGCTTCGCGCTGGGCGGCAAGGTCGCCGAGGGCCCGTTCCTCATCAACGGCATGGTCGGGGTCGCGATCGACATGATCCAGCTCGACGCGGTCGAGGCGTGGGTCGCGGCCCCGGGCTCGCCCAACCTCTACTGGGCGCTGACCGACCTGGGCCGGCCGCTGGTGAGCTTCGATCGGGCGGTCGATCAGGAGCGACTCCTGATCGAGCGGTCCATCCCCGAGCTGGCCGACGAGTCCGAGCCGACGACGCCCGAAGGCTGGTCGATCCGCCTGGCGGCGATCGACCGCCGGATGCGGGGCCTCGCGGCCCGGGTCTTCCCGCCGGGCGACCCGAAGCCGGGCGAGCAGGAGCCGTACCTGAGGGCCAGCCTGGGGGCCGACCTGGCGGAGTACAAGCGCCTGCACCTGGATGAGTTCCGCCGCCGGCTGGTCGAGTCGGGCGGTTTCCCGACCGACCGGGTGCGGGCCATGACCGACGACGAGGCGGCGGCGCGGGGCGTCGTCCTGGCCTATCGCACCGTCTGGGACGGACTCTTCCGCGACTGGCGGCTGACGTTCAACGAGGCCATCGAGCGGGAATCGGCGGCCGACGCCGAACGGGCCGAGGCCAAGCGGGGGCCGGCGGCCCTCTTCGTCGCCTTCAGCCCGCACCTCGAGTCGGGCCGGCTCGCCATGTCGCGGCTGGACCGCCGGGTCGCCATGCTCCGCGCCGTGGAGGCGATCCGCATGCACGCCGCGGCGAACGGGGGGAAGCTCCCCGCGGCGTTGAAGGAGATCCGCGAGGTCCCCGTCCCCGTCGACCCGTCGACCGGCAAGCCGTTGGTCTGGTCGGTCGACGGGGACGTCGCGACGCTCTCGGTCCCGGAGCCGAAGCGGTTCACGCTCGACTACCGGATCGCGATCCGCAGGCCGTGACCGGGCCGCGTCACGGCTTCGACGCCCCTCCCTTGGACTTGAGGACGTACCAGTGCGTGCCGCCGAGGGAGGGGACGTCGAAGCGGATCGCCCCCCCCTCGACCCGTGGCGTGGACCGGCCGGCGACGCGGCCGTCGGCGGCCAGGGCCATCAACTCCAGGTCGGGGACCTCGGTCTTCAGCGTGATGGAGCCGGCGACCGGCTCGGAGACGAAGGCGTGGCGCTTGCTCGGGTCGGCGACGGCGCGGGCGACGGCCGTGACGAGGATGAACCCCGACTGCGACAGCGGCCGGTCGTCCACGCTGTTGAGGGCGACGGTCGCCTTCTTCGTGCGGACCTCGAAGCGGGCGTCGGCCGTGGCGATCGGCCCGCCGCCGATCCAGCCCGAGGCCGCCTGGCAGTGGGGGGCGTCGATGATGTGGACGCCCTTCTTCCAGTCGCGGGACAGCTCGCCGGTGTCCGAACGGATCACGCCCGAGTCGGCGTCGGCGAGCAGGTCGCGGTCGGGATCCTCGACCACCTCGGCCCCGGCGGGCGCGGGCGTCGGCTTGAGCCAGGGCAGGGTGGGGGAGGCGGGGACGCCGACGGTCAGCCGGCGCTGCTCCAGGGCCGTGCGCAGGGCGACGGACGAGGCCGGCGAGAGGCCGGCGCGGTAGAAGCGATCGGCCGGGAATGCCAGGTGGAATCCCCCCCGCGCCGGCGCGACCTGGCCCTTGCGATAGAGGAGGGCCGCCGCCGGGATCAGCCCGGTCAGGGCCGGGTCGTGCCAGGTGGACCAGACCTTCGGGTCCCCCGGCTTGCCCATCGGCTCCTGGCAGTAGGCGAAGAGCATCGGGGCGTCCCAGCCCTGGAAGGCCGCCAGGGCCGCCGTGTAGAGCGGGGAGCAGAAGCGGTCGACCGAAGGATACTCGACGTTCCACTCGGTGATGGTGAGGGGTCGGCCGGCGACCTGGGCCGCCCCGATCCACTGGGCGTAGTTGGCCTCGTACCGGGGGTCGACGCCCAGGAATTCGGGGACGCCGTACGAGTGGACATCCACCACGTCCCCGTCCATGAGCGAGGCCAGCGAGCCCAACGGGCAGTTCCCCCAGGAGTTCGTGGTCGCGGCGAGCGCCCGCCCACCCATGGCGCGGAAGTCGCCCAGGAACGCGGCGTTGAACCGGTGCTCCACGTCGGCCAGGTAGAGCATCGCCGGGCCCCCTCCCCACGACCGCCACGTCTGGTCCTCGGGCAGGCCGTGTTCGCGGGCGAACGCCTTGGAGCCGGCCATGAAGAGCCCGCCGTGGTGGGGACGGTTCTTGTCCGGCAGGAACAGGTTGCCGAAGTGATGCGTCACGTCGTTCTCGTTCGTCAGCAGGATGAACGCGATCGCGGGGTCGTCCTTGTAGGCCAGGCCGGTGTGGGGGTTGACGTGGCCGAGATACTCCCGCTGGAAATCGAGCATCAGGCGCTGGACGTCCGCGTTGAGGTAGGAGTATCCCGCCACGCGGCCCTTGTCCTTGGCGATCTCGCCCATGCCCGCCACCGGGCCGTCTTTCTCGAAGATCGTGCGCCCGACCTCGACGTCGAGCCAGACGTAGACGCCCTCGTCGCGCAGGCACTTGATCCACCAGTCGAGGGCGGCGAGGCTCTCCGGGTCGAGGGCGCGGGTGGAGGTCGCCCGGTCGCCGAAGACGTTGGGCACGACCCAGGCGGAGTCGTGGTGATGGATCCGCATCAGGTTGTAGCCGAGCTGGGCCATGCGACGGGCCTGGGCGGGGACGACGTCGCGGGGGGTGCGGAAGAGGCTGTAGGCCGTGAGGTTGGCCCCCCAGAGCCGCGCGGGGGAGCCGTCCCCCAGGAGCAGGCGGTCGCCATCGGCCGTGATCCGGCCGCGGCGGCCGGCGGGCCGGTCGTCGGCGTTGAGCGAGCGAAGGTCGACGGGGCTGGAATCCCAGGCCAGCGCCCCGGGGAACCATCCCGGGCCGGGGGCCGGGTCATATCGCTCCTCGGGGTTCGGCTCGCGCGTCGCCCCTTCGGGGAGGGTCAAGGTCAGGCGGAACGACTTCGCACCGGCCTCGACGCCTTTGACCGTGAAGAACGTGCGGACCGAATCCCCTTCGATGACGCATAGCGCCGCCCCGGGCTCGATGGCGAGCCGCACGACCGAGCCGGCCGCCGCGTCCCACGTCCATCCCGAATTCCCGGGCAGGATCTTCGGCTTGGCGCCGCCGCCGCCGAGGGCCGGGGCCTTCGGCTTCAGCTTCCAGCCCAGGCCGCCGCCGATCGCGTCGGGCGTCGCCTCGGACGAGGACAGGCGCAGGTCCATCACCAGCTCGTTCGGGCGCGGCGAGCGGTATTCGCCCTCGATCCGGGTCTTGAGCGCCGGGACCTCGGCGCGGTACGCCCAGCCGCCCCCCGGGGCCGGCGTCAGCTCGGGCTTGGCGGCGCCGGCCCAGGCCCAATTCGGGCCCCAGTAGATCGCCATGGTCTCGATCACCACCGAGCCCTTGCACGCCACCTGCACGACGCCGTCCGGCTTCAGCCGCCAGGTCCAGTCGCGGCCGTCGATCGGCGGGCCCGGCGGGGCCGCGGCCCCGGCCTCGGCGACTGCCGGCCCGGGCGCGGCGCCTGCCGGCCCGGGCGCCCGGGCGGCCGCCGCGTGCAGCGACCACGCCAGGGCCGCCGCCAGGATCGGCGAGATCGCGTAGAACAGTCGAGGCTTCATGCGACGGCTCCGGGGACGGCCTCGGGCGCGACGGCCCCGCGACCCCGACGGCCGCCCGGCCCCACGCCCGCCCCTCCCATCATACGCCGGGGCCTCGCTCCTTGGCGCGAGGTCTCGAAGTACGCTATTTGTTGAACAAGGATCAAGCCAACCCGCGAGCGCCCCCATGGCCCACGACCCCACCCGATCCGCCTGCCCCGGGCCGACGCGCCGGGGCGTCCTCGCCGCGATGGCCTCCGGCCTGGCGCTCGACCTGCCGGGGCTGCTCCGCGCCCGGGCCGAGGCCGGCGCGGCGGCGACGGCGCCGGGGCTCCCGCCGATCCGCGCCTGCATCGCGATCTTCTACTACGGCGGCCCCAGCCAGCTCGACACGTTCGACCCCAAGCCGGACGCCCCGGCCGAGATCCGCGGCGAGTTCGGGACCATCGCCACCAGCGTCCCGGGGATCCGCGTCTGCGAGCACCTGCCGATGTCGGCGCGGGTCATGCACAAGCTCGCCCTGGTCCGGACGATGCACCACCAGCACCGGCTGCACGACCCGGCGTCGATCCACACGTTCACCGGCCGGCCGGCGCCGCAGGGGGACTTCGAGCTGTTCTCGGCGGTCCCCCAGCAGTTCCCGAGCTGGGGCGGGACGGTCTCCTACATGATGCGGCGCCGGGACCTGCCGGTGGCGCACGCGATCCTGCCGTTCGCGTTCCACAACGTCGTGGAGACGCCGTGCCAGGGGGCCGGGTTCCTCGGGCCGGCCTACGACCCGTTCCTCGTCGGGGTCGACCCGGCCGCCGGCTCGTACCGCGCCGAGCTGCTGGCGGCGCCCGAGGGGGTCGGCCCCGACCGCCGCCGCCGCCGCCGCGACCTGCTCGACGCCGTCGAAGGCCGCGCCGCCTCGCCCCACGAGGCCGCCATGCGCCGGCACTACGACAAGGCGTACCGCCTGCTCGCCTCCGAGGAAGTCGCCCGGGCCCTGGACGTCGGCCGCGAGGCCCCCCGCACGCTGGCGCGCTACGGCGTCCCGGAGGGGGCGCGGGACCAGGGCGGGGCGGCCCACGCCTCGCCGGCCTTCGGCCGCAACATGCGGGGCTGGAACCTCCTGGTCGCCCGCCGGCTCGTCGAGGCCGGCGTCCCGTTCGTCAACGTCTCGGACTTCCGCCAGCAGGGGCAGAACTGGGACTCGCACGCCAGGAACTTCGAACAGCACCGCGACCACCTGATCCCGCCGATGGACCGCGGGCTCTCGGCGCTGGTCGAGGACCTGGACGCCCGCGGCCTGCTGGAGAGCACGCTGGTGGTCGCGCTGGGCGAGTTCGGCCGGACGCCCCGGATCAACAAGGACGCAGGCCGCGACCACTGGCCCGACTGCTACACGGCCGTCCTGGCCGGGGGCGGCGTCCGCGGCGGGGCCGTATACGGCGCCAGCGACCGCTTCGCCGCCCAGCCCGCCTCCGATCCCGTCTCGCCCGCGGACCTCGCCGCCACCATCTTCTGGCGGTTCGGCCTGGACCCGGCCGCCGAGATCCGCGACGCCCAGGGCCGCCCCCATCGCCTGGCCGACGGCTCGCCGCTCGCCTCCCTGTTCGGCTGACGCGACGCCGCGGTATGCTGGACGCCCTGCGCCGAATGTCCCCGCGCGCCGGCGCGGGCCCCACTCGACCCACCGGGACGATCGATGACCGAACAGCGAGCGAGCGCCGCCGGGCGCGGGACCGGGCTGGGCCTGTACGCGGGCGTGGCGGCCGTGCTGGCCGTCTTCGTGATGAGCGGCGTGACGACCTATCTCAACACACGCACCCTCGACCGCAACGCCAGGCTCGTGATGCACACCCACGAGGTCCTGACGAGGACGGCCGAGATCCTCTCCACCGTGAAGGACGCCGAGACCGGCCAGCGGGGATACGTCCTCACGGGCGACGTCCGCTACCTGGAGCCGTACCAGGCCGCGGCGGCGCAGGTCGACGCGCGGCTCGCGGAGCTGGACGCGCTGATCGGCGACGACCCCGACCAGCGCCGGCACCTCCCCGCGGTGCGGAGCTACGTCGACGCCAAGGTCGCCGAGCTGGCCGAGACGATCGAGCTGCGCCGGACCGCGGGCTTCGAAGCGGCGCTGGCCGTGGTGAAGAACGACTCCGGCAAGGCCGCGATGGACGCCCTGCGCGAGATCCTCGGCCGGATGGTCGACCTGGAGAAGGAGCGGCGACGGCGGCGGGTCGAAGAGATGGAGTCGGCCTACGCGATCGCCGTCACGGGGGGCGTCGTGACCGGCGTCCTGGGGAGCCTGCTGACGCTGGCGGTCGCGGTGCTGCTGCGGCGGACGGCCGGGCTGCGGGCCCGCCAGGACTGGCTCCAGTTCGGCCGGCTCGGCCTGAACGCGGCCATCGCGGGCGAGCAGCGGCCGGCGGAGCTGGGCCGCAACCTGCTGAGATACCTGTCCGACTACCTCGACGCCCACGCCGGCGCGTTCTTCACCGAGTCGGGGGGGGTGTTCCATCGCGTCGCGGTCGCCGGGACGCCGTCCGAGGACTCCGTCCCCGAGTCGTTCGCGCGGGGGCAGGGGCTCCTGGGCCGCGCGGCCGAGTCGGGCCGGCCCGTGGTCGTCCGCGACGTCCCCGACGGCTACCTCGCCCTGGGCTCCGCCCTGGGGTCGTCCGCCCCGCGCAGCCTCGTCGTCGCCCCGATGGCGGGCGACGGCGGCGTCCGCGGCGTCGTCGAGCTGGGCTTCGTCCACCCGCTGGAGGATCGCGCCGTCGAGCTGCTGGAGGGGATCTCCGGGGCGGTCGCCTCGGCCGTCAAGGCGGCCGACTACCGCCGACACCTCCAGGACCTCCTGGAGGAGACCCAGCGCCAGGCCGAGGAGATGCAGGCGCAGGCCGAGGAGCTGCGCGTCTCCAACGAGGAGCTGGACGAGCAGGGGAGGGCCCTGAAGGAGTCCCAGTCGCGGCTGGAATTGCAGCAGGTCGAGCTGGAGCAGACCAACGCCCAGCTGGAAGACCAGGCGACCGTCCTGGAGGCCCAGCGCGACCAGGTCGCCGCCGCCCGCGACGAGCTGGCGCGCAAGGCCGACGAGCTGGAGCAGGCCAGCCGCTACAAGTCCGACTTCCTCGCCAACATGTCGCACGAGCTGCGCACGCCGCTCAACTCGTCGCTGATCCTGGCGAAGCTCCTGGCCGACAACCCCTCGGGGAACCTCAGCGACGAGCAGGTCAAGTTCGCGCGGACGATCCAGTCGGCCGGCAACGACCTGCTCACGCTCATCAACGACATCCTCGACCTGTCCAAGATCGAGGCCGGCCACATGGAGGTCCGCCCCGAGCCCGTCCGGCTCGGCATGCTCGCCGAGGCCCTCCGGCGCACCTTCGACCCGATCGCCTCGCAGAAGGGCCTGGCCTTCTCGATCCGGATCGCCCCCGACTCCCCGGAGGTCGTCGAGACCGACCGCCAGCGGCTGGAGCAGATCCTCCGCAACCTCCTCTCCAACGCCGTCAAGTTCACCGAGCGCGGCGAGGTCTCGCTGGACGTCCGCCGCGAGGCCGACGGCCGCGTCGCCTTCGCCGCCACCGACACCGGCATCGGCATCCCCGCCGACAAGCACGACGTCGTCTTCGAAGCCTTCCGCCAGGCCGACGGGACCACCAACCGCAAGTTCGGCGGCACCGGCCTGGGCCTCTCCATCGCCCGCGAGCTGGCCCGCCTCCTCGGCGGCTCGATCGCCCTTCGCAGCGAGCCGGGCCGCGGCAGCACCTTCACGCTGACCATCCCCGCCGCCTTCGACCCGGCCGCCGCCCCCCCCCCGCCGGCCGCCCCGGCCCGCGTCGCCGCCTTCCCGGCCGACTCGTTCATGGACCACGTCCCCGACGTCCCCTCGCCCTTCCTCGACGCCGGGCGGACCCCGCCCCCCGCCCCCCCCGCGCCTCGGCCGTTCGAAGACGACCGCGAGCGGCTGTCGGCGGGCCGCGTCATCCTGGTCGTGGAGGACGACGCCAACTTCGCCCGCGTGCTCTACGACCTGGCCCGCGAGCTGGGCTTCCAGTGCCTGGTCGCCACCACGGCCGAGGAGGCCGTCGCGGTGGCCGTGCAGTTCATCCCCAGCGCCGTGCTCCTGGACGTCGGCCTGCCGGACCACTCCGGGCTCTCGGTGCTCGACCGCCTCAAGCACGACTCGCGCACCCGCCACATCCCGGTCCACGTCGTCTCCGGCGGCGACTACGCCCGCACGGCCCTGGAGCTGGGCGCCGTCGGCTACATGCTCAAGCCGGTCAAGCGCGAGGAGCTGGCCGACGCCCTCCACCGCCTGGAGGACCGCCTGGAGCAGCGCCTCCGCCGCGTCCTGGTCGTCGAGGACGACCCCGTCCAGCTCGACAGCCTGCGCCAGCTCCTGGGCTCGCTGAGCGTCGACACCACGGGCGTCCGCAGCGCCGGCGAGTGCCTGGAGCAGCTCCGCGCGGCCACGTTCGACTGCATGATCCTGGACCTGTCCCTCCCGGACGCCTCGGGCTACTCGCTGCTGGAGACCCTCAGCCGCGAGGACGCCTACTCCTTCCCCCCGGTCATCGTCTACACCGGCCGCGACCTCTCGGGCGAGGAGGAGCAGCGGCTGCGGCGCTACTCCAAGTCAATCATCATCAAGGGCGCCAAGTCGCCCGAGCGGCTGCTGGACGAGGTGACGCTGTTCCTCCACCACGTCGTCTCCGAGCTGCCGCCCGAACACCGACGGATGCTGGAGAAGGCCCTGGTGCGCGACTCGGTGATGGAGGGCCGGCGGATCCTGATCGTCGAGGACGACGTCCGCAACGTCTTCGCCCTGTCGAGCATCCTCGAGCCCCGCGGCGCGATCGTCGAGATCGCCCGCAACGGCCTGGAGGCGATCCGCGCCCTGGAGGAATCCGCCGCCGACCCCGCCCGCAAGGTCGACCTCGTCCTGATGGACGTGATGATGCCCGAGATGGACGGCCTGACCGCCACCCGCGAGATCCGCAAGCGGCCCGAGTGGAAGAAGCTCCCCATCATCGTCCTCACCGCCAAGGCCATGAAGGACGACCAGGCCCGTTGCCTCGACGCCGGCGCCAACGACTACATGGCCAAGCCCCTGGACGTCGAGAAGATCCTCTCCCTCATCCGCGTCTGGATGCCGCGCTGAGCCGCCCCACACGCCCCGGACTCCGTCGAAGCCCGGGAGGCTGGCGAACATCCTACCCCGGCGGCCGAAGCCGCCCCGAAGGGCGATGCCGCTCGGCACGACTCGCATGCGAACGCATAAGAAAAGTCCTGGCCGTCCCGGATTTTGGGGCGGCCCGCGATGCCGACGGTCTTCCCCCCTCGCGGGGGAAGACAGACCGCGAAGCGGTCAGATGAGGGGGACGCGAAGCGCGGGGGCCGTCGGGATTCGAAGGCCCGCCCGACCGGCCCGGGATCCCGACGGTCGTCTCGCTCGTCCTCCCCCTCATCCGGCCCTGCGGGCCACCTTCCCCCGCGAGGGGGGAAGGCCGTCATGATGGCCGCCCCAAATTCCG